>Ga0164306_10000002_pt1 | contig 308895 bp, 453 predicted proteins | sample Whisoiple_242_MG_FD_110213 | JGI IMG/M metagenome (GOLD analysis project Ga0164306, IMG submission 110213) | Soil microbial communities amended with fresh organic matter from upstate New York, USA - Whitman soil sample_242_MG | ecosystem: Environmental > Terrestrial > Soil > Unclassified >... | reverse complement strand
GTGTAGGTTTGGTTCAATCGAACCAGTAGGGTGAAGATCTGATCGAACGAAGTGACGGTCTGCCGAAGTGGCTGCATGCCAGCATCAGTGAAAGTACATTCCATGTCGAACGGGCCTGAGAATAGTTGGTTGCGTTTGGTCATGCTGCTAGAACGGAAGAGCCCGCCTAGAAGTTAAGCCTTACTCTGAACCAAAAATACCGCCACCACGTCATTCAGTTGGTTGACATAGAATTCGTGGCAAATCACCCCGTCAAACTTTTGAGCCTCAGCTTCGAGTAGACTCTCCAGGGTATCCAACTTGCCCAACGATAGTCGGCCCAATTTGACCGTATGAAGCTCCACCGGAAAACTGGTGCTTCCGACCTGTCCCCCGCCTGGAGTGGTCAATCTGATGCCAGGCAGGTAACCCAGACTGACCAGCAAACAATTGAGGCGTTCCACGTACTCAACCCCAATCGAGCAAGCCTGCACCTGGTTGGTCTGGACCCACTCGTTCACCTGCTTGGAGATCTGCTGGTCTACGTCGTAGGTTTGGTGAAAACTGAAGAACTTGAATTTCTGATGTTGACTCATCAGCCAACATACACCAAACCCCTCCTAGTATGAGCCGCACGGTCTCTAGGAGGGGTTTGGATCAGCAGCTCTGGACCATCCAAAACGGCTGACTAGGGTCTATACACCGATCAGACGTCGGATAGATCAAAATCGAATCTTCGGTACCATTGCGGCCGTAAGGCCGCCTTGGGGTATTGCTGCCGAAAGCCAGCATGCCAACCCCGCATCCATTCACGGTGGACCCGCCGCTCCTGGTCCTCCAACGCCGAGAATCCGATGTGTTGCCCTGGTCCGACCGACGGTCCGCCAGGGACGTATTGGTCAGCTGCCGCCCAGTTGAGGCCCGTCTGACGGCCATCCTCATAGGCCTGCTCAACCGTCATCAATACATGATACGGAGTGCCAGGCCAGACCCGATTGGTTGGATGAGGTATTTTGATGAACTGGTCCATTTTGGTCATGTGGGGTCAGACGGAAGCTTAGAAGGCCTAACCTCTCCAGAAAAAGTCCAGGATTCAGCTCGGTTGGGTTCTTGCGGCCCCACGTTGACTTCAACCCAACACACCCCAACTGATTGCCCAATCCAACGATGATACGCCACACCATCTCTGTACCACACCACCATGATACCAGGCCCGCTGGTGGCGAGTCGCTCACCTAAAAAGATGGCATCTACCGTATTATCCCCGTCGACCGTGTAGGTCTTGATCCCATTTCGGGTATGGACACGCAAGGTATGTTGAGTCATCAGTGGACCAGTAGGTTGACGTTTTGAGTATGAATACAACGAGGCATCCCCATCGCGTCACGGACCCATAGCCCGTCATGACAGTCATTGACGGCCATGTAGGTCAGGCTATAGATCGCACCAGCTACGGTCAAACAGATGGCGAGGCCGATTAGGATTTCGACCAAGGTCAGACGAGAACTTCGGAAATGGTTTCGCATCTGGATCTCCTTCAGAAGAAAATGTTGATCGGGCGAGCGGGCTTCTTACCAGTCAGTTTCCGGTAAGCCTTCATGCCCAACATGAAAGGGACAGCAGCCACCAAACACGAGAGAGCGAGCACATCACCCAGTAGCGAGATTGTTTGTTTCATACCTGGTAGAACGGATGCCAGGTGGAGAAGTTAAGGTCAGCCCAACAACTCGGCTTCGATGGTTCGGTAGAGACTGAATTCTTTCTTGAGCCGTTGCTCCAACTCTTTGATCGATTCCCCATACGATCCCACTCCAAGATCCTTGGCTAGTCGGACCGAAAGATTCAAATAGTCAGGTTGACCCACATGGGTGAACCAATTAACCTCAATCCTAGGGTACTGACCGGCAGGGGTCCGGTAGACCCCCAACTGGATCTGGTCATCGTACTTAGACTCCAGGCGGATCAGGTCGAGGGTTCGGCCGAAAATTTGGATGGTGGGATTCATCGACATATAGACACCAACGGCCCTTCCGGATAAAAGATAACCGGTGTAAAGCCCAAATGATGAACCGCCGCTCCATGCTCCAAGCCCTCACCTGTTTGTCGGTACTCTCGATTGCCTTACCCACCTGGGCTGGCTCGAAAGACCCCAGGACCCCGCCACTAGGCGAACCTGAGTTCCTCTCCAGCATGCAGTACCTGCTCGATAATCACCAAAACATGGTCGATTACATGGAGCGCTTCGCCACATTGGAACCCCCAGCCAGGCAGGTAGTCTGTAGGGTCCAGCTGACCACCGTGGCGTTGGCCCAACAGCTCAAACGACTAGGTTTGGTCGAACAGACCAAACTTTGGAACCATTGCAGCGAAGGAGCTGTGTTGAGTTGGGCCGATCGATTTGGAGACATGCAGCTAAACAGCTACCTGCCTTACTGTCGGGTGAAGCAACCTAGGCTGGTCCCAGCCCTCCAGGCATATGAGCTAGCTAGACGGGCGTTGCAACAGTATTGCAGGGAACGCCCCCTCAGCAGCGTAAAGGACCCCCATGCCCCGCAAGTCGAAGAACGCTAGGAGGGTCTATGATCAGATACGTTCTGGGGAGCTTACGTTCGAGCAATTCCAAGAACGTTTCCTAGACGAATGGTTGGCAACAGCCATCCAGCAAATTGACGGCTTGGTCAAGCTGGCGGGACTACGTAACGTGAGATGTCTACTAACGAGCCGTAGCTGGCATGGGCAGTTCGTGTTTGAGATCCTGCAACTGAACCCCAATGGGACATCTAAAATGATCGCCTCCATAACACTGATGGACGGCCGATACAGTTTCGTGAATGAACCCTGGATGTCAAGACGACTGGCAGCTATCAGGCTACGCCAGTTCATTGGATCATGAAAGGCACCGACCCCTCACCCGACACCAACCTGGCCTCAAAGCCTGCCAGCAAGACACAGGCTCGCCCCATAGGCACCAACTCGGAACTTAGGATCCGGACTCCCCACAGCAAGCCTTCAAACCTGCCTCCACCAGCTTGACTGACTTGTTGGATGACCGACATCTGGGCGATCGGGTCGTACTCAGGGTCAGTTCTGAGCTCTGGCATGTGGGCAGGATGGATCCAGACCGCCTCCACCCGTGTGTCGAGACAATGGAACGCATCCAGTAGGGTGGCTAGACCGATCGCAACTGTAGTGGTGGGTTTCATGGATGGGTCTACACCGTTGGACAACACCACTTGGTCGGGTCCAACATCCTACACCCCTCCAACTCTTCACGGAGCTGAGGCGTCAGACGCTCCAATGTGATGGGCAACTCACCTTCGCGACAGATAGATGTAGGTCCAGGGGTTTGGAAAGGCTGGTCGGGCCCACCGTCAACACGGCCACCACATGCCTGAAGCAGCAGTATGAGGCTCAACAGGTATTTGGTAGACATACGGCCAATACACCAGAATTGGTGTATTGGCCGTATGTCCCTTAAAGCCGTTGCCCAATTCCTCCAAGGGCGTGAAGCGTATCTGAAGGCTCGCTCCGATCAACAAGCACAGGCAGAAGGAATGCTGTTCGACCTAGTGGGGCCGGCCGTCCTGCAGATCGCTGAGTCGTTAGGTCCTATCAGCCAAAGGAGTGCGGCTCCAAATCCTAGGCAGCTACCCACGAGCGATCGAGCTAACGTATGTGCCGATCCCCATCCCCGAGGGAGACCTGCAGCTGAACCTGACCCTCTCTGACGATAACCGATGGCTCGAATGTACCAGATTCGGGGAACGGATCGCCCTCAAAGGGCTATCGCAACAGTCCTTCATCGACTGGATGTTGGGACTGTTGCGACGGCTCGACCCAGCATTTGGCTGACAGTATCGAGCGTCAACGCCACCACTCTTGACCAGATTGCTCTTGCAGTCGAACCATCCGCTTCTTCAGCCTCGCTACCTTGGCCAGATGCTGTTTGGTCAATAGGGCGAACCGCATCCGTTCCCTCTCTAGATCGGCCTCAACCTTAGCAATCAGCTGTTTGGGATCAGGTTTCATGGAAAATGCGGGCCCAGAAAAAATCCGCCGCCCGGCGAAGCCATGCGGATTTTTTGATCGAGCCAAAAATGGCCGGTCGATAAAAATTTGGATAGATAGGGGGATTTGACCTATTTGCCGTTTTGAGCGGGGCGCATACTGGATACGCCATTTTGGGAGATCTGTACAGCCCGAACGGATTATCGATCGGTTCGGCCAGACGGTCATTTAGCGGCGGCTGGTGGGCCGGCCCGTAGCTTCGCTATGGGGAGCCAGGCCAGTCGGCCGCCGATAGTTGTTCAGCCTACACGGTAACGTACCGCTACTGTCCCGACCCCTCGCTTGAGTTGTTGAAGCCTCAGTTGACTCTGCTCAAGCTGCCTGGTCAGACCAGCGTACTGACGTCGAATCTCCCAGCGTTGGAACTCCAGCGTCACCACCCACCACACTATCATGATGAGTAGCAGCCAGGCATCTCGGATGTCGGCTAGTTGTTCTTTCATGTGGGATACTTGCTGGGATTCGAACCCAACTCTCCACCCTTATCGGGTGTGTGCACCAGTACACCAAAGTATCGCTGCCAAGACTTGACTCGGTCCTAGCTGCCTCTTGGGCCAGCTAGGCGCTCCATGCATTCTGATCTATATAACGGATCAGGTGGGGGAAAGTTAATAGAGCTGTGGGCCTTTTTGAGGGGGTCTGGGTGGGGCCTCAATATTCGGCTGAGGCTGGATCGTATCGATCACCAACCTGATGGCTTGATCGAGCGTCAGGCACCCTATGCCGTCCGTCTGACCGTCGGATGCCCTCTTGAGCCGATAGCCCGTTCCCTCGGGAGCGATCATGAAGCCGTTCAGCACCATACGGATACGATGATCCGAGTCATCGTAGTGAGAGCCTCCGATCAGTCGATCGTCACATAGGTGAACGTGGAGGCCCGCCAGTTTGAGGCGTTGGTAGGCGGATTCGATGGGCGTGAGGACATCCTCAGGGGTCCACTGTAGATCTTGAGCTATGTGGAGGATGGCGGGGCTACGTTTCATGATCCAAATCTTACACCAAACTAGCTAGATTGAGTATTGAGATACTCAATTCGATTGATCTCACTGTGGATCGGGCATAAGATCAGCACGTCTCCATAGCCTGGTTGTCGCTCCCACCTGCAACCGCATTGGGCCACATCGCCAACGAAGTTCCGGTTGAATGGATCGCCGTGTGGGATGGTCCGATCGTGAGGCTGGCCAGATGGGGCATGGCAGAAGCGGCACTTAGCCATTTGGTTCAAGCTGTTCTTTGGCGTCTTGGATCAGGGCGAGGATGTGGGTATGGTTGGTCCGCTTAGGGTCGAAGTTGGCGGGGAACTTGATCGGTTTGCTGTAGAAGTGCTCTGGATGGGGACGGGCCAGGAACTGTTCGTAGTCGAGGATCGCTTTCTCGTAGTAGGCTCGCCGTTCTTCGGTCAGTTGTGCCATTTGCTCACGGCGTGGGCCTCGAACCCACTTCTCTCCCTTTTAACAAGGGTCGCTCTTCCTGTTGAACTAGCCGCAAACCGTCGAGGGGGAGTTGAACCCCTGGGGCGACGTCTCGCCCGATTCTGAGTTATTGGATCAGATGCTGGCAACCGGCCAACTATTCGACTGGGGGCTGTGGGTCATGACTCCGTTGCCCTTGATTGATAGTACGGCCGGGGTGGGCGGGAGTTAACGCTTTACTCCAACTTTTAGGGTCCTACCATTGTCTGGTTTTGGAGGTACATACTCCTTTAGACCCCCAATGTATATTTGTTCATGACGGATCTCCTTACTCCAAGGATTCCACCATACACACTTTGCAATACGTTCACCCGTCTGGAAACTTTCGATTACCATGATGGGGCTGTCCGCTGTCTTCAACGTAACGAGGTCTCCTTCTTGCATGAGAACCTCCTTTCATCCCCTCACTTACACCAGCCCTACAGCTCGTTCGGGTCAAAACGAGCTGTGAAAGCAGCTAGATAGCCGTCAGCCGCACCACCTCAATCGATGTCCCGCTAGCCCAGGTGGTGCTTGTGCGGCCGTCCTCGAACGTGAACCTCATCGTTTCGTTTGAATTAAGCACCGTCTTTACGACAAGTGTGGGCTTCTGATAGCAGGGCCACCGATCGCCTGGTCGCACCATACAGGCGGGGATCCGCATCGTCTGAATCTGGATCGAGTCCGATTCCCCTGTCATCTCGGACAACAGGCGAATCACCTCTTCTCTGGTTTCACGGTTCATCGTCAGCCCGTCCCCAAATCGGCCGAATCTTCGGCTATCAGCTCATCCCCCAAGAAGAGCATGACCCTGACCCGCTGACATCGCCCGCTGAGGTAGTTGTTTCGATCCTCCGACCGTACCTCGATCCTGAGCTGCTCCTTCAAGAGCTTGATCAGTTCTTGCTTGGTCATGTCCTGCCTCGTACGTTCTTTGGAGCGGCGTTCCTCGGCTTCCGCTACTTCTTGCTGTGCTTCATCGAAGAAGTTCATGCTCAACCCGTGGAACAATCCTGAAGGATCAGTGCGGGGTCGCCACCGTTGGGCTTCCAGCTGGTCTGCCCGTAGTGGTTGATGTCCCCGATGGTGGTCTCAGCCGCCTGACAGACGTGGAGGGAGTGTCGGCCAGGGATCACCACCTCTGCCGAATCGGGGAGTTCAGAGTTGGCGAGGAAGAGCTTGAGTTCGCCTACGGTCATGTTCGCTGGGGCCTCTCAATTAGGACCGTCGCCACCACTTCACCCTCCACAGGGTCTACGTGATGACAGACGGTTTTGACCAGATAGGAACCGTCATCCCTAGCCACCAGCTCGTTAAGACCGGGAACTCGGGAGACCATGTGTTCGGCGTAATGGTCTTCGCCCAACACCCTTAGAAAGATTTTCACCATGCAGGCCTTACACCAAGTAACGTCTTGGTCGGCTGGCCGATAGGTACCACCAGTCAAGCCCAGCGACTCATGTCGCCTCTGAGCCTCTTTTGAATCTTCCTCAGGCTCCAGACGTGCGTACTGTTGACCAGCGGATGTCCCTCCGAGCGGGCTTGGCTGATGTGATAGCGTTCCAGGTAGAGCAGCTCGTCCCGATCCTTGGCGACTGCCAACACTTCAGCCACAGGGCGAACCCCGTCTGCAAGGAGGCCCCGAAGCCATCCAGAAGCCCGATTACGGGTCTTTAGGTTGGCCTTCGACAGATGACACCTCAGCCGCTCTTGGAGCTTTAGACGGGTCATACCGACGTAGCAGAGATCGTTGGTTCTTGGGTCCCTCAGACCGTAGATGATTCCGAACGGCCCCGAGGCAGCCTGTCGAATATTCCAAGCTCGGACTGGTTTCGGGTCTTTCCAGTGATGGGCCTTGCGAAGCCAGGCCGTCCCCAACTCATCCAAGCCGGCTTCCGTTGCAGCACGCTGTACCATACGTCTGGCATCTCTGGCAGAAAGCTTTTGGTTTCGAAATGATAGGAACACAAGCCGCTCAGGGCTGGCGTCCTTTTGGAACTCAAGCAGGCTAGCTTTCAATCCGTCAGAGACCTGATCCAAGTCCTTGAACCGAAGCTTGGTGACGGCCTCTGGGGATTTGCCGGTCTCATAGAGCACTCGAATCAAGAGGCGGTCCCGCTCCCCGTTGGCAGCGCCAACCAGATCCTGGATCAGGCTTGTGTCGACAGGGACGACTTTCTTGGGTGTCTGCTTGGGACGGTTCAAAGACAGTCCCAAGTTCTCTTCAACGTATCTGTGCTTGTGGGCGAAGGTCAATAGGCTGACAATGGTCGAGACCTTCCTCGCTCTTGTTGAGGGACTTCCTGTGAGCGATTCGGCCCATGCCTGGATGGCCGGCATCTCAAGAGGGACCTGAGTTAGGAACGATTGGGCGACCGGTCTGTACGCTATGAGGGTGGCTCCCCCGTATCCAGCCAACCACGCTTCGAGCAATTTCTCGTGATGCATACATGGCTCGCCTTACAAGTAGATTCTACATACATCGAAACTGTGTCCTAGAATAGGCGTTTTCGGTCATTTTTGCTCGCAGTTTACTTATCCGATTGAGTAACAAGGGCCATCGTTAACCCAACATAGGGGTGTATCAAGAGGGTTAACTTCTCGCTCCCCCATCCGTTCTAGTAGGTAACGCTGACCGGTGAGTCCGACGCCCGATAGGCCCTAGGGACTGGGCCGGCACGGTCAGCGTCCCTTTTCCAACCAAAGCTCATGAAACCCACCGCCGCCTTCCGAGCCTTACAGGCCAAACATTGGACCGATATGGTCTCAACCAAGACCCTGTTGGTCAAACGCCTCAACAAGGATGGATCGGTTAGTCGAGCCCGATTCACCTCAGCAGAATACCGCCTAAACGCCTTCACGGCTGAGCAAACCGCTGAGGCGAATGCTCGTCGCCTAGAGCTCGAACGCCTCAATCCAGGCACGCTCTATTGCGTGGTTGGAGCTTAACTTCCCGTCCTAGGTTCCGTTCCATCAATCATGATCACCCTACAGGTTCACGAGGCGGAAGCCCTCCGCATGAATGCCCAGATCCTAGCCCGTCACTCCAAGCGGGTCGCCAAGCTGCTGGTGGTCGACATTCCAGCCGTACAGGAACAGTTCAAAGCTGCCTTCATGGCTCGCCGTCCCTGTGGGTGTAGGGTCTGCTACTGGAGCCGCCAACAGGCTACCAAGATCTGACCATGGATACCCCCTCCACCATTCAAGTCTTAGGCCAAACCCTACACGCTGTGCCTGGCTACAAGGAACACTACAGTAACGCTGAACAGCAGGGCAAGCCTCACATCCAAGTGCAACACCAGACCCCACCCGACGGCGGAGACTTCTGGCAGATCTCAGTGACGATCAACAAGACCTTCCTCACCCTCTGCGCCGGTACGTTGACCAAGGCTGAGGCCGCTCTCAAAGAAAAAATCCTCCAAACAGCCAGAGACTGCACCGATTTCCTCCACAGTACCTAGGAACACCATGTATTCCACACCAACGAATTGCCAAGGCTGCGGCCGCCTCATTGATGCTATTGGCGGCTACTGCTCAATCCTCTGCGAAAAGAATTGGTTCATCGATCTCCCTGATGGTCCAAAGGAAGCGCCCGAGAAGCCTGATCATGGCCAGACAAATCCCCCAAACCAACTTTGATGTCCTGGTCCTGACCCGACAAGAGGCGACCGACTTGATCGCCCTACTGGTCGGACAGTTGGCCCAAATGCCGGTACAGGGTAACCAGCAAGGTGCCTGCCCAGAGCTGATCGTCACTCGATCGGAATCCAGACCCTTTCCCGAACCTTCCGTCGAGACCCGAACTCGCTTGATGATTTGTTTGGGCAAGAACGAACCCTGAGGGTGGGGAAGCCTTAACTTCCCCACCTGGCTTCCGTTCCATCAGACATGAACCAGCCCACCCCTAACAGCCTCAAATGCTCCACCAACTCAGGCAAGCCCTATCCAGACGGCTCTGGAGCTCCTTGTGTGGTTGAGGTGATGCTGGGCCGCCAACTGCTCCGCTACGCGGCCGACTTCATTGATGGTGAGACCCGTATCCACCTGTTGAGCAACCCCGTCGGCATGACCACAGAGCTGTACCAGGAGTGCGCCCAAGTGGCCCGCCGGCAGTACAACGAATGGCTGGACGGTCAGGTGGGTCAAGACTGGAAAGACCTCAATTGCAAGGTCTACGGAGTCTGAACATGGAACGCCACCTAGTCACCTGTCCCGTCTGCAAGACTGATCAACACATCTATGGGGGTAAGATCTGCAACCACATCGGAGCTGATGGTTTCGGTTGCCCTGGCAGCAGAGAGCCGCTAAAAGCCACACGCTACTCACTCAAACTGATCCAAGAGACGGCTGAAGGGATCCTCAATCAGGATGATTGGGTCCACGGGCCAACCGATCAAGAACCCCGCCAGATCGCACAAGTATGGTGCTACAGCGGCCAAACCAGGGTCGTCGAAGTAGTGTTCTACGATGACCTCTACTACACGATCAAGCAACAGCCGGTCGGTGTCCGTCATCTACAAGATGCAATGACCTACGGCCGTGTGGTCAGCTTGATCCAAGCCTTGGCCAAAAAGGTCCCCAACATGCAGGAATTCATGTGGTGTGGGACCGTCATCGGTGTAAAGTGAGGGATGCCAACCCTCACCCTGATCAGCTACTCTGACGGTACTGAAGTGTTGGTCACCACTCCTGAGCTGGAACCTCAGATGCTCGAAGAGTACTTCAAGGAAGGGTTGGGCCGAGACCTGTCGGATTACGATAAGGTGACCCATTTCGGAACAGCAGTGTGGGTCACCAATTCGGCGCTGACCGTCAATAACGACTAAGCCTTGGCCTCTACCGTGAAGGCCTCTCCCCGCCCGATAGCGGCCCTCAACCGCTCCACATCGGCCGCCATGCCTTCCGGCAAGTAGAGCTCTTCCAAGGGCACCTCCAGCTGAGCCAAACCGCTAATAAGCTCCGCCCTATTTAGCGTCCCGTTCCGCCACCCTGCTAGGATCTGATCAACCGTCATCCTGTCCCTTAAGTTCCAAAACCGACTTCCGTTCTATCATGCATCATGAAGACCGCCAAGTTGGTTGCTCGAATGGTCCGCCCCCTATACCAGCACGACTGCGATGAATGCCGCTTCCTCGGCCGCCTGGATGGCAAGGACCTCTACTGTTGTAGCCGCACGGGCGAGTTCACAGCCCGACATGGCAATGAAGACCATCAGTACGGCAGCCTTGGGACCCTCACCCCTGAGGGCACTCAATACAGCCTGGCCCGCCAACTATTGGATCGCCGGCTGCCAGCCAACGCTTACATCACCGCATGAATCGTTGCCCCAAATGCGGGCTATTGAGTATCCTGGTACTCAATAGCCCCTGTCCCCAGCATCCTACCATGAACAAGTCGACCCCCATCACAGTGACCGAATACGCCGTACTGGCTGCCAGTACGTGCCACAACCTCAATGGTTCGGAACGAAACCTTCTGGCCAGAATCATCGAACGAGAGATCTTGCGACAAGACCGTAAGCGGTCATCCAAACCCAAACCAATTGCTTGATAGGCCCCTTTGGGCTAAGCTGAGGACCGATGCCTCAAAAGCCCAAAGGGATCCTGGCCCGCCTCGATGCTAGGATGGAAGAGCTGGTCAACAATGTGGTGATCTGCCTAGCGTTGGCGATCGACCGGGGGATTCGAAAATTACCGAAGCTGTGGTGAGCCTTAACTTCTCCCCACCATGGCCGTTCTATCATCAACAGGGCGCTCAGCCGTCACGGCAAGCCCGCCCTTCTGACCCACGGGGACGGGGGAATCCATCCTCCAAAAGGTCCCCAGACCGGATCTCCCCGAAGCCGTCCCTTCTCCGTCTGGGCTAGCCCCGTGGGGGAACCGAACCAGCCGCTTCATTGATATAAACGGCTGTCCTTCTGAAGAGTTAAGGGCCTATCAGTACCAAGCTAACAAGTAGGTGGCTCCTTGCCAGCTGCTGGTCTCCCAAACCGCTTTGGCATCAATGTCGGCCATCCCACCCAGCATGCGGTATCGGCCGAAGCCAGCCTCCTGGAACTCCTTGTACTCCGGCCCCACCCGTCGCTCGGCCCGCTCCTTGGAGGGATACATGCCAACGAAGTTCAGGTTGATGCCAGCGTTCTTTTCAGTCTTCAGCAACAAGAGGAACATGCTGATAGAACGGCCCCAGCCTCGAAAGATTAAGGCACCACCTCTTCACCGTCCACCAACAGACCGGCCGAATAACCGTTTTGGATCGGAGTAGCCTGGATCACCACACTGTCGCCATTGAGGAACTGGAGGCACAGCGTATCGTTCCCATCCTTATCCGGATAGGCCGTATAGCCCGCCAAGACCTTTTGGGTAACCAAATAGTCCAGCTTGTTTTGGGGACGTAACCGCTCCAGCGCCTTATCGACATCCTGACCCACTTCCTTACGGGTTTGGAAAATCTGGGCCATCATGGCTTGCTCGGCTTCATCCAGCTTGGTGTTCGGCATGCCAGACCATACGGCCCAACTGCCAACCGCTTAAGCCTGCCCATCACCATCCCTCGGTGTAGAACCACCCTATGCCGGTCTTCGTCCAAGCTTTGGCCTGCTGTGAAGTCCAGGGCTGCAACAAGGAAGAACCCTTCCTCCTAGGCCTAGAACCTGTGGTGGGGATGAGTGGCCCCGTCATGGGCAAGAAACTACCGCCTGGCTGGAGACGGATCCTAAACCTCTGGGCCGCCCACTCGACCGTGGTGTGTCCCGCTCATTCGATCGAATTCCCATGATCACCCTCCAAACCACCATCACTTGTGAAGTCGGTTGCAGTCGCCAACAAGCCCACCTGGTAGAACTCCAACGCCAGCCCCTGGTGGACAACCAAGTGTTGCTCAGCTTTCCTCCCACCCAACTGCCCCAAGGCTGGACCCTCCAACCTGACTACCGAGGCGGACACCGAATCGCCTGCCCCGATTGCTCATACGATCACGGAAGCGAGTTCTGATGCAACTCTACATCCTAGCTACCGCCATGTGCCAACACCCCGGCTGCCCAAGGACCGAACAACTAAAACTTGAACTCGCTCCCACCTTCCCGTTCTTCCAACAACCATTCCTATCCCCACGCTACAATGAATTGCCCGAAGGTTGGGTACAAGCATTCGATTGGAAACTGTTCTGCCCCGATCATGCTCAACCATATACTCAAGAAGAAGGTGGCACCACCGTAGATTCGGCCGAATCTTGAGCCATCACCTCCAACCAGACGATCCGAAGCCATGGGCAGAGACATGATAGAGCGATGCACACCGTCATGTGGGCGTCACTCTATTTCCGCACTTCCGAGCAATCATTTTGGCAAATCGTAGGTAGGGGGTTCGATTGGTAGGAGGATGGTCAAGGCTGCTTGACCATCCTCCTCTCGGCACGGTTCTTGCGAATCAATATAGTCAAGCAATATGGACTAATTTCCATCTGTTGAGTTAAATGCTGGTTATTATTGGTCTTTCGAGATTTTCGGATTTCTTGTCGATTTCGGGTTTGGCAAATGACCATCAAGAACACCCAACAGGGCCTGCTTCGCCTGCCAGGTTGGTCGGTTTGGGAGTTTGATTTTGAGTATCCAGATGAGTAAACGTTGTCTTTTCGCCATCTGTTTGGTATTGCTGTCTTGTCAGGCCGACCCCACTCCTCCTCCTCCTCCGGTGATGGACGTCACATGTGCTGATGGTCAGCATCTATGTCCGCATGGGAAGGTATGTACGCCTGATAGCCAGCAATGCGTCACATCGGTCCAATGGTGTGCTGACGGGCAGCATTGGTGCACGGGTGGGCGGGTGTGTGCACCTGACCTGACATGTGTGGACCGGTTATCTTGGTGTCGGGATGGGGTTCATTGGTGTAGTGGCGGTCTGATGTGTGGGGATGACCTACAGACGTGTGTGAGTCGACGGCATGATGATGGTCCTGACCTGTTGCCGGTCTACTATTGGGTGTTGTTCCAGTAGGGTGGTGTAGAGGACCCGCATGCAGACCATTGAATTTTTGGGACGTCAGCTCCCGTTGGTATCTGTGGAGAATCCCAACCAGGCTCGTGAGGTGTTGACATATGAGGCTCGGCAAGGGTCTATTAAACTGATGGTCTCCCATTACCCTAATTGGCACTATTCTGGGACCAGCCAGGTGAGGGTTGAGCTCCAGATGTGGGTACAATCGGGTAACCGCCATCTGACGTTTGAGGGGTGGGGGGAGGATATAGGGATGGCCGAGCTGGCGTTGAAGCGTCGGTGGGCTGTATGGATGGAGGCTGGAAGGGTGATGGGGTTGGAGATGGGGCTTGGCGACTTCTAAGTCGTATCCTGATAGACCGGACCCTCAAGAGGGGGTTAGGTTGTTGTTGATCCATGACCTCAAGGCTTTGCTGAGGCTATTTAACATTGGTGGTTGGACCTTGATGCCTAATCCACAGCGTAGTGGTATCAATCGAGCGATCGACCGTGAGGGGAAGGCGATAGATCCTCGCTCCCATGAGGCGGTGGCGTGGAACCTGATTGGCGGCATGTTGGCGGTGACGGCTGCTAGGACGGAACTAGATGACCGGTATGTGGCGTTGTATGGTCATTTGGTCGAAGGTTTGCCCAATTGGGGGCCGGACCTACATCGGTTTAGTCAGACAGCTGAGCGGTATCAAGTCATAGGGCTGATCGAACGGGGGTTGGATCGCATCCAGGAGGGGTTGCCGGCCAGAGATGAGGCGCAGCTTTGCAGTGGGTGCCGTCATTTCAGTATGGGGACTGATGGGGGGACGGTAGGCCATGAGGGGAGGCTGTATGGTTGGTGTGGCCGGCCCCGATCTGGTAGTCCGTTCCTTCCTGTCGTGATGGTGGGACCGGACCCTGACCGGCCTGACGACCCATGGAATCATGCCAAACCTGACTTGAGTGGGCCGGTCGGTCATTTGGTGCTACCTACCCACTATTGCTCAGCACATCAGACCCGTGGGGGATCCCGATAGTATGCAAGATATCTTGCGAAAGATACATCTACAGCATTATTGTAGCCAAATGCCCTACCCTGACGATTCATCTCCTCAGTCGATAGGGGCCCGATTGGCTCATGATGAGGATGAAGCCCGCTTGTTTGGCCAGTTTCAGCGGGACTGTTTGGAACAGCTGGGGATCAGACAACATCCTAGAGGGCAGCAGGCTTTCAATATGGCATGGGGGCGTTGCCATCAGGAGGGGCATGAGGCGGTATTTCGAGAGCTCAGGTATTTGGCCGATCTGTTGTGGGCATAGGATGCGTAGATGATTCCTTTGGTACCAATCTTGACCAACTGTCCAGCTTGCCATCGGTTGTCCCGGTACTGCGGTTGCGCACCTGAGCAGGCCCCTACCTGCAAGGTTTGTAGGAAGCCTCTGGCTGATGGGCCGCACCATCCTGAGGTCGATTGTGGGGCCTCGTATGAGGAGTTGGACCAATCGGACGGCACCTAAAGTATCTTGTTTGGTCTGATGGTGTAGATTGTTGGATGGACCCTCAACAACCCAAGACCATCACCATGTTCGGCCGCACCCTACACCTTCACGAGAAGGGGTACTATCAGACTCCCAAAGGGTATCAGCCTCATATCCATGTTCAGCCCTACCCAGGATCTTTCTCTGGGAGTGTCGATTACGGGGCTATGCACGCTTTCATGCATGAGTCTACCCTCGAAGAACTGGAGAAAAGCTTAGCTGAAAAGGTCCGTTCAAGGGTCGAGTCCTACCAGGCCGCCGCAGCTGAGCTGGGTTTGATTAGGCGCCCTTAACTTCCCAGCTGGCGATCCGTTCTAGCCAGCATGACCCAACTAGACTTTCAGGCAGGCCAACAAGCACTCATCCAGCAAGCCAAGCGTCACGGTTTCGGACCGTTTCGTGGCTATGACCACAAGCTTGCTACCGTCACCAGAGTGACCAAGCAGCATATCTTCGTTGTTGTGGACGGGGATCCTGCCACGCAGGAGCGTCGGTTCGTCAAAGCGACGATGATCGAGTACGGCAAAGTAGACTACCACACACCTGAGGTGCGGCTGATCCTAGATCAGAAGCAGATTGAAGCAGAGCTGTATCAACAAGCTGATCGTGAGCAGCATCAGCAGCTGATTGGACAGGGACGTGTGGCTGTGGAGCGGTTGTTGAGGGTCTTTGGCCAAAACTCGATCCATCACCGAACCGCTGCGGAGCTCAACAGTTTGATCGAGTTGGCTGACCGGCTCGCTCCCGAGACCCAAAAGGAGACTTGATGAGCACCTCTCACGATAATCAGATCCGACGAGACCTGCTGTCCGAGCTTTGTATCTGGTATGCGCCTGAGCTGGCCCTTTCACCTGAGCGGTTTGCACTTCATCAGCCCAAAGAATGGCCTGGCTTGTTGGCTGCGATTGCTGAGTTGAATCAGCAGTACGCTAAAGAAGCCGGGCCCAATCCTGAGATTGGGTGGGAGCAGCGGTTATATGAAATGCAACAAATCCCCTATTTGGGCGATACGGATCTCCTCGGCATGCTGCGCCCAGGTGAATGGTATTGTCATCTTCCTGGGCGGATCTTTGATGGAGAGGCATTGCTTCCTATGCAGCTCGGTTGGGGCCCTACTCCCGAGCAGGCGGTCCTAGCAGCGTGGGCTTTGGTTGAAGAGGTTTCCCGAACGGGACATTTCTTCAGGATGACCGAACAACCGAAGGCGCACTATTACAGGTGGGACGGAACCCAGTGGATTGAATATCCACCAAAGTCTTAAATGATCCAACCTATGGCCGTCATACTAGCCATGACCACCCCCGAATCCCCCGTCATCCAGGCTGTTGAGTATGTGAGACCTTACTCTGGCGCCACATGCCATCAGGTTGAGATTCAGATAGGCCCCCATCGTTTCGTCCATACGGACGGAGAGATGACCAAAGAGAGGGCGGACCAGATCGTCAAAGAGCTTCAGGGAACGGAGTCGTGATGCCCACCTATACCTTTACACGTCCTGGTCATGTTGGGGGTTGGATCCTCCAAGCGGATTCGGATCGAATAGCCATCCAGCAAATCTTGCTTGAAGCTCCTGATACAGAGACGATTCTGACCGAAGGCAGGGTTATTTGGCCCGTCCTCAAATCGCTTTTTGACGCAAATGAACGTTACACGTATGAGGCCAATCAGTTGACCCGTGAAACGGTGGAGCAGCTTAAACCCTTGTTGGAGCGTTGGCTCGCCACCCACCGTTCCCGTGAGGTCGAATATGTGGTGCAGCAGATCGTCGCTGATCTGGTGATGTCACATCGAATTGGTAAAGGTTGATGCCTAGATTTGACTTCTCTAAAGCGATCCTAACCCGTCCTGGGGAGGACCTGATTGACACCGTTCAACGAGCTAGAAAGCAAATGACTACCGCCCGAGAATTGGTCTACACCCTATTGGTTCGATACCGCAACACTACTGATCTCAAGCCACAGGCGGGCAAATCTGATGAAGATCAGTGTGTTGAGTTATGTTGTCAGCTGATTGAGGCTGACAGGCTGGCGGTCAGGCAGGCGTTGTTGGACGAGATCTACACTAATGCGGATCGCATCTTTGCTGGAAATCGTCACACCAGCCTGGGGATGGCCGTCACCGAGGCGGTATGTAGGCATTACGCTCCTGGGCCGGTTGAGACGTCCAATGAGGACGTATGACGATGAAGAAGAGTGATGGGGTAAAGGTTCGCCCGACCATCAAGCTGAAGGGCCCCAAACCGCCCGCTCGATTGGTTCGGCAAATCGTTCGATCCAGCGATGTTGGAAGAATATTGCGCTCGTCCCAGCCGATTGGCGGAAGACGAGACCCCTCTAAGGATTGAGGCTTAATTTATAGGTCTGAGGATCCGTTCTACCTGCATGACCAAATCTGAGTCTCGCACCTGGTATGCACAACGACGGCTGGCCATCCAGCAAGCGAACGTGCTGTCCTTGTCTAAGCAGCAACAGCATCGGGCCATCAAAGACCCACTTCATGGGCAGCTCTGGGTGTTGCTTAATGCTGTCACCCGTCGGATCGTCGATAGTGAAGGGATGCCGCTCGATAGCCTGTGTCCATGTGGATCTCCACATCAAGACCCTACTAAGCCTTGCCAGCTTGAGCGTACCTGAATGACACACTATCGATGGCCCAAAGGTCGTCCCCAAGATGGCGTACCCTTGTTGAAGCTGCTGGGCCGATGGGGCGGATGGATCAACCCAAAGAAGCTCAAGGTGGTGGGCCGGCGGATGATCCGTCGAGTCGCTAGATTGCGGATCAAAGAGGAATGATGAAGATCGAAATTTTCAGACGTGGGCCGGCATATCCATACATGGCCCTCTACCGCGATCAGGACAACACACCTCTTTACATGAGTCATCCCGACTTGGAGGAGCTCAAGAGGAGGGTCACGACCAGTTTGGCTCCCCTAGAGGCCGAATTTACCGTTGAAGAGTGTAACGAAGCGTGAAAACGGTCCAAGAAGGGTGAGGTATTGATGGAACTGACGGTTGGTCAGGCTTAACAATCGGCCAGCTTGTCCGTTATATCAGCATGGCAAACCGCAATACTGAACTACGCAATCAAGAGCTGGCCCGTATCGATCAAGCGCTCGAACGGGGTGAACTGACCCCCTACGAGGCTCGCCAGCAGGAAGCCGCCTGTGAGGCACAATTTCCATACCTGGACGGCGAAACCTCTTACCAAATCCCACAATCATGACCCCTCACCTGTTAGACGCCCTCATCGCTTTCCGAACCGCTTCACACAACCTTTGTGCCGCATGGGAAACTGCCAGGCAGGTAGAAGAGGGGCCGGACCCGCTTGAGCAAGCTTACCCCTTCCAGGGTGCCTTCTTTGACGTCTGTTGTGCGATCGACGCTTGGATCGATCGTGCCAAGTGGGGGGCCGATAGGCCACCCCTCGATATCCTACGAGCCATCAAACAAGGTCGCTACAAGATTCAACTGGCCTATCCTCCACACCCTCTACCTAGCGACTCTCAAGAGGTCAAGGATGAATGGCGACGTCAAAAGATAGCCTATCAGATTGAGGACAGTCGTCTGACCGATCTGTTCAAGCGAGATGCTTTTGAGGCGGTGGGACTGACCGATCATCCCAAAGCCAATCTGGCCTACCGGATGGCCTGGGAGAACGGCCATAAGGAGGGTCTGGAGGGGATATTTGACCATTTGGAACGTTTTGCCCAGATGGTCAAATGAAGGGTTAACTTCTCAACCCCGCATCCGTTCTAGCCTACATGAACCAAATGACCGTCATCGAGCACGTGGAAATCAACCAAGCTAGCCTTTCGCTCTCCTTCTGTGATGGGATGCCGCATCTGTCTTGCATCCGTCTCACCCCCGAGGGGCAGTTGGATCACGATGTTGAGCTGGTGGTGTTGGATATCCCAGACGTCAAGGTGGCGGCTCAATGCTATGTCGAGTTGGAGGCTCAACTGAAGGCGGCCGACCAATACGGCTATCGGGCCAAATCGAGGCTCCTCAAGAGCACGATCCGTGATTACTTCCGCCGAGCTGGTCTGCCTATTCCTTGCTAGAGTGTCTTCATGGGTGTGATCAATTACGTCTTTCACCATCCGACTCGAACGATGGTGTGTTTGGAAAAAGGTCCATGGGCCAGGGTTGACTACAACCTACCCCTTCTGGAGCTAGTCGATTTGGCGTTAGAGGAATGGGGGATGAGTTGGCCCGATCCTAGGGATCAAATCCTCTACTGTTGCTGGATTTGCGGCTGCACACAACACTTTTTGAGGACAGGCCGCTGGGAAGCCGAACCCTCTACAGGGCCTCTGGCGGGCGACCTGTTGACCGATCATCATGAGCAATATGGCCGTCGTCTGTGGCCTCAGCATTCCGACACACCTGAAGCCCTCCCCTATCGTGAAGTTGGTGATGAACCTCGCACGCCTGACTATGAGGCGGAGGTGTTGAGGATGCTCAGCCGAGAAGACTTGGATCTGTTGATCGCCTGCTGGCTTCCCTAGCCAGGGTGGTGTAAAGAACAGGGTGAAAACCATCCCCCTGTTGGGCCAGCAGTTTGGATCTATGAAAATCCGGCCCTCACAGCACAGTGCATTGTCATCGACTAACGGAAGTTCGTTCACACTGTGGGAAGACGATCAAGGTAATCTTTGGCTACCTTGGTTGGGCATCAAAGGAAATTGTTGGCCAGCCGAACCGGCCTCAGGGCGGGTGCGGGTTGCCCATTTTAAAATCCAGCCTCCTCAAGGGATTTGGTCCAATGACCCCAAACCTGCCCCTTCAGTGTTGTTGGTGGAACCGGCCTCGTTGAACCCCATACGGATGATCTGTAGTTTAGGGTATGGGCCGTCAGACGCCAGCTTCCTTCAACAAGCTAAAATCCAACTGACCACTGTCTTGGAGGTGACACTTGTCGAGCAATTTCGACTCATCGGCCCCTCTGATGACAATTTTGAGCCATCCGCTCAGGAGCTGGATGAGACAGACTGTTGGGACGTGATCACCCGATGGTGTCAGCAGGGTGGGAACAATCTCGATACCACCTATCGAACCATGCGTTTCTCGGTCGAACGGTCGGATGAGGGAGACGAGTGGATCCCTACCTTGTGTGCCTTCAAGGGAGATAGGGTCATTTGTGGCTTCAATAGCTCTGATCGCCTGACTGCTTTGAGGTTTGCGGCCGAGTGGTGTGCAGAGGAACTGAAGAAATGACAACCTATCATCTTCGAACCGACGGCACTAAAGATGGTTCTTGGTGTGAAGATGTGTGGATTCACGATAGGGTGATTTGGCCCAATCAGCCCGTCTTCTACCCTCATCAGTATTGTACCGAATGTCTGCAGATTTGGGACCAGGTCCACCCGACACGGCCTCTGCTTGAGATATTGCAGCCATGTCGGGCAACGGTGTCGGTTCAGAGCCACGTTCCAGCTAACCACTGCTGCAAATCAGCTGGTGTATAGCTGGCGATGCGGCTCCTAGAGGTCTCGTGTTTGCAGCTTGGTCCCAAGGGTGGGCTGTACAGATGTAGTTATGACGTTGGTACCTACTATCTGACCATCACTCAGTACATGGGAATGACTTGCTTCTGTGGTGGGGATCGTTACAGCCGTGCCACCTTTGAGGCGACCGATTCAGCTGCTGAGCAGCGAGCCCTGTTCAAAGAGACCATCGATGAGGCTCTCAAGTTGGAGTTAGGTCAAACCCGTTGGACCGATTGCCGGTTCGACGACTTGATGTCAGAGGTTTGATGTCTGAGGATCGTCAATGGATCGCTTGCTCGGTCCAGCGGCCTAAAGAAGGCCAGGCGGTTTGGCTCACCTTCTACGGCATCAGCCAAGCAGGTTGCTGGCGTCAAGGAGCCTTCTATGCTGATGCGGAATCCAAACAGCCCATCCCTGCAGTTACCCATTGGATGCCTAGAATGATAGAACCCACGTCAGACATTTCGGCAACCGAACAACAGCTTCGGCACCTCAAAGCCGAACAGGTCCGTCTAGCTCGCTCTATTTCGCTGGTTGGGAGAGCCGTCAAGGTTACCGAGCAACGGTTGGAGCGTCTCAAGGCTGGGCAACCCGCCGATCTCCCTCCTGATGAACGGATGGTGGGATATGAGGCTGCCTTGCAAGACGTGCTTAGTCTCTACCGATCCAGCCTAGAGATAGGTTGGGAAAAGATATTGCCTGACCTGGATAGCTTGCGAACCAGTTATCGGAACAGCAGGCCGATCATTCAGCCTACTTCGATTGAAGATGGCTTGCATGTGCTGGGCGATTGTTATCAACGGGTGGATGGCAGCTATTTTGCCGAAAGTCCTCTAAATAGTGGCGTCTTCAGATCTCAGGCTAGAACTTGGCGAGCCTGTCAGAAAGAGATGCCTCAAGCAGGTCAGGCGGTTTGGTTCATCAACCTTGAGGTCACCTATGCGGGATGGTGGCGTGACGGTAACTTCTGGACTGATGACTATTACCTGACCGATGTGACGCATTGGATGCCAAGGGTGGTCGACCCGACCCCCACACCTCCAGCCAGGCAGGATTGATGCAAGCCAGGGACCGATCCGAACAGTTGCTTGATAGGCGGATAGCAGGTATGCTCAAGGCATATTCGCTCCAGCAAGTGACCGAGAGTTTGCGTCGGGTGTTGGGCCGACAGATCGAACAGGAGACCAATCAGTCGCCAGCTTGGCATCTCCGGCGAGCCCTCAACATTATCGAGCAGGCGGATCGAGCCTTGTTTGGCCAGCATTGTGGCGATACGCCTCATAAGCCTAAACATCCCAGCCGTTGAGCCGTAGGGAATTGGGATGACCGATAAACCTCAAAAACGCCCACTGACGACGGGATTACATTCCAGTTTGAACGCCAGATTGACTGAAGTGGCGATGTCCAAAGGTACAGATCTATTGACTAGACTGCGGATGAAGCGGATCATCTGGTTGGAAGAAGCGGCTGTGTTGGAGCGAACGGCCCGTACCTATGAACGAGCGGCCGATGATCTGACCCAACAGATCGCCAGGATTGAAGCCAAAGAGGCCAAGCAGCTCTAATCTTCTGGTCTGATGGGCCGTTAGGTTGATGAGATGCCCAGATTGCAGTTTCTGCTCCCTTATCTGTTCGAACTGTTGATGGGGGTAAATCTATTGCTCACCACGGTGGCGGCAATCCACCACACCTACGATCAAACCATACTCCACCTACTGCTTTTCTTTCTAGGAATGTTGGGACAGTGGACTTCAAGACTAGAGATTTGATGCCATCATTACTACACACCATATTGGGCGAAGGTATCCTCTCTTGGCACCCAAGTGAACGACGCTCCAAGCGATATGGTTCCATCAATCTGAGTGATTCGAATTTCAATGAGGATGCAAAAGCGGAGTTTTGGCTCAATCAAGAAGGGCTGGGACAGCTTCAGGGGAAGCGAGTTCGCCTCTGGTGCATCGTGTTGGAGGAACGCACCTCCGGACACATGGGAGACCTGAATCTGGGGCTCCGCCCCATCAGAGCGAATCGCCATGAGATGATTCAGCTGGGAGTCGGGATATTGACTCTTGATTGTAACCCGATTGGAACCTCTATCGGGCTTCATCCGTCAGATGGTCGACAACACTTTTGGCTGGATCCTCGCAAGCTGTATCGCCTTCATGACCAGACGGTTCAGCTTCAGTGCATTGAAACCGATCAGCCGGACCATGTGGTGGAACCGTTCCAGACTACCGGCCAGACGATCGATTTTGGGAATGATGGTCAAAAATCCTATTTTCAGCTCAGTGGAGATGAATGGTCTGACCCCAACATTGTTGGGATTGAACTCGAACCGAAGATCGAGGAGGTGGAAGGTGGTTTCCTCGTCTCCAGAACGGCAGTTCCTATTCGCCGTCCTTAGCTTCTGTCTGCTCGGTTGTAGCACCCATCTGAGGCCCGCACGGTCGACCCATCCTCTCGTCTGTCAGTCATCCTGTGGGTCAGGTTATCATTGTCTGAACCACAAATGTGCTCCCTATGTCTACTACTTGATTCGTTGAAATTGTGAAAATGCCCTGGAAAATCAAACCCTCGACCAACATTCAACATTCTGCTGACCCTCAACTGACCATGTGGGACCCCACTGTGGGGGTTCATCTGCAGACTCATCTTGAATCGGGTGTGATCGATCTCTGGATCGGCGGCCCCACTCCCCAACTGGCCACCATCTGGATCAGCATCGATAGTGAGCGGATCCCAGTTTGCCGCAGTGAACCGACCGGTCAGGTGCCGACCAACCGAGACAGGATGGTGATCAGCACCGTGTTGCGGAGCTTGGGACAAGACCCTCAGAAGCTACTTGGACGACAGATGGTGGAGAAACGTCGCTTCTCCAAGCCCAGGCCGAAAGTGCGGCCTGGTATCCGGCTGATGGGAGATCGCTGAGAGGATTAAGATGCCGCCCGAAGCTGAAGAGCCTCCACAGTATCCGCAATTCCCGCATGATTCCGAATGCGAAGCAGTGATTGTGGACACAATCTATGAGCAAATGGTTCTAGCGTATCTTTACACGGTTGAAGGGCGTAAAAAATTGATTGATTCGTTGGTCGGTGCTCGCAACGACAATCTGACTACTGGATTCCCCAATTGTTTGGGATGTAGGGCTCGTTTCTGCAGTACTTGGATGAGGGTTTTTACGCTGATGGGGCCGGCAGAATGGGACCCATCAGCGGGAGACCTATATAGGCTGTTGAAGGCCAGCATGGCTGAATGGGAGGACCTCAGGATCCCTAAACCTGTAGTAGAACCTGTCCAACGTCCAGAGTTCGTAGAACATCTGTTGCAGGATCCGTTCAAGTCTTAGCTCTCCAGTAGGAGTTGCCAGCTGGATGTTCGCTGGATGGTGGGGGTCAGTTTGAGACGTAGCTCGATCTCCAACTGAATCAAACACAGTCTTCTGACATGCCCCATGTGAAGGATCGGCATACAGAGCAACTCCACCGTCGTCATGCGCTGCAATGCCGAACCATAGGTTCGATTGAACTCTTGTACCCAGGCCTTGTATTCGTCGTCGTCAATACCTCTAAATGGCGGACTGTGCTCAACATGCACCCTATCAGGCAATCCACACTTGCAATAGCCTGGCATCGGCGGCACGTTGGGCTTGACGATAGATTGCCGTTTTAGGTTCATCGCCATCGCCAGTTCTCTTTGCTGCTTGACTTCATGCAGCAAAGCTTCGAGCGTACCTTCTTTGACCCACCACTCGGGAGGCTGCTGGCCAAACTCGTTTGGGATCTGTTCGGCTCGCAAACAGCAGGTGTGAACGTTTTTGCCCAAATGGCCGTACAGGATCAGATAATCGTAGCCCTCCTCCATAGCAGCACGGATCCGATCTGCCGCCTCCTTGGGGGTCATCCCCATCGACCATGTGAGGGCCGAGCGTCCATCAATCCACTGATCGCCGAACAATTCTTCTGCCATGAACGGCAAAACGTCAATTCGTAGCACGGGGTTGACCCGTTCCCAGTAGATCATCTGGCTTTCAGTACACCGATTGGTGTAGGGTGGGCCAACCGTCCCTAAAGGAGACAACGGATGAAAAATATGGTGAGATTGTTCGGTATGTTGCTTGCGTTGCTGGTTCTCAGCAGCACCACACAGGCGCAGGCGCTTCCCAGCTGGTGCTACGACTATACGTCCTACGACAGCTTCAACGGCTGGGGTAATTGGGGTCTTTGGAATGTCTCGGTATCGGGTGTCACCAAGGTTGGCACCACTGGAAGCAACAAGAGCCCGCCTGGGGCAGTGTTGATGTCGTTTGCCGATAGAGAGTCGAATGGCAACTTTATGGCGCTTGACAGGTATTTCACGCTAGCAGGAGACGCTAACTCTCGTTACGATGCTTGCCGAGGCAGGACCTCCTCAGGTCCGTTTTCACAGCAATCCAGCAATGCCAAGTTCTGCAGTGCGGAGGTGTCGGTCCGTACCTCTCAAGGTGCACACGTAGCGATCGTCTTGCTGGATCCAGATTACTTCATCATGTCGCAGAAAGAGATTGATCTGCCGAAATCCACCGCTTGGACTAGGATCTGGACTCCAGAGGTGTTGAATTGTAGGCAAGATGTGGTGGTTCGCCTTGCGTTGGTCAAGACCGCCACATCTGCGTCAGTCCAATTCGATGACTTTCGAATGGACTGGTGGTACTGACGACGTTCTGAAGTTACGACCGTGACCAAGAGGCGCTCGAAAGGGCGCCTTTTTCTTTGGTGTATGGGTTAACGAGAGGTCCCTTCCGGCCGTCTATTGTTGCAATGAATCGAGAAGAACAAATTCACCAACTGGCCCGAGACATTTTCGTCCGTGTGTCGGTCACCTTGATTTCTGATCTGACCAATAGACACGAGCAGGCAGATCTGTACGCTGAACGGTCATACCGTTGGGCCAAAGCGTTCATGGAACAACATGTCGAGGAGGAAAGGTCCAAGGCTTTCCTCCGGAAGTATCGGTATGCACGTCCTGGTCAGGGAGAAGGGTGGTTCGTCGAGGCCTATTCGGACAAAGATGCGATTTTTCGTGTCAATGAACAATGTGACGATGTAATCCACATCATGAATCCCGAGGGCACGGTCATCTGGTCTCGTGCCCATTCAGAACCCTGATGTCAAAACGCAAATCCCCCAAGCCTCCAATACCCACCAAGCCGTCCGCATCTTTGGGACAGGCTCAGAAGGCTCATTTTGATCGAATGACGCTAGATGAGCTGAAGGAAGCTAGGAGCTTCTCTATACGGCAAATGGATCAATTGGGTACGTTGATTGCTGGAGGTGGGGTGTCGGGGCGGGATCGCTACGAGGATCACGAACGTCGAATTCAATACATCGACGATTTGCTTCGGGCCAAGAAGGCCAAATGAACCGCTACCATTTCGATTGCACGGACGGGACGTTTTACGAGGCCGATTGTTGGAGTGAGTCTGAAGCTAGGATTCGATTTGCCCAGATCTGTGCCCGAGATAACGTGACCGGTAGTTTGACGTCAGTTGAACCATCGCCAGACCATCTTCAATACCTGGTGTGTGAATGTGGGCACATCAAACAGCACCACAGCCCTCAACACGGCTTTTGTTTGATGGCGTTGGATATTGACCTGGAGTGTCCTTGCCCCAAATATCGCCCCAAAACCCCGACCAAAGGGTTGAATGTCCTACATCTGTTGCCCCATAGTCCTGCCGTGCATGCGGGCATCCAGGTGGGGGATGTGGTGCTTCGAGTGGATGGCCAGGACATAAATGGGTTGGAGGACTACATCGCAGCTGTGCAGAATCGCCAACATTCGATGGTTTGCTTGATAGAGCGGGGTGGGAAACTGCTTACCTTTGAGGTACCGGCAGGCAGGTGGATCCCGTCTGAACTCAACTAGCAATTTTGCAGCAGGGGTTAATTCTGGCCAGCCTTGTACCGTTCAATCCAATATGGCTAATCAAGACACCACCCCTCCACCCCCCAACTACGAACATGTGGTTGGGTCTACCCGAACCACCACCTTGACGCTGGATCAGATGGTCAAGCAAGCGCTTCAGCTTGATGATGCTGACTTTGATCTGGTGATTGAAGAAGGGTTGAAAACACCCCACCGACCTTCCACACCCCCTCCGCTTCCGTCCAGAGGCCGATTGTCTAACCCCATGTTGCGTTCGTTCCCGCTGCCAGATAAACTTCGGTGATGAACAGTTGTTGTTACCAAAATGCCTGGGTGGGTCGCTGCCAGAAGCCGACCGCACAAGAGTTCTGTGAAGAGCATCAGGATTTGGTTTGCGTCAATTGTTCGGCCAAGGCGACTCGTCAATGCCAGCATACGGGCGGATTCGTTTGCGGCGTTCCATTGTGCGAAGCCTGCACCCACATGCCGCCCGACCCTAAGAGTCGGAACATCTTCGGGATGGGTGGTGGTCATGCCTCGAAAGAATTGGCTGCCCCTGCTTGGGAGGCCTATTGGAACGCCAATCCTTAATGTTTGGCCCTAAGATCCGTTCAACCTAGTATGACTCAACCCAATTTTCTTTTCTCGGATGAGACGGCGGAAGCTGGCCAACAGTTGATGCCCAGGACTACCGTCTTATGGGATGCAGTGTTCGCTACCAGCAAGTCTCGTCCAGCACGCTTCCTTTGCTACGTAGAGGGCCCCAAACTAGCCCAATTCATCGCCGAGAAGCTAAACGAGGCTCAACTGGACGCCACCCCTTCGCCTCTAGTCAAGCTCACTAAGCCTCAGAAGAAGCTGTTGATCAGCTTGTTCGAAGAAGCCGACGGCTGTCATCCTGATTCCAGAACCTGTTGGGTAGAGGTCCTCCCTGGGGAGTCTCGTCAGGCCAAGAAATTGGTCGAGTTGGAACTGATTGAACATCGCCAAGATACCAATGAGGCTAACGGACAAGACGTCAGTGAAGCCAGGATGACCCAGAAGGGTTTTGAGCTGGCCAAGCGGCTGACTTTCCGAATCAGCGGTGTATAGTCTGCGATGCAGACCTATCAAGTTGGCGAGACGATATTTTGCTTCAATGCTGATCTTCGCGGTGAGGTGGTGATCCGCCACCATAACCGTGACATGGTGCTTCCAGCCGAAACGTTGCTACGCTTCGTTGCTGATTTGGCTCGTTCCAGTCAGATCGAAAAGCTCCAGAATACACCTTCGATGGAGCTTTTGGAAATCAAGCCGCCCGTTCGTCTGGGATACTGATGCGGATCATCAGCGTACCTAAACCGAACCCAGAGTATAAGAGCACTTGTGGCGACTGTGGAACTAAAGTCGCCTTGTTGCCGACCGACACAACGTTCATCTCAGACAAGAGAGACGGAGACGCAATCTCTTGGGATTGTCCTACCTGCAATCAGGTTAACTGGATCAGTGTCACTATCCTACCCAAACCGTTTTACCGTCTTGTCCTAGAGAAGAAAACGGCTCTCACATAAACGATTGCATCGGATTTCCGTCCAGGTAGTTCTGAAGGAAGCGGGGGTCCTGTCGGGCTAGATCGGCCAGCTTTTTGGCCATGTCGAGGACTGGCGGCTCCCCTTCCACCACCTCCCCTTTGACCAGGCTAGGTACCAGCAACAACGCCTCGGCTAGGTGGATGTCGATACAGTGGGGTGTCTGCAACGCTACCAACAACACGTGCTGAAGAAAGCCGTGTTCCAGGTCTGGCAACCCTTCGAGAACCGCGAAGGCTTTGACCACATGATTGGTTGTCAATTCCATTCTTGACCATACACCAACGGGTGTAAATGACCTGGATGAACTCTGGCTGGTATCACGATCAAGAGTGCGACCTGAAGTGCAATTTCGAGGAAGGGTGTGGGAAAGAGTGCATCCTTATCTCGATCCATGGCGGAGAACTACATGTCTGTAGTGCTCACCGAGACGAGTACTTCTCCAAAGAGAGTCAGAGGGTCTCTCAAAAGTAGATTTTGATGTTGACATAATGTTCGAACCCGTGTAGGTTACCAGCAACGCTCGGCATAGTTCTGAGCGTATCGCCCGCATAACACCCGGGCAGACTGGAAAATCTAGCTATGTTTGAGCATTTCGAAAGAGATGCACGTCTCGTCATGCGAGCGTGCTGTGTTCGTGGCATCCTGTTGGACCGAATATTCAGCCGGAAGACCATCACCTATCAAGAGTTGGCCCAAATACTCAAAACTCTGCCAGGTGGCGGAGAGTTGGCCCAATCGCTGTCTCTGATCACGGCTGATGATGCGGCCCAGAAGCGGCCGCTCTCTGTGGCGGTGGTGGTCAATAGCCGGACTGGCGTACCAGGCAAGGGGTTCTTTGACCAATGTCGAGAACTAGGTCTGCTGAAGAAGACTGATAAGGTCCTCAAAGACCCATACCCTCATGATTTTAAGCAGTTCCCTGCCTATCGCCAGCTTTCTTTGGACAAGGATTTCGCCGAAGTGTTGGGCGAAATTAATACCATGGGTCTGGCGGATGAGGATGAAAAAGAGTTCTGGCTTCAACAAGCCACCGATCTAGGGGTATCGGTCGACCAATACTGGGACCATGAGATACAGGCTGACTTGGGGCATCCTAGTGGTATTTCGCTCGAAATACCCCCGCATATGTGGAATGAAGGTGTTGACCCTGTTGGGGGGCATCTGGCTACCCCTAAGTTCAAGATCAACGGACAACTGACCGATCCTCCTTCTACTAAGGCTACAGCTCAGCCTGATAGGATTCGTGCTGTACTGCTACGATCAAAAACCTGTCGAATCCCCGCCTATCTGTTGCAAGTTGGGGATGTGGTGGTGGTCAATAGAAACTCACACGTGCAACATCTCACCGTCCAATCGATTTGGATTGACCCTGTGATGTTGAGTGCCACCACCCCTATAGAACAGCGAGATACGTATGATCGTTTTGTTCGATGGACCGATACTTCAGAGGAACGTTACCGAGAACCCTTGCATGGGTCGCTCCTCATCCAGACTCCTGCCAACATCTTGGAGCGTCTGGATCCCAGAAATCAGCCTCAATCAGTCCCTTGAGGACACTTTCCTGCGCTATACACCGTTTCTTTGGTTCGGTGTATAGCTGCTATGGATTCCGAAGGCCAAATTCGTAAAAAAGACGAGAGCTTCATTGTTGAGGCACCCTTCGACAAGTACGTCGCCTCTTTGCCTGGCGTCGAGACGTCAGAGGATGGGCTCGTCAATAGTAAGGTATTTAGCAAGAAACGGATCTACCTCCCACATGAGCTTGACCGAGCGATTGTTGAGAACCTAGAAGGCCATGATGTCCTTCGGTTGGCCGCAAATGGCTACAGCAATTTGACGGCAGAGCATTGCATGGTTTGGGGTGTCAAGCCGGGCGCTTATGAGCAAGCCGTCGCCTCTTTGCTTGAAGTGGTGACTAGTCGGATGCAGGACTTGTTCAAGGGTGTGGATGTCCGGTATCTTCACGGGGCAAGCAATATGGGGGTAGACGCGGCGATCATGCAGGCGTCTCGAAGATTGAATCGCCCCAATCTAGGGTTTAGCTGTCCGCGATTCATGTTCTATGTAGAAGATGACTTCCTGCCGGTCTACGTGGCTAACTCTCAAGCCGCTTATGCGGACGCTTTCGCCAGGTCGACCGACATCCTGATTGCCGCTAATGGGAGGGCGCAAGCCCTTCAACATGACTTGATGGCCGCATTGATGTACGGTAAAGAGGTGGTGTTGGTGAACGTTCTTCGAACCATTTCAACCAATGGGGGCCCTCCAGCCATTGGCCCTGAAGGCAAGATCGAAGATGCGGTGGATGCCTTCTTGATTCGAGTTCATGCGGTGGGTCAACGCCTAGAACGAGGCAACAACCGAGATCATTGGAGGGCTACCGTTGAGGAGATCACCGAAGTGGCGTCCTCTATTTGCCGTCAGAAGATGTCTCCCGCGCGAGCATTCATGCTCTGATGGTGTATAGCCCAGCATGCTATTCACCTCATTGTTTGGAATTATTGGATTCTTCGTTGTGTTTGGGTTGGTGGCCCTGCTGACCGAAACAGAGCGGTATGTTTGGGCCACCCTATCGATCATCGCCTCATTGGTGGCAGCCCACTACTTGGCCGATCTGCATCTGTTGGCCTTCATCAAGGCCCATACACTAACTAGCGTGGGCTATCTGGTCGGCTTCATCGTGGTAGGCGTGGTGTGGTCGTTCATCAAGTGGTTCAGCTTCTTGGTGCGTGTCCGTGAGGTGATGAAGGAAAGAGGGGACTTCAATTTCCCTGTTGAATATAGGGGCCTCCCTCTGGACAAGAAGCCGCTCGCATCCGAGAACAAGAAGCGGATCACTGCTTGGATGATCTTCTGGCCATTCAGCCTCGTCGGCACCCTGCTGAATGATCCGATTCGCCGTATCTTTAACCTGATCTTCAACAGCTTGAAGAATCAATATCAACGATTGTCTGACCGCGTGTTTAGGGATGTGACCTTTCCTCAAAAGAAAGACTGAAGATGTCTTCTAGAAGCAAATCCATCACCCTCAAAGGGGCGGCCGCCCGAGCATTTGTCGAATCTCTCAGCGGAACCAAGCCCAAGAGCGAGCAAGATGCTAGCGAACGTATCGCCACTCGCATCCACATGGAGGTCCACAGTGGCAACATGGCGGGTGCAGTAGCGCTGGTCAAGCTGGTGTCCCAGCAAGGGATTGATCAGACTGTCAAAGCGCTGCCTAGGGGTTGATGGCCGAACCTGCCAGCATCGCCACTAAGCGTCAAATCCTCTCGTGCTACATCCTGATTGCATCCGGAGTGGGGGAAGCTCCACTCCGGATGACGGCTGACGGGGTTGAGAGGGTGGTGTTCCGTCTAGATGGTGTTTACCGGTTCAAACGTGAGATGGGCCAAATACAAATAACCAATCAGGATATTGAGGGCTTCCTGATATTTGAGGCAGGTACACACGCTACTCTGGCTGGGTGTGTGATTAGAGGTGGTTGTACCATACACTCCGCCATACCGCCTCGACAGCCGCCTGTTGGGTCATCCCAGATTGACGTCCCGACCGTGTTGGAGACTGAGGTATCTGTTGACGTAGTTTGAGAATGTGAAGCCAGATAGGACCCAAGGGTAACAACATGATAGCTGATTGTGATACACCAGGAACAGCCTCTACTTCATATGGTCATTTGATTTTCGGTTGGAAATCCAGACCTTCTCTCGAAACTCTCAACCGAGCTCTTAATCTGTTGGGAGTATTGGTCTACGAAGATCCTGGTATGCAGGATACCGACCAACACAGCTACATCTTCTCAAAAGAACCTCTCACGCCATCCCAACTACAAGCTATCGCGGAAGAATTGTGGTCCGAATGATCTGCTTTGTTTCTGGTCATCTCGACCTAACCCCTGAAGAGTTTGAGCAACACTACGTCCCTCAGTTGGCCCAGGCGGTTCAAGACGGGTGCAGCTTCGTCTTGGGAGACGCTAAGGGGGCGGATGCGATGGCTCAGCTGTGGTTGTCCAACACTATCGCCGAGGTGACCGTCTTCCACATGTTCGATGCCCCACGCCATACGGTAGACCGTTATGAACGGGTGGGCGGCTTCCTGACCGATCATGCTAGGGATGCGGCGATGACGGCCGCCTCGCATCACGACATTGCGTGGGTCAGGCCAGGCAAACGTCCCAATAACGGCACTGCCCTGAACTTGAGGCGACGTAAGATGACTGCCATCCATTACTGGAGTTACTGTGGAACGCATCACTCGATAAAAGATGGTCGATATCTGTGTGGTACCCCAATAGGTAACACCAGATCCTTTGATCGAATCCAAGATGTGACATGTCGAGGCTGTATAGACGCAGTAACGAGCATTTCGGATGGATTCTGAGACGGTATACCAGCATGCGCTTCGCTATGCTCAAACAGCCTATGAGGCGTACCGCACCTATCAGACGGTAGAAGAACGGGTGGGGTTAGCTCCCGTCAGACCGTTGTCCCCACCCTGGGAGGAACTGTCCCCATTGGAGCAGCAACGATGGTTCGCCTGCTCAGAAGCAGTGGAAGATCTGACCACGGCTGAGATCGGAGCGGTGTAGAGGGGCACAATGGACACCCACTACTCCTTGAATGACGATTCTCACTACCCACTGATCGTCAAAAGATGGATCCTAAGAGCTCATCTGAATGATGGGGATAAGGTTCAGATGCGGACCTACCCGTTGTCTGATAAGGAGCCCTTCATCAAAGCTTGTGAAACACAGCAGTTGCCATTGGTGATTGACCAAGGTGAGAACAAAACCTTTGCTTCCCTCGATACTTATGTGGAGATCACTCCAAGCTACGCACTGCTGTATAGCCGAGAAGTAGAGGTGTTCCAAGAGTTGGAGCGGGTCTTCACTCTTCATCAAACCAAATCAGTAGAGATCCCGGCCAAGAATCCGGTCTATCTTTTGATTGAAGGTATGCGCAGCTACTCCCTCCGAAGCATGGGTCAACCTGGCAAACCTTTGATTGAGTCGAACTACAATCCTCACGTGATACAGCAATTTCGCCGTTTGCAACAAGGGTTGGAAGCGGAGGTTCCGAAAGGCCGCGTTGGGCTGATCTTGGGCCAACCTGGAACGGGCAAATCGTTCCTCATCAGGGCTTTGCTGGACCGATACAGCCCAGGAGTGGCGTATGTGTTGCTCAACAGCAAGCAGTTGCTGGACCTGAGCAATAACCTGGACAAATACCTGAATCTACTGGACAACATGGACTCTGATCTGAAGACCATCTTCATCTTAGAGGACGCAGACGACCTGTTGGTTGAGCGTCAAGCCGAGAACATGAAGGCTATCCAAGCTTTGTTGAATATGGGGGACGGCCTGATTGGAGAAGCGTTGAATATCCGCCTCATCCTTACCACGAATGCGAAGGCTATTGAAATCGATCAAGCGATCACCAGGTTCGGTCGCTTGATCGAGAAGATCGAGGTAGGACAGCTTTCCAAGGAGCAGGCGGAGATCGCCCACATCAATCTGGCGGGCACGGGCAAGCCGAGGCAGTACCACACCCCCACCACATTGGCGGAAGTGTATCACAATGTCGGCCTAGAGGAAGAGTTGCAGGCTGCCGAATGAGACCTATTCTTGTTGCTTTACTGCTGGTCGCCTGCAACCCCTCTCCTTCAGAATTGCAGGATCTGAAGACCAAATTCCAAGACCGTGTACAGATCACTCCTGACAGTGTGGTGTGCGATGCGGATGGCGGGTATTTGGTATGTTTTGGCGTGACCAAGAAGGGCACTCCAGTGCACTTTCGGTGTGGTCAGGATCTGACTACTCCTCAGTGCTACTTCATCGGCATGTACGGAAGCTGAATGGCTCGTTTGGTGGGCTACGAATTTCACGGGATCGTCACGCCTGAGGCGGAAGCTGTGTTGGAGCTAGCCAAGCGGAACGGTATCGTGACTGACGGAGACCATAACAGCACCTATATGTGGATCAATGGTCAGCCTGGAGCCAAGTTGCGGACGGTTCGTAATCGCCTCAAACAGCTGATCTGCCTGGTGTAAGTGTTTCCCCGATAAGGAGAAGTGTCATGAAACCGAATCGTCGTTGGGCTCTATTGTTGCTGGTTCCGTTGTTGGTGGTAGGCGTGGTGGTCCAGAGGGGGTTGTGGTCCAAAAAGCAACCACCGACCCCTCAGATGGTGAAGGTTAGCTGCCCTTACTTTCCAGGGTGACCCTTAAGTTCAGTCTAGCAGAGGTCGTTAGAGCCAACATGCCCCTGACGACCCCTCTGCTGAAAGACCTAAAAGCACTACTGGCTCTTTTCTCCGACCCTAGCAAATGGGCTCAACGTTCACTGGCAAAGGATGCTGAGGGGAACCCTTGCTCCTTCAGCTCTGAAAAAGCTGTGTGTTTTTGCCTATTAGGCGGCTGTCACAAGGTGGTCGGGGATGATTCCAAGAGGGTCGAGGCTCTGAAGAGCGGTCTTCGGAGAGGGTTTCCGGCCAATAGCAAATGGACATACGTCTTGGGGCTGTTCAATGATGAGTCTACCTATGAGGAAGTGCTGACTTTGATCGTTAGGGCGATCAAAGTGGAGGAATCCAAATGACTGCTTGGCGAACCATCTCAATTGTCTCGGCCCTGACATGGGCTCTAACCATCGCTTGTTCGAATGACGCCGAACCGATTCGGCCAACCTATTGGGGTCAAGGTGGGGTCAATCAGTTGATCTGGCCCACCATCAAGCTCCTAGAGGCCGGACAAGCAGGTGAGGGTGGCTCTGCTGATGGTGGCCAAGCAGGCCAGGCTGGCAGCCATGAGGGCGGCTCGGCGGGTGTTGAGCTGGCAGGGGCGGGAGGCTTGTCTGAAGAAGACTGTCAGCTTCCTGAGTATCTGGAACAAGCCCATCAGCTGGAGATAGGTCTAGGTAGACCGGCCGTAGAAGATACGGTCAGCACCACGGGTTCCGTCCCTTATGGGACGATCGTCAAATTCAGCAAGTACAACAATTGGCGTTGTGACCATCAGCCATTTTGCGATTACGCCGTCCAGGCCCCGACTGACGAAGGTTTCCCTGAGACGAGACGTTATTGGGAACCCGTTAGGTGGCAAGGCCTGCCTCCCGACGGCAAGATTGGGCAGTGGCTTGGTCTCTGTACGCTGCCTCAGTGGACCTCTCACGGCACCTGTGGAGGCTTCTACCGAGACGGAGATTACGTCGACTACCGTGATTCCAACGACCCGTATGCCGAGCGTTTCGTTTGGCAATGTCGAGTTGGATGGTCCAGTGCCTGTGACGTTCAGCCTCCAGGCACTGGGTCTGCTTGGGTCAATGTGTCAGACACTATCCATTGCTACGGCTATTGATCAGTGTAGCCCGCTTCTCCACACGGCATAGTTCTGACGGAGCCTCGTACCGCTCAAGGGTGTTGTTGAGATTAAGATTGGTACATTGGTGTCGTAGTTGAACATATCCATACCAGCGACGTACATGTAGCCTAAGGAAAGGACTTCAATCCCACCACCGAGGTCGCAAGAGTTGCCAACGATAGTGGCAACTGTATTGTCGACAGAGGGGTGCCCGACACGAATTTGGCTGTGTAGGTGCGGATAGTCCCCTTCGTCACAATGCTCGACATTGTTACCTAGGATGCGGGGGCCGATGTAGCTCCAAGCACTTGCCAGAACGTAGATCCCTGGAAGACTGCAGTTGTCGATGCGATTGTTAGAGATTTCGCAAGTACCACCGAACGTAGTGTTGGTCGATACAAGAACGCCGCATGCTATCCAAGAACTGATGGTGCAATCTCTCACAACCAAATTTATGGTGGTGGTGAGCGAATAGCAGGCTACCCCGTCACCATCTGTCGCTAGATTCAGATTACCTATCAGAGTACAACGCTCGATTGTTCTCCAGACAACGTTGTTGTCGCTGCCAACGAACACTCCGTTACCGATCGGGCAGTTGGATGAAAGGATAGCGGTAGAATCTGACAACACCCAACCTTGCGGGTGGGCACCAGAGTCCGGAAAGGTGCATTCGCAGAAAACCCCACCATCGTTGGTGCTGGCTTGTGCTGCCGCCTCAAAGTTACCGTATGCGATCTTTGAATAGCGGGCCACATTTTTGGTCTTGTAGTTGACAGTTGGGTATAGGATGAACCGCCCTTTTGGATACGTACCCAAGCCGGTAGCTTGCCAATCGCCCTCTGCCTGTACATCCTCTACTTCGCAACGGTCAATACCGATGAATGCGAAGTCCGCCCTATCAGAGTCTTGGACCATACCTCCTAGGGTGATCCTTGATACTCTAGTGTTATGGGCGTACACCGTGAAGGCAGCCCACGCCCTAGAGTCCCCACCGTAACTGATCTCGGATGCAGGAAGCCCATAATGGAGTGTTCCGTTGAACACTCCAGTGATGTCTGCCCAACCCATCCTAACGTTATTGATCAACACACTACGTATGCCGTTATTATCTACGGAAGTTGCCCAAGTCCTGGGTCCAATGTAGAAAGGGGTGTTGATACCGCTGTAGATGCTGGGACTTGCCAACCATTGCCCACCATTGATTTCCAGATCAATGGTGGTGGCGGCTCCTCCAGTACCAGAACTAGTCAGATACATGAGGATCGCCCCACCAGCTCCACCACCCCCCACGATAGCGTCAGACCATACGTTGCAATCCAAATACTTGACGTTGATTCGACTGGGGACCGAACCACCACCTGGGAATACATTCAGCACTCCGCTATTGGCGTTGGTTACGCTGTTGGAGACCGCCACACTATTGCCCGCGCAACGTAGAGTGCATCGTACGAAAGTCAGATCAACCCATGAGGAGTTGCTGCTTGGGCCGAAAGCAGTTAACGTACGATCAACAACTCCTTGGAAAGTGCATTCCGAGAACACGAGATGCCCCAAATATCCGCCACTCCCACCACTGATGCTGATCAGGGGGTTAGCGTCACTACTTTGAGCTTCGAAAGAAGTCCGTTCAATGACGGTCTTTAGACCTTTGGATTGACGCCAATCAAGGTAGCTGTTCTGCACATAGCAGTCTCGCATCCCAAGAACAGCGGCCGTAGAATTCATGATAGCAAACCCCAATGGGGTGCTGCCAGATCCTTGGAGCAACACATTCTCCAAGAACAGTGATCCAATTACTTCGAAGCCACCATTACCATTGATGTTCAGCTTCGAATTGTTGCTGGTTAGGTTGTAGCCAGATCCTCGGATCTTCAGAGTGCAGTCTGCAGGTATGATGAGAGTGCTGCCGGCCCCGTTGTTGATGTCGCAGCTAGCGACTTTCATCAAGAGGCTGAGCTGCCACGGAGTTCCAAGAGGGCCCACCACAGTGTTGGCATAGGTGACGGCATCTCGAACGGCAGACGCACCATTGAAATCGCCGAATGTAGTTGTGCCGTTACCGATCGTGAACTCCCAAAGATGAATGATTCCGATGGTTGAGGTAGACCCTACTGTACTGACCGTGATAGGAGACGTAGCCGCTACGGTTGAAGTTCCGCTGGCACCCGTTGGTCCAGTAGCACCAGTAGCCCCTGTGGCACCAGTCGATCCTGTAGCTCCCGTTGCCCCTGTGGCACCTATGGGGCCCGTTGCACCTGTGGGTCCGATGGGACCTGTAGCCCCTGTCGGCCCCGTTGGACCTATTGGCCCCGTTGCGCCGGTCGCCCCAGTAGCTCCTGTGGCACCCGTGGCACCTGCAGGTCCAGTTGGTCCAGCAGGTCCCGTCGGGCCAGTTGCACCTGTGGTGCCTGCTCCAGTGGCGCCAGTCGCACCAGTGGGACCTGTAGGTCCGGTCGGACCAACGGGTCCTGTGGGTCCAGCAGGTCCCACAACAGAGGAAGGGTTCCATCTAGAGAGCGAGTTGTTCCAGGCAAGTACTTGCGTATCAAGAGCCCCGTCTTGTTGGATACCCACAAGAGAGACGCTGTTTCGAATCACAAGTGTCGCACCACCCGCTAGTGTGATGGCACCAACTGCCTTTGCGGAAGCGTGGCTCTCACCATCAATCGTCACAACCCCTGCTCCCGTGAACGTCACAGCTGAGTCGAACACAGTGTTCTCAATCAAAACATTCGCACCCACACCAATGCTGCCAGAAGTCAGGTGGCAGTTATTTAGCTGCGAAGCTGCTGAGAACGACACGGCGCCAACCATGTAGTAGTTGGACGCCTGGATGGCGCCAACGACCGATGCCGTTGACTTCAACGCACCATTAAGACCCGCCAGTGAACCGCCTAGTCCGTTTAGGATAAGGGTCCAGCGGTTGCCGGCAGTGGACGTCAGGCTCACAGCCCCATTGATATCTGTGTTGTTCAGGATCAGAGAACGTCCACCAGTTGGCGACGTGAAATCACCGCTCACCGTACCAGTAACGATCAGAGTCGTCAGGGTAACGGCCGCACCAGCACCACCCGTACACACGATGTTGCCGTTGATGGTAGTCCCCACCTCGGCCTCAGACCGGACCTCCCAAACACCAGTTGTTGGGAACGTGACGTTCTCAACTGTGGTCGAATACGGCGCCATAAAGATCAGCGCACCAGTCGAAGGAGCGGCCGCTATGGCGGTGGTGATGCTTGGATATGGGTTGGCTTGAGTGCCGTTCGAGAATCCAGTGTAGGCCGGATCTACGTAGAAAGTGGCGCCAAAACGAGCTGAGGTGAACGCAACTGCGGCAGGATCGTTCAGCAATACGAAAGCACAATCGGCATTAGGGTAGCTTCGAGGCACATTTGAATAGTTCAAATTGTGGCCCGTCATGGTGATCTGTTGAGTGGCCAGAATACCCAAACTTGTAACAGAGTCTGTGACGACGGTTGCCCCACTCGTCAGAGCGAAGCCAACCGCATAGTTGGTCCCAAACCCATATTGCTGACCAAATATTTGAATCCCACATCTAGGTCCGACCGTGATGGCTGTTGTGGATCCATTTCCGTTAACCCACTCACAATCAGCGATCGATAGATTGGCCGGCACAACAGCTGTAGTACCAGAGGCGTAGATCGAACCGCCGTTCATACAGTTGGCGACATAGATCTGTGTTGTCGAGTAAATCAACACTTGATTCTCGATCACACATCCAGCAAATACGGGCACCACGCCGCTGAACATCGACACGGGTTGAGTGCCTGTAATCTGGCAGTTTTGCAGCTGAACGTTACCAGAAACACGGGCCGTTACTGAGCCAGAATTGCCAATCTTGCATCCGACTAGTGCCAATGAGGCACTGCCCCCTACCTGATTGACGATCTCTGCCCCGAAAGGCAAAATGGTGTCGTATACGTGAATCTGCCCACCAAGTGGATGACCGCTGGTTCGGATCTGGACACGATTGATCGTCACCTGTAAGGTGTCCATCACCACTGTTGAACTGAGACCAACCGTCGTTTCGCTGAACGAGGTAGCGTTGAACCACTTCTTGACGAAAGCGTTAGTTGAGCTTGTCAGGCCAGTGATATAGCTGATTGCTCCTGTGGAGCCTCCCGAGGTGCTTCTAACACGAGCTTTGTCGATAAAAGTACCGGAGGCAGTTTGAATGGCACCTCGGGTGGGAGTGGCAGATCCAACCGTGTTGGTCACACTAGACAGGGTGATCGGACTACTGGAGGTAAAGTCCCCCTTCACATCGAAGACGTAGTTTGAGCCAACGGGGATGCTGACGCTGAGCTCAAGAGCATTGTAGGTACCGGCCGCAATGAACACGGTCGTGCTTTGAGCGGGGATATACCAGGCTCCATTGGGGTTGAGACGGTTTCGGAGCTCGTCGAGGCTAGCGAGAGCGGTACCGCTTGTCTTGCCGTCATTCGCATCATTGCCCGTACTAGCGTTGATGTACCAGGCAGCTTGCGAAGAAGCGGTAGTGTTTCCGAAAGGAATCGGATTAGGGTCATTCGTTAGAGCAAAAACACAATCCGCATTCGGATAAGACCTGGGCACATCCACGTAGTTGAGATTCTTCCCAGCCATCGTGATCTGCTGAGTAGCAGGTATGCTCAGTATAGCGGTCGAATTGGTGACGACATGACCACCTGCCGTCACGTTGTAGCCGACCGCGTAATTGGTGCCGAAGCCGAACTGTTGACCTGTGATTCTCAGATAACTACCAGGGAATACCGCGATAGCCGTTCCAGAGCCATTCACCCATTCGTTGTCGGTAAGTATGAGACTCGCTTGAAGAGCGGCAGTCGGATCTCCCAATTCAACACTACCTCCATTGAAGCAGTTGGCTTGAAATTCCGAGACGTTGTTATAGATCAGTGCTTTGATCTCAAGCACACACCCTGCAAAAACGGGAGAACTTCCTTGAGCGAATCCCAAGACTTGAGTGCCGGTGAAACGGCAATTCGCCATCTGTATGTTGCCTGATACTCGGCAGGCATTGGGGAGTGTCCCGCCGATCTGGCATTGAGAGAAGACAAATTGAGAACTGCCTCCCAAGAATAAGCATTCCATACCGTTCGGTAGGATCGCATCTCTAACGGTGATCGCCCCGCTGAGTGGATTCCCTACAGTGCGGATCTGGACCCGATTGATCGTCACCTGTAGGGTGTCAACCGTTACGGTCGTGCCGTTCACAATGTTGACTTGAGATGTAGAGGATTCTAGGTACCAGCTCTTGACGAAGGCATTAGTACTGCTCGTTAGACCTGTACAGTAGGTGATGGCTCCAACGGAGGCACCTGAAGTTGAACGGATACGAGCCTTGTCGACGAACGTGCCTGAAGCGGTCTGGATGCTACCTCGGACAGGAGTTACAGTTCCAACCGTGTTGGTCACACCTGAGAGGGTGATGGGGGCCGATGAGGTGTAGGCACACACCACCTCGAACGTGTAGTTTGAACCAACGGGGATCGTCAGACTTAGTTCCAAGGCATCATAGGTACCAGCCGCCAAGTGAACGATTGTATTCTGTCTAACTGTGAGGGTGGTGCCGCCAGGACATAGGATCGCTGCCAACCTCTCCGTTGTTCGGAGGGCAGTGCCGGCGGTCAGACCATCGTTGGAGTCGTTGCCGGTAGAGGCGTTGACGTACCAGTCCGTGGCCGTCTGTGCCGGGAACCCGTAGGGGATGCCTAGCGGGTCGGAGGCGAGGGCGAATATGCACTCTGAGTTCGGGTACGAGATCGGAACCTGGGCGTACGTGTGCTTGTGCCCGACCATCGTGATCTGCTGGGTCGCGAGGATCCCTAGGTAGGTGGACGAGGCCACAGCCACGGAGGTCTGCGCGGTCAGGGCGAATCCGACGGCGTACGGGGTCCCGAAGCCGAACTGCTGGCCCAAGATATACATCTGGCACCCGTAGTTCAGGGTCACGGCGGTTCCGGAGCCGTTCACCCACTCGGTGTCAGAGAGGCTTAGGCTCCCGGCACCAAACACGCCGGCCGGGTCGCCTCCGGTGACAGTCCCTCCGTTGAAGCAGCTCCCGACGGGGATGACGAGCGCGGTCAGGAAGGTTATGGGGCACTCGATGACGCACCCCTGCAAGACGGGGGATGAGTTGCCGTGAAAGGAGACCGCGAACGGTGAGATGCTCGCCCCGACAAGACGGCTGTTCCGGGCCTGCATATTGCCGACGAGCTTGGTGTTCGTCGACGTCCCACCGCCGATCTGGCATTGCGACAGGTAGACGGCGGCGCTGCCGGCAGCAACGTTCACGAACTCGGCGCCGGCCGGCAGGATAGCGTCCCAAACACTCACAACGCCGCTAAGCGGATTGTTGGTGGTTCGGATTCGCAGTCGATTGATCGTCACCTGTAGGGTGTCGATCACCACTGTGGTGCCGCTCGCCACATTGACGACCCCGAAGCTGCTGGGGGTCGTCTCCTGAAACCAGGTTTTGACGAAAGCGTTGGTTGAGCTGGTCAGGCCAGTCACGTAGGTGATTGCTCCAGCCGCCGCACCCGAGGTGCTTCTGATTCTTGCCTTATCGACAAAGGTTCCAGCAGCTGTCTGTATACTTCCACGAGTCGGAGTAGCACTACCGACCGTGTTGGTGACGCCACTCAGGGTGATGGGGGCAGACGACGTGTAATCACACAGGACCTTGAAGATGTAGTTTGAACCAATCGGTATATCTAGATTGATGTCGAAGAAATTGTAGGTACCGGCCGCAATGTGGATTGTGGTATTCTGTGACAGAACGAGCTTCGCCCCATTCGGATTTAGGCGTGCAGTCAGCTCTTCAACTGTAGCTAATGGGTTGCCGACCTTACCATCATTGTTGTCATTGCCAGTTGAGGCGTTGATGTACCAGTCGGTCTGCAGTGCGAGGGAGTGACTGGCACTAAAGAATGTCCAGGTCGTCAGGTCGCTGTTTAGGGAGTAGTAGACTTTGGTCAGTTTGCTGTAGACCAACATACCCTCTCGCCTAGCCCCTGAAGGGATGGCGTTGCGAGCTGTGTTGTCAGCCACGATCATGAAGCTGGAATCACCACCTATTGAGGTGATCGCCCAATCGGCATTTGTGAGACCCGCCCCCAATACATAGAACGTCCCATCATTGGTATGTACCAACATACCTTGTTTTCGAGAACTAGAGGGAATCAAATCTCGTTCAGTAGTATCGACTACTGCTACGAATCCGCCCAATACAGATGCGGCACGAACTGCCGCATTAGCGTCCCCAGGTACAGAGATTGGGGCAATAACTGTTACGTCACCAGGTTGATTGATACTCATGATACATTCACAGTTGTTGGTCCGAGACCTACTGATACGCTCTCATAGAGATCGTAGTTCTCGATGAATCCTTGGGCGTTTGTCACACTAATGCCTGTAGCTCGTTGGATGAATCCACCTGTGAACCCACCTACTGAGAAACTGGGAGTTCCATAACGAGTGGGACATGCGTAGTAGATCTTTGTGCCAGCAGTTGCGTTGACTGAGAAAGAAGCATTTCGAGAAGTACTCAACGAATTGCTAGCCAAACCTTCAATGAAAGCCTCAGTGTTGGCCGGCGTACTGCTGACTCCCCAAAAGTTCTTCTGACCCCATGTAATCGACGCATTGGCGGTAGCGTTGGCTGACCCCGACAATGTGGCAGTGATGGTGAAGGTGACCGATTGATTGGGGACGTTCTTTTGGAAACTGTGGCTGCTTGAAAAGCTGTTGGGAGTACCGCTGACATCTTTCGATTCAGCATCTGCGTTGTTGATCAACGTCACACTATCGGGAGCAGTATTGTAGCTGGCCGAGAACGACGGATTGTTGATGATCTGACCTGTTTCCAGCAAACCCACCGATACGTTGAACCCAGTGATCACCAACCCTCCAGGGATCGACCATATGGGGGTGGTGCCGTTGTACCCGATGAACTTACCGATAGCTGGAGTGCCTGCTACATTCAAATGTCTGGCAATCAAGTCATTCAGCAGACCGTCCGCATCAATACCGCCTGCCCAACCTCCTGATTGCCCTCCAAAGTTCATCTCATTTGGCTTGGCACCTGCGAGACTAGATTGAGGATCTGGTAGAGGTAGTGGGTAGATCTGGACTGGAGGGACGAACAGGTTGTTCAATTCCCGAACACTGAAGACACGAATATCGATGTCAGGAATCCCCACCCTATTAGGGACGTTCCACACCTTGAGTTGAAAACGGTAACTACGCCTCACATTGGGCGTGAAGGTGACGGTAGGGGTCGCACCATTGTCACTGAAAGCCAAGGCGGTGGTGGCAGGAGTGGTACTGCCAGGAGCGGCGTACAGCAGATCAATCTGCCAACTCGCCACCCCTGTGTTGTCACTATTGGTGACCGTTACTAGTTGGCCCAGCACCCCTGCAAAGGCCTGTCCAGCCAAACCAGTTCCAACCGTAGCTTGTGCAAATTTAAGTAGGGCGGTAGCTGGCATAGATAGACCCGATCGGAACGCCCACTCCTTGGGTGGCTACATTCACGACATAACGGGTCTATAAGAACCTTACTGCTTGACTATAGCGGACCACGACCCCTAGGATCTTTGGTGTAAGTGTATGTAATACATATACTTACACACATTCCGCCCCTGGAATGATCACAACCACACTGTAACACAACTTGGTGTAAGCTGACCGAATGAAAGTTTTCCCTGCTAGGGTCTCGTCCCCTTGGTTCAAGGCGTTGATCTTCACATCCTTGATGTTTCTGGTAGGCTATTTGTGGGTCCTGTTGGTGTGCGCTTACCCTAGCCTCGTTATTGTGAGCGCCGCAGTGGTTCTGTTTTTCCTCGTCCTGGCTATTGTGAAGTCCTGGCTCTTCGAATCCTAGGCTTGAGTGAATGGTCCCCTTCCATAGGCTATCTGGCCATTCCAAGCGACGCCACATGAGATTGGTCCGACGGGTCTTCTCCAAAGGATGGGTTTGGGTGCGCGGGGAATCGACCTTCCGGATGGTGGAACGACTCCACAAGGCCGGCCTGATTGAGGCGAGGATCTCAAAATGGAACCTGTTTGGTGTAGGGTGTAGGCCTTTCCGTGAGTTGGTCTTGACCGCCCCTGGCAAGGCTCCTTCTGGTTACCCTAAGTTGCCTCGCTAACATGTACCCCATCATCTTCAGCTCAGCCACAGTGGTATTTTGCATCGTGTTGGTAGTGGGTGTACTTGGATGTCGCCTGCTAAAGATTAGAGGAACACGATGATTTTAGATGTTGATGACATCCAAAAGGCCTTGGTAGAGTCCGGGGCAGATCCGTCCAAGTCACCCGCGGATCAAATTCGTCACCTGCACGCACAGAATATTACGCTCCAGAGGGCGTTGGACAATATTCCGCTCCAATGCCTTGAATGTAACGGCGCCAAATTGGAAGAGAAGCTGGTCAGTAGGGAGACTGCTGTCTTTGCCAGCCAACCTTTCTCCTATGAGACATTAGCGACCGTATGCCTCGACTGTGGGTTCGGCTTCCTTGATTATCGTGCCGAGATGGCTGAGATGAAGGCGCGGGAGAAGTGGTTGGTTGATCGATTGGTGGCAGCTGAGATCGCTGCTTGTGTGCACCACCCTGTAGGTGGGAACGACCTGATCTGGTGTTCCAAATGTGGTACCGACATAGCAAAGGTATGACATGATCGTAGCCGAACATCAGGACGGTCGAACGCTCTTGTTAGCCGAGGAACTCGACCTAAAGCCTTTGCTGAAGCAGAACGGCAAATGGGGGCCGGCCACTGTCTCAATCGAAGATATGAGCAACTTCGAAGCTATTGAGGATGTTCTGACAGGTTGGTTGATCCTTATTGAGGCCACCTACGGCTTTAACTTCCTCATCAACAGAGAGACGTTGGTGGAGAAGGATGAGTTCAGGCGTATCATGAGGCGAGACGCCTCCTATCCTGAGATCCAGATGTGGAACGCTTTGGTGCCGCCAAAGGTCCGTCAATTGCTCAATACTTCGGTGTATTGAAGGCTATGCAGCCTCATCTGGATCGGACCGAAGAAGAGAAAGTCAAACTGGCGACCGAGGTCATCACCTATCTGAATGAGGTGTTGGCTCTTGACCCCGAGGCGATCACCAATCTCTGCGAACAGCGGGTGTTCGCCAATCCTGAATTGGTCAATCATCCCACCACACAGATCGGAGCCTTGAGAGATAGCTCTCCGGCCGTAGGTTTGTTGGGGATCCTCAACGGCTTGATAGGAGTGCAACCACGCAATCAATGGGGTTACGTCTCGGCCGTCTACGAAGGTGATAAGATCTCACATTTCCAACTCACATGACTGGGCTGGACCTCCTGACCGAGCAACAGAAGGCGTGGCTCATCGGAGAGATTCGAGCCTACGCTTCTAGTTTGGAGCCTTTGGTAGATGGGATCCCCAACACCCCCAACTGGGGAAAAGCCGTTTTGAGGCAGGTCAGAGGACGAGCCGTCGTCAGTCCTGCTGGGGCACGTTTTGGATTGGTGCTGCCCGATCCCCTTCCCGACTGGTTGTTAACGCAAAATGTGGAAGAACTACAACGTTTCTACCTCTTCACTAGCTTGACGGAAGACTTGGACTTCGATCCTGTAGCGGTATATCCCAACCGCAAGTCCATTTGGCAACGTTTGGATGAGCTCTGATGCCAGATCCCGAAATACGCCGACATGCCAAGACGATGAACTTCGCAGACCCCATGGCGAGCTCCACTCCTCTATTCCGAAAACCCCAAGCCATGAAGCATTACTCCTATCTGAACCAAAAGGCCGAGAAGGGTTGGCTGCTTCATGAAGTGCACCGTCATCAGTTGACCGAGCGGTTGGAAGCGGACTTGACTAAACTCCAAGAGCTGAAGCTCCTGTCCGACCAAACCTTATTGGAAAAAGCCATTGAGGTTACCCCTGCTCTGGAAGGATTCCCTCTTGATAGAGTGGTTGAACTGCGAGAAGTGCTGGACAATCGAGCTAAACACTTGCGAGAACGTCTGAGGCGAGTTCGTAGAGCCCAATATCAGAAAGAAACCTGATGTTCAAGAAGGTGTTAAACCGTATCTTAGGATTGTTCAAACGATTGGTGGGCGGGTGCCACGATACCTGTCAAGAGGCGGCCAAGCTGCATGAAAACGAACGTCGACATCGAGATGGCAGATGACCTCCAGTGAAAAACTGCCTGTCAGCACCCCGATTATTGTTTTGAGTGCAGATCCCACAGCCGCTCCGACCATTGGTTGGTGTGTAAAGGAGTATATGGGATCTCCTATCCACCTGATGGTTGAAGGTGTGCCAGACGTCGAACATACGATTCCAGCCACGCAGGATCTTTTGAAAGGGATGGAGGTGGCTTGCCCTAGCCTGTGGGACGGATATTTTGTATGTAGAGTCGAGTTCGATGATCGAGGGGCGCCGGTCCTGTTGACTAAGGGTCAAAAGTTGATGGTTGTCTTGCATCGTGGTGGGGACGACCGAGAGTGCTGGGTTACTGGCGGTTACATCAACACCCTAGGGTTGAAAAAATTGAGCATTGACGGTGTATGAACATCAATGCACGAAATAACCAAACTGCTGCTTGAAGCTCCTGACAGCTGGCTTGATCGGTGCGTCATGCCTCTCATATGCACTTGGGAAGGCAAACCTTCCGCCATCCAGCTGCTGGAATTGTTGGATCGCTGCATCCATGGAGCGTTGGCCTCCGACACCATGGTCTTGGTACTTCAAATGTTCTACAATCAAGCCCTGAAAGACGAAGGGCTCACACACGAACAGCTCGTACCTCAAGCCACTTGGAGACAATTATGAAGAAACTACTGCTCACCTTGATCTGCGTTCTGCCACTTCTTTCCTGTACGAACGAGGACGCCACCGTCAGAACTTTGACGGATGCTGGTTACAGTGAAATAAAAACCACTGGTTATGCCTTCTGGTATTGTAGCGACAACGATCACTACCACACTGGATTCCAAGCCAAGAACCCTCGGGGTATGATAGTGGAAGGGGCCGTCTGTTGCGGCCTTATGACCAAAGGGTGTACGATACGGTTCTAGACCTATGAAGAGCGACAAGGACGAATTGCAGGCTGCTTGGGAGGCTCTGCAACCCAATGGGTCGGAAGAACCCGCACCAACTGTGGTAGAGGTTCCTTTGGAACCGGAGGCAAAACTGTTGCCTCCACCACCCCCAATCCCTTTAGGGTCACCAAGACTGATCGACATGGGGTTAACTAGAAGACCTCCGGTTCTGACTCGTCGTAATCAAGTCAGTTGGTATGTGGATCTGTCCCGCACCACCTCTTCTTTCCTCGATTGGATTCTAGATATGGAACGCCTATTTACCGTTTTGCTTTTCTTCGTCCTGTTCACTGCAACGGGCGGACTGTTCTGGGTTTGTTGGCGGGCTATCTCGGCAGACGGGAAGGTCACATCCTGTTACGTAGAGGTTCAAGGGGGAAATGGATTTTCTCACGACACCTACTACGTCAAAGGCAATATCGATTGGCGCCCTGATGTGTCGATGGCCAGCTATCCTACATCGGAAGCTGCCCTTGAAGGTCTGAAGCACCTCTGCCCCTGAGGCTTCATGTTGGTCAAAGCCAAACTGGTGCGACGCAGAGACCGGTATCTCAATATTTGGGGACAGATCTGTTGCATCAAGGATGCCTACATTTCAGGTAAGGCGACCGTCATCACGTTCACGGACGGGTTGCAGACCATCTGGCCTAGCGAGAGTGAGATCGAGGTGATCCGACTGTTGAAACCAGAAGACCTGGGGGCTTAACCTATCGCTCTCCCTGGACGTCTATCAGAACATGCGAGAATTTCTGTTTACAATTCTGTTCGGTATATTGTTCACCCTGTTGGGTTCATGGGTCTTCTATCTGTATTGGGGCTGGTACGTCGTCCCTGTCTTTGGGCACCCCATTACCTACCGGCAGGCGATTGGCATCGATATGACGATTAGCCTAGAATTGGTGGGTGTGGTGGTGGCGATTATATGTAGGAACAAGGATGCGTTCAGTCTCTACGCGGCATTTGCGTACGGACTCGCCTATTGCTTGGCCTCTGGCTTCCTCTGGCATCTGTTCCTGTGATCAACGCCGCTCAAACGCTGGCCGACCTCAAGGCTTTGAAGGAGCTGCTCTCAAAGCCAGAGCGATGGACTCAAGGAGCCTACGCTAGAGACATTGCCGGACATCAGGTGTCCGAGGAAGACAGCTCTGCCTGTTGTTTTTGCCTGTCTGGAGCGATGTACAAGGTCTCTAATGGACAGGACTCGTCCCAGCGTTGGGACAACATCTTGGAAGCGATGTTCCCTGGTTGTCATTGCGGAGCAGCCATCCGTTTCAATGAGCAGCTAGGTAGGACTCATCAAGAGATCTTGGGCAAGATCAACGAGGGGATTGTTTGGATCGAAACTGAGCTGGTTCAGTCCAACTGGTAGTACATACTAACGTCCCACCCTAGATTCTTCAGCCCGTTGTGGATGTGCTCGGCCGCGATCGTGTTGGGCCCACCTTGGAAGGGTACACAGGGAGATATGAGGAACCCTCGGTAGCCCCAACTACGACACCAATGGCCCGACATACCTGCCTCATCGATGGCAGTGAGGATCTTCTGGTAGGTCTTGGGCAGCGGCTTTCGCTTGAAGTTCAGGCAGACGGCATCTCGATTGGCCGAGCCACCATCCTTCATCAGATGAACTTTGCTCGCGGCCTCAACCTGTAAAGTTCGAAGGTCGGAGGTCAATTTTGACAAATCTATCGTCATGATAGACCTCTACACCAAACATTCCATCGGTGTAGAGGTCTATCATGCGGACCTTTTCGAACTTTATTCTCAACTCCCCCAACCCATCTTTTGATGCGGATGACCTTCTCTATGGGTTGTGGTTGCTGGACAGTCTTGAACCTGGCGCCAAGCCCTTGGTGGTCAAGACTTTTGAGACCAAGCCTCAGGCTGATGTGTGGGAAGCCTTGGCAGATGACGGCTTTCGCCTCATCATGGATTTCCAAGAGCATCGGGTTTACTTGAACGATGTCAAGCAACTGGTCGTTTCTAACCCAAATGCCTACAGCGCTATCTATGTCGGGGGCCGAGACAAGGCGGATGTGGCAGCTCTGTATGACACGCTGAAAAAGAAATACGGTCAAGCCTCTATTCCAACCAACAACTTGAAGCTATTGGTGAGCAGCAATACCGGATATAAGCTGACCAACCTGTCAGCCCCTGCAGAACCCCTGCAGACCGGCAACTATTCTCCCCAGGTTCTGCAAAAGTTCAAACATCTGACCAAGCAGTTGGTAGCTGATCGGCCTAGGGGGAGGATCGGGGTATTGTCTGGTTACCCAGGCACTGGGAAAACCTATCTGTTGCGAGCCATCCTCAACGAGTATGTTGAGGATGTCGATTTTGTGCTCATCAACATTGAGCAATGTCTTCAGGTGAGCCAGAATTTGCACAGATTCATGCAGATGTTGGCTACTCGTCCCGAAAGTGGGTATGCACGGCGAAAAGTAGTGTTGCTTCTGGAAGACGCGGACTCGGCCATCGCACCTCGTTCGGCCAACAATCTCTCGGCCATCCAAGCCATCCTCAATTTCGGCGACGGCCTGATGGGGGACGCTCTGGACGTCCGGCTGCTGGTAACAACCAACGTCCGCACGGTGGAGATTGACCCTGCCATCCTCCGCAAGGGTCGTTTGATTGCGCACATCGAGGTAGGTGCGTTGGACCCCGCACAGGCTAATGCGGCGTACCACCGAATCTCTGGTGGCAAAGAAGGCTCCTACAAGCAAGCCACCACCATTGCCCAAGTGTATGATGATGTGGGTAAGTTGGAGGAAGTGCAGGCGGCTGAATGAAAACACACTCGGCTCTCCTAACTAGTCTGTGGCACCACGCTCTCTACATGGCGATCTTCCTATACCTGTTAGGAGTGTTGGTGCTGCTCTTTCAAAGGGGTGGGGTGTCGTTTCTCCACATCCTCAAGTGGCCCAAGTTCTTCTTTGACATTGAACGATATGAGAAGTTCATGCTCAAGGGAAGCCCCACCTCATGGCAGCAAGCCTACGAGGCCAAGAAAGAGGTGGAAAAGATGTGGGACAAGGAGTATGGGCCGATCTTGATCGACAAGAATCCGGCTGGCCACTACTACTTGCTGGTCAAAGTGCTGGGCCAACCGACGGCAGGGTTGTTGGCGGCCGCCAAACAGATGCCGACCCGATCTAGCAAGGGTGTCGAAATAGTGCTGCAACCTTCACAGTTCTAGGAGAGCTGATGTCATTCTCGATCGGACAGCGGGTATTGGTTCACCAAAGTTCAGGTAATTGGCATGATTGCAGCAGACCTGAGCAACATTGGAAGTCTCGTGTGCTGAGCTACACTCAGAATGGTCTCCCTGTCATTGCTACTGATGCTAGCCGAAACCCTTGTCATGCAGAATGGCCTTACACGAACGACAGTTTGACCCTGTTGGACGATGGTACCAAAGATTGGGTGGATTCCAGTCCGTTCATGATGGGCCAGAAGGTGTTCTTCACATTGCCCATAACGATCCCTCAATACGCCGCTGGAACCCGTTTGGAAGCCACCTTGGAGGTCCCCCACATCAATCCAGAGGACTGGTACGTTAGTTTTCCTACGCCCGAAGGGTGGGCGTTCAAGATGGTGGTGTCAGAGAAGCTGTTGGAGGTCACCAATCGCCCCAGCTTCTCCGAGCGGTTGTTGGACTCTTTCATTTAGTTCCGGTGTATGTTTGCCTAATGTCAAGTGAACACCGTCTGACCGCCTTTCTCTGTACCCTCCTCTGTATCTTCCTCTGCTACGCATCTGTTCAAGCTCGTGGCTGCACCGTATCTGACAACGAAGTCAAGAAGCTAAATGAGCAGAATGCTGTAAAACTACAGCAACAAATGGTCCAGATGAAGGCCGATTGCGTCAATGCCGGCGGATCCTATGATGATCGAGGGGCCTGCTACCGTGGGGTTCACTGAACTATCGGATCCCTCGGAACACGGCGTCCACCTTCTGCTGACCTCCTATAGCAAAAGCCTGAGCCTTGATGCTGGCTCGCAACGCCTCATGGGCTAGCCGAAATCGCTGCCTCCATGGGGTGGTGATCGTCAGGGCAGACAAGCGAACCGCCAATGGCAGCCCGCTTGTCTGCATGGCCCTCAGGATGTACTCTGCTTGATCGAATTCCCCTGCCAGCAGATGGGTGTCCAGAGTACGGTAGGTGTGGTCCACCGCCCTAGAGACAGCTTCTCCATCCATCAGGGCTTGAATCTCTGCCACTACTGTCAGGCCACGATTCCTAGGATCCATTCCGGCTTGAGCTCCACATGAGGGTGTCCACATTTACACCCAATGAGATTGATGGTCGAGCCTTTCCAATCGCCATCAGGATCAACGTAGACTCTGATGCTGGTCGGGCTGATGGGGTGGTCCCCACGGATGTGTCGGACGATTCCCGTTAGTTCGTGACGAACTGCTGGAAACTTGGTCTGTGCTCCCGCTAGGGAGAACCCAGAAGTCTTGGCCTCAAACCAGCTAGCTCGGATTCGGTCACCCTTGTTCATGCTGGGTATAACGGCCATCGGGACAGCTTCTTAAGCTGGTGTAAAGGTGTCACATGAGTAGCAGGGCGACTGCTCCAAAACGAGACACCCCCCAAAAGGGGCGTGAGCATGCAAAAAAGGAAACCAATCTCGATAACCGTGACTTCCCACGCATAGACCAGCAGGGAAATCGAAAAGGCGTCTGCAGGCGATGCGGGCTAACCATTACTGACTGCGAACCCTCTTCTAGGCTGGGAGAGTTTTGGCATATCGCAAGAGTTGGGCAGACTAGGGCAAGAGCCTGTCGGAACGCAGATTTGGTGTTTACCGTCCATAGTTCGGAAATTGCTCCTTTCCTGAGAAAGTCCAGACGCCGTTACCTCAAGAGGCAAAAAATACGACCATGATCTTCAAAACACTTTCAGGTTCAGCCTATGAGGTAGATGCCACCAAGCTACAGATCCGTCGCCTGTACGGGGCTCTCGAACCGACGGCCCGAACTGGCCAGGATGGGGCTTGGAAGCCATATGTCAGCCTATCTGATGTGGCGGTGGGCCATCCTGTGCTGATTCATTGGGCCAATGAAGAGCCTAAGGAGGCGGGCGCCTTGCCAGGGACGCTAACCAGTCCTGTAGTAGAGATCCTACAGACATCGGGGCTGAATTGATGGCCGAGCTAGACCCGATCCATGGGTGTGACTATGCCTCACAACCCTACGTCACCTTTCGATGTACTGGTCTGAGTCACTATGTTGGGTGGGGGTATGTTTGAACCCGTACCGCTACCTGAAGGGGTCTATCGTTGTGATGGTGGGCTCTATAGCTTCCGATCTGAGCTGGAGACCTGTCCTGACTGTCTGGGGGTCGCCAGCACCCGTCCAATCGGTGTAGAAGACGCTTGATGTCCTCAATCATTGGAACGACCGTGTTGTTAGGTGCGTTGGTTTATGGTGGAGTGGCTGTGGCGGTCCACCGTGAACTACGGCGATTCGGAATCCCCTCTAAGAAACGGCTAAAATTGGCGGCAAAATGGCCCCAATTGATTCTGAACAGTCAAGCCTACATGCGGGAGATGATCTACAATACAGAAGCGCCCGCCACCCCTCCGACCACTCCTCCAAACGCCAAATATTGGAACTGATGGGACGCTCACCCAATCCTTTGTTTCTCGTGTTGGCGATCATCGTCCCTTTGATCTACATCCTGATCAGGGACTCTGTGCGATATCGCCAAGAGCGGGTTCAGACCAGACGTTTTAGCGTGGCGGACCATTTCTCACGCTTCCCAGGTTGGGGCGATAACTCGCCTGAATCGTTTCGAGCTCTGTTGGTGGATCAGTTGAATGATCCAGGTAAGCTGGTGATCGACCTTGACAATACGATGGGGTTCTCATCTGCTTTCCTCCGCAAGGCTTTTTTGGGGCTAAAGCAACAATTTCCTGATGTGTGTGACCGTCTTCGCTTTGAGAGTCAAGACGGTAGCTTGTCGACCGAGATCTGGGGTTACATTCACGGAGAAGATTGATGGGACTTTTTAACGACAACGTAAATGCAACTCGTACCGTCTGGACCTTCCAATACAGAGGTGATGAACTTCTCCCGACAGCAGAGTATCTATTTAAACGACACTCTGAATTGGAGCGGAAGGCCAGAGAGCAGATGGCTGCCTACATGTTGGACTCCAACATGTCTCAGTTAGATCCGAAGATCGCAGATACCAAAAAATTGATTGAGAAGCACGGAGATCTGAAGGAAAAACTCTCGGTGTGGGTACATGAGTTCCATCGAGATCCCGCACGAGAATTTGAGCTAGGGTTGGGGGACGTGACGTTCTTCGAGCTTGTAGGTCCCCTTACATGAGTCAACCTGTTGAGGTTGACTCTCCTCCAGTCAACCAATGGGAGTTGTCTGGCGACTCTTGGGTGTTTCTGGTTGGGGGTCGTACCAAGGCAGTCGTCTGGCCTCTAGGAGGATTTGTCGACCGTCCTGACCGTTGGCATGCCACTTTACCCAAAGAATCCAAGCATGCTAGTCTTTATTCTGGCACAGGCTGGGAATCAAAAGCCGCTGCCAAACTGGAGATCGAAACCCTTTATCGTACGGAGCCGTGGTGATGGAACCAGAAATAGATGCAGTGGTGCAGAGCCTTCACGCCTGTCAGAAAACCCATCGGGTCGTCAAAGTGATGGCTAATCCTTTTAAGATCAGCCCAGAGGATGGGGTCTGGGAGCGCCAAAGTGCCCGACATGGATGGCAACGAATCGCTCCTGGCGAAGTACCGACGAGGAATCGTCCCCTAAGAGGCGGCCGGCTGGCCCCTTAAATCAACCCTCACAACAGTCGTAACACGAACCTAATGGCAATTATCGAACATCCAACATCAAAATATAGCGTCCCAGGCAAGAGCTACTACCTGGCCTCTCAGGTGGCCAAGTGTGACCTCTGTCACACTCTTTGCACTCATACTGGCAGTGACCCTGGAGATGCGGCCGAACAAGCTCGCAAGCGTGGCTGGGGAACCCAGAAGGCCAAGGGTGCCCAGCTGGGGGATCCCAAGATCTGGGTCTGCAAAGGCTGTATCAAGCTTCAGCAACAGCCGCAACCGTGACTCGACCTAAACGAGACCCTAAGACGCTTCGCTATGCGGCTAGGTTGGCTCGTCGACAACTTAAGCTTGCCGAGGGTAGCGTCTTGTCAGAATGGTTTCGTCTAGACTTGTTGGCCCGCCAACTGGTTGATGAAGCTCGAAAGATTGAGAAGAAGGTCAAACCGGTTCGAACGCCAAAACAGTCGACCGAACCTGAAAGTTTGATTGCCTATAATCTCGTATGGTTGGACAACGGTGTGGGGCATGGTGGGGGTCTGTTTCGCACCATGGAGGAAGGTGAGGCCTTCCTCCGCTTCTATGCTGAGGCTTACGTCGCTTGGGTGACGGTGCGAGATCCTGAACATCTGGGATGGCTCAGAGATCCTCAGTATGAGCCTAAGATGATGGCCGAATACGAGGAAATGACCCAGTGGCAGGCCGATCACGGTCTGATTGGATCGAAAAGGTCTTAACTCCTCCCGGTGGGATCCGTTATAGGGGTCATGGATCAGGACTTTGACGGATACGACGGCTTTGAGGACGATCGCGAAGATTTTGACCTAGATGGCGAAGATGAAGATTTCGCTCCCATCGATGGTGTGGGTTTCGCCGATCCTGGCGGCCGTTCTGCCCTTCGAGCTGCCACCAAGCGCAATCCCCGCAACTGTCCGTGTCCGACCTGTGGACGTGCCGATATGTTGACCCCAATCGATGTCCAGCGCGGTTACCAGTGTGATATCTGTGCAGATTCCTTGGAGAAGGGGGAATTCTGATGGCTGACATTTGTCAATGTGCTGCCCCCAATGTCGCTTACGACGGATCCTGCCGCAAGTGCAATAAGGAGACCACGGCCACCCAGAGCCAAGCCTCTCTTATCGATCAACTCAAGGCATTGATTCCTCTTGCCAATAGGGCTGGGTTGTACGATGCTGCCGACTTCCTCCAAGCCAAAGTCGACTTGCAGACTCGAAATGAGTCCAAGGCGTGAATTGGTTCCCTAGAAGCCGCTGGTGGGCTTTGGTGCCTGCCAGCATGGCGATAGCGATCATTGCGTATACTTGGACGGCAAACCCTCTGATAGGCAAAATTTTCACAGCTGCTGCAGTTTTTCAGAACTTGTTGCTGTGGATGCTGCTGAAATCTAGCCAAAAACCGAAGAGAAAATGATGCAAATCGACCAAAAGACGATGCTCTACACGGATATCTTACCTGTAGAACGGAAAGAGATGATTGAGGTGGCCCGATCGATCGTGTTGGATGGCAAGGTGCCTCATCCGATCCCCCTTTGGGTGACCGATTGGCTCAAAGCTTTTGATCTCGATACGCCAGATCGAAGGCTCTTGGTGTTGTCGACCGCCTTCCCCCAGCGACTGCTTCTTTCATTGGTACTGGAATCCGAAAAAGATTCGAAATAGGTTAATTTCGAAACGTCCTATCCGTTCTACCGGATATGGACAACATAGACCGTTTCGCAATTGCCTCAATATTCGTTTCAGCCGTTGCGCTCTTCATGGGTGGCCGCCTCTCGGTAACGGTGCCCAAACTACCAGCCCCTGTGGAACAGACCAAAGCTGTCGTCACACCTGTGGTTCTGGATGCAGAGACGCTGGAGTTTCTCAAGCGTTGGCAAGCTTCCATAGAGCAGGATCGCATCCCAGTGGTGTCTGTGGGCGAATTGGCAGATGCAGGGGAACCGCAACCCGTCGCTTCAGCTCAACCCTCTGCCCAACCTGTCGTGCCGACGGTGCAATCGGCCCCCAAGCCCGTCGCTCCCGTGGTGGTGTACCAGAATCCAGTCCTAAAACCCGCTGTTGTCGCCTCGGCTGCCCCCGCCCCTGTCGCCTCAGCCAAGTTGCCGCCAGCAAAGGTCGTCTTGGAAGATGACCCCATCGCCTCTATCCACAACCCGTACAAGTGAAGTCGGTCGGCTAGGCCGACTTCTTTTCCTCTCTAACGATCGATCTGTTGATCAGACGCTCCAAGCGGTGAGTCCGCTTCTTACCCCACTTGCCTGATGTGGGTCGGTTGGCGCCCAATCGGTTGCCAGGCCGGTTGGTCCAATATTCATAGCCAGGGCCCTTAGCCCCTTTGATGGATCGACTCATCCAGATACTCTCAGATAGACGGTCTGATAGACAAAATCAACGAACCGTTGGACGCTTTCTTCCGTCCTGCCCGTTGCCCTATCTACCATCTGTTCGATCGGCTGTAGCTTGTGAAGTGCCAAACAGCTACCAGTCAGACGATCGAATCCCTCGATGAAGTCCCTATCCTGCAGGCAAGCCGCCAAGCAGGTGTGGAAGAACGGGTCCAGCATGACCGCTTCTCGGGTAAGATGACTCAATAGAATGCTCCACGGATGAGATGGTTGATCAGGTAGACGGAACCTTCACCCAGCTGCTTGACTCGTTCCTGGGCCCTCCTCTCCGTACCACATGTCCGTTCGTAGCAATAGTACGGCTTTCCACCATCGGCAGGTTTTCTGACGTACTTGTAGACGTAGTAATGGGTTTCCATTCGATGCTTTCCCCTACACCAGTGGTGTAAGGCCAAACATGAGTCTAGCTGACGAGATAGTGCGAGCTCTTTCCGATCGATCCCACAACCCCATCGATAGTATGGCATCGTTTGAAGTGGCTGGGTCATCCCCCATTCATTTGAAGGCCTCTATCGCGATGTTGATGGCCCAAATCAGGTCTGTCTCACATGTTCGAGCCAAAGGAAGTGAGATCATTTTCTCTGGTGGAATTGGTCATCATGAAATCGCTACCGATGGGTGGGTACAGCTGCCCTTCCCGCTCGACGCTTTGGGGGTGATCCAGATGGCGGAGAACTTCTTCAGACAGATGGACCCTAAGGATCAGCCCACATACCCAGACCACGATGGTTCCAACTCGCCTGGCTGGAAGGTGGCCCGAAAAGGCTATTGGGGAGCCATCAGCGTATCGTTCAAATGGATGGAACACCACAAGTAGAGCTTAGGTCTCCTTCAAGACAGCCGTATGGACGTCCATGAAGGTCAAATTTGCGGATCTAGTGGTTCGCGTTCGAGAAATCGAATTCCCAGAGGTGTGTCCTCGTTGTGGAACTGACCTGACCGTTGAGGGTAGCCTGTTTTCATTCAGACTGGAACAAGTGGCCTACGTGGTAGGGCTTAGGTCCTTGAAGGATCCGAAGGACAATGACTTCGCCACCCCCGAGGATTCGTACCCTGTTGTTCGTCCAGTGACGGCGGTCACCTATCTATCGTGTCGTGAGTGTGCGACTGAGCCAGGTTCGGCCTTGATGTCTGGTGAAGAGAAGGTGCTTCAGCCTGACCCTGCTGAGTTGGAGCGTCTGCAACAAGAAACGGTTTGGACCCAATCAGTCGATCAACTGATCTTTGGTGGGAACAACTTTTGACTTCGGTGTATTGAGGCAAGATGGCGAAATTGCGTGATTATGTGCTGAAGAGCTGGATGACCGAACGAGCAGGAGATGCAGTGTCGGTCCGGCATCTCAAGGGTCGTGGGGTGCTGATCCAGCGAGACAAGGGTTATTGGGCCTCGGTTGATGAGGATTGGGCATTGGTGGGGTTGATGCCCAACCAGAAGCTTCAGCAACCGACGGTCGGACCGTTCCGTACCCTCAAGGAAGCCTTTGAGGCTTTCGAGAGCGAACTGCCCATACCCGAGCCCGTCTAGTCAATCTATGGCCACCCACACAGTTATCCTCACCATCCTAACCCCTGCTTTTGCAGACACCATTTTCGCGTGTTTGATTGGTCGAGGTTGGAAGGTGTCCCCTATCCCTGGCTCCAATGCAAAAGAGTTTTACGATTATGTGACAACTGAGGAGAACATTCTAGGGGCTCTTTTGACCTTTCGGCTGGAACCAGCGGGACAATCTTTAGAGAGCACCCATACGATCTCCAAAGCAAATAAGGACTTGGAGGAGATCTTGAAAGAGAACTCAATCAGCTTCTTTTCCCTTGTAGTCCTGAAGGCCAATATGGGGACCTGCTGGTCCTTGGGTAACATCAAGACAGCCACACCAGAGCGTCTAACTGCTTGGCAACAGCTAGATTCGAAAGAAATCCAGTAATGAGGCTGAAAGTCGGCGACCGCGTCCGTATGACGGAAGAACTCAAGAAAGGACTGCTGATCAATGATTGTGCAGAACATGTTGAGGAATTCGGTCATTGTGTGGGCGTGGTCGTCGGTGACGACGGTTATAAGTCCGACCCCGCCTTCGATGTCAGGTGGGAGCCAAGTGGGCTCAAGTACGGCTACTGCGGGCGTTGGCTTGAACGGGTGAGTGAATGATTCGTCAAATACGCAACTGGTTCAAGTATCGTACCGTCATGAGGGACCGCCGTTGTGTGCTTCTTTGCCGCTGTGGCGAGATCCTCAATGATGACGAGCATGAACCAATTAGGGTCACCGAGACAATAGTGGAGCACACATGTCCACATTGTGGGTGTAAAGGTCGATTCGACTTTGGACATCCTTTCTATATGTCGACGAGATTTGTAACAAGGAGCTGTACCGCCATATTGGCCAGTACTTGGGTCAACTGATTGGTGTAGGAGTCATCATGTCTAAATGCGAATGTTGTGGTGAACAAGACGCTGATGGTCAAATCCTTGGATGGGCCGACTGCCCCAGTTATGGTGTTCAAGACCTACATCTGGCCGCTATCTCGTATGCATGTGCGCCTGGAGCCAGGGCCGAGAATCCAGAAGTCGTAGTGGCTTTGGGTCGACGCATCCGAGCCCGTCGTGCAGGCTTCTACGGTAAACAACCTACCAAACTCCCCGAAACCCTGCCAGATGGTACGGTGGTCAGGACTCATGCTGGAAACTATAAGCTGCATGGTACGGTAAAACTGTACGGAGAGGTATATCAGGGGAGATGGTTGTCCGAAGATCGTACCTCTCAAGCGGGGTTCATGTACCCACGTGATGTCGATTGGACCCAGATTAAGAGGTCAGAGGGAACCCAGAGTGCCGTCTATACCATTTATCTGGTAGCCAGAGAATTTGTTCATTCCTGGGTAACTGGAACCGCCGCCCACTCTCAGCTGACCTTTTTGAAAGACTCTGAGATCTACTATGATGGGAAGGAACAGGTCATCCTACGGAACGGATCTCCTATGAAGATCGCTGCTCTTGAGAGAGCGATCGAATGCGGCTTTTTGACCCTCAAGGAAGGTCAGAAGAACCCCAATAAGGAGCAGGTCTCACGCTACAACGGCTCAGATGTGGAGGCCGACCGCCTGGTTGCTGCGAAGATGCGGGATCAAGGTTTGACCAAGGATAAGAACCAAGCATCCCCCGCCACACGTTCGTGGCCCGAAGCCTGGTCGACCCCCACCTGGGAAAGTTGACGTTGAGAACGGAGCAGGGACCTTAACTTTCATTTCCTTGCTCCGTTCTAGATGGTATGTGTAAAACCATCATTTTAGCGTTCCTAGTACTAACCTCATGTTCAGGTCAGGATCCTGACCAGAAGCCAGCCGTCCCAGACTCCTGCTATCTGCATGATGCGGCTGATTTCAACTACGGCACTTTCAAGTGTGACCCTCAGACGGCTGACACCTGTGCGTTCGGTGCCCACAACACTCCTGTGCCGCTAGATAGTTCGGGTGACCCGCTGGCCTACTACTGCACCTGTTCGGGAGATCACTACTCTTGCTGGGGTGTCAGCTGGTTCGTCAAAGCAGACCCACTTCCGAAGCCTTGAGTCCAGGATTTGGTGTAATGCCTCACCATGAGAGTGGTGATTTTGATTGGGCTACCAGGCGCTGGGAAATCTACTTGGATCAAGCGAAACACTTGGGGGGACGTTTCGATTTGCAGTGCCGATCATTGGCATGAAGGTCCAGGTGGATACAGCTTTGAAATAGAGGATCGGAGTTTGGCTCATGGGGCTTGTTTGCGCAAGTTCGTCAATCTGGTGTCCACCCCCATGCACTATTATCGGACCACCACTCCATTGTCTAGAGAATCGACGGTTGTGGTCGATAACACCAATGTGATGTTGTACGATCTTGCGCCTTACGTTCAGATAGCGTCGGCTTTTGGGCATTTTCCAGAGTTGGTGTTGCTGGAATGTCCGGTAGAGGTCAGCCATGCTAGGAATGTGCATCAAGTACCTCTTAGTGTGATTGAGCACATGGATTACTGTCTTACCCGACTGATCGAGAACTGGCCAAACTATTGGCAACCCCCGCACAAGGTCCCTTTCGGTGGTGTATGACCTGTCATGTGTTGTGTCATCGAATCTGGTACTGAGCTTTCCAACACCGTCATCTATTCAGCTGAAGTGGATCATCCCACAGAAGATGGGGTTGAGACAGTCCACGTCCTGGGTTATCAAAATAGTGTGACGGCCTACAGGCGAGGCCCGAATGCCATGATCCTACCCATCCCTGCCCTGGGTTCATTGGGTCCGGCTAATGTGGTGGATGCGAGCGGCTTCAAAGACATCTTGTCTGAATACCATCAAGCGATCGAGCATCTTAAACCCAAGCAGAAAAGCTTTTCCAGAAGCTTCTCTTTGAGTGAAGACGATGACGAAGATGTGTTGGGTGCAGTAGCCTTCGAGATCATTGACTCCGGTGCCTATACGGTAGCGCTGTCCAATTCAGCGGCTGGTTTGAATCTAGCGTTGAAAGAAGTTCCGTCCAACAAACGCCCCCATATCCCTGAGGCTTTCTTGGACGAATTGGGGCGTCTATATCCAGAATGGCCAATCGCCATTTGTTGCTTTGATATGCAGGATATGCGGGGTGAAAGCACCGATCCGATATTCTGGTGGTACCGTCCTAGGGCCGGCTTTGAAAACACATTGTTCGCTCCTGCGATCGACGCTCATGACGGACGCCCGCCTCGATTGGATAATTTGGTTCGTCGTGACCATACGTTGATTTTTGGTTCCAAGCGAGCCGAACAACTGAGACTGGGTGCCGGTATAGGGGATAAGCTGGATCGAATGATCCCTGCCGAGCATCGATGGATGTTCACTTCTGGGATTAGAGGTGGGTTCATCAACAATGGGAATCGTACCAAGAATGGGGATTTCACCATGTTGTTGGATGATGTGTTGGACCCTAAGAAGAGCTCCTTCGTGAACAATTTTACGGTCTACCAACCATCCCCATGATGCTTGAGGGGCAAGCCTCCCTTTATCTTGGGGACAGTCTGCAGTTCTACAGAGATTGGCCCAAGCCAACCGTCATCATCTCAGATGGGGCGTACGGTCTATTGGGCTTCGAAGGAGACACCTCCGATCATCTCAGCATACCGCCTTGGTATGAGCCTCATGTGAGGCTTTGGTCGGAGCTAGCCTTGCCCCAAACTACCCTCTGGTTCTGGAATACCGAGATAGGGTGGGCGTCCGCTCACCCATTGTTGGAGCGATATGGCTGGCGGTATCAAAACCTCAATGTGTGGAACAAGGGACTTCAGCACATTGCAGGCAACGTAGATACGAAGAAAATACGCCGCTTCCCTGTCGTGACCGAGATATGTTGTCAGTACGTGTTTGAGCCAAAGGTTGCCTGTTCCACGCTCAAACAGTGGTTGCTGCGGGAATGGAGGCGTACTGGACTGACCCTCAAATCAGCCAACGAGGCTTGTGGGGTCAAGGATGCGGCTACTCGAAAGTACCTCAATCAAGGACGACTCTGGTACTTTCCCCCAGTGCAGGCGATGCAACTGATGGTCAATCATGCCAATCAACATGGTAGACCCGAGGGACGTCCCTATTTCTCACTTGATGGTCAGCATCCCGTCACCCCATCTGAGTGGAAACTGATGAGAGCTAAGTTCAACTGCCCTCATGGGGTGACCAATTGTTGGAACCGAGGTCCAGTCAATGGGCATGAGAGGGTCAAGGTGGGGACCAAAATGCTGCATCCCAATCAGAAGCCCCTCGACCTGATGAGTCGCCTGATCGAAGCTTCATCTGACCCAGGGGATGTGGTGTGGGAACCCTTTGGCGGCCTGTTCAGTGGCTCGCTGGCTGCCAAACGGCTAGGCCGTCGAGCCTTTGGGGCAGAGCTCCAGCCTATCTACTATGAGGCTGGTATAGCCCGTTTTTGACCCTTAACTTCCACATCTGATGGCCGTCAGGATGGGTATGACAATTGATCGGGAACTATTTCAAGAATACGGCATCACTCCGGATCACGCCCTCTACCCAGGGCATCCAGTGACGATCGCCTTCTGCATCCTCAAGGCGTTCGACAATTTCGAACAAGCTACCGAGAAACCGTATGGGGACAACACCCCCAAAGCGGTCGCCTCAAGGCTGATTCCTGGCTCTGGGGGATGTGTCTACAGTGCGTTGGACTTCCTATCAGCACTCCGCAAAGGGGCCGGCTTGGAAGCCGCCTTCGAACAAGCTGATGCGACTTGGTGTCGGGTGGACGGTCAGAAAGAGGGTGGCGGCAGTTACGCCAAGGACGAAGCAGACCGCCAACGCTTCATCCAACGTTGGAAAGATGGTCAAGCCCAGGCCGACTTGATCAAGCCGTTGTTCAAAGATCGGGAATCATGGTGGTTGCCCTGATGTCGGCGAAAGTAGACCAGGATTTCTATCGCCTATTCACTTGGGCGGTGATCAAATACTTGTGTCAAGTCAAGCAGCTGACCCACACCATCACACCCGAAGTGACGGTAGATCTGTTGAGCGTGGAAGGGGTAAGAAATAAGCTGAAGATCACTTCCGAGCTAGACGGGGTGTCGGAAGACATCTACCCTATCTTGCGACGCTTTCGAAAGCGATCACGAGCAAGCCGGCTGAGGCTTGTGACTAGGATTTTGAAAGGACACTAAATGTCATTCAATCACTACGATGGTTACCTGGATGTTCGGGAACACCGTCACATCCGATTGAGCCGGCGAGATGTTAGGGCTCAAGCCAAGATCACTGAGCTTTTGAAGCCCCCTGCCACCTCGTCACACGAAAGTCCCGAAGACTCGGAACTCCCGGAAACGGTTCGTACCTTTCCAATCCGTCCAAGATAGCGTCGGCATCCTTATCTCGGGTTCGGTAGTACTCGTAGGCCCGCTGGTAGAACGCAGGCCGACTGGGCAACACCTCATCCCAAATTAGCGTGACGGTCAGGATCCCACACGCCAACGCAGTCTGACCTCGGTCCAGGTCGATGTTGACCATGATTTGCTCGGCTAGGTCATAACGGCCAGCAAACAGGAATTCCTCCATCATTTCGTAGAGGTAGTCTAGGGCTTGTGAGGTGCCTAGACGGTAAAGTTTCTCGTAGTCGAATGAGAAATCTTTCATGTGGGGAACGTACTTGCTTTGACGCACCTTGTCTAGTAGGTGTTTTGTCGGACGAGTTTACACCTCCGGTGGAATGAAGGCGACCATGCGGAAGAACCCGAAGGGTTGCTCTTGCTGGATCCACAACTGAACCTCCTGCCAAGCAGCTTCAACTTGTTCGTCTGGTCCAGGGCCGATGAAGGGTTTCCATGTCATTAGATCAGTTGATGATTCGATGATTTTCATCTGGGTGCGATACACCGGCCTTAACCTTCTGGTTTGGTGTACCGTAGGACCCACCATGGCACAATCATTCGAACAGCAGCTCGACCTATCGGGCAAGATCAAACCCTTCTATGCTGACGGAAAGAAGGTCAATTTCGACCTGGGGACAGTCAAAGGTACGGGCAAAATTCGAGGCCTGTCTTCTCGACATCTGGTCGACATGTGGATCGTCGAGATTGAGACTGCGGAAGGGTTGGACAAATCCTACTATCCCTGGTCCTGTATGGTGATCCAACACACGGCCCTTTCGGCGTTGCCCTGAACCATGCCTCTGACTCGCCGCGCACTCCAAATCTTGGAGGCTATGGCCAGAGGAGCCGCAATTTTCTACATCGACAACGACTCCTGTCACGGACAACATCCTGTCTTGTGTGAGGGTAGATCCATCTCCAAGGTCACTAGGCCGATGCTCGAATCTTTGCTGACAGCCAATGTGATCTGTGGGAATGGAAAAGCCGACCCAACCTATCAGATCACCAATTTGGGGCGGGCAGCGATCAAAGCTCCTTAATTTCCCTACAGATGGGTCGTTTGTTCAATCATGAACCACCTGCCCCAAAATCTATCCGGCGCCACCTCTGATGAGCAGTTGCTGGATTTGTGGCTCAGCGGTCGCCCTCCGGCCTCCAAGACGGCCTACCGTCCAGTAGCACTAAAGTTCCTCCAAGAGCTACCTAACGGCCTCCAGGGGGCAACAGCCACTCAGGTGTTGGGATGGGCCGAGTCGCTGAATGGGATGCCCGCCACCGTGGCGAGGAAGATCAGCACCATCAAGAGTTTGCTCAGTTTCGGCCATCGGACTGGCTACCTGGTTTTCAATATTGGGCTGATCCTCAAGGCCCCCAAGGTGCCAGATACGTTGAACGAGCGGATCATTGAGGAAGAGGGGGTGGAGCAAGTCATCAATGCAGCTGACCATGGGCGTAACAAGACGCTGATCCGCTTCCTCTACGCTTCTGGGGTGCGGATCGCCGAGGCGGTCGGCCTCCGATTCAAAGACCTGCAGGACTTCCGAGTAACGGTTCATGGGAAAGGCCGCCGGACACGAACCATCATGCTTCCTAGCACGATTGCGGACGAACTGAGGGCTTTGCGCAAGAAGCAAGACAAGGATGACGCCCCTATCTTCAAGTCTTTGCGGGGCCGCCAACTCAGCACCAGGGATGCCCGCCGTATTGTGAAGAGAACTGGCCTGGAGGCAGGAGTCAAGGCTTGGCCACATCTGTTCCGACACTGTCACGCCAGTCATGCCATGCAATCCGGCGCATCTCTCATCCTTATCTCAAAGACGTTGGGGCATCAAAACATCGCCACCACTTCCCGCTATCTCCATGCTCGCCCCCAAGACGGCAGTAGTCGTTTTCTACGCTTGGTCAAGTGATGCAAGAATTGCCGGAACCTGAGTGGGTCAGAATCGCAGACCTTCACACCCTGAGGGATTACTACACCCGTATCCGAAAAGGGATGTTGAGACGCTACGGGCTTTGGACTCTTGCCTACCTGATCTTGTTTCTGGTGACCGGATTGTTGGTCGGATTGTCTTGGTCAAGAGCCCTGTTGGCCAGCTCGGTATCGTTGCTGTGCCCGTTGGCTGGATTGGTAGACTGGATCCGAACCACACACAAGATTGAGACCTTCTCGGCCGAGATTGCCAAGACGGGCGTCAATCTTCGGCGTTGAACCAAGGGAAAGACAGTTGCTCTGATCCATTCCGATATCTTCGGATGGTGTTGACCCGTTGGGATAATTCTGGGTAATCCTTCATGTCCCCTGAATGACGGCAGCCGTGACATAAGAATTTGTCGTTTGGCCAGATGGTCAGAGAAGGGGTCTTTTCACGATGAAAGCAACATAGGACTGTAACTTGTCCCGAGCTACTGATCCGTTCACGTCGGGACGTCATTCTTCTTCGCTGAGCCGACGGATATCCCGACGGTTGTTGGTCCAAAGCAAACCCCAGATCAACATCACGTAGGGGATGGGGGCCAACAGTGGCCAGAACCAGTAAGCTCCTATCAGCAAAACTGACCCAAGAATCCCCAACCAGATCGACATGGTCCAATTGTCGGCTCGTATTTCGGCCAACTCGGCGGTCCGCTCGGCTCGCCTGACGGCGTCTAGCGCCTCTATGACTTTTGGGTCCAGTGGTTTGGGCATCAGATGTGAAGCGCCTTCTGGAGGGGTTCCCAACCCATCTGGGTGTAGAGGTAGCAAGTTAGTGCGAACGATTTACTTTGACGCAAGTTTGGTAGCCCAAATTTCAGAAAGGATAAGGCCCGTCGCCACTCATAGTAGACACCTAGATCCTTTATCGAGAATCTCATCGCATTATTTCGGCCTTCCATCAACCAAGCATCTGTTGGATTCGGTGGATTGTACTCAAGCAACCCTAGACGTTGATGGGACACGTTCTCATGGGCTATGTGGACCTTCTGACGGCCATCAAAGGTTTCAGAGTGTTGCAGGATCACCGGCCAGATCTTGGAATCGGCCGTCTCTTGACGAAGATTGAAATTCCTTTCAGCCAAAGCCTCTGAGTGAAGGATTCGTTGAAGCAGGACCTCTTTGTAGAGGCCGCCATGTAACGGAATAGCGTTGGCAAACGCCAATTTGGGAGCCAACAGCACGAACCCCACAGCCGGCACCAGACTTAGAAAATCACGTCTTTCCATCCATGTCTCTACACCGCTGGTGTATTGACCCCCAATGACCATCAATACCAAATTCTGGGGCGTCCGAGGTTCGGTCCCCACTCCGTTGACCCCCGCTCAGGTTAGCGACAAGGTCAGACGGGCCTTTGAGGCAGCTGAGCGTGGTGACAGCTTCGATATGCTGTCTTTTGAAGAATCGAGCACCTACGGAGGTAACACCACCTGTGTGGAGGTTCAGGCAGGTGGACAGCTATTCATCCTCGACATGGGGACCGGCCTCAGAGAGCTGGGCAATCATCAGATGAAACAGCTGATGGTAACAAAAACCCTCAAAGGAACGATCCTCCAATCTCACGTCCATTGGGATCACATCCAAGGTATGCCCTTCTGGAAGCCCCTATACTTGCCTCGGAAGCGTTTTCAATGTGACTTTCAGTTCTTTGGTGGCAAGAGCTGGGACAGCGAGCTGGATCGGGTATACCGAGGTCAAATGAATCCCCCAGTTTCTCCAGTAAATCTGGAAGAACTTCAACAGATAGCCATGCATATGACTTCCAATAGCGTCTATGATGGCTGGATACGTATTTTCAACGACTCTAAGGATCTGGCCGATCCTGGCGTCACGGTGATGGCTAGAAAACTGTTTCACCCTCAAGACACGTTTGGCTACCGGATCGAACATCAGGGGCAAAGCATCGCCTTTACGACCGACCATGAACCTTACCGCGGCGGCACTCCTGTTGGATTACTTGAGTTGGTGCAGGGAGTTGACGTGTGGATCACCGATTGTCAATACGATCTACACACCTATCAGGGGAAGAAGAACGGACCCGCCAAATATGGTTGGGGGCATTCATTCCCTGAGTACATCTCTGAAGTGGCGGCCGAGGCCAAGCCCAAGAAGGTGGTGACCACTCATCACGATCCAGAGGCGGACGATTTTCAGATCCGGATCATCGCTCAACAGGTGCAAGACCTCTGTGGGATCGAAACCCTGGCCGCCTATGAGGGGTTGGAGATAACAGTTTGACGTTCGATCAAGCCCTTCGAACTGGGGGGCTAGCTAGCCGAGCCGATTGGACTTGTGTGCTGCACATGATGACGGTCATTTGCTTGGATGACGAGGTGACCCAAATATTCAGGGAATGGCCCAGTGGTCATGTCAGTCTCTACGAGCCTACTCATCACGATGTGGTGGCAGGTGATTGGGTGACGGCCGATTTCCCTGACCAGCTACCAGGAAAAGGTTATGTCCGAAAAGTGTAGAGTTTGCGCCAGTATAGCAGCATTTTGTGACCCCAATATTGAGGTTGCAGAAGGGGTATGGGACGGTGAACACACTTGTGGCTTGTCCGCCGAAGTGCCTGTAGAGGCGACAATTGAGTCACCTGTCGAACAAACCGACGAAATCGTCATGTATGTGGTGGTCCGAACCGACCTGCAGATGAGCCCAGGCAAGCAAGGAGCCCAGATCGGCCATGCGGTTCACCTAGGTCTCAAGGGACCTTTGGACAATGCTGAGCATGGGAGATGGGAAGACGATTGGAATCGCCACAGTTACCCCAAGATCATGCTCCGAGCCGGCAGCGAGAAAGACCTTAGGAAGCTGCATGGGCGATTGCTTGAGGGTGGGTATCATGCCGCTCTAGTGATCGATGAAGGGAGAACCGAGCTAACTCCTGGATCCGTCACCGCAGTGGGGATGATGCCGATGCCTAGATCGATCGCTCGTCAGTTCGTCAAACGCTTTCAGAAGCTATAAATCCTCAGGTAGTTTGGACATGGCACATTTCCAGCAATACATGTAGGTGATGCGTCGACTGTAATTGGCTCCGCCTTCCGTATTGCTGCATTCAGGATCGGCACAAGGCCATGACAGGTCATTTTTGGCAAACACATCATCTTCTTCATTACAGCGTGGACAAGATCGACGCTCTCCTGTGAACTCGTGTAGGCATCTACACACCCAATGGTCGATCTTGATCCAGCTGGTAGGGCCGACGCATTCATTGGGGTCAGGGATTCGCCACATTTTGATGATCAATACACCGAAATTTCGGTGTATTGATCATCATGGCAATTGGTCCGTATCTAAATCCTTTGGCTAGATTTTACGGTGGAGCAGCTCAGACCGTCGCCCATCAAGGAGTTGTCGGCGCTACCGTCAGTGGTCATCAGGTGACGATCCCAGGAGACCCTTGTCCTTGGTGTAGCGGCAAAGAATACAAGATTGTCAGCCAAGAGAAATTCTGTGCAGGTTGCAACCTCTGTCATGAGGATGCGGTCTACCGTCGTGAGAACGTGGCCCGTCGAGACGGCAACAACAGCTTGCTTTGCCAGGGTTGTGAACAACCGTTCCCTTATGCGGAACCAGACCGTAATGGCCGGTTCCGGTGCTTCGGCTGCAAGCTATCAGAAACTCTCGAATAGGCGTTCAGAGAAGCTAGGACGGTAGACCTCTTCTCTGGTGGGGAGTCTCAGTTCTGAGTACCCCCACGAAAACTTGATATTCTGATGACTCATAGGACGAACCTTGTAGCCGCTATTTAGGCGGTGGACCGAGACTATTTCTCCCAGAACAGAGAACTCACTCTTCTCAAATTCTGGACAAGTCACCACCACCTGATCTCCTACCTTTAGGTTCCGCAGATTAGTTGGGGCTGACATCTAGGATTTCCAGTATCTAAAAACCGTGATATGATGGGGGATGGATCTACGAGACCTTGAGCCTGGTGAGACGTTTGAAGGGATGCCGTTGGTCTGCTGCCCCATCTGCAGCAAAACTGCAATCCACCTAGGCCTGGTGATGGATGACAGCGGCCTTTGTTACACCCAGCAGATATACGCTCACGTGGTGTCTGTGGTGGAAGAAAAGGCCGAGATCTTAGAGGCCTGCGAACTTAAGCCGACGGATTGAGCCGTTCCGCCTCATCTTCAGCGCCGGACTGGAAAGCTTTCAGCAAGGCAATCACCACCACATCTTCGGGGCGATAGATGGTATCACAATCCAAACAAGTGTTGCGTCCGTTCTGGTAATGAGGAATTGACGCTTTTGACCCGCATTCTGGACACTGTCTAACCAACAATCCACGGGCGAATTGACGCAACTCCTCAGTACCGTACTCGGTTACCTTCTTCACACCTGGTTCCGGTTTGAGGAAAGACAGCTCGGCCAAGATGTTAGTCTGGTTCTGATAACTCCGGCTCATCTGGTATCTTTTCTCCCGATCCCCATGCTTGGCTGACCGCCTGTTGTTGTTCTTCCGTGACAGCTTCGAGGAAGGGTACCATCTGGAACGGTGCCACACGGTCGCATAGCCCTACACTGCACCACTTATGGGCCTCACAGCGGGCCTCCGACCGCAAGTTGCCACCTAAGCCCATCAGACGGTAGATGGCTGGTTCCTGACAGTTCTCTCGCCAGTTACATCCGCCCTCAAGCAATCGTTTGATGTCGCCCCCAGCCTTTTCCCAAAGACGGTGGTGGTAGAGATCCAAGTCACTCTCGTACGTCTCGATTCCCCCGCCTATGTGGCAAAAAACCTCGGGAGGGATCTTGAAGGCCGTGAAGAAGTTTCTCAGGCATTTCTCGCATAGGGAGAAACGGTAGCGGGTGCAGTCCATGAGGTGGAAGGAGCTATAGCCGCCTGAGACGGTGGCGTCGGTCAATCCGCTAGGCCACTGACCCTCACTGTCCTCACACAACCCTCCACCACATTGGTTGCACACATATGAGGCTGGATTTCGGACGATTCCAGTCCCTTCGCAGGACTTGCAATTTAGCGCCATAGTCCAGATGGCTCTGGATCTGTAGTCGGCACATCTTTGACAGGGTATGTGTTGATCGGTCATGTGGGATTACGGATTCGTCGGGCAGGTACCATCAGCACTTTGACTTTACAGGCTCGGGGGTGATTGGGGTCACAATCGCCACCCAACATTCGATCAATACACCGTTCCGCCCCATCAGGCAGATCAACCAAATGGCTACCAGGCCAATCCTCGTGTGGTCTTAGATAGGTAGCCGGTTCCCACTTGGCGGCTGGCTGACGCTGCACTTGGACCAATTGTCCTGGCGTGAAGGATTTCATCGTTTTTGACGTTTGCAGCGATGGTATTCATACATCTGCTGCATTGGCGCAAATCTAGATTCGTCTGAATCATTCAGGGATTGGAGAAGGTTGGCCAACACCATTTTGGCGATCGTTAGTGAGATCTCATCTGCCTTCGGATCCATCAAAACTTCAAGTGAACGAGCGTAGGCAAACGAAGCATCACCTCGAATGAAGGTCCCACACCAGTCTCCAAGAAACTTCATTGGCCCTGTCTCGGGACGGGCTTTGGAATTCAATTCTTCCGTATCGTCCTCATCACTCACGGACGTCGAACCTCGATGTATTGATGCTTGTTGCCTGTGTGGAGGTTGTAATTAAGATCTCGTTCATCGGTCTCTGGGTTGTAGCTGACCCATAAATTGTCCGACAGATCGGTGACTCGGATGCAGGCTGCCAAGATATCAGGTTCGAACATCAGCATCCTCTCAAGCGCTTCCGCCATCTCAGGGCCGTGCGAGATACGGTCTTGTTTCTGACGTTCAGCAAAAATCCGAAACGAATCGGCCATCGCTTGAAAGTCTTCCCGTCTCAGCATCGCGTAATCGTAAGTCCACCAGAGGGTATTGTGTTCCCACCACTCTAGCTTTAGGGAGCCGTCCTCTACCACTTGAAATAGGGTTTCCCATGGGTCCCATTTTCCTGGTAGAGGACGTAACCCGTAACGTTCGACCAATGTGGTCCACACAACGGGGCCAGTACCATTACTGTTCTGAAGATACAGGTAAGGCGCAACAAACCCGTCCTGCCGGACGCAATACATGGTCGATCGACTCATCAGAGGATCGCCTTCTTCAAAGCAGCGATCGGCTTGGCGGCCAGCTTCTTTGAAGCCGGCTTGGCTGGGATGACGATCGGCTGCTTGGTAAACGGGTTCAGTCCCTGACGTTCTGCTGTAGCTGGTTTCTCCTTGCTGGTGATCTTGACCAATCCAGGAATGGTGAACTCTCCTTCAGTTTTGAGGGTTTGGGTGGCGAGGGAAGCCAAAGCCTCCAAGATGTCAGAAACCTGCCCTTTTGCGAGGTTAGTCTTTTGGGCCAGGTCACTGATCAGTTGGGTTTTACTCATGATGTTGTACCATTACACCGACCATGGTCATTTTTTCCGACAGCCTCTAAAGCTTTCGCCATTTGGGCCGCTAGGTAGTACATGACCAACAATCATCAGACCGTTTGGACCCTCACTCATACGTGCAAAGATACCGTGACCGGCTACGCTGTTGAGATCAGCACTGCCCCCGCCCGCGGAAATGAGCTTCAATACTCATTCCGAATCGGCCGTCTGGTCAAGCAGCAAGGCACCGGCCAGGCTCCCGGCCCAGAGAAGTTCATTCCCCACATCCGTGCCCACAAGGACCGCAGCTCGATGGTGCATGTAGGGTTGGAGACCCCGTTCGTCACCATCCTGACTACCTTGTTGGAGGAAGCCGAAGAATGGATCACCTCCGATATGGCGGCTCGTCACGATGAAGATATCGAAGCACGAATCGTCAAGGAGACCAAGCAGGCAGGGTTCGGCCAGAAAGAGACCAAGCGAACCGGCAAGACCGAACGGAACCGCAACAAGCGCAAAGGCGCGGCTTAATTCCTGGATGGTCGACCCGTTCTAGCAGCATGGCCCGCATCACCGAATTGGAGAAACTCCAACTGGAGAATGCCGCACTACACAAGATGTTGCGTCGTCTAGAGGGTTATGCTGCTGGAGGAGGAGCTCCCACCACCAGAGCCGTCAGGCTGATTTGTGAGGAAGCTCACACCTTTTTGGAGGAGGCTAGAAGGCAAAAGAAGGGTCTCAAGACCCCAGATTTGCTGGAAGAACATTGCAAGTTCATCGAACGGGTAGATGCCAGGCAGTATGAGGCCTACGTCGAAGACCAAGATGAAGTGTTCGGCGTGGGGGTCGGTTCCAACGCTGAACAAGCCGTCAAAAAGTTGCGGGAATTAGTCGAATCCTTCATGGCTTATCACAAGTCTTCTCCTTCAGCCGCTCCCTCAGCCTCGTGAACACCTCCTCTGCTGTGTACCAATAGTCCCTACGGCCGTCCACAATCCCACAAGCGACGCTCCAGCAATTGGGTAGAGACTCCCGAGTGACGTACAGATCTGGACGGGCCAAGGCCTGCTTGGTTCGTGTTCCGAACCAAAGCCTCAGAGCCGTGTAGGGGATGGTGAGCAGCCACCTGTCTCGCCATCGTCGGACCCACCAAGATTTAGCTTGATATCGGTCGGCCAGCCGATCCGAGTTGTCCTTTTTCTGATATCTTGTGGATGTCATGCGGAAGCTGCTCCTACTGCTGGTTTGGATCCTGGCCCTAGACAGTACTCCTACACCCTTGCGGGCAATGTCGAGGGAAGCGGGTGAGAAACCCGTGGTGGTCGATACTGGCATTCGGATCGTCTATCAGTCTTGCAGCAATTGGTGTTGGGCTGCCGATATCGAGATGCTGAGCGGCAAGTACGGACAACCTACCACTCAATGTGGGGTAGTGGCAGCTCGTTTCCAAGACCCTAGCTGTTGTGCAGCGGCTGCCTGCTATGGAGGATGTAACCAGGGAGCCAACAGTCCTGAAACGGTGACCACTACCTTGCAGGCACATGGGATTCAAAGCATCTACGAACCTTCTTACCTCTCATCTGCTCAGCTGAGAGCCTGGTTAGATGCGGGTTCTCCGGTGTTGGCCGCTACTGTACCGCACGCCTTTATCGTCTCCGGATATCGAAAAATAGACGGACAGTATAGCTATCTGGTGTTAGATCCGTTCCCATTGGTGGGGGCACATTGGGTCTCGTATACAGAATTGCGAAATTATGGTGGGTATGAGTGGGCCTTCAGTTGGTATGCCTTTGAATGATTCGTTAACTAGACGTTAACCAATTGTTTCCAAATGTGTGGTTTATGGCGCCTTTTGGCCCTTTTTGACCCGTAACTTGTTCTTGTTTGATTCCTCTTAGCGGAGGAATCAAATATGCTCAAGACAGCTCATCATGCGAATGGTTCGCCACGCCAGGTTCACCTAGGTGGTTGGAAGAAACAGCCTACCGACACCCGAGATGAAGACTATCGCCTCAAACTACCCTCAGGAGTGTTTGGTGCCGCTCCCGCCTCGGTAGACTTGCGTTCCATCTGTAGTCCAGTTGAAGATCAGGGCGACCTAGGCAGCTGTACGGCCAACATGTTGGCTGGTATGGTGGAAGCCAATGAGAACCGTGGGTTGGCCAAAACTTCGTTGGCTCAGTTGGGTGCCGCCACAGCCAATGTCAGTGTTTCGAACGTCTCAGTAGCGGCTGATGGCACCATTACCTTCACCACTACCATCAAGACCACCTCAGCTCCCACTCCAGCTCCAACCCCATCACCCTCCCCAACTCCGACGCCAGCCAAGTTGGTGCAAGTAAGCCGGTTGTTTGAGTACTACGCCACGCGGAAGATCGAGGGGACCGTCTCTGAGGATTCCGGAGCTACCATCCGCGATACCGTCAAAGCTGCGGCTCAATACGGTGTGGTGGATGAAGCCTCATGGCCGTACAATATCTCGAAGTTCGCCACCAACCCGCCAGCTGCCTTGTGGACCACAGCTCTGACGCACAAGGTCACATCGTATCATTCGATCGCAGATGGTGACTTGGCGACCATGAAAGCCACACTAGCTGCCGGCTATTTGGTTGGCTACGGCTTCCAGGTCTACAGCTACTTCATGTCGGCTGATATGGCCAAGAACGGCTTCCTGAACATCCCAGGCAAGTCAGAAACTCTGCAGGGCGGTCACGCTCAATGCTTGGTCGGGTATGACGACCAAATGGTTAACCCGTTCAATTCAGCTTCCAAGGGCGCATTCTTGGTTCGTAACAGCTGGGGATCAGCTTGGGGCTTGGCTGGCTACTACTGGGTGAGTTACGATTATCTCAAAAACACCAAACTGGCTAGCGATTTCTGGGTAATCCAGAGCTCAGCATTCTGAACCAAATATCTCTAGCAAGTCGAGAAAAGGATCCCAATTGGGATCCTTTTTCTATTTAGAGGCCACCGTCATCACGGCGCTGCTTAGGGAGATCCGTGGCTCTTATCACTCCAGGGAAGTCGTCGATATCGGTCAAAACACCACAATCAGGACATTTGAATGTGATGAAGTAATCAGGGTATTGATCCCCATAGCTGTGTCGGCTTGTCTGGAACAGATCCGACCTCTCAACCTCCAATTTGGCCGAACAACCGCCCCCTCCGTTACCTCGTCCCGTACAGACAAGGTTTCGACTTGGGGGTTTGCCTTTTTCCAATACTTTCATAGTCTGACGTTGGTGTGAACCAACCCCAATCCTTGAAGGATCCACAATATCAGGAAGATGGAGACCACTACTTGCAGTAACCTCTTGGTTCCAGCGCCCATTGGGACGAAGGCTTCGATAACCCAAAGGATTAGGCCGAAGCAGATGATTTGTTCCAAAACTGTTGAAAGGCTCATGGTTCGTTATCCGTGGGGAACGATGGTGGAGGGGTGGGGATCTGATGGTGGGGCATCGTATCCCGCACCACCTCAATCTCTGGGACGGCTGGCAGCTGGATCTTTAGCCAAGCCTCGGTGATCGCTCCTTTGTTGTAGTCGGCGATCAGGTGGCAAATGGTGTTCGTATCTGGGTGAGGTATGGCGTCTCCGTCCACCTCATGGGCCAAAACCTCGTGAGCTACATTGCTTAGAGCATCCAAGGGTACCAACCCATCCAAATAAAGCTGAAGTTCAGTCGCAAGGCGAAGGTTCATACTTGGGGGTTTACACCATCTGGTGTACTGAGGCTAGCCATGTCGCAATACCAAATCCTAGATTCCTACAGCCCGCCTGCCCCATCCTACAACACCAATCGAACGGCCTTGGAGCCCTGTCCTTGCTGCAAAGTGCCAGCCTTTCAGCCGTGCGTAGGCAACTTCATCTGCAGATTCGATGTGCTGGTTGAGGCGTCTCTTACCGAGGCAGAGAATCGCTACATCGAACGCTTTTACCGGTACAATCACAAGCCGGTTTTGCAGGTTGGAGTCAGTTGATGGATCGCACGTGTGGTGGGTGTGGGAATGTGCTTTGCCTCAAGCAAGGGCTGGAGCGCCTTAGAAGCTATCGTGGGGAGCCGAACTATCAAATCCCCGAAGATCTGGTGATCCCCACTTGCCTCAAGTGTGGTGCAGAGTGGTTGACGGACCTCCAGATTGATCTGCTGAGTCAAGACTTGGAACGTCAGTGGCGGGAGCGACACCCTACCTTAGGGCAACTTTCGGACGACCCACAGCTTCCGGACATCACAGAAGGTGACATCAAGCTTTGATCTGCCACAACGGACGAACCAAGTGTCTCGCCTCTTCTCCAGGGAGGTCCAGTAGAACCCTCCTCGCTTGGCTCGGACAAGAACCGTCCCCTTGACGGCTAGGGTCCAGGTGCCGTCGATGGTGTTGTCGGCTTCGTTGAATGTAGAAGTCGGAATCCTTAGAGCAATACTGCCATGTTCCTGGAACTCCCGCTCTCCCAATGACGTTCCGATTCTAGGCTGAATTTCGTCAATGGTTCCTACGTGGATGTGTTGTTGAATTGGCAACGTCCCTATGTATTCGGGTTCGGAGATGTAGACTACCCATCCTGGAGGTACCAATGCCTTGACAGGAGAATCCATTAGATTGACTGGCGATGGTGGATCCTTGTCTAGTTGATCCTGCCGAAGCAGACGGTCATAAGCCCGCTTGAGGAATTTGGGGGTCAACATGGTGGGGTAGCGGGCGCGTTGGGGTCAACCCACAGGATCCACGGAGACGTGATCTTGGGCCGATGATCGCACGCGGTCTCACAGGGGCCGTTGTGTCGGCCCGTTGCCTTCTTCTGAGCCGTCATACAGACCTCGTAGTCGTAACAGACTTCGCAGATCCAGGTTCCGGCTTCGGTTTGGGCGTGGGTCAGCATTTCATGCCCATTCTGACAGGCAGGGCATTCACAGAAATCGCAAAAAGCCATTGGATACCCTATATAGCATCATGCCTGCTAGGAGTCGATCTCAATACCTGGCCCGCTCTTAAAGTCGTACAAGATCACCTGGGAGCTAGTCCTCTTGCATTGCTTGGCTGGAACGACCCAAACGTGGTGTTCCTCATCTCCCAGCTGCATTCCTCGACGAAGAACATATGATTTCCCTACGGTCAAGTAGGTCGCCATATGTTCACCTGCTTTTTCGACCAAGATCCTAACCCTAGGTGTATGGTTCTTCTGATTCAGTAGTTCCGTCACAACCCATTCTTCTGACCCATCGACGATCCGCTGACCTACTTGCAACATCATAGGAGATACACCACAAAACTCCTCTTGATTGGTGTATTGTCAGCATGACCCCTGGCCACCAACTCTGGATTGAACTAAACTACGGCAAATACGTCCAACCGGACGGCCCCAATCCTTTCGATTGGTGGCCAGAACTGCCCGAAAAGCGGCGTCAACAGTATGAAGAGGCCGCTTTGGTGATGATGGCCGAGGGGGCCAAGAAAGCCAAATGTCCTACCTGATCCCACTCTCCAAAGCTCCGCCAGAATATGGAGCTCCTCGAACCGTTATTGAGCGTGATTCGGAGACGCTGGTTTTGGAGATCCCTCGACACTTGATCGATAGCTTCGAAAAAGGCTTTTTGGTGATAGAACCCTATAGGCCTAACTTCCGGAAGAGGTTTAGACCCGAGCCTAGCTATCAATTCAGCATCGCATTAGACGCTTCCTCTAGTTATTGGTACAAGCGTCGATTGGTGGATAGCCCACACCCTCGACAAGGGCAAACATTGCATCATACGAGTCTCAAGAAGCTGAGTCAAATGCAGACCGATAGCTTTGTATTGGTGCAGATCGAATCAGCTTGGAAACTCTGGCGAGTGGACCCTCACGTCAACCCCTCAGCAGTCAAGCAACAGATAGAGAAGACCGAGAAGCGGGTTCGCCTAAGGGAAGCCAAAGAACAGAAGCGCCTAGCTTCCAAACCGTCTATTTTCAAGCAACTGCTGGACCGTTTCTTGGACGACTGATGCCCCACGAAGAAGAACGGATCAGGGTATTGGAAGCCCAGGTGTCGGAGTTGACCGACAGTGTCACTAGGCTGACGGCCGCCTTTCTGAGCCTGACGGACCATTTGGCTCAGATCCATCAAGAGGGGTCCTACCCCTCTTTCACCAATATGCAGGTTAGTGCTACCGCAATAGCTGTTAGCTTTGGCCGAGTCGTACCTATCTACAGTCCAACCTCCCCTCTCAGACCGTTGAGCTGCGATAACTCTAGAGGGATGTGGATGCCATTCGTGCCTCCCCCACAACTACAGGTCTCAAGATTGGTTCCAATCGCCGGACCAACAACTGAGCCTAGGTCTGCTTGGGATCATCTGACGGAAGACCCTATCGGTCAGCCAACCACCAGATAACTGGTGTCTTCCCAAAGCAGTTGACGCCCGTCACTACACACATAGACGGCTCGATCATAGTCGATCGATACGATTTGGTTCTGATTTCGAATTAGGTCGTAGCGATCCACAACCCTGACATCTCCCTTGTAGATCACGCATGTCCCTACCGATAGGGTAGGCTTTGGAGCGTGGTAGTGGACCCACCAGCTCAACATGCACGACAGTACTCTCTTCCTAGTGTGGTAAATGTCGGCATTGACCAAGCCCACGATCAGGTTTTCGTCAACATAGAAATTGTGTCTAGCCAACAGGACCCCAATCTCGAAAGCGTCTTCCAGCTTAGAGCTGAGAATGTGGGCCAAACTATCGAGGAATTGCTCTTTTTCACTAACATCAACGCAATCCTTCAGGGAACGCCACACCTCTGCCGCCACCTCAGTCGATACCTCTAGGCTAAAGTAAGTGGGCCGCTCAACCTTCTCTTGTGTCACTTGATCTTCCAATCATTGTCCAACAAGTGGTCGGCCGAACGCTTGGATTTGGGAGGTTCGGGAGGTTCTTTTACCTTCACTTCTGGATTCGAAGGGTTGGTCTGCAGACTATGTTGATCCGTACCCAACTCAGCCGCCAACATAGTCTGGATGGCGTCATGAATTTCTTGTCCAGTCCGCACTGCAAATTGTGTCGGAACGGTAGAGTACTGTAGTCGCCATTGTTCTTGAGCTTCCGAAGGAGCTCTGACATCTGCTCGGGCCCGTCTGAGACGCATCTGGGTGAATGTATTGGCGTCTAACACCGCTCTTGGAAAGACGATACGTAGGTCGCTGTAGTGCTTCCGACCCACATTCTTAGGGACCTTCACCTTGGGTCCAAAGAAGCCGTGGAAGAACAGTCTGTCTGCAGCATAGAAGCAAGATACCGCCCCCAACGCCAGAACAACATAGATGATCAGCAGAGGATGGATGTGGGACATTTTTACACCTATACTTTAATCAAACCAGCGAGTGGATCCAAGCCTTAAAGTACACCAAGATTGGGGATGTCGTTTTGCTCTTGTGAAAGGCCAGCTATTGGAGGTTCCCCATGACATGCATCGCTGCGATTGTTGAGCCTGGCCGAGTTTGGATGGGTGGGGATTCGGCAGTGACGATTGAGGATGCGGTTCTTACTCAAGCGGAGCCCAAGGTGTTTAGATGTGGACCCCTCATTGTGGGTTGTTGCGGCACCACCCCATGGGAGTCGATGTGGCAACGTCTAGAGCTAGACCCTCCTGGGACGGATCTAAATAGATGGGTCAAGTCCTATTTGACCGATGTCCTCAAGGCTGCCATTGAAAAATCTGTACCTAAGGAAGATGTGGGTGAGGTGGCTTGCTTGATCGGCATAGGCGGAACCCTCTACTTGGCTGAGGGGGACGGGATCCCTTGGCGGATCAGGAACAACTATTACGCTATTGGGACGGCCGACGCAGCCAATGGCTCGTTATTCGAATCAGAGAAGCGGAAAGGGTATTCGTCCCCCAGGAAACGCATCCTCAGCGCCTTGAAAGCGGCAGAGCACCATACCAATTGTGTCAGAGCCCCTTTCCACGTCATCCACACCTGAACGGTGTATTGACCTAAGTGTTTCACTATGACCTACGTGGCCTGTTCCTGACGGACCACTTCCATCATGCGGGGTTGTACGATACAGAAGAACAAGGGTTGGTCCTGAGGGCAGGGGGTATAGAGCCCACTCGCAAATGCCCGGGGCCTTCATACCGCATCATGATCACATACGACATCAGAGATGAGTCGGAAGTTCAAGAGGGGTTGGCCAAACTTTTGGTTCGAGCGGCAGGAAAGCCTACCACCCATCGTCTAGGGTTGATCGGGAGGAAGCTAAAAAGCTCCGTGGCCGTTGTTCTCAACCCTCTCCTGTTAGAAGCGGTTCAAGATGCAGTTGAACACCATTTTATGGCCAAGTGCTGGGCATACACGCTTCCCAGTAATCTGAGATACTGGGCCAAATTCATTGATCGTCCGGTTTACCTATCCAAGTACGTTCCTTTCGATCAAGTGATTGGCGTATTCGATGATCACCATAGCCTACTGATCTCTACCCCAGGAGGCCTCTCCCCGTATCCGATGGGAGCGGCAGTTAGAGGCAACAATACGGCTGTGGCGTACAGGATAGCGGGAGCTGAGGAGCTGCTACCTGAGAGGTCTGCATGAGCAGTTGGTATCCTTACATGACACGGGTCAAGCACTTGATCTATGAGGCCGGAACACCTTGTGAAGTTCGGATAAGCCAGACCAGATCTGACTTGGCAGAAGTCCGGTTCTCCGATGGTAAAACAATCGGCCTCCTCCTGACCCATTGGTACTTCCCTGGAGTGCCAGGTATGGAACGCCGTCAATCTAGTGTCATAGATCAAATCTGCGCTATTGAGGACGCTAGATGCTCGGCTGCCCTTGAACAGGCCGCTTCAATGCTTGAAGGGTCTGATCCACTTCAGTCGGATCCCCTTTGATCCGTATCTGAGACTTCGGATACATGCATTCCCTGCCAGCACTTCCGTCGAATTCGATCACCACGTATAGGCCGGCTTCGATATTTAGGCGATCCTTTTCGATCGGGTCCACCCCTTCGAGATGTCTGAAATCCTCGACCGTCGCTACTCTGAGGATCTTGAGCTTGCCGCCGTACTGACCGTAAAGAGGCATCAGTCTTCCTCCTCAAATTCGAATTCCCCTTCCAAGGAATCTTCCTGTTCTTGTTCGACGCCGGCCAGATGGGCCAGATCTTCCTCGAACACTTCTTCGATGAACTCAGCAGGGCTAACCCCGTTCTTGAACATCGGTTCCGCCACTTCAAAGAGCTCGTAGGGGTCATCGTCATCCCACAAGTCATCGAAGCTGAGGCCGTGATCCCTGACTTCCTGGATACAGGCGGTCTTCCACTCGGCGAAGGTCATGATTCGAAAACTCGGCCGTGAACCGCTACTTCGAAGAAGCCGGCCACTTCCAGCACCAACCCCACCACATGATGTGCGATGCGAGCCTCACTGATGATCACGGTCTCACAGGTGCCGTAGAATACGACCTTGAGGGTCACACCCTTCTCAACATCGATCGGCTGAATGGCATCCTGCTTGATGACTTCCAGGCCAGCTAGGATCCGTTCCCCCATCCGAAAGGTCGCATGAAGAACCGTATCGTCTAGAGCGTCTTCTGGATTGGGGGTATCGATAGTGCATCGAACCGGAAAGGCGAAACGAAGACCCTTGAGATCTTGGGTCATTTCTTCGATCATGGTATTTAGGTGCATGCCTGTTCCTTACGGCCGATTGGTCGTGGGGTTAATGGCTGGCCACCATTCGTAGCCCAGTTCTGGATACCAATCGTTTACCAACAATTGTTGGTGTCCCAGTTGCCGGTGGGTCTGGTCCAAAATAGCTCGACACTCTTGAAGAGTTGTTTCAAGAGCTTCCAAGGCTCGTTTGGTGGCCGCGTCTCTATCGGCCAACATTTGCTTGTAATGCTTCATGAGAGTCGGGGGAGTCGGATGGTGGCAGGGTCGTATCCGTGACCGATTGAGCCGTCGGAGAACTTGAGCCGCAATGTCGGCCCGAACCAATCTCGACGCCAGCCCAGTATCCAAACCTCTTCACCGGTTGCTTTGAGGATCACCTTGACCGGAAATCGACGGAACCAGAGGTTGGACACTAGCTTGAGCCAACGGAGGTCAAAGACTGGATCATAGACCCAGTCTTTTGGATGTTGGAGAGTTCTAGCCCGTGCCATCAGGCCCGAATGGTGACCCGCTTGAGCGGATTGCCGTTATTGAGGTTGAAGGTGGGGTCGGACAGACGATTGATGTGCCGAGCGTACAGGCTGGTTTGACGCCCGCCCAGATTGAGGGTCACTTTGACCTGATGACTGTACTCAGCACCCAACATGGTGATGCCCATCACGATGGCCTTTTGGTTCTTGCGGAGCTGCAAACCATCGCAGCCCTTGGTGATGGTGACGGCACGATTGAGGAGGGGGTGCAGGGTGAGGTTGGTCATGCAGGATAGAACGGATGGGGGTGGGAAGAGTTAAGTGGAAGATGGCTTTTCTGTGTGCGAAAGGTACTGAGCCAAACACTCTTTGCAGGTGAATGGGTCAAAGACTTGGGTGACCTCTGTTTTCAGATCCCAGCCCTTTTGGATTCGTTCACAGAGACTGGGGGTGGTGATCCCTCCCCCTAGCTTTCGATTTTCACCGTTGGGGATCTGACGGATATGCCACCTACTGGTGCCGGTGGCATTGACGCTTTCCATGTAGCTGAATTTGTTCAAGCTTTCCACCCCTTCGGAGCCTTCCATCCCTCAGCAAGAGCCGTCTTGGCCCACTCCGGCAGCGGTCGATCTTGAGTCCAGGCGAACTTGACGGCCTGTAGAGCCTTCTTGGCTTGAGCCTGAGTCTCGAAAGCGGCACCACGATCGTCGATCACCACGCCTTCCAGCTCTCGAACGGTCTTACAGGCGATCCAGTGTTCCCAATTGCCACGATCGGCCGGCGGTTCGCCCAGACCATCATCGGCGGATTCACAAAGGATTGCGCCCAGATCGATCTCTCCATCCTCCAATGTGACTTCCCATTGGAGGTAGAAGAAGTAGTTGTTTGCAGCGTGAATTATTAGCTTGTCGGCCATGGCTGCTAGAACGGATCCATGGACCAAAGATTAAGCCCGTTTGACTCTAGTCTTTTTTCTAGGCCCAACGATCCGGCCAGCCGGTAGCTTGGCGGCTATCTTCCTGAACACGGCCGCCACCAGCGGCTTGATGTTGAATTCTTGCTTTTTCATGGGCTATTTCAGATAAACGGTTCGTCCAACCGCTGGGCAAAGGTTGGAATGTGGATGGTATTTTGCTTCACCTGAGGACCTTCGATCAAGAAGGTACAATCCGACACACCCAGGTAGGTGGAGATGTCCTGCATCTCCCGCAGCGCTTGCTCCCACGTATAGGGGCCATCTCTTCTACTCATGCCGAAAACGTTGTAGCAAACGTAGACGTTTTCCATTGGGTCCCGCTCTCCTATGAGTTGCTCCAAAACGGCATTCATGGCAAATTAGCCCGATCAGGGCACTTTCCATCACACATCTGACAGTTGGCTTCAAGGTCGTGGTTGGCCAGCGAACAGTTGTTGATGCGGCCGTCAGGAGTCCGAGGTAGCATCGGACAGTCAGGCATGTGGCGCCTATCTTGGCGGAAATATTCCCCACAGTTGCATATCGGACCTGTCACCTCAGGATCTTTGTGTCTAGCCAAGGCGTCCTGCCCCTCGTAGTAGGCCTCAACGTCTTGGTAGGGATCTCGCCGCTTCAGTCCTAAGAAGGTACCTATATCTAGCGTCAATGTTTCCTGGCTCGAAGCTATGACTTTAGATTCCAGGATGGTGGCGGCCTCGTAGTGCTGAGCAATCGACTGCAGCATCGACTCTCGTAGCTCTCTAGTGTCTGCCCAACCCTCGCCAGGCAACGCCCTGTAGAGCGCCATAGCCTCACGGCGGAGGGTTTCGATTGCGTGCTTCATACCACTCCAGTACACCGATTGGTGTAAGCTCCGCATGGCGACCGAAGTTCTGGCTGTTCCTGAAGAACACCTAGATGAAGTGATTGAGGTCTTGCGGGCCGGCCTGGATGTGTTGGGAAAGAAAGTGTCCCGAGAAACCAGGCAACGCCTAGAAGAGTGGTGTAGTGAAGAGGAGGATTACCTCAAAGGTTAACCCTTAACCTTTTGACGGACGGACCGTTATATAGCTCAACACCTACACAGGGGTTCAAATACTGTGGCATAGTCAATGGATTACACAATCGAGCCCAAAGAGGGCAAAAAAGGACGCTCTTTCTCTGGTTATTGCATCGCTGCTGTGGTGGCGAACGGCTTGTGGGAAAGTGGGGGCGGTGGTAACGAAATACGTCCCGTGTGGGCGATGTTTTGCGGCACTGAGAGTGAGCTCAGGCCATTTGTCACCAATCTGAGGTTGGGTCGCAAGGCTGAACCGGCCAAAGGCGGCTACCGTCGATCCAATGCTGGAGAACGGTTGGAATTCCTCAAATCCGACAACTTCTATACGGCTTGGCAGCGTGAGCCAGAAGGCAGCATCGCCACCTTGTACCATCCAGAGTTGTTCCGGCTTGACCCTGGGATGGTAGACCCGACCGCCATTCGATTCATGATGCTGGTCCCTCGCGATTGGGCCCAGGCTCAACAGATCGATGACCGGCCGATGCTCCAACACGCCAAGCGGTTCAAACATCCACTTGATGAGGCGGCACTCAAACTCTATGCTCCGTCCGCCTACCTGTTTGCCGCCTATCTGGATCGTCGCACCCGTTGCCCCCTGCTGGCCGACAATCGATTCTACATGCAGCTCTTGTTGGCCGCGCTCGAATCTGGTCTGGCTAGCCGGATCATCGAGGGGAATTTGAGATATCACCCCAGCTATCGTGAAGATTGGGGCCATAACCCCAAACACGCTTGTAGGGCTGACGGCTTGGAAGATGCGGGGATTGCATTGGGGATCTCATTCTCATCGGCCCATGAGCCGTTTGAGAAATTCCTAGCCGAGCAGGTGGAGTTGTTCTTCGAAATGACCGAACCCAAGAAGGGGCGGCGAAATATATCGGTCCAGCCTTAACTGTTGGGAACGGCTTCCGTTCTATCAGCATGCTCACTTTCACCGATCATCTGTTTACGCTCCAGAATTTGCGTACGCTGCTTGAGCACACCCTTTCGATGTACGTGGACGAATGTCGGCGTACCCGCCCCAAGAAGTCCGAACTAAACCGTCATGAGATTGTCTTCAAAGACGTTTTCATGTCGATGGCCAAAGACCTGGTCGAGTTCCGTCAATCTCCGCTATACCGAATGACCTACTCTCCTCGTTTGGACGGTCTTTTGGAGCAGATGGAAAAGAACCAAGAGACTCCCGAGTTCACGATTCACCGTTTCGTCCTCGCTCACCGTTACCCCAATACTTGCCGCAGCGACAATCGCGAGTGAACCTACGGTTTCGAGTAATACCCACTCACAGATTCACCTCCCAATAGTCCCAAGAAGAAAACAGCATGAGACTCGAAGCGATTGCCAGTGGAGGGTACTTCCCCACTCCTCCACACATTATCTCACACATCGCCCGTCTGTTGGATACGGCTGATCATGCGGGGTATGTCCTCATGGATCCGTGTGCGGGTGAGGGTAGGGCGATTGCTGATTTGGCCCGTCAGGCGTTCGCTGGATCGTTGTCGACGCTCTCCGTCTACACGTGCGAACTAGAGAAGACCCGCTTCCAAACGCTAGAGCAAACGATCAAAGATCTGCGATGTCACTGGCGTAGCCCGATGGCCACCCTACAGGGGGATGCGTTCCAGATTGCGTTTGAGAAGCCTGTTGGAGACCTGCTGTATCTGAATCCGCCCTATGATCTGGACCCAGTCCATGGCCGACTCGAACAACGGTTCCTAGACCGTTTCCAAAGCGCCTTGGTGGTGGGTGGGGTGTTGGTATTCGTTGTGCCGTTCTATGCCCTCAAGGCATCGGCCAAGACGCTTGCCACCCAATTCACCGACCTGGTCTGCTTCCGCTTCCCTGATGAGGACTTCGATGCCTACAAGCAAGTGGTACTGTTTGGGGTCAAGGGCGAGACACAGCTGCGCTCAGATCCCAAGCTTTTGCGCAAAGTAGAGACGTGGGCGGAATCGGTTGAGTTGATGCCAGTGTTGGGGGAGCCAACCAAAGTTCTCTTCACCCCTCCACAGACGGGCGGCTATCATGTGATCGACTGGCGGATGCGAGATTTTGATCGCCTGGGATTGATGCGGAAGATCCGTCCGTGGCAGCAAAGCGCTAGGGTGGGAGGCCTTAGTGCGGTCCCCCATATCATGCCCACACTGCCCCTATCGGAGCTGATGTTCCGCACCTATCAGCTCGCTACTCCTCCACGGCCCGCCCACATTGCAGCCGGCATTGCTAGCGGACTGTTCAATGGCAGGCGAGTTGCCCCCATCACACAGGGGCTGCCGGACCTATTGGTCAAGGGGGTGTTCGACCGAGACTTTGTGACGGTTGAGGAAAAAACCAACAAATCAGGGGAAGTTACCTCTGTGACACAGGTTCAGCAACCCAAGTTGGTGACCACAATCTTGGATCTGAAGACTAAGAAGTACACAACTCTAACCAAGCTAGGTAAGACCAGCTCGCTTGATGTCGAGCAGATGTCGATCGAGGATTTGTTGGAGCACTACGGGCCAAGCTTAATGCAGGTGATGCTTCAGCAGTGCCCTGTCTTGTATGACCCCAAGCGGGACGCTGATCGGGTGCAACTCAAGCCCACAGCTCGCCCCCTATTTAGTGCTCAGCAACATACCGCCAAAGCGTTGATCATGCTGTTGGGGGGTAATCAGTGCAAGAATCGCCGTTTCAAGAATGGTAAGCTGTTGGGGGAAATCGGGTCTGGTAAGACCAGTGTGGCGTTGGCCGTTAGTCAAACGATCGCCCATAGGACCCTTGTGATCTGCCCGCCCCATCTATTGGCCTCATGGCGGAAAGAAACTGCACTAAATCTGCCTGACGCTGAGGTGAGGGTATTGGCTGATCTCCAAGATTTGGACGATCTGTCGACCGTCCCAGCCGACAAACAGCTGATCGCCATCATGTCTCGTGAGGCGGCCAAGTTGGGTCATGGCTGGGCTAGTGTGGAGGGTAGTTGTCCCAAATGCGGAGCTCCGCTTCCCAAGGAAGATATCGTCAAGAAGCGGTTGACTTGCCAACATCAAGGCATCGTGATCAAAGGGCGGCTGGGCTTCGAAGCCGAGAAGCTGGCTGTTCGGTTGATGTCCTACAGTCCTGACAATCATCAAGTCAGGACCATGTTGCCCAGTCGACATTCCCAGCGGATCCTGGATCAGCTGCAAAAGGTGGAACCGAAACCTGAGTGGCGGTTCGAATCCGAATGGGTCGAAGCCTTGTTGCCCAAGGTCTACAGCCGGCTTCTGAAAGACCCCGAAGATGCCAATTTGCTCAAATTGTTTGGCCGGCTGATGCTGGCCGACTACAATCCAGAGCGGATTGCCCGCATGGTTCGCCAATTGGCGGCCGATTCGGGGGAGTCTTATGCCCTCTCAGACGCGGCCCGAAGTTTGGTGATGTTGTTGGAGCAAGGTTCAGACCTGCAGCTATCGTTTGAGCAAGACGATACGTTCCGAAACGCCAGTTGGGCGTCCCTCTACTCCAGCACCAAACAATCTTGGGGATATACGTGCCGATTGGGCAAGATCACTTGGGTTGATGGCAAGCTTCAGCTTGATGGGTTGGAACCCAACAGTTTGACATTGGCGGAGGCGATTCTCCGAAAGCTGATTGTAGCCGGTAAGGTATCGTCTTTGCCTGCTTGCGAGGGACGGCTCTATCAGGCGGTTCCTGAGCCTCGTCGAGTGGCGTTGGCCAACCATTTGGCCAAGTATCGGCCCAATTTCTTTGACCTGTTGTTACTTGACGAAAGTCACGAATACAGCTCTGATTCGTCCGCACAAGGTATGGCGGCGCACCGTCTAACCGGTCTAGGGATCCCTTCGATTCTCATGACCGGCAGTGCGATGAACGGTTACGCCACATCGCTCTACCAAAACATGTGGGCCGTTTCGCCTAGCTTCCGTCAGGAGTTTGGCCGAGCAGATAAGCAACGGTTCGTTGACCGATATGGCTACCGTAAGCGAGTCCTCTCTGACAAGGATCGTGAGACAGGTGAGGTGGTGGCGTTTGGGGCAGTATCGGACCGTGTTCAACGGAATGAACGGACGGCCGGTGATGCTCCTGGCATCCTTCCCTTGTTCCTATTCCGTCACCTGCTGCCTATTGCGGTCACACTCCACAAGGCCGACCTGGCGATCGATATCCCGCCCTGCAGGGTTGAGAAACACGCGGTGGAGGCTTCGGCTGAGCTGTTGGGCAGTTACAAGGATCTGCTTTCGGCACTCAAACAGCAGATTAAGAAAGATCAGTTTCAGCCCGATCTATCGGGCAAGCTGTTCGGGCAATTGTCTGAACTGCCCAGCTACCTGGATCGCAGCTCGGCTGATGTGGGCAACAATGCTGAGGGAATGTACGAGATCCGCTACCCTGAATCAGTTGGGGGAGAGCTGGTGGCGACCGGCAAGCAATTCCCAGCCGAGATGTTGTCGGCCAAGGAAGAGAAGATGTTGGAGCTCCTCAAAGCCGAGCTGGCTGAGGGTCGAAACGCTATGGTGTTTGGCTGGCACACCAATTTGCTGCAACGAATCAGCCGCCTGATTGAGCAACATTTGGGCGTCAAGGCTCCCGTCCTGTACGCTGATGCGGTCCCTCCTGGCAAACGACAAGCATGGATCGAGAAACAGATTGTCAGCAAACAGGCTAGGGTGTTGGTCGCCAACCCCCAGGGGATCAGCACCGGTCTCAACGTTCTGACCTACTTCTCCACTGAGATTTGGATGGAGAACCCCCAATGCAGTCCCCACATTTTCCGTCAGGCGGTTGGTCGGGTGGATCGTGTCGGTCAAAAGCTCGACACCAGGATCCATTTCCTTGTCTACATGGATTCACTCCAACAACAGCTGTATGATCTGCTGATGCGCAAGGTAGAGGTGGCGGTCTCGACAGATGGTCTCGACAATGAGAGCATGCTGGCGGCTGCTGGTGTGGGGACTCAGCACTACAGCGGTATGTCGATCGGTCGCCAGCTCTGGGCGTTGATCAATGAGGAATGACGGCGGTGTAGGGGTCAAGCATGATTCTCAGATTCTTCGAATCCCTAAAAGCCTGGGTAGTGGACCCGGAGGTGCCCACCAGGCTGTTGATCCAATCGAGCCATGTCACTGGTGGTGAGGGGTTGACTTTCGAGATGGTGGCTGAAGAATCCTCAGAAGTTCGTCTTTGGAATGTCTCAGTGACAGACCTTTCGCTGGACGAGTACTACATCTTGGTCGGACGTTCACTCGTAGCGGTCAAACTTTGGCCCCCATACGAAATCCGTCGACATTGGAGCTTAGGGATCAATCATGAGGTTTCGGTTGTGATGTCGGATTTCAAGCCACAATGAGCTGGGCCACACCCTATATCCAGAAGCTTCAAGCAGGCGAGACCGTCAAGTTTCGCCCTCGGGGCAATTCGATGCAGCCCTTGATCCAATCAGGTCAGTTGGTAACGTTGTGTCCGGTCAACCGTGAGCTGGTGGTGGGAGACGTGGTGCTGTGCAAGGTTGCTGGCAAACAATGGCTCCACCTAGTGTCGGCCGTCGGAAGTGACGGCCGATATCAGATCAGCAACAACAAGGGTCACGTCAACGGTTGGTGCCGTGCCGACAACGTGTTCGGCCTTTTGGTGCAGGTGGAGGACTGATGGACAAATATGAGAGACTTAGAGCATTTCAGACCTTAGAAGAGATGTTCGATAGCCTACCTCCTCTAGCTCAAACGCTGTCCAAAATGGTGGACCCTATGGGTTTGATCCATCCTGATGAGGAACCAACCACGCACTCTCCGTCCCCAACAGATGATCCGCAAAAGTAGGTCTGACCAGTTCTGAGGCTGGTTCTGTAGGGGTAGCGGGCGTCGGCACAGACGTCAATGGTGGCGACACCTGAATAGGGATTGAATACGCATAATAGGTGACAGTCCGCTGGGATGTCGTCGCATCTCGATCCTGGCTATATAGCTGATCCAAGTTCCCTAATCGGTCCGCGTATGCCGCACGGATGTTTTCCCATTGGTTGACCCCATCCAGTTGGTTTGGCACGGTTCTAAAAAACTGCACGAAATCCATGATACGTACCCAATAGACCCCTGGCAGATCGTAGCTAGACTGCTGGAGCAAAGTTGAGGTGGCGTTGCTGCTAACCAGATCTAGCCAAATGGTCTCGGGATCGTATCTATCGGTTCGAAACATCCAGCCATTTCTGACATCGGTCACGAACTGGTGCGGACGGATGAAACCATATCCTAGGAAGATACATTCATCTGTGAAGAGCTGATGCAGCGGGATCTTCAAAGGTTCAGCCTCTATATTGCTGGCCATCACCATGATGACTCGCTTCTTAGTTAGATGTACCACCTTCCTCAAGGTGCCCGACACCACCCACCAAGACCCCACCAGCCTCTTTGGGCTAGCTCGCAACTGTAGCTCTACCTGTTCGTCAATCGACAGATTGGAACGGACCTTCATCCAGCTTCCCTACACCGAGCGGTGTAGATGTTGGTTCATGCCCCTGAGTGAAGAGCAACGTCACCAATTCTTGAACACTCCTCAGACATTGGTCGATACCTATTGGGTGGTCAATGTGGGCGACGGCCTGAATACCGAATATGTCAAGATAGTGGACGTTAGAGAGCGTCGAGCTCATGTGGTGTTGACGGCTGTCCATTGGAATTTTCGTACTGAGCCTACTCATTGGTGGGTTGTAGTCGAATCGATCGTATGGGGTGGTGTCTATATAGGAACCCATCAGGAAGCAGGGTGGGTTATTTCAGGCGCTATGGTCACTACTATAGTAGCTACTGAGGATGAACTTCGACGAACCTGGCAGATCGAAGGTGTCCACGGAAATTCAGTATGGTTTAGAGACAAACCATCTGGTAGAGACTATTTGTTGGGCGCAAATTGTCGAACGCATCTATTTCTGACGACATATAGGCCGGCTACTAGAGAGGAACACCTCGCTTACCGAGAGCACCTAAACCAATTTTTGGCACGGCCCTTGCCCTCTCCAGATTCAGGACCAATCCCTCCAGAAAGCCTTGAACCATCATCACCCATCTCACGAATATCTGCATGGGATTTGCTGAAGGAACCCCATGCCACTGAATGAACGTCTTCAAGGCTTCTCGGATGACCCACAAACGTTGGTGGATACGATTTGGGCCATGTTGAGGCAAAATCAGGCTGCATTTCTGTGGGATAATGTCCAGATATTGGATGTCCGAGAACGTGAGGTGCATGTCATTCGTTACGAGGCACTGGAACCGCAGTCCCGTCATCCCCCCAATCATTGGTGGGAGCCAATTGAAGCTTTGTTGTATGGTGCCAAGTATTTGGGTACTTTTGAAGAAATGGCTTGGTTGAGACCTAGAATGCCTGTCGTGCGGAGGGTGCCGTCAGAAGACCCCTCCCTCAATGGCGTGTGGAGAATCAACTTTGTCGCAATCGGCAGTATCAGTCTAGAGTCCAGACAACGACAAGGCGTTGAGCAAATGTCGGTAGATCGACCGCCAATCTCTGAATTCTTGCAAACTTACCGCCGTGCCACTCCTGAAGAACTGTTGGAAGAACAACAGTTTGAAGTAGCGGTGGCAGATCTTCAACCTGAAGTCGCACCTGAGGCACAAACAGAAACGCCCTCACGGACATCCCTCTGGCAATTAATCGCTCCTGAGACTCCAATCCCATGAAGAACGATATGGAGGACCGACGTCGCCTACGTGGCCAGTACGCCCCCAAACCAGGCGTGTGCCGCCTCTGTAGCGGAAAAGTGGTGGCCACGATAGGGATCCGGCATGGCCCGCTAGGTCCCAAATATGGAGGGCCCCCACAACAGCACCACATCCTTGGCTGGCATTGTGAATCCTGCCAGTTGGTGTATCGACAACGCCCAGCGGACCTGGAGATCTGATGAGTATTTTTACCGATCTGGATGAATTGGCCAAATTCCGTATGGAACGCTCAACCGAGCTTGAAGCTAGGTGCCGACCACAGGTGGAAGCGTTGCTGCAAGAAGTAGTGGTCAGGATGGGGGTCCCTCTTGAGAATGTGGAGGGAAACGGATTCCACATAGTCAATAATGGGTGTCAGATTAGGTTTCGGATAACGGTCCAAAATTCCTCTGATGAAAGGGAGGTGGGGGTGTTTCTGGGTGATGATGGTATGTGGCGTTATCAGTTCAGAGATGGGGGTAGGCTGTTCCAAAGGCCCGTCGATGACCCCTCATTATTGGTCCAGTACTTTGAAATGGCGTTGAGACGAAGGATCCGTAACCGTAACCCGATCCTCACACATGGCTGGACCGATCCGTCGCTCGCTGTTGAGGAGCGTCTTCGAGACGACCTTATGCAGGCGTTTATCCAACATGTGGGCGGTAGCCCTATCCCTATGGATGACCACAGGAATGACTCTATGGCGACGGATGCTGACGACGAAGCATACCCTGTTGCCCCCACTAGGGCGGTCGTACCGGCCGCTCCCTCGGCACCAATCGACCGTCCAACCCTCTGGCAACACCTAGGATCTGATCCGGTGTAAGGATCCAGATGGCATACGAAAAACTCAAACATGTGATCCGAACCCTCAACCCTGCCTCCTATGTGAGGGTTTTCGACGAAGTGGCGTTGGTCAAGCATCTGGATGAGACCCTCAAGATGAGTAACAACCCCTTCAGGGTATTTTGCGAACACCCGTTGATGGCTTCAGTCTATCTTGGGGAGTTGACGACAGCCGAATATTTGAGGGAATCGGCAGAACTGGGCAAGAGAGGGGTCTACAAAGAATCTCTCTCTGAAGATCGTCAACATAACGTCCTTCGCACGGTTGAATTGTCTCAGGTGTTGGAGCGCTTTTTGACCAGAGATCTTGGTCAAGACGTGTGCTTTCTGGTCATCCCCAATGGCGATATGTTGCTTGCCGATCCGAAGATCCAACTGCTGACCAGCAAACTTCTGGACCTCAGGGACTGGAACGACAAACAGTGTTTCCAGATGATCTTCATCGGCTTGTCAGAGCTACCGCAGCTTCCCCCACGCCTGCGAGATCGTATGGATGTGTTGGATGAACGCGACTCTCAGAAGGAAGATGCGGCCGCCTATCTAAAGCACATCACTGACCGATTCGAAGGAGATTCCTTCCTGCCAACCCATCTCCTGCAAGCCATCATCCCATACTTCAATGGGATGTCAAAGAGTCAAATTGACCGTTCATTGGCAGACTTTCTCATCACCAAAAGGTATCTGGAGAAAGAAGACAAGCCGGTCGATTTCTCGGTCCTGAGGTCCCGTCGGGTCCAATATGGGCTGTCATACCTGCCGTGAACGCTCTAAACCCCTTTTAGACCCGTCAAGGACGTGAAGAGTGACCGAAAGGTCGAGCTGACTGGCTGATCAAGGATTAGTCCCCATCCTTGATCAGCTGCCAGGCCGATCGACGCTCCACTGGTTCTAGCGGAGCGCTAGGAGTCAAGCCGTCGTAGGCCAGCATGACATAAGGACCCAGGCTTTCCAACAGCTCCCTGTAGCGGCCAAGGCGAGCCTTTAGATCTTCACTGACGCCTTCCAACGAATCCTCATGAGTGGTGGAAACCATCACAGTCGGGACGTTTGACAAAGGCCCCACACTGAGCTGAAGGCTTTTGATACAGGCCAACAGCTCATCGTTCACGTAAGCTCGGAAGAGGGGCGATTGAACCACCACATCAGCGTTATGTGCAGAAAGATTCGGCGGGTAGTCGATCTCAATCGTCAGTTTGGGCATCGGGCGGCCTCGCTTCCAAATCGTTCAATAGCCAGCCTCGGCTGACCAATTCTCTGTCGCAAGCTTGCTTGCAGGCCTCCAACGTCTCGAATTTGGGATATTCGAGGCCCGTCAGATGGTCACGGCTAGGCCCCCTGAAGAGGCCGTCCTCTTCCACGATACAGGCCGCCTGAGCACATCCGTATTCCTCGACGTCCCACCTGACCCACATCCCCTGTCGGTCCACCGTCCAGGCATAGGCAATCAGGCGTGGGATGGTCCGGATGGCTCCTGCTAGCTCGATAGGGCTCAGACTAGCCCAATCAAGCGATGGCGGCGGAGACGGGGTGGAAGATCCGTCCTCTGAGTCGATCAGCTGCCATCCAATTTCTATCCATTCAGCATCCCAATGGGCCTGTGCTTCATTGAGAGACTCGAACCTTAGACCATCCTTGTCCCAATAGGACCTAAATAATCCACCGTCCTTGATGATGAGTGGCGGGCGCTGACCTTCTTCAGCATACTCCCAAACCGAGGCTCTGGTCCATCCCTCTTCTCGCACGATCCAGCTGTATAGCATCATGCGAGGCAACGTTCTCAGGGCGTGAGTCAGCTCGGTGACCGAAAGTTCAGACCATTTGATCGTCATGGGAGACGGATCATAACAGCCGATTGGACCTTTTTCAACTCCGCCACATGCATCAAATGGACGAACTCCGGTACCAGCCAAAGAACATATTCGGGGTTCATCCCGAGAGCGATCTTCCCCGGCACTGGTTTGGGATCATCCCTTCGGGTGACGACAAACCACTTGTGTGAACCCTCCATGTCTCGGAACCCTTCAGTATTGATCCAGCATTTGCCAGTAATGCCAGGCTGAAGCTTGATTCGGTTAACGTAACAGTGAGGCTTTGGATTTGTGACAGCTTGAATGTGCAGGATGTTGTCCAAGCTGCGTTGAGAGATCGGCTTCCCTCCCTCAATCTGGATCTGGCCGCCCAGATGGACCATCCGTCCTTCTTCGTCATGGTGGTTGACCGAGCAGAAGATCAAGTAATTGCCACGGATCCCCACCATGGGCCATTTGGTGAAGATGGGGGCGTAATCTCGCCAATCGTAGAACTCCCCATTCTCGTCCTGCTGACGATCTAACTCGATCGGACCATTGACCAAGAGGTCCAAAAGCTTGGTCTGACCTAGGAAGATGTCGTATTCGTCGGGAGCCAACACCTGCCCCTTCTTTTTGACGATACTGACAGATGAGATGTTGTCGCAAGCTTTGGCTAGAGATGCTTGGTAATCTGGCTGCTGATCAATAGACAGCAACGTATACTCAACAGGCGCCGAATCGATGATGGGCATTTCCTCAACCGGTAATGGGCCGTCATCGATCGGTTCGATAACCAGATGAGCATCTTTAGGGTCAGGCAACGCCAGGCTCAACTGCTCGGGCTTTGGTGCTTTCCTTTGATAGCTGATCCGAATTCGGCTCCCATAGTGCCGGTTGATCGGTTCAAACGCCTCTTTGAACCTCGACATGTAGACGCTATGGTCGGGCTTTTGGCCAACCAAGATGGTGTACTGCTCAGCCCAATTGGCCAAAAGCTTGTGGACACGTGCTAGATTGAATTCGTTAGGAGGTTGGCCGTACCATTCGAAGAAGCTCGCCAGAGTATCGATGAACCACTCGCTACCGCAAGAAGGGGCCTTGGACTTTGGGGCTGGTGGTTCGGCGCCCTGTGCTAGATACATCAACCTTCCAGTAAAAGGTGTGTTGTGCAGCACATTGAACAAAAGCCATGTAGGGTCTTCGAGAATCACATCTCGAATCAGCTTTTTGATACGTGTTAGAGCGACCCCTTTGAGGGTAGGCTTCCGGAACGCCGTCGTCAAACCCTCTACCATCCACACATGTACGGATTCTTTAGGGTTCTCCTGCTGATAGGCCTTGAGCAGGGAAACGAAGGTCAGATGGGCGTATTGGGAGACATTCTGGGTCATCTCCCCTAATTACACCAATCACCTGGGTGGGGGTTCAGGAACGACCGTCCCACAATTGACGAACGACAGGTTCGAATCGATGCGGAAAGTCGACTGATTGGTGTGTCGTTCGGCGTGGAACAGGTCTAAGCTGTACACCTTACCTGTCTCGATCCTCAGCTGAGGGGCCGCATCATCCAGCCTGATGGTGGCCGCTTGAGCGTGGTGCAAACCGCCCAGATCGACCGCAAGCTTCTGGTTGATGAAGATCCACACATCGTCGTCCCCCTTGAACTGGAACACTTCGCCACCCTTGTAGAGGAACTGTGTGTGGATCTCGGTCGTGAAGCCAAAGTTGTGCTGCTTCTGGTCATCCGCCAGGCCGGTGTCTTTGAACCCTGCCCCATCTAGGGGGTAGTAGAACAAGCTTTCGAAGCTGAACAGGCCGGATGGTTGAGGGGCGAGCCAGATCCGCACCAAGTAGGGCTGGTTCAAGCCGTTGGCAGATCGGTACCATTGGTCAAAGTTGGCTTGGCTGGTGGTCTGCGGACCATTCAGACATGTAGGCTGAGCCCCTACCTCGCACACACCCGTATAGACCGGCTTCTGGTCGTCCCCCAGGTTGGGTGCCACCATCCCACTAGAGACCGTCTTACCGGCGAACACTTCAAAGTCTGGGTGGTTGTTTGGACGATCGGAACGGAAGTCTCTCGACACACCAGTGATCACATTGGCACAGTCGTCATCGGGCAAGGAAGGGGCGCCCGACTGTCCCACATCCAACGGATCTCCCAACCGGTATCCCCCTATCTCGGTAGAGGTGAATCCGTCTGGCAACTCAGTGATGATCTCGATCGGCTTAGTGCCGGCGTCTTGACCTGCTTGCCCACCATCTGACACATTTAGCATCAGACCTGCCTGAGCTAGGGTCCACAAGCCCGCCGAGCCAGCTGTAGTGTTGAGAGTTCCGCCCACCCCACCCACACCATTGGGCTGGACCACCAAACTAGGGTTAGAGGTGCTGCATGACAGTGCAGCTAGAATCAATGCAAGGAGGAAGCGTTTCATGACTCTGCAGAGTCACAAATAGGTTAGATCGTCATCTCATCAAAGCGGGACCATGCCGACACTCTTTCGATAACGAGACGTTTCCTATAGGTCATAGTAGCTTGTTCACCATTTACCCCACTGCTCCTGTTTTTTCTGATGGTGATCAGAGAGGTGTTGTCGTCACCAGAATCCACTTTCAACCATAGATTGGCATAATAGGTGCTGGCCCTGTAGGTTCGTTCTGTTGCAATCAGAATAGAACCGTGCTTAGACCTGACTATCAAGGATGGGAGCAGGCTCACCCATTCGGCAATGGTTCCAACCAATCCGTTACAGAACAACATCCCATCGAAGTCGTGCTGAATCGAACTCTTAAGATCCTGTGCCGCACTTTTGAAGTCTAGATCCGTGTAGTCCTTCCAGATTTTCTCAACTGCAAGATCGCTGTCATGCAGATATTGTGCGAACCTTCTGCATCCACCACCTGTCACGGTCGTGATACCGGTAGGGATCCCATCGGGCAACATATCATCTAGCGCGGCTATTCCGGTCTTAGTCATCGGAGGCTTTCTTGGTAGGGTCTAGGCCGTCCCCTTGCTGAAGGATCTGATAGCTGCTTTGACGGCTAATGGGGGAAATTGGGACTTCGACGATTGGGGCTCGTTCCGGCTTATCATCAGGGGGTTCCTCAGGAGCTGTCCAGCTGGTGTCACAGAATTCTCTGATTTCCGTCTCATGCTCTAGAATACCAGCTCGTATCCACAACATCCATCGTTGGTAAACAGTTTCTCCATCTTGTATCTCGGCTTCGGTGGGATGTCGGAATTCATCGAAGAAGCCTACTACAGGGTAGATGTGGTAACCCTCCCATAGGTTCTGCGGGCTCAATTGAGATAAGTCTCCACGCACAACCGATAAAGTAACTTCATTACCGGTAATCCCCAAGATTTCGGAAATGGATCCCCCATTCTTTGCCACCACATACTTGTTCCGACTGCGATCGGGGATCTCTCGTCCCACGTAGGTCGACTGGAGCAACAGATCCTGGATATCTATCCGCATGATCTCCAGCCCAGGCACCACCACACACCAAGCCCGCTGCTTGGAAATCTTGATGACCTTTAGTACTCGCTCATTGACCCAGAACGTGCCCACCAGACGCTTTGGATGTTGGCGGAAATGCTTGTGGGGCTTAGCCATCCAGACCGTCCCCATCACGCAAGATCTGTAGACGGCTCTGACGCACCACTTCAGCAAATGCTTGCTTGACAACCGCTTCCGAGTGCGTCGCTTCTGCTTGTAGGTTCAACAAATCCTCTTGAACCGATGGCGGTCTCCCCAACTCTAGACTGGATCTGAGAAAATTGAATTGCCTAATAGGTGGGGGATCTCTTCTGTGGGCGACAGCCAACGGACAGTAGGCTGTCGACATCAACACGGCGGTAACGTTGTCTTCATCTATCGCACTGTTGACATGGATAGGCATACCTCGGTAAGTGCTTGGATTCGTCCCCGAATCACTGGCTAATTCGTTGTATGCTTCTGGAGTGATCCAAACAAATGCTGGGATATCGATGCTACGATCGATCAGCTGTTCCAACACTTGTCGGGTGAAGCCGCCCAAATGCCACAGATGTTCTTCTCTCAAGTACTTGATAGATGTGATCAGTAGGTTGCCGTCTCGATCTGCCGCTAGAGATATGGTGGGTCTAGAAGGGGGCATACGTCATTCCTGTGCTTTCAACCCATCACCGTCACGCAGGATCTGTAGCCTGCTCTGTCGGACCGGCTCAGACATGATTTTGGTGAAATCCTGAGGAGAATGGAGGAACGCTACACTATCATCGAAGCCGTCTCTAGCCCCGGATGGTATCATCCACTCCAATTGTAAACGGGTGAATCCAGTGATCGGGACAGAGGTGAAGGGCGGGTCGATCCTTTGGGCGATACTCAGCTGAACAAAGTCACTGCTCAGCAATATCGATACATTGGACGTCTCATTGTTGACATAGAGACGGATCCCCGCGTAGCTGACTGAAGTAGTGTGGGTGCCTTCGATTGAGGGCATCGGAGTGATGGTGTTCTGACACCCGCCATTCATCACACACTCGTTGTAGGCGGTTCGATTCATGATCGCAAAGGCAGGCCTGACCCCACCAACACATCTGGCGATCATTCTATCGAACACCTGCTGGGTGAACTCCCCCGAATAGACCAAACTACCGACGCCCGACAGGTTCCACAACTCTCCAGGCGGGAGACCGGTCAGCCCCCCGCCGAAGGGTGTGATCAGGCCATTCAGGTCTATCTGTAGGCTTGAAGCAGGAGGGTCGGGCGGAGGCATGGGGATCGATACACCAAACGGCAAAGGCCGAACCCCCTGAGGAGCTCGGCCTTCGTATCGTTGACGTTTCAGGTCACTCGACGTACTCAAAAGGGGTCACAACACTTGGCGAGCTCGTTGTAGTTGATCTCACAACGTGAGAAAGGATCAGACGATCAAAAGGGGTTACAACGCCGAGGTGTTTACGATAGAGGAGAATGTCTCGAAGGGATCTAAAAGGGGTCACAACCTTATGTTCCGTGTTGAGTAACGGTTCTCTTGTTGTGAGAAAGGATCAGAAGATCAGAAGGGGGTCACAACTTCGTGTTGGCGACGAGTTGGTGTGAAAGGACAAGACGATAAGGGGTCACAACTTCACGCGGAGACACCAGCACCAAGAGGGGTGGTGGAATGGGTTAGAAGATAAAGGGGGTCATAACAGATCGGAAACGCCTTCTTACTTGAGCAGCGTAGTGAGAATGGATCGGGAAGATCAAAAGGGGTCACAACCTCCTTGTAACAGTCGAACAGCGTCTCGGCACGTAGGGAGAATGGATCGAGAGATCAAAAGGGGTCACAACGTGTGCGTGTACTTGGTGACGATCTCGGGCGTCGAGGGAGAATGGATCGAGAGATCAAAAGGGGTCACAACTACCAGGGGGCGTGGTTCGCTGACGTCAGTTGGCTCGGGGAGAATGGATCGAGAGATCAAAAGGGGTCACAACGCATCAAACTGCATCTGTGCAGCGAAGCTGTTGGCTGGGAGAATGGATCGAGAGATCAAAAGGGGTCACAACACATTGACCAAGTCATTCTGACATCATCCTTTCACCGGGAGAATGGATCGAGAGATCAAAAGGGGTCACAACAGCTCTCTTTAGGTAGTATGAGACATTGGCCTGACTGGGAGAATGGATCGAGAGATCAAAAGGGGTCACAACATTCTAGGGGTGCGCGGACAAACTGGTTGCCTGGGTGGGAGAATGGATCGAGAGATCAAAAGGGGTCACAACGCGGATCCGGCGGTGAGATTGGGGATGGCCAAGACGGGAGAATGGATCGAGAGATCAAAAGGGGTCACAACCCTATTCGTGCAAGCACATTAATATTGAGTACTTGCACGACGGTTTGCGAGCGGTTCGGTTGTCAAAGAGCAGATGAGGCCTCTCTCGATAGAGGCTCTCGCAAATCAGGCTGTGAAGCCGTAGTTCGTTTCGGTGAAAATGGGGGCGCTGATGCTATGGTCCAATTTATTGGACACAACGAGTTTCCTCAAATGTGTCTTCAGTTCTTGCTTGAACCTCTCGTACGGCTCTGGGAACTCGTGCAACTGGTTGTACTTGGACAAGGCGATGGAACGACTGATCTTGCGCAACAGACTTGGTGTGATGCAAGCTATCACGAAAGCATCCACCGCATGATGCCGGTGGTCAGATCTGTCCTTCCCATAATTCGGCTTCTTTGGGTATTTGTTGTAGACGTATCCTGGCACACGAATCATGTCGCCCTTGTGCAGTCGCATCTTTAGCGTCCATCCAGCTTCCACTTCTGGTGGATGGTTGAGTTCTGCATACGTGGTCAGGAGCATCTTCACTTTACCGTCTCTTACCACCACATCTCCATGATGATTCGTATCTGCTATCAACACCTTTGTGTGTTGGTTAGCGGCTCCGTGTCGAACGATGACTCCAGATTTGTTGGCGACAATCCGGACCCTTCCAACGGAGTGCTTCTGGCCAAACTCTCCCAACAGCCTGGACAATTCTACCTTAGCCTCTCGATTCAGAGTGTCGGTAAGGAGCTTGGGATTGACCTCTTTGATATGGGCTGTGATTTTGGTTCTCAACCCATCATCTTTGATCTGTGAGATACTGTTCGCCGTAAGGCTAGTCAACGGCTTCCTAGTTGTGGTTCTAAGATTTTGGAAGTTAACCTTTGGACCTCTTGGCTCGATCCTGCGAATCTCACCTGGCGTTTGGAACCTCCCGATAGGATCTACACGTACTACTTCAGCTCCAAATTTGAGCAGCTTATTGACCGAGCAATCTTCCCGAATGTCGTGCGACCCTCCTGTCACATGATGAGGGGCCATAAACACCCCCGTGCTCTTGACCGAGGATAGGCAGAACAGATCGGCATGATCGGAAACTGTGTCTCGTAACAATCGGTCGAGGCCCCATTCTTTGCGGCAGATGGCCGTAACGGCACCCCGTACGGCTAACACCTTTGGACAGGAGTGTCCTAGGTAGATACGGACAACTTTTGACAAGTAAGCCGTGTCGTTCAATTGCCTGGTGGCGAAATCCCCTCCTACATCTAGATAATCTGGCTTGAAGCGAAGCTTCTTTTTAGCCCAGGTGCCGCATTTGTCAGCTGCCAGTTCAAACACTCGTTGCTCAATGGCTGACCAGTTGAACTCCTTGTGTAGGCCAGGGGCGAAGGCTTCATGAGGAGTCTTATTGGTCTTCAGACGGTTAGCCCCTTGAGCACAAAGCACCAGATTAGACGGGCTGTTGTCGAAAGAGATCGAGTGGGGGATAATGTGGTCAATTTCAACCCTAGGTGAGAAAAGGTCGTTAAGAGTAATCTCTTTTCCAGAGTAGACACAGACCTTGCGCTCCTCTGGAAGTTCATTCCACAACCTCCAACGTACCAGGTCTTGGTCGGAGTTGGCACGCTCGGGGAACTTCTCTTTGAAGGCGTCACGAACCTTCTTGTTGGCCGCATTCTGCTTATTGGCCGCGATCTTCTGCTTGGCCGTCTGTTTCAATTCACGAGTGACCTCGATATTGACACAATCAGGCACCCCAAAGACCTCAACCAACGTATTGTAAACCTTGCGAACCTGATTCAAAGCCACATGGACTGTTGGATTAGAGATCCTTCCAGGTTTACCCTTTTGTTCCTGCCCCAGATAACGCTTCATTCCTGGGAGTTCGTTGTAGAAGGGTAGGATTGGGGTCAATTCCTCTGGACGATGATCGGAATGATGGTATCCAGCAGCTGCACAGGCTTGTGCGTAGCCCATACCTTGTTGAAGATAAGGCAAGACGGCCCTCACAGCTTTTTGGCTGAGATTGATGTATCCGGCTGGCAGCATCAAACTAGACAACTGATCCACCACCTCTGGTGAAATCCCAAAATCGGATCGAAGCTTACATTTGAGTTCTAGCTCATCGTCAATGTCAAGCAATGCTAGGATCAAGCTAAGTCTCATGTTCTCCGGCATTTTAGAGAAATTGGGCCACACACTACGAATCTTGCTGGAAGTCAGATCTCCGATCAAGTAATTCCTGGCCTTGCCCCCATCACCGTCATCTCCTTCGAGATTGAACTTCACGCCGGCACGAAATCCCAGCAGTTTGGCGATAGCGGTAAAGGTCAGCTTCTCTGAGTTCAACAAACCATCAACTACGATTTGACGCTCATTGGCCGTTAGGGTTCGGACCTCATCTCCCTGTTTGAGGGTCAGATTGGCCACCTCCGATCGGATCCTGAACTCATGGGCCATTGGCATCGCCTTTGGCATCCGATATTCATCTGGTTCCAGCGTACATCGCCCTGGATAGACTGGCTTCAAAGGACGCTGATAGAAGATGGCCGTTATGAGGCGCTCTCTAAGAGCCTCGGTCATAACCTCTGGATGGTGCGGTACTTGAGATTCCCACAGATGGTTGAACTCAGCCTCCATCACCTGTCTGGACGGGTAACGATTGTATGAGCCCTCACTGTTAGCTCGGAGACGTACAGACCCACCATTCAGCCGGATTCTTTCAAGAAGTTCACCATAGGTCCGAGCCTTCTGTGCCAGCATCTCGGTTTCGAGACTGCGGATGCCTTCTTTGATGACACCTTGCTCCTTGTCATCTTTTCGCACCAGTCGAGGGCCTCTGTGTTTGGCAATATGCCAGATAGCCCTCCCTACCTGAGACCTGCTGAGCGGCCCTGTGAGGGCGGCGGCCCTGGCTGCGTAAGGGCTCTCCAGAAGGGAATCTTGAGGGTCTAGCCCGTGTTCTCGCAATACTCGCAAGACGGCTTTCATCCTCGACTTCTTGCGTTCGCGTTGTCGTCTCGCTTGTCTAGCCGTTCGCCTGGCCTCGTTGAGAGGCTTCTTCTCTTTATCGGTTCGACTGTCACTGAAGATTCGGACTCCAATGTGTTTCAGGGAGATGACGTTCCCCTGTTCATCCGTCTCAACAAGTGCGTGCCCAATCGAGTTGGTACCGATATCTAGACCCAATGTAAGTGTCATGTCTATGTCCTGGAAAAATAAAGGCCCCTAGGATGTTGGTCCTAGGGGCCCTTTGCCCAGCTTTGCATATTTGGTGGTAGCTGGGGACCTGGTTAGCGACCCCTTTAGATCGTGATGTTCCTATACACCGACCATCTGAGAGTTTGCAAAAGAATTTTTGGTGTATCCTCCACCAGTGAGAAATCAGATCCTCCTAGGCGCCGCACTCGACCAACTACACCAGCTCCCCGATCAACACGTCCACTGTTGCATCACCAGCCCGCCCTATTATGCCCTAAGAGACTACGGTCCCACATCAGCTGAATGGCCGGACGGTTGGCAGGGTCAGCTGGGCCATGAGAAGACCTCAGAGCAGTATCTGGATCACATGGTCGAAATATGCCAACAAGTGTACCGAGTCCTGAGGGACGACGGTTCGTTCTGGCTCAACATCGACGATACCTACCTAAACAAGGAGCTGTTGGGAATACCCTGGCGGCTCGTCCTCCGGTTGCGCCAAATAGGGTTCTTCCTTCGGTCGGAAATCATCTGGAACAAGGGAAACGGTATGCCGGAGAACGTGCATGACCGCCCCTCCAGAGCATTCGAACCGTTGTTCCTGCTGACCAAGCAAAAGCACTACTATTACGACTCTGAGGCGGTCAGAGAAGACTCAAACGCCAATCTGCGGAACTGCTGGAACATACCGACTGAACGCTATGGAGGCGCCCACGTTGCCGTATTCCCGACCGCTCTACCGAACCGGTGCATCCGCCTCTCCACCAGCGAGAAAGGCTGCTGTGGCCTCTGTGGGGCCCCGCTGGAGCGTCAGTTGGAACGCCTGTCAGAAGTGGCGGAGCGGGAAGGGCACCCGACCCGCTACGGCAGTGTGGGGACCGGCGCCTTCAAGGGATACAGCATGCCGTCCATCCAACCCCCCGAATATCTGACCAAGGGTTGGCAAATGACTTGCAAGTGTGAGACGGATCAGATCGACCCTTGTCTGGTTCTGGATCCGTTCGCCGGCAGTGGGACGACTCTTCAGGAGGCACAGCGGCTGGGACGGGACTATTTGGGGATTGAGATCAACCCCCAATCGGCAGCCGAGATCCAAAAACGCCTTGAGTCGACTGAGCAACAAGGCGTTTTGGAACAGGCCCGATTGGCGGGCCTGGATATGCGGTTCTGACCGGTTAGACCTTCTTCTCTTCCGGCTTGGCCGGCAACTGAGGTAGGTTGACCAAACTGGCGCCGATCCGGTTCAAGGCGTGCTTGGCGTTCAGCACTTCGTCACGAATCGCCCCATGCAGATTCTTGATGTCGATCGCATTGGCGGTCTTCTGCACCCGCTGATGATGTGTCACCAAACGGGCCGATTGGGCACGGAGCTTGGTCTTGGCGCGATCTGAATCGTTCGTCGTGGCACGGTAGCCCTCCACACGATCGCTGTAGACGGTGCAATTGTGATCACGTTCGAGGATGGTCTCGGCCGACTTGAGCACGTAGCCGAAGCGCTTCTTGACGTATTCGTGGGTCGGCTGCGGGGTCTTGCTCATGTTGAAGGCGATACGAGCCAAGACGGTCTTTTGGAAGAATTCCTGAGGCATGTCCTTGGCGGCCTTGAGGAGGAATTGGGCCAGCTGGACTCCAGGCTGTAGGTCCGGATTCGGCTTGTAGGCTTGAGCGTAACGTTCTGGGATCAGTTCAATTTTACGTGTCATTTGGTTTCCTAATGTTGGATTTAGAGACTCTTCAGCAGGTTCCAGGCTTTTTGGATCGAATCGAAGCGTTGGGCGCTTCGATCATCATCGGGGTTCTTGTCAGGGTGAAAGCGTGAGGCAAGTTTCAGATAGGCCTTTTTGGCCAATTCCAAATCCGGCCGCCAAGTTCGGTAATGTTTGGCACTTCGAGAGGGAGCTTTGAATCCTAGGATCTCCGCCGCTTCAATGATCTCGCTTTGCTTGATATTCAGGATCTCTTTCGAGGTCCCACGGGCACGGATATTGCGAATCTTGCCCAATAGATTCTGATAGCAAGCGTTGACCTCAAGCTTGAATTCGTCAGAGATGTCTTCGATCTGACTAGGTTCAGTCAAACCATTGAGACGGCTGGCGACGAAAGCTGGGATCTCCTTGTCCAGCGTCATGGTGATGGTTACCCACAATGCCTTGGATTCGGTCGTCATCTCATCCAAGGGTTTGGCCCATCTGGATCGAGGAGGTTCTGCTACGATCGCAGTTTCGGTTTGTTCAGGTGCTGGGCGCTGCCTAGGTGGTCTACTCAACTTACTTCTCCCCCCTCGACGTGAAATCGACTTTGGACTGACCGGTCTCCTGTCTCGAATGGGTTTGACGATACTCTCAGTGAGACTCTGTTCGAATCGTTGATGGGCTTCCCCATCCGCCGCATTTTTGGCGGCTGTACTGGCAGAGGTGAAAGCTTCGTACACATGTTCTGGGTTGATGCCTTCATCCAGGGCCTCCCAGGCAGGCACCACGTTGAAACCCTTGCGCAGCTCCTTTAGAGCACGAGCACGAGCTTTGAAAGGACTGCAGGGCCCACCATCGGCCAACACATAGGCCAACCACTTGGCCTCGTACCCCTTCATATCCATGATGATGTTGCGATATTTGGGGTCAACCTTGAGCCAAATGGCGTTTTCGCTCAGAGCTTTATCCCTAGAGGTCTTGGGAGGATTTTTCTTGTATTCCTCGATCAGATCGATCGCATCCACCTGCGCGGCAAAGATAGCCGCCTGGTAGGCTTCCTCAGTATGAAGAGGTGTCTTGTCTCTTTTCACGACTTGCTCGTTTTGGCCGTCAAGGTCTTGATTTCTTCCAACGTCTTGTCGAGACGACGCCCTTCCGATTCCAGCTGATTGGACAAGGAGGTGCGACGGCTACCGATCTCAATCATCTTGTCAGCCAAGACGCTGAGCTGAACGCGCTCATCTTTCTCGATTGCCTCAATTATCCGATTGAATGAGGTCTCGATCCTCTTCTCCAGACCGGAGAGATGCCCCAATCGGGTCTCCAGATCGGTGAGTTTTTCATCCAACCGCTTGTCCAGGGTCGTCAATCCTTGATAGACCTGCCCCAGATGGTCGGCCACCAACTTGAGCTGACTCGCCACCTCTTTGACGGCATCCAACCCCTCATCGACAGGAGGCGGATCGTCCCCCTTGGTCTCAGCCTCATGCTCTTCCTGCAAGGCTTCGGTCAGGTCCAGATGGTCGGAGGGCCACAACAGCTTCTTGAGCTGCTGGCCATCCTCAAACAACGCATCCTCCACCATGTCGAACAGGTCTTTTTGAGCCTTTTGATCGACCGCTTGGAAGCTGATGTTCCTCGACTGGTTGACTTGCTGGACGAATCCTTGCTGAATCAAATGGTCGACGAATTGCCGGTGCCATTCCTTGGCCATCGCCTCTTTTTTGACCGCCTTCCCCTCCTTGCCGGTCTTTGTGTAGGGGGCCGTCAAATCTTTCCTAGAACGTTGGCTTCCGTTGGAAAGACGGATTATGGTCAAAAGCCCTAGAATGAAGCGGGCTTGATCTCGTTCGTGGGCGGTCCCGTAGAGATGATTCAGCCGTTGGATGGCCGGATCTGTCATGGGTCGGTGGAGGTCTTCAATAGTTTCGGTCATTGGATTCTGTACACCGTGTTGTGTTGCTTACTTAGACGGCACAGAAAATCGACAACTTAACCCCCACTACCGACAATTTCGCAACCGGCCCCGCAAATCCAGGTCCAGCAACCAGTCGCAAATCTGCTCCGTCTCCTCCAGATCTCCTGAGCTGACACGAGTCAACATCTCTTCAGAAGAGAAGCCGTGCTGGGCCTCGTAGGCGACGATCTGGTCGTCCAACTGAGCCAACTTGAGCTCCGTCGGGATAGGGGTCAGGGCCTTGAGACGGTCCGTGTAGTCTTCTTTGGACAACCCCTCCAGCTCAGAGAAATTGATGGTATGGCGGGTGTTGTAGAGCAGATCATCCAGCTGATAGGCTGAAGGACACCTGGGACAAGGGTTCCCGTCTGACATCCGTCCGTAACCTCCACTGCAGGTGTTGTTGCCACAGTCCCCACAGAGAACCATCCAACGGTGACAATGGTTACAGTAAGACCATTGATGGTCGGCCATCAGCCCATCCCCCAACAGATCATCCCCTGGGCAAATTCAGGAGTATGCTCCAGCCGTTCGAGCTCATACGTGTGCTCTGTAGGGTCAAAGTTCTTGATTCGGATCCATTCCGGTTCAGAGGGAGCGTCGATGCCACTCATGATACCTGGCCCCAATTCTTCAATGACAGCGTAATCGAACGTCGCACTTTCGAAGAAAAGATCGGTATTTTGAGTCAGGTCGGTCCAGGCGTCCTCTTTGGTGTGATACCAACCCCAGCATCGATGATTGATGATGTGTCTGGAACAGACGACAGTGACAGTGAAAATGGTCTTTGGCTCTTGCATGAACGTAACTATAGGTTGCTAGAATCGCTCAGCAATTCCCAGATGGTAGGTCGGTATTCGAGGTGGCGAAGCACTAGTTGACAGTCCTCCAACGACATACACGAGAGACGGCCGAACGTTCGGCCTGCTTCCGTAAATTTTTCACTCAGTTCAGCCTCAAGGGTCTGCCAATCAAACAAATCAGGATGACGTTCCAGCAAACGATGGATCCGTTGTCTGGCTTGTCGGGTGGCCCGATTGCCCGGGATCCCCAATGGGGTTCCGTCATTGTTGGCGCTGAATTTGCCAGAGCAAGTCTCAACCGTTAAGTCAAAATTAGCTTTCCGCCACTGGATCCAACCGTCCAAACAGCGATAGAACAGCCCGAACTTGCCTGCCAGGAGGGAGACTTTTCCTCCGCAATCAGGACATCTGTAGTCTGAGCTTCTATCTACGGTTCGGATCGTCTGCCTTAACTCTTTGATCTGCTCAGACGATAGCTCAGGTGACGACACCTATCGATCTACACCAGATACACTTCTCTGGAGGCTTCTGGCCTGGCACCCGCCTGCCAAGCAGTGATGGCTTGCTCGATCAAACCTGTCGCCACCTCAGCAGTGGCGCAGATGCCCTGGATGCCCATCTTTGGTCTGGCGTCATCTTCATCCGTCGTGATGAGGCTGATCGAATCTTTCGCTGGGTTGGACAACGTCATCAGTACACGGCCGCCAGTGCAGAGCGTGAGGATCTGCAGATCGCCCGACTTGAGCTCCATCCCCCCACTGTCACAGTCTAGAATGATCTTTTGCAACCCATTGAACCAGACCTCGGCCTCGAACTTTCGGGTCAACTGCTGCAACCCTTCCATTGCCAGCAAGAGGGGATCCTCCAACGGCTTCTTACGAGAGACGCTCAGATGATCTAGGTGGCGATCCATCCACAAACTGGTCGTAATGACGCCTGTTCGGGCATATTCTTCGTCTTTACGATTTCTAGAACACATTTGGCAGAGGGTGTACAGATATTCCCCATTTGCCGTAAATGTCTGAATTCGGTAATCTCGATCGGTGGTGTTTCGTTGGCAATCTTTGCAGGGTTGGTCTTCGGTGGGGATCATGTGGTTCCTTACGGTCAGCAGATGGGGGATCCTTACACCTCTGGTCCAGAATCGGGCCAATCGGGCGATATCTTGGGCCAATTGGGCCGTCTCAAAATCACTTATCGGGCCAGCTAGGGTAGATAGCCAAGATAGGACCCCAAATGCCCGATTTTAGAAGCAATGTACGATGTTTCTCTGGATTTCAAGGTGGAGGCCGTGTCTCGCCCAAAGCCTATGGGGCCAAGGGAGATGGGGTGGCGGACGACACAACTGCCATCCGAGCTGCCCACGACTATTGTGTGTCGCTGCCCAACGGCGGGGATGTGATTCTTGATGGGTCGTTTCGTATCACCGATACTTTGACTTGGAACGGAAAAGTATCGCTGGTGGGGGTTGGCAATTGTTCGATAGGGATGGATCATCCGACCAAAGACTGGTTCTCTATCACTGGCAGCATCACTACCCCAACTCGTTTCGAGAATTTCTATCTAGCGTCCGCTCAGGCCAACTCCGGCACGGTGTTCAATTGTGCGACCACCGTCGGATCAACCCCTCAAAGGATCTTGATCCGAAACGTGATGTCAAACCTGAACCCCGATGCTGGTTTGGTCCAAGGAACCATCGTCTATGCGGGCGTGTCCAACCAGACGGTGACGGTTCAGAACTGCACCCTTAATGTGGCGGCTGCTGTCCCCTCCTGCACCGTCACTGGGGGGTCTCGTTTGGTGGTGTCAGATTCAGCCTTCTCACCTCCTGGCACTTCCAATACGATGATGATTGAGATCCGAGCCGCCTCTGGCGCGAGCGCTCAGATCGACAACTGTGCGTTCATTGGGCGTCCTGGAGGCGGTGTGGGCGGCACGTTCATCTATACCGCGGGTGGAGGCCGTTGTGTGGTCACTAACTGCCACTTTGCGGGCGATCCTGGGACCGGTACATTGTGGTACGCTCATGGTTGGGCCGCTGGTGCGACCGTGATGAGCAAGAATCACACGTACAATCAGAATGCTTATCCGATCAACTTCGGATCTCCTCCTCCCACTCTGACTGATCGCTATTCGAATATCGAGCTGTTGCCTAGCTATAGGGTGACCAGCATCGGAACCAGTCACAGTGTTTTTTCTGGCTACCAGACAGCCGAATTGGGGGTCAATGGAGCCAGCTTCACCGCCACCATGCCGGCCAAGCTATTCATTGGACAACGCCTCCGACTAGCTATCCAGAACAACAATGGGGCGGCTTGGAAGCCCCTCTTCTCAGGGTCGGGAGCTCCAAGCAATTTGAGCGTTGCATCGCTAGGCAACCTGTCAGGCGTAGGTTCGTTCGGTATCTACGAATTCGTAGTTAGCGACATCTTCTCAGGTACCCCAGATTGGTTCCTGATTGTTCCAGGACAACTCTAACGGTTAGCCGCCTGGTACAACGCTTCAGTGACGATCGGAAGCGTCATGTGCCAGGTAGAACCTTTCCCTACTCGGACGACGTTCGGGTGTTTGAAATGCTGATTCCAAGGCTGGTCCAGCATCAACACTGTGCCTCGCGGCCGATATTTGAGCCACTGTTCGATGTACTGAGGGTAGTCATCGAACAGTACTCGGCCGTAGGTATGTTGCTTGCTGGTCACCACCTGCACACCAGCGTCAGGGATGTGCTGCTGACACCAGATCGCCTTCTCGGTCCAGGCATTGATCGCTTTCCTGGGCCCTTTGCTCAAAACATTGAGCGAGAACCCGAACTGTCGCATCAGGTCTAGTACCAAAAACCCCTCTGGGATACGCTCCAGATTCTGCCAAAACCCAGGATGTTGCTTGATGTAATCCATCCTAGCGTCCATCCACTCAGGAGGGTTCTCCAAGTCTTCCGGAAATACCACCATTTCATTCGGACTTCTCATCCGGTTCAAATTGGTGATCAATGCGGTCGACATATCGGCAACCGAACCGTCTAGGTCGATGAGAGCGATGGGGGGATCTTGGGACATGCCGTCCCTACACCGAAGGCTCATCCCGCATAAATGGCTCGGAGATTTGCCAAGCCGTTTCGATCAGCATGGTGGTCATTTCCAAGCTATGAGAGGCCATCCCACAAGCTTTCGCCAGTTTGGGCCGCCCCCGTTCCCCATCAGCTATCGATTGAGCCCCCAACTCACCCGCGAGTGCTTGTAGGAAGTCCTTCAAGGCGTCATAACGTAAATTGGCCACTTGCTGGGCCAACTCGACAGGGGTAAGGCCCGCAATATGTAAGGGGTGCATTCCCTCCATTACACCGATGAGGATTCTGAATTCGGTCTGACCATGATCCAAGCTATTTCGAAGAGATTTGAAGCTAGACTCAAGTTACCTATGGCCAATGTTTTAACCCGGGTCAATTCGTCCTCCCCCAGAATAGCGCCCTCAGCCACTTCATCATTTAACGCGATTGCCAGTTCATCGAGGAACTCTTTCAGAGTGTCATACCTGAAATGACCAATGGCCTGAGCCAATTGCTTGGGAGTCAGGCCATCAAGAGTGGTGGGGTGTGGCATCCCACGCAATACACCAGATCAGGTATCGTCTGGCAGGTCAAAGACAAGGAATGTCTTACGTCCTACCGCCTGGTAGTCAATTCCTCGCCGCAGAGGAGGAGCCTTGGCCTCGCCTCGATACACCTCCTCTGTATGGCGTCTGCAGAGTACCGAATCACCCTTTTCAGGGTCCTGCCATCTAGGTTGTCCACAAGCCTCACGCATGCAGATACCCTCTTGGTATACGCATCGTTCACCTGCGTACGGATTAGGGATCGGCTCGCGTCTAATGATCGGGAATGCCGCTTTTAGATATTCCGTCAAAGGTTCTTGCTTGTTGAGAGGAAGCAGCTTGAAGGAGGCCATCAGAGCAAATTGTGTTGGTTCATGATCGAATGGTGGAACGTCTGATCCCAATTGCCGGTCGCATGACCGATAATCAGATGGCCCAACTCATGCGTCAAAGCAGTGGCGTAGATGGACTCATTTGGCTGGTTGTAGTCGACTTCAATCGTGTAGCTGTACGCTAGTGTCACACCTTTGACCTTCTGATGGGCGGGGTTCTTGTCGTTCTCGTCCAAGTCTTTCTTGAAGAAACCCCAGATGACTTCCCCATCAGTGATGATTTGAGCTGCATTGGGATAGATGGGGGTCCAACTATCGATCACTTGCTTGACCAGTTCATTCACCTTTGGGGCGGGTGGCAACACGTATTGCTCTGGCTTGAGCATCAGGCCGTAGGTCGGATACCAGACGAAGCTATCGATGTCCGCCTTCTTGAGCAGCGTCCAGCGAAGCCAGATGGCCATGAACGCTACGGTGACGGTCCACATGAGTGGGATCGCTTGACGGGGTCCATCAAACCCACTAACCATCATGTAGATCGTCAAACCGGCCATCACCAGACCAGGAGTACCGATCGTCACTGCATCCCAAACGCTGAACCAAACTGGTTTCTTTTTCATGATTAGACGACCTCACAAATACTCTAGCTCGCCATAATAGACGCCACCCAGGTGGGCGAGGATCTTACCCAAGACAGTGCGGTGACAACGTGTCGGGTCGGTGCAGTAGCAGCAAAGCACTACCCTCTCACGAGCCAACAGCAAATCCCACTCGCCCCTATTTATCCGATATGATTGGGACATTTCTAGCAGGTAGGCTCTGCAGTAGGTTTGCCAAGCCGTGTTGGAGATGGGCTGTTTGGCTCGATTCAGGTCTAGGATGGGACGGAGGATGGTCCAACTAGGGGCGAACACCCCATTGCCGCTCTTTCGCGTCACATTGAACGCATCTCGATCGCCCGTCGAGATTCTGGCGGACCATACCTCCAAGGTCATTTGGGGATCTTTCGAAGGAGAACCCAATGCGTAGCCCAGAATTCTTTTGCAGTCGACACTTCTTCGGCTCCCAGCGCTCTAGCGTCCAAATCAGGGTTAACCCGTTTGGTCTTAGAACGCACCAGACTAAGCTTCTTCGAGGCTTTCAGCTTCAGAGCCATCCTGACTTCTACACCATCACCATCCGTATAGACTCATCGTCAGACCGTTCTCCGATGCCCATTGAGACACCACCCCCAGCTCGGGAGCGTTGCCTCGACTATTGCAGATCCCTCTAACTTGCACGATCGCCTTGGCACGATTATTGACCTCGATGGTCAGATATCTGAGATCTTGACCCTTAGATTCACCACATAGGGACCAGATCGACACATCTCCTCGTTCGATCCTAGATGCGTAGCTGTAGACACAATGCCGCATCGACCGCCCTTCATCGGCCAACTCGGTGGCGGTCAGGATCTCAAAAATGTACCAGTTGACCTGGTAATGACCACTCTTACCTAGATTTGGGTACTGTTTGGTATATTGGGCTTGTTTGAAGCCAGATGGTTCGTAGTTACGCTTCTTGAACACCTTGACGGCGGCCAATTCTTGATGCCATTCATCTCGGTCACGCATCAAAGCAAGGATCGAGCGACCCTTCATCGAATAGGTCTTGTCGGCCGTGTAGCGATTCTGAATGTAGTCAATGAGTGGTCCGATCTGAGCAGGGTCCAACATGGTGGTCCTGGCAAAGAACTGCAACACTGTGGCCCAGAAGGCCTCTACCTCAGCAGTCTGAAGCCTCAGGGCGTGTCTGCTCTGACTCCAGATCCGGAAAAGATTTCTGTCCCCTCCTTCTGCCTCAACCTGAGTCTTACGGACAGCCGACATGAACGTGTAGTCGGAAGTAGTCGACAGAAACTGATGGCACAGCTTTCTCGTGAAAGGGACGGGAAAAGACCCGTCTTTCACCTTATCGTACAGGCTGCCTCCTCTTGCCACATGAATCACCAGCGGAACTGTCTTTTCCGCATGCTCAAAGTCAAAGAAGGCTGACCACAGGAACTGTGGGGTCTTGTACCTAGATAGTAGGTGTTCGGCCAAGCTGAAAAATTGGGTGTCGCGAGACTTACCCCTTGGCACCCAATCGGCGATTGGACGGATCCAATCCTTTTCAAGCGTATGATCTTTCAGAAGCTCAAGAGGTTTTTGGTAAATCATCTCCTTGAGCTTGGGCGCTCTAGCTAGCACTTGGCTCCGTAGATCAGGAGCTATTTCGGTCCTGACATAACGCTTCTTGAGCGATTCCTGATAGGCCTGCTCTCTGGACTGCAGGCAATTGAGCTCGCTCTCACGTTGGGCCTGCTTCTTCTGATCAGCTCTCTGCTTGCGGCGAGCACGTTCAAGCTCGGCCATCGCCTTCTTTTGAAGTCGGTCATTCTGCTTCACAGGACAGTCCTACACCATCACATTGGGGGATTGTGGGCCAGATCCAAACCTAGGTTGCAATCTGGGCATTCCCAATGTAGACAGTTTCTAGGGTAACAACAGGGTCGGAAGTTCCGATGCGGGCATTGTTTGAGTGGCCCAAAACGGTGCTTTCTAGGCGGGCGACGGTCATTGCCGCCCAGATCTCTCACACCCTGTCGGGTCAACCTCATCCGACCCATTATCTAAATTCCCGTCCTGATGTCAACCTTTCCAAACAGTATTTTTGACGACCAGCTGGTGCCAATAAGAACTATGATCTTTCTTGGGGTCAAGCCCGCCCGACAGAATGGTCCTGACCCCCAACTCACAGAGACGGTCCGCTTGCTCTATTTCCACCACTTGAAGTAGCTCTACCACCTCGTAGGATGAGACAGGATATTGCTCCTGATCTGGTTGAGGCTCCGAAGATTGCTCAGTATCGATCGTTATGATCATGAACCTTTGCTCCGTTTCTGTGGTGCGGGTGACGGCTATGAGCCACCACCCATAGGATACGCTGCCTGACCGGTTGACCAGCCAACTAGTCAGGTATTTGGAAGAAACCTCCGCAACTGGTTTTATCCGCCAGGCTCGACCCAGGGGTCCTTGGAGGTCCGGTTTCCTCATACTAGACGGAAAACGATAAGGAATTTCCTTTCCCGGCCGTCTAGCCTGGTGTACACTGGAGTATGGAGCTCCTTCCAGGTCAGGTGGCCATCCACGATGATGGTAAAGAGCATTTAGCTCTGATCCTTCAAATAGAAGGGGACAAGTGTGAGGCTCTTTTCTTCACTTCCAACCCCAATTGGGCGGAAGTGTGCCGCCGAGCCACCAAAGAAGAGCTGGCGATGGCTTGCTACGTCTCGACCCGTAAGACCTACCTGGCCTACGTTGTGCGCTCTATCTGGAACTTCACCCCCACCGACCAACCCCTATTCCCTGAACATTGGGTACAGAGTTTGCGTCTAGAGTGTTTGACCCAACAGGTCAAGGCAATGTTGCAGACGGCTGTGGTGGGGCGATGAACCACAACAAGGAAGAATGTTGCTGTGTTGATTGCTGCTACGACAGAAATCAAGAAGAAGCGTTGAGGACCACTTCTTTGGTTGATGTCGAGGATGATCGTGGTTGCCCTTGTCTGCTAACCAATCCCTGCAGCTCCTCCTGCACTTGCGCCTATCCTGGACTGAGTGGTGGTTGTCGGCGCTGTTGCCGCTATGGTTCAATCGAGCAACGTCAAGCGATGGCCGAACATTTGGCTAGGTTGTCAGATACTTTCGAACGAACTTGACATCTTCAGGCTTGACGGCTTCCAAGCCATCGCTAGAGCGTTGCACTACATCAAGGATAGCCTGATGGTTCTGTTCCCCGTAGATGCCTGAGGCGTAGGCTTGATTGGCCTCCACGACTGCCCAGCCCCGCTCCTCTATGTGGCCCACATCCAACACCACCCCTGAGGGCAGATCATAGGACGGATCGGCCAACACCTGTTGGCCGAATTCAGCCGCTTGTCTGGCCACGTCTTCTGGTTCGTGATCTCCAATGATGCGGTAATGCTCGGCCGCTACAATCTGGCGATCTAAGATCCAGAGTCTAACCTCCAGATCCCAAGCCACCACCTCCGAGACAATGATGGGGCATGAATCTTGGATGTGGCGGACCGGCACATCTGAGCCTCGTTCATAGGTTCCGTATTGGAACACCTTGTCGTTGGCGGGCTTGACGAACGATCGTTCTTTAACTCGGTGGAGATCCGCTACAGTGCCGACCCACAAATCTCGAAGAAGGAAATGCTGAGGAAGTCGGCCCAACCAATCATCTGGAGGGTCCAGCAATCCCAGCATCATCCGACTGGCGACCGAGTCACAGAAGGGAAGTGGTCCATGCACTGCTATTGGACCCGCCGTAAAGGGGGTCTGGCATCTGAGGACCCGATGGATGTTCCAATCCCTCGCCTGAGCGGCTTTACGCAGCGCCTCTGCTTCTGTGCTGTAAGTTGGAGGTAACAGCAACGTTGGATACGCTGCTTTCCCCCACCTAGCTATCTCTTCTTCTGTCGGGCCCATAGGATATAGTTGTGCAGGTGTCCGCCACTCATAGCGACGAAGAACCAGCCATCCCCTTCTGGTGGCTTGACTGGTCCAATTGTGTTGACCTCAGTGGTGCTGTATTCGTAGTATTTGGTATCCAGATTGAGCATAAGCCCCAGGCAGAAGGGATTATTTGTCCTTCTTACCTGTGAGCTCCAACAAGCGGATAAAAATGTTCAAGATATCCAAGTAAATGGCAACTGCGAACCCCAGGCTGCTAAGCAAGGTCCGCTCACTTCGGACCGCCTGGTTGACGTCATAGATCAGCAACCCGCTGAAAAGCGCCACCCCAAACCAGTCCATCCACGTCCAAGCAGCTTGTACAGGAAAACCCATGGCAGCAAGGATGATTGTCCCAAACTGAGACAAGATCAGCATCCAGAGGGCGCCGAACAGGTAAGTATGCAGCCCACCAAGACTCTTGGGGTAGATGAAGCCGATTCCGCCCATCCCAAGACTCAGGATGGCGGTTGTGCCCAACACATTGATCAGGCTGGCTTTGGTGTAGGTCGCCACCACTGGCCCCAACATGGCCCCAAAGGGGAAAGTGATCAGCAGATATCCAAAAATGGCGATCGGCAGAGCCTCAATGGCGGCGAGGAAACACCCCAAGAAGGTAATCAAAGCCAAACCTAGGGTCGCCCATTTCGAAAACGGCGTGCCCCAAGTCAGACTGGCTCCAAAACCGGTGCTGGCAAAGCCCAACATGACCCACATCATCAAACAGAGGATGTAGGAACGCTCGCCCAATTGATGGTCAGTGCCGCTGTGAGCATCTATGATTCTTGACTTCATGACGCCCACTATACACCATTAGCGGCCAGTCGTCTCAGGGGTGATGAGCATTTTGGTGTCGGCGGGGAAGATCTTGTAATAGTCCCCATCTGCGTATTGGGTCTTGCAAGTACCGTTCTTAGTCCTCTCGTTCCAAATCGTCTTTGCTTCAGCTTCAGACAACGGCTTTGAGATGTCGATCCAGCCATCGAACATGTCGAACAAGCGCACCACATAGAGCTTTTCGGTGGGTTCCATGGATTGTTGTACACCAGGCGGTGTATTGTCCCAAATGATCGTCAAGGCTCTCAGCCTCAGACAACCCTGGGCTTGGCTTGTTGTTGACGGCCCGAAGCGCATCGAGAACCGCAAGTGGAAGACGAAGCTCGAACTCCCGCTTCCCTTCCTGATCCATTCAGCCGGCACCTTCACAAAGGCTGACCTAGCCTTCGCCGAAAGTTGGTGTGGGATTACGATGCCTAAGCTGAGCTCACATGTGTACCGTATGGGCGGAATCCTAGGGGCAGCGGTCATCACCCACATCTATCCAAGAGGGGCAGAGGACGGTGGGGTATGGCACATGAAAGAGCAGTACGGCTACAAGCTGGAATCGATCACTGCGTTGCCCTTCCGGCCCCTCAAAGGTCAGTTGGGATTCTTTGATGTCGAGCTGACGGCTGAGGAAGAGACCGTCTTCAAAGGACTTCTATGATTAGAGATGTGTTTGGACTGACAGGCGGAATCGCCTCGGGTAAGAGCACAGTCGCCCGATTCTTTGCTGAGGCGGGCGTACATGTGATTGATGCCGACCAGCTCTCCAGAGAAGTGATGAGGCCTGGGGAGGACTGTTACGATGAGATCGTTCGCACATTTGGTGAGGACTTCTTGACTGAAGATCGCCAGATCGATCGGAAGAAACTCGGGAGGCTCGTCTTCAGATTCAGGGATACGCTGCTCAAAAGGTTGGAACGTATCCAATGGGAGCACATTCACAGCCGTTTCATCGAGAAATCGTTGAAGCTGGATGGGCTGATCTGCTACGAAGCAAGCCAATTGGTGGAGTCCAATTATTGGGTGTCGCTTCGACCGTTGGTGGTGGTTGATATTGACTTTGACCTTCAACTCCAACGCCTGATGGCTCGAAGTAGTCTGACCGAAGAAGAGGCTAAGATTCGGATCGCCTCTCAGAACCCCGGCCGAGCAATCGCTCATGCAGATTACCTGATTCACAACAACGGGGATCTGGCTAACCTTCGAGCACGTTCGCTGGCTTTCCTCCAAGCTCGTCCGATTCTCGATCGGTGGAGAACTGGTGATGCCGAGACGTACTAGATTGGCAACCTACTCTCAACCTCAGCCTATTTCCCCCATAGAAGGCGATTCATTGGAGCAGTTTATGAGCTTGACTAATTTCGACGACTCTGAAGTTCATCCCTCTGATTTGCTAGGGGATTACAAGGACTATTCGAAGATCTATCTGTCGTTGGAGCCCGAACCAAGTGATTTCATTAGGGCGTTCTTCAGCATGCCTCCCATTTCATTTCTGAAAATTCCAGAAATCCAGCACTTAGAAGATCAAGGTGTGTACGCGATACAGTATTCGGGGTCGCTCCCCTTGTATGAAGGTGTGTCTACCAACCAATATCCTCTGTACATTGGGAGTGCTTCTGGGAAGAAGGGGGATTCTTTAACCGCGAGGCTCAGTCAGCACTATAGCAGTATTGATGAAGTAGCTAAGTCTCAGGGTATATGGTCTCTGTCTGAGTTTAGCTTCAAGGTTATTCCTTTGAAATGGATGGCAAAAGCAGTAGAAGATGTGTTGAGAGAGAGATTTGATCCCGTATGGAACGGTAGTGGCTTCGGTCACCGTCCTGGCGAAAATCACACTAGGGTAGGCTCGGAGAAAAAACCACAGATGTCTAAATGGGATACTCTGTACGAAGGGAGATTGTCCGTTGAAGCCCGTGCAGGTATGGCTGCGCGAGATAAGCGAAAAGAGGAGGCAAAATTTCGAATTCGAGTGAGAGAAAGTCAGAAGGCGTTCAATAGCGCCAAACGACGAATTGGTGTAACACCCTAACATGTTAACCCCCTTAGAAGCCCGTCTGATCAAGTACATGCTTGGCGTCTGCTCAGAAGAGTTGAGTCGCCATGGTTGCAATGACTTGGAGCTAGTTAAAGAACTGGGATTGACGCCCGAGGAGTCGTATGAGCTTCGGAAGGCGATGCAGATCCAAAACGGCGATGTCGAGGAAAATCCTCCGGACCCAGACAGGCACTACACGATGGATTGGTGGGTGGCCGCCTACTTGAGTACGCGAGTGGGAGAAGAGTTCGGGATCCCGAAAGACCAATTCAAAGGTCGATGAAGGAGGGCTGCTTGATAGCGATGACGGTCCTGCTCTTCACCGTCATAGGCGCCTACTTGCTCCAGTTGATCCTAGACTTCTTCCGCCTCAGTCCCAATCTGTTGCTGGGTATCACGGCCCTGATCATCATGTTGCTGTCAGCCGATTTGGTGATGGGTGACGATTTTCGTTGACCCTCTGTAGATGGTGTTGTATACCATGCTACAGTGGATTTCGGGCAATACATCAAAGCTTTTCGAGAAGCCAAAAGAGCGACAGATCCTAGCTTTTCGCTACGGCAAGTGGCTCAACGGGTGGGGGTGGACCCAGGCTATCTGTCCAAATTGGAGCTGGGACGGTTCAATGACCCTTCCGAGAAGGTGGTGTTGGCTATCGCCCAAGACTTGGGGGCAAGTCCGGACCTCCTATTGGCGATGACCGGCAGAGTATCGGCTACCTTCAAGAAGGCGTTGATGAAGCGGCCTGAGCTTTTCATTCGACTTTTGGCCGAGATCAAAGATTTGCCGGACCAAGAATTGGTCGAGATACAGCAACGAGTTAGAGACGGAAACTGGTAACAAGGAGAAAACGATATGTTAGACCTATACAACAACGTACTTTCATTCAGCCTTCCAGACGTGCATCCGGAGGCGAAGATGAAGATCAGCCTTCAGCGTACGCTTCGGATCCCAGACGACGGAAAGGCCTATCCACTACCTCCTGATTTGGGTCATTTCCCACTCAGGCGGGTAGACGACTTCAAGGATCGGGTGCCGGCCAAGTGGTTGGAACATGGCGGCATCATGACGGCCCTATACCAATCAGAAGCACTGTGGATGCGCTTCAGCGGCCATCAGGTCCAATATCAAGGCGTCTACCCCTTCGCGGTCAAGATCGCAGCCGGTAAGGTGAGTGCGGTGACGGGTGAGAGGTGGTCAGCTGGTTTGACGCCAAAGGACTATGTGACGGTCCCCAAACAGCCGTGGATCGACGGCTACGTGGTGGAGAAAGGGTTGGTTCGACAGTTCGTGGCCGCCCCACTTGGCTTGGGTGTCACGGCTGAGGAGCAAATCACTGGAGAGGCCGAGTTTGGCGGTATCCAGATTGAGGTGATACCTATGAAGTCGGAGGTATTCAACCGCCGCTTCCCTCGTGTGGTGCCTCAACCTAGAATCATGCGAAGCACCAGTTTGGGGGGTGATATGTGGGAAGGCAAGTCATCTGGCGGCATTCGTCCAATGTCTGCCACCAATGCGGACACTAGACGCCGTGGTATGCGGAGTCGATCAGAAACGAAGGGTGCGGATGCGATCCGTTCAGTTTGTGATTCTGACGAAGAGGTGTTTGGTGCGGCAGCTGCCGATATGGGGATGGCAGCTGGCGGTCAGATGAAGCAGGAGATCTACGCCGATCCTTTCGATATCTCCGACTGGGACACTCAAAATACCCAACGGGTCTTCATCCACCTGGCCAACAGCCTGGTGTGGAAAGCGGTCACCCAACAGGACCCGCCCAGCCCGCCCCAAACTGCGGCCGATTACGCTCGCTATGGGTTGCCCTGGTTTGACACCTACAAGGACGACCTGCATGCCCTGCAAGGCACCGACAAGCTCAAAGGAGTGATGTCGATGCTCAAGTATGGGATGCAGAAGGGGCTTAACCTCTTGCCCGAGAACGAGTCGATCGATCTCAACAAGTTGGACCAGGTTACTCACATGGTGGGCACTCCTCATCAAGTCAAGCTAGTTGGTCCAAACACCATTCGCGAAGGCAAGTGGTGATGATTGAACGCTTGACCCAAGGAGAGCAAGTCATCTACGCGGCCGTCTTTGCCGCTGAGGTGGCTCCTCTATTCAAGCCAGGCGGCGTGCCGCTTCACATCATCGAGGCTGGCACCGAGGACGAATGGCGCAAGCGACAAGCCGTTAGTGCGGCCGAGGTGGCGTGGGCCACCATCGAAGCCTTCAGGGAAGCGGGCTCAGGTATTGTCGAAGGCTTTGGCGGAGCCAGCGATGTGATGCGTTTGTGGCAGATGATGCGAGGTTACTGATCGTCCTCCAGGAGGAGTTCCCATTTGGTTGGGAGTTTCTCCTGGAGTTCTCGTCGATCTCTAGACCGCTGGGCTGTGACGATAGGCTGCATGGCGGCTTGGAGTTGTCTCCGAAACTCAGCCTCTGGATCGTCACCAGCAAAGAAGCCGGGCCATCCAGTTTGCTCCCAGACGAGGGACTCCAGAGTGGCGTCGTCCAACTTAACCTCTAGCTTGGCCGCTTCTTCTCTGGCGATCGTTAGGGCATTCATCGGGTCAGTTCCTCCCAGCGAGCTTCGATAAACTTCGCGTAGATGATGGAAGGGAGTCCATAGGACCCCAATGCATACCCGTCATTGACTTCCACCAACACAGTTTGGCCTGTGCTGGTCACCCCGAAATCTAGTGAGAATGCTCTGGGACAGTCCTTGTAGGCTGAGACCGCTGCTTCTACGGTTCGACGATCGATCGCCTTGCCCCAATCTCCCTTGTAGTGGCGGACTCCCACAATATCCCCATCTTGGATAAAACAGCGGTACTCAGACTCCAGGGAGATCGGTTCCGAGACCCAAATCTCGGTATCGTCCTCACAAGTCGCCATACGTATCTGGTCACCCATATTGGAACGCCAGATGAAGCCAGTGAAGAGCTTTTCCGACACTGGCTTGATGAACACTTGCTCGACCGAACGCCGTATCTCCCCCAGGGTGCTTCGCCAGATCTTACGGCCCAACCAAGGAGTCAATTGCTCTGGGTAATCGATGGGGATGGGCATCGGCTTACCCAAGACCTTTAGAGCGGCCCACGTATCTCCTACGAAGCCCGTCACCCCAACCTCTGGGCCCAGATCGGTCAAGGCTTGGATATCGTCAAAACCGTAATAGGGCTGTACCTCAACACCTAGTTGGGTAAATCCGTCCAAAGCCGCAAAAGTATTGGGGCTGTCTGGATATTGTTCTCTGTGTCGGATGTAGATCTTGCGCAGGTACATCAGGCCAAGGTGCTTCTGGGCTGAGATCTGTTGATCAACTGTACCGCCACACTGGGGATCACATAGTCGGCCAGCTGAACTTCCTGTGTGGTGTACTTGGCCAGTTCTTTGGCGGTACTGGAGGAGACGTAAAGATGTCCCGCCTCGGCAGGAATGAAGATCGTCTGGATGGTATGGTCCAGCTTATGGTTGATGTCGGCAATCTTCATCTCTTGCTCGAAATCGGAGATGGCCCGCAAACCACGAATGATGGTGGGGTAGACTTCCTCGGTCCTTTGAGACTGACAGTAGTCAATCAGCAGACCTTCGAAGCAATCGACCGTCACCCCATGAAGGCGGTACAGATCGATGTATTGCTCAATCATTTGCTTCCGTTCCTCGAACGTGAACATCCCCTTCTTGTCCGAATTGATGCCGATCGCCACCTTGACTCGATCGAACACCTTCAGCGCCCCCTTGAGGATGCTCAGATGACCAAGGGTGAATGGATCGAAGCTACCACCGTAGATACCTAGCGACATGGGGATCTTTACACCATTTCATTTGACGAAATGAGGTTGACCCTCTCTGGCTTTCCAACTGAGATGAACCCATCCTTGTGGGATGTAGTGTGATATTCCGTTGGAATCGAACACACGGTGACCCCCACTCTTCGAGACGTTGAGTCTTAGTGGGTTGTGAATGTGTACCGTCTTACCGTTCGAGAATTCATAGACACGGTATTCCTCACTGCTGATGTCAGAGAAATCGAGTCCAGAGTCATTCTTGAATTCTAGCATGTTACCTAACTCCTAAATTCCGATCACATGGAAATCCATGCGCGGTAGCATCACACATACCATTTAACGTAGAGAAGATCAAGTATTGGTGTACACCCAAGGATGCAACACTTGACGGTCGAATCCTGGTTGGAACAATACTGCCGATGGCAACGGCTAGACTGGCAAAAGCTAAGCTCACCAGAGAAGAGCCAGGTGCTGAGGCAAGTTCCTTGCACGTTGCGTTGCTGGCGTATTGGGGATGCGGTAGACGGTCAGCTGGGCAAGCCTTGCGTCGAATGCGGCTTCCCCATCAAAGATCTGTTGCTCAAAGATCCTGAGACCGTCTGGGCTTTGCTGGATAGTCCGATCGTTTGAGACTGACGGTGTGCTCTTCCGAGGTAGGTTTGAACCGGCGTTCCAGCAGGTAGAACCACAAGCCTATCAGCAAAGCTAGGCCCAGCATCCGTTCATCTAATGGCCCGCGGTGATGCGTTAGACTGAAGATACTGCCTAGAAGGAACCCTAGGCAGTACAGGGTGGTGACTTTCCAGCGGGCCATCATATGGGTCTCAGATTTACAAGTGGATTGGTCAGAAGACCGCCGCTTCGCCAAAAGATCCTTGGTTGTCGTCCGACTGAGGGCTATTGTGGGGGCTGCTATTCAGCCCCACTACGAAAAATATGTAGTATCCACAGCCAAGCCAGGTTAGGAACATCAGGCAGAAGAGCAGCACCAGCTTAAATTCGGAAGATCTTTTCATGGGTCAACAGCCTCTTCTGACTGTCTCGCATGACCCCTCTGGTGTCGACAATCAAATACGCCTCATCCATCACTCTCTTTAGGTCAAATTCCTTGTGAGGAGTGGTGATGACCACCAAATCCCAATCGTGGTAGCTGACAGGATTGCAGCCAGTCATCTGAAGGCCGTGCTCCGAGAACTCAGGAATGAGGGGGTCCTGATAGGACACACAAGCGCCCATCTGTTCCAGTTTCTGGATGATCGGCAACACAGGCGATTCACGGATATCTGCCACATCCGGCTTGTACGCCACTCCTAGAATCAACACAAGAGAACCATTGACCGACAATCCTTGGTTGTTTAGAGCTTCGATGCAGCAACCAACTACATGGTCTGGCATCCCTCCGTTGATCGTATCGGCCAGTTCGATGAACCGTGCCTGGGAATTGAGACCTCGGAGCTTCCAAGAGAGGTAGAGGGGGTCGATTGGGATGCAATGCCCGCCCAAGCCTGGCCCAGGGAAGAAGGGCATGAATCCAAACGGCTTGGTGGCGGCCGCTTCAATGACCTCGAACGGATCCACCCCCAACTTCTTGCAGATCAGCGCCACCTCATTGGCGAGGCCGATATTAACGGCTCGGAAGGTGTTCTCCAACACTTTGGCCATCTCCGCCACCTCTGGAGAGCTAACCTGCGTCAACTGATCGTTGATTTTCAGGTAGAGCCGATTGGTCAGACGGGCACAATCTTCTGTGATGCCTGACACCAATTTGGGCGTATTGGTGAGATGGTGGGTGGGATTGCCAGGGTCAATCCGCTCAGGAGAATAACCGATAAAGACGTCCAACCCCAATCGGTAGCCTTGCGTCAATCTATTGACCAACAGCTCTCGGGTGGTGCCTGGATAGGACGTTGATTCCAACACAACCAACATCCCCTTATGCTGATATTGGGCGATCTGCTCCACCGCCTCCCTGACGATCGACAGGTCAGGGTCACGAGTTTTGCTTAGAGGGGTAGGGACGCAAATGAACACGATATCGGCATAGGCCAGCACACTCGGGTCAATGGTGGCCTTGAAGCGTCCAGATTCCTGCATGGCTTGCAACGTCTCAGAAGTGGGGCGATCAACGTACGACACCCCCATCTGGAGACTTGCTATTTTGGCTGCATCTGGGTCCAGACCGGTGACCTGGAACCCGCAGCGAACGTACTCTATTGCGAGGGGGAGACCAACGTAGCCCAACCCCATCACTACAATGTGTGCGCTGTCATCGAGTATTTTGGCGTATATTTCGTCAGTTGCTTGCGACATGTGGCAGCCCTTACACCGTCAAGAATCGTCCATTTCTTCAATTTCAAATGGAATCTCAGTAGGGCGGTTGCCAGGCCATCGATACGCCCTTTCAACGGGTCTGAGCTGCTCGGAAGGACAAGGCTTCTTGTTAGGATCCTTATGTCCCGTGAAGTTGATCCCGTCAGCTTCTCTCTTGTCCTGCCAATCTGGGTATTGATCGCAGTATTGGCATTCTTTTTTGCCGTGAAGGATATTCGAGTCACAATGGGGGAAAGGTGCCATGTCGTTTGAGTTACCTGAGTTGGGTTCCATTTGGCTTCATCCTAATGCCCCCAACGTAAAACTTCAAGTATTGGCCATTGAACAGGTGGGGGCGCAGCAACTTGTGTACGTCGATCTAGACTACCAGGATCTACATCAACGGATCCATCTATCGATTTCCCTCGAAACTCTGCACCAAACCTACATCTGTCCTGCTACCGTGCGGCGGCCAACCCAATGGGAACACTTGCTGGCGGATACGAAATTGCAGACATATTGACGATCTATTGCGATCGAGTCGGTGTACTAGCGTACTTATACCCCGGTGGTTCTAGTACCGCCAAGCAGTCGGAAGGTTTGATTGATGGAATGGACCGATAAGCGTATCAAGACTGCACTGAGGATTCTTCAGAGCGGCAAACATGCGACCGTTCAAGAAGCCCTCTATGAAATAGGTCAGAAGCTAGAGGAGGACATCTCTCGCTCATCCTTGCTCAAGAGCTTCGAAAGGGCAGGACTTCGACCGCCTTCAGAGTACCTGAAGGCCTTGGAAGAGGATGATGACGTTCAAGATGCTGGCGAAATAGAGGACGCCGAGGAACCCTACACGGATCCGGTCGAACGCTTCGAGACCAAAGATCGTGAACGACGCCTCAAGGCGGAACACGCTGATTTGGTAGATCGGTTGAGGGAAGCCGAGGCACGAAACCGCTTCATCACTGAAATAGATCGCCCCATCCACATTCCCAAAATACGCCGTCGGGAAACCAAGTCGGGCATCAGGGAGGGGACGGCCGTCATCCTGGCGAGTGATTGGCACGTAGAAGAGAACGTCTACCCAGAAGCCGTGGCGGGCCGAAACAGCTACAATCTCAAAATAGCCGAGGCCAGGGCTGAGCGATTCTTTCACGGGATCGAATGGTTGCTCGACTTTGGCCGTACCGAATTCTCGCTTCGAGACGTGATCCTGTGGTTGGGTGGAGATCTGATCACTGGTTACATTCATGAGGAACTGCAAGAAGACAACGATCTGTCTCCTGTGGAAGCGGTCCTGTTCCTCAAGAAATTGTTGACCAAGGGTATCAAGACGCTGTTGCTTGACCCTGCTATCGAACAGCTGACTATCCCTTGCAGTTACGGTAATCATGGTCGCATCACGGCCAAACGACGCATCAAGACTGGCGCCAAGAACTCATACGAATGGTTGCTCTATAACATCCTCAAAGAGGACTTCGCAGATGAGAAGCGAGTCCGATTCGTGGTTGATCAGTCAGCCCACCAGTATGTGGAAGCCTACGATTTCAACCTCCACTTTCACCATGGGGATGAGGTCAAGTTTGGTGGGGGGATCGGCGGCTTGTCGGTACCCCTAAATAAGCGGGTATTCAAGTGGGATGGGGTCAAACGAGCAGACTACCACCATATCGGGCATTTCCACCAATTGACCGACTTGGGCCGCACGGTGGTGAATGGTAGCTTGATTGGATACTCGGAATACGCCATGTCGATTGGCGCCGATTATGAGGCTCCTCAGCAGGCTATGTACATCCTCGATTCCAAGCGTGGCAAGTGTATGAACACTCCACTCTGGGTAGACGAGGCGACTCCCTTGAAGAAGAGGTAAGATGACCCTCTGCATCGGTATTGAACAAGGTCGACACGTCTACATTGGAGCCGACTCTGCCTCGATTGCCGAGGACAGCTATGATGTGGTGCGTGACCCCAAGGTGTTCCTGAAGAACGGGTGGGCGGTTGCTCATGCGGGCTATTGGCGACTTGGCGACTTGCTTCAATACCGCTTGCGTCTTCCAAAAGTTCCTGACAATCCGGCTGATATTGTGAAGACGGTCAAGCTCGATGTGGTGGATGAGCTGAAGAAGATGATTGTTGAGAACGACATCCCAATGATCGAAAAGGATGAGCCGATCGATTGGTTCATCCTTATTGGAGCCAAGGGTCAGCTCTACCTGATAGATCGCTCACTTCATGTCGAGCGGTCTAAGTGTAAGCATAACGCGATCGGGACAGGGGCTCAGTACGCCCTCGGGGCCTTGGATGCGTTGGACGATTCAGGACTGACGGCTCACCAACGAATGACCACAGCTTTTGAGATCACAGCCCGTCGCTGTACCGCCATCCGAGGCCCATACCCTATCGTCAAAGCATGAACAGGCCTGATTACGAGAACGGACGGTGTTTCGGTATCTTTGACCTGCGAGGGCAATCTTGGGTCTTGGATTGCTTTGATGAAGTCCGGCTATTCCCAGATCTCAAATCGGCCGAAGACTACTGCACTCTGTGCAAAACCTACAGTTTCGAAGACTACGAGGCCAGGCTCTACAGATGAACCCCTACTTCTTTATTGCGGCCTTCCTAAGCGGTTTCGTCATCGAAACCGCTTGTGTGTTCTGGGTCCACTTCTCGGAACGTGGTAAAGCTTTGCCGACCGCCCTATGCTCAATGGCAGTAGGTTGTGCTCAAGTCCTTGGTATTGGACAGTCGATACAGGATTGGAAAGTCGCCACAGGCTTCGTACTAGGTTACGGGGTGGGGACCTACATGGCCGTCTGGTACAAGTCCAGGCCTAAAGCTTGAGCCACGCCTCATCGTCCAATTGCTTGATTCGGTGAGGACGATCGATCAGCGTAATTGGTTCTATAGACACCACATCAAGCTTGAATGCCGTCTGGTCTCCCGTTATGCCAACCACCACATAGGCGTCGTCCGACAGCTCAATGCGAGGTTGTATTTGATACTCTTCCAAGGGGAAGGTGGCACGCCTATCAGACCCCGGCGGTAAACCGATGCCCGTCTGCTGCCAGAACAGACGGGCGATATGGAGGGAAACCATGATTCGGCTGATCATGCCTGGGTCTGGGTTGACCTCCCTGGCCATCTTGAGGACGGGCTCTAAGATGGTGCCTTCAATCATGGTTTAAATCGGACCGAAAGCCCAATACCAATCTGGGTTCCAATCATCTCCTACTCCTATGAGGCTGTAATCATCAAAGGAAGTAGAGATGCACCACACCTCTTTGGTATCCACCTGTCCAGTACCTGCAGTCCTTTGACCATGTCCATTCAGGCTAGGCCGTAGGATGACGATATCGGCTCGTTTGTCGATACAGAGCCTAGGGTCGATATTCTTCCACATCAGTCGTTCTCCAACCCGTCAGCGTCCTTGGCCAGGTAGTCCTGCCAGGGAATCACCTTGCCGTCCTCCAGGTCCAGGAAGCCCCAATTCTGGGCTCGCTCGAAGGCGCAAAAGAGGGTCCAGCAGCCGTTCTCAGTGTCGTTCAGGTCCACTCGGTGGAAGTCGTTGGCCTTGATGAAGTTCAACCGGAAGGGTTTCCGCATGATGCGGCGGAATGCCTTCAAACCGAAGTCCCAGCGGTTCTCCAGATAACCGTTCGTGAGGATGAGACTCACAGAAGATTGCCAGGGGTGGTTATGTGGTTCTCGGTCATGATCGGACCGGAAGAACCGGTGAAGGAAGATGCCAGGCCACCAACTAGCACGATCTCGTTTGGGGGTCAGGTAGACTCTCAATAGGTAAGGGCTACCATCGGGACCAGTAATCAGAGTTCTTCCGAAGGTTAGGGTGTGGTTGGCGATCCAGAACATCAGATCGTCAATCGCTCTGGGCTCTCCCTTGAGGATGGCCTTTAGGTCTATTTTACCCCTGTCTTGGTATGGTTCCATCCCCACCCTGTACACCGAGTCGGATCGACAAATCCTCGTAAATCTCACTAGCTGTGACGGGACCTACCACTGCCGTTAGCTGGTAGTGGCACCTAGATACGAAATCTTCATACTGAGGTAGTTGGTCTCGTGAGGGGAACATAGAGGTGATCAACCCTACAATCATATCCTCCCCAAAACAGGTAGGGTCAATCATCGCCAGCATCGAATCCACCATATCGAAATCGCCAGCTTCGAACCGATCATTCACCCAAAGGAACACGTGGTCAAGCGCCTCATCAATCTTATGATCCCCATTCAGACTATAGAGGGTTGAGAGGAAATCCAGTTCAGACATCACACCTTGGGTCTCTTTCGCTTGACCGGCTTGTGCTCGCGCATCACTTGAGGGTACGGGACATCCAATTCAGGGAATTGCAACAAAGAACCGCCTCGGACAGCCTGAATCAGATATCCTCTCTCCTTGTGCTGGACAAGTAGATTGTAGAACTTTAGAGCTTTGCGGATCAGACTTGCCTTGGAGGATTCCTTCTGAACCTCCACCATGTACTCGACCTGGGACAGCTCTTCTGGGTTCAGATCGAGCGACACTCGGGTGGTGTGATGGTTGGGGGTCAGTGGAGGGATGGCTTTGATGTGCTCAAGCAACGCCTCTGAGGGTTTGTACCAGCAGCCATGCATGCGGTCGGGCCGGAACTCTTTTTCCAGTATTTCCAACTGTTCGGCCGTTCCTTCCTGTAGGGCAAGTATCTTGAGCTCGAACGGCATTGAGAACTTCCAACTAGCGATCAATGAATCGGGGTTTCGTGCTACCCCTATCGTGATGGCGATCAGTTTCTCGTTACGGCCCACGCCACCAATGAAGTACAGGTAACTCATAGTAATCCTCTGTGGTACTCATCCCACATACTGTTCCAATATTCAACGTGTTCTTCAGCGCAATCAGGGCAGAGAAAGACGTCTCGATTGGGGTCCTCTGGCCGGTCGAACTCTAGGTTGAGCCAATCGTAGCGAGTCTTTGGCTCAAGATGGCTGGTAGCGTAGGCCGTCATACCTGGTACAGCCTTGACCCCCTCAGTGGTCTCGCACTGTTCACAATGACCAGGATTTGGCACCTCACGGAACGTAGCTGACGCGAAGACAGGATCCTGTGAGTTGGCCATAAAACAAGGGAGGCTGGTTTTTACACCAACCTCCCTTCAGCATCTACTCCACTTTGGGCAACACCCGCCACGGCACTGCTTGCAATGACCACTGGGAGATAGTCAGCGCCTCATTTTCAGCACGACCCTAATGAGGACAGGGCCCCTTCTCCATTTGGGCTGCCCTCACCTTTCAGGGGAGGACTGGAAAAGTCTTGTTTGGGTTTTGGGCCCTATACTGTTTGGCTTGAAAACTGATCTTGGTACCATCACAACCTCCACAAGGCCTCCTTTTTCCGGTTGGGACCCAAGCTGGAGGCTTGTTGTGATACATGTGGTAGAGGAACATCTCTACAGTACCAACACCGGAGCAGATTTTACACCAGGCTTCGGGGTCGAATGGTTGTATCAATGCGTCCATATTGTCACAAGGTTCGGAATTGATCTTTGACTTCAGATACGAAATCGGTGAATTCTCTGGTGGCGGCGATATTGGGCCGCCAAGCCAACCCTCTTTCGATGAGGTTGTATTGCTTCTTGATGTAGGCGCCAGGGATAGGGGCACCATGCTCGTCAAAGTCTCGTCCAAAGAGCCACAAGCAGTCGGAAATGGCCACCAGAGAGGCAATGTCGTGAGCCACCACAAATAGGGTGTTCTTTTCGTTCAGGGTAGAGACCTTTTGAATCAGGTCGCACACCTTATCCTTCATGATCGGATCCAAGCCGGTGAAGGGCTCATCCATGATGATGAAGTGTTCAGAACTAAGCAGCTCTTGGATGATGCTTACCCGTTGCCGCTGCCCGCCTGACAGCTGACTGGGGTAGAGATTGGCCTTGTCGGCTAGCCCAAAGGTATTGAGGTATTCCCTCACCTTCTCCAATCTGGCCTTCTTGGCAGGACCACACCCAAACCAATCTTTGAGGGCATCCAACCCTTTGGCCTTGGGGGCTTTCATGTGCTCCAAAGCCACCAGTAGATTGCCAAGGATGGTCCGGTGTTCGAACAGCGGGTAGTTTTGGGCCACCATTCCCACCAGGCCGGCCGTGACGGGCTTTTGGACCACTGATCCGTCAGGTAGCTCTACCTCGACCGTCACCCCGCCTGTGGTTGGTTTCTGGAGCCCTGCCAAGCATCGGCTGAACTGGGTCTTCCCGATCCCGCTTGGGCCCAAGATTCCAATCACCTGTCCTTGGGTGATGCCAGAGGTTGGACGGACGATGTCCTTGACCTCGGCATTGATGGGCTTGAGGATCTGCTTCCCATCATAGACCATCGACAGGTTTTGGATGGTGACGAGGGTGCTTTTCAGCTCGTAATCGTAGGGGCTCATGTCTTAGCGTCGTCCCTGTGGGTGACCTTGACGTGCACTCGATGAGTGAAACGAGCCTTCTTGAGCCATTTCCCCAACTCTTTCCCCTCAACCTCGATATTGGCGCCCCTCATTGCAGCAAACAGAGCGAACAGATCGTACATCGCATGATTGGCGTTGTCGAAATTGGTCTCTGCATCTTCTCTAAACATTGGGGAATCCAGGGACCGTACATCGTTGGCAAGGCCAGGGCCCATCAATCTATACAGGTAGATCTCGGCAGTGTCCCCACCGTAGCTATTTTCATCTTGTAGAGCTTTTTCCAACTCTACCCAGATATCCAGGACCTGAATGATAGAAAGGGTGTGTAGCATCAGCGGCGCTCCAGAGTGAGGCGGCTATAGGGGCAGAAAACGCCTTTGAGCCAACCAATCAACCGGTCTTGTCCGATCCCTACGGCCAACATCGTCAACTCGATAGCAAACACAGCATCGAAGTGACGATACTTGCCATGAGCCAGCATCAAGGCGCCGATCCCACCCTCAGATCGGACCAGACCTTCGACCATGGTCAACATCATCCACCCAATGGCAGCGTTCTGACGCAAAGCATCAAAATTCTCATCGGCCTTTCCAAGAACAATGATCTCCCAGACGATCCTCCAATCACCCATTCGAAGCGATCGTGCGTGGTCATACTCGGCCTTGGAAGTTTGGGCCACGATATCGGCGGTGGTGGTGAGGAAGAACACCACGATGGCGAATACCAGCAGGGAGAGTTTGAGTCCATGGCCGCCACCAAACGCCATCGTAAAGACGCCTACAAAGCCTGCTAGAGCAAAGAAGCGGGCCTTTGACAGGAATTCGACGAACGGACGACAGATGGGAAGTACGGTCAGGTAGGCCAGGCCGATTGAGATAGCTGAGCTGATCAAGATGGCTTCAATGTTGATCTTGAAGCTGGCCACCAATTCATGCAGCAGACCTTCTTGTTGCACCAAACGGACCCAGGCTTCCAAGACGTCTGTTGGGCTAGGGATCAGGAAGGCTCCACCGGCCCACCATGCTGTTATCAAGAGGCCAACCTGTATTGCTAGGATCAGAGTCCAGGTGGTACCTGAGAGGGTTCGGTTAGGTCTAAATGCGTCCATTGGGGATTTGATGAGTGAGGGTCAGGAAACTATAGAGCAATACAGCAGTCACCAACAAACAGGCTGTGATTTCGAATTCGTAGAACTGGTCACTGAAACCTGAGCGGTGAAAGACGTACCGTTTGACAAGCAAGTAAGGGAAAACAACCAAGATAACGGGCCAGACTGCAGCTAGGAAGAAAGCTCCTAGGGCTGAATTTGGCCCAGACATCTTGGTTGGCCAGGCAGCCGACACAAGGAAAACCAAGAAGGCGATGCTTGTGTAGGTGCCTGACATGTTCAGTTGGTTCCGAGCTTGACCACTACGCGGCGGTTCTTGGCACGACCCGTCTCAGTGTCGTTGGTGGCAGTCGGCTTGGTATCGCCAAAGCCCTTGACCGACACGAACCGATCTGGGTCCAGACCCGCTTGAACGAGCCACGTCTTCACGGCGTTGGCACGAGACTGCGAGAGCGCCAGATTGTTGTCCGGATTGCCAGTGTTGTCCGTATGACCTTCAATCTCGACCACCAAGTCATTGGCCACCACCAAGCCGTTCTTCATCTCTGTGAGTTGAATTTTCGAGCTGGGGGTGAAGGTCGCACTACCGGTTTCGAAGGAGATATCCCAGGAACGATCGCTGACCTTACGTTCGATCGGAGCCGCCTTGTAGGACGGAAGATCTGCCCGACCACCAATCTGGGGGTTGGCCTTGACGATGTTGGCCGTGTACGAGACGTTCAGGACGGATTCGACCGGCGGGAAACTGGGAACCAGCTTGGGATATTGCTGGTGAACGACGTTTCCAAACACCGTGTAGGTGGCGCCGAAGATGTTGGGCGAACCCGGGATCAGACCGTAGAGATACTGGACATCCTGCAGATTGTTGGCCAAGCTACCACCCAATTCAACCTGCAGACCTTGCTTGTCGGTCTCAGTCACACCCTTGTAGTACTTCTCCCAGTAGGACGGATCCTGCTCCTTGTTGTAGATCTCCCAGGAAGCCTGAGCGGCACGGGTCAAAGCGGCCGGATAAGAGCGAACCTGATCTCCACCCTCGTAGATGGCCGTCAACATTGACTCGACCGTCTTGCGATTGTCCTGGTTCCACTTCTTGATGCCGATGATGGTGTTCGGCATTTGGCTGCGGTACTCCTTCGTGCTGACGATCGAAACCAACCCGCCTTTCTTGGTCGCCACATTGACGTCACCAGGAGTCCAAGTAACGACTGCATTGATGCAGATGTGCTTGGTTTCACCATTGCGTTTGCCGTTGATGACAACCGGACGATCTTCACACACGCCTTCGATGTACTTGTTGCCGGCTTCGATGAAGTCGTTAGCAGCAAACCAATTGAGGGCGTCCGGATCGTAGGTCTTCTCGTCGGGGTTGTTCTTGATCCCGTTGTCGGAACCGAACTTGAGGGCGATGTTCCAGTCACCGTCGCGGAGGTAGCCGCTGATGAGGGACCCACGAGCAGCCTTGGGGTTCTGCTTCCATTCGGGCGGACCCATCAACTTGTCTTCACCACGTGAGTAGCCCGCACTGCCGACCACTTCGGGAACGTAATCATCACCCAATTTCTTGAGTTCGTCCCACATGCCGGCGATGAAAGCGGCCGAACCATCACCCATCACAGAGGCGAAATGAGCGCCTTCGGTCGGATTCGGGTTGCCCTTCTTCAAAGCCTTGGCGAAAGCGATCAGCTGAGTCTGCATGACCGAGCAGTCGTCTTGGCGAATGAGGTGCAGGTTGACCCCATGCTTGGCCATCAAGCTTCCTTGGGTGGGGGTCGGCCCGCCGTTGGCGAAGTTCTCGCCCATCTGGCTGTTCCAAGCCATCAGCAAGGAGCGAACTTCCGGACCAGAGACTGCCGTGGGAGTGTTGCTGGGCAACGCCACTTGGGCCACCGCATTGACGGCGGCTGTGGGGGCGGCCTCTGGAAGAGCCGCCACTTGGGGAACGGACGCGGGACCGGCCGAAGCCGCCCCGAAATAGCCGTTCATGTATGCGTAACGACCGCCGAAGATGAAGATGACGGCCAGGAGAACGACTCCTAGGGCGCCTTTTTTCACTTTGAATTGCTGTGCCATGTTGTGTTTTTCTAGTTTTGGTAGGGGTATTTGGTCAATCGAGTTTGTCGAACAGATTTGCGAAGGATTGGCGTTTCTTTTCGCCAGTATTCTGGTCTACGTCCACCTCCTCCGCCTGATTAAGGCCACCAATTCGGAACTTGGTGTTCCCAGAGCCGCCTTCGAGCAGGTTGTTGGCCCGCTTGTTCCACTCATCAAGCTTCGCCAAAGCGTCCATATCGGCGACGTCGTTTTCGAGGTCCATCGAGTTGATGAACGATTGACTGTCCTGCATGAATTGATCGATCTCGCCGAGTTTGGCGTAGTAGTCTGCTTGTACGCTACCTAGCGCCATGTCGTACATTTCACGGTCCTTGTCCGCTTGCAGGATCGCCTTGCTGGCAGCCATCGCCTTGTAGCTGGCTTTGATGGTCTTACGCTTCTGCGTCTCTTCTTCGACCGTATCCTCGATATCGAGGATCATGTACTGCGAGGCTTCTTGGATCTTCTCCATCAAGGCAATGTGAGCCCGCACCTTGTTGAGCAGACCTTGGTAGGTCATGGCAGTCTTTTCCAATCGCCCTGCCTTACGGGTCTGCAGGGTGAGGTCAGTCTTCATCCCTTTCTGGTTACTCTTGTTCCTGGCCGCATTAGCCAGTTCCATACTGTGGCCATAGGCTTCAGTTTTGGTCTTGATGAGTTGATCCAACTCACGCTCTTGAGCTCGAAGGCTGGAGAGAGCTTTGGCGATCTCCTGATACTTCGATTTTAGACGCTCAACATAACTGTTGAGGATCGAGATAGGGTCGATGTCGATCACCATTTGGGTCAACCAACGCATCACCGTCTTGTAGCCGTACCAGGCGAGGCGGTGAAAGTCCTTGCTGACGATGATCCAACCCAAAACCGCCACCACACCGGCCAATGCTGCCGTGTAGATGACGTTTTCAAGGACCCGTTCGATCAGTGGGAGAATGACGTCCAGGCTCTTGAACCCGAAGTATCCCAGGATCGCAAGTCCTCCCCAGGCAACCAAGTTCTCGGGACGTTGCCAAGCCTTCTTTTGATTTTCTTCCACTTTCAGAGTCCTTTTCCGAATTCGACGATCTTTTGCTTCTGGTCTTGCACGGTCTTGAGCATGCGTGAGTATTGAATAGCGAAACGTTCCTGAAAAGTCTTCATCTTGGTCTCTTCAACCGAGATGCCGCTTTGCTCTGTGTCTCGCTTCGCAGTGAGACTCACCAAGCCCTCTTGAAGGCTTGCGATCTGGGCTTGCGTAGATGCGATCTGGGCGTTCAAGGCTTCCACAGCTTGGACCTTGGCTCCCACGCGACTGGTATACTGTTCTTTGGACTCTTTAGCGAAGAGTTGTTCCTTCGCCTGGAGGGCCCCTTCGAAGGCGTCGTATTCATTGATGAGAGCCACGAGAGGGATCCCTTTTCCAATGAAGAGCTTCAAAGCCGTTTGGTACCGAAGTGCCTCCACCGGCACAACACCTTCCAGCGTTTGCAGAAAACTCTGCAACTCAGGGATGTGTTTGACCGTGACAGCCGCAACAGCTTCTTGAAGAATGGTTGCAGCTGAAGCGTCGCACTTGGCGATCCGTTCGGCGTCAACCGATGGAACCGCTGGTACTGGAGGGAAGTTGGTCACCACGGTTGCTGGTGTTTGGGCCGTGGCCGCACCAGGGGCGGGCGTTTGGGGGGCTTCCACCGCTTCAGCTAGGCCGATTTTGGCCATCGCAGATCCTAATTGGTCTGTGAGTTTTCCGAACATGAGATTCCTTTGTTAGGTGTCATGTTCGGTCTATACACCGAGAACCCTAACCCCAAGGAAGCGTCAATTGATTGGGGTCTATCCAAGGGATTTTCGGCTCTGGTTTGGCTGGATAACGTCGATGCCGATCGCACCAATGAGGCCACTCGACGTCGCAAACAGTTCCTACGTCGCCGCACCAAGCACACCAGGATCTGCACCCATGGCACGCACCTTCACCTGGGCAAGGGTCGGGCTTCTCAGGTCCTGGCTCGGTGGTGGCCAGAATCTCGTAGCGAGATTTTCTATACGGCCGATCCATGACACGCCGGACATACCACGGAAACAATTCGTCAGACATCAGATGAACGGACGTAGCGAATACAGAACCTTGTGTGCCTTGGGAGTCAGGATCCCTTTAGGGAATTCGGATAGGGTGCTGGCTTGCGTGCAGGCAGGCTTCCAACTTGGGCTAAGACTTTTGACCGTCTCCAAATACTCAGCCTCATAGGCTTTCGCTCTAAGCAGCACGTTTGGTCTCTCTTCCAGGAAGCGTTCATTGGCGTAATCGACTGCTTGACTGCCCACGTAGACCAATGCACCCAATTGAGTCAGAGGATCCTGATTGACCATCTCCACCCAATTGGCAGGAGTAGCGATCATCGCTTGGGGAGCCATCTTGACACCTCCAAGGATAAAAGACAGTACCGGAACCTGTATCCCATAACAGACCGGAGCAACTTTCTGTCCCACTACATCCCAAACCACAGACATCAATCGATTGATAGCTGGGTTGGGGAATTGACTCATCAAGAAGTCCACTCCCAATATGAAGACTCGCTCGATAGTTTGACAACCCTGGTCTTCAATTTTCAACACCTCCTTGTCATTGAGGTATTGCAGAATCTGTTGCTCCAGGGTGTCGGGGTTCATCTTACGGCTTCTGGATCAGATTGGAAGACGACACCGCGTGGATTCGACATCTTACCTACACAATCGAGGCAAAGAGGCACAATCCCCACACACGGGGCAGCTTCTTTGCTCGAACATGATAGGCACATTTGTCCCACTCCCGTGTGTTCTGATAAGGGGATCTGAGATCGTCCCTCAGACTCGATCTCATTGTCGGGGAAAACCCCCTCCGAGAGCAAAACCCTCAAGTCTTTGAGAGCCTGCAAGTAGCCGGCCGTGTAGTGGTGGCGTTCCTCCGTATCACGGATAAGATGTCGTTTTTCCAGGACTTTAGAGCTATCTCGATAGACCCTCTGCTCCAACAGTTGCAACCTGTCAAAACATCTTCTGGCGACCAATCGTAGCCTTTTGTCCGAATCCTTCATGCGACGTATTGATCTGCGATGAATTGTCCACAACTAGAACCAATATCACGGCCAGGAGGACTATAGACCTCAACACGATACCCGAGTTGCTCCAATCCTAGGGTGAATTGGGCCGTCCTAGATGAACCATGCATTAAAGGTTCCTGCTTTTTCTCAGCAAATCTGAGCAACTTGATCGGCACATCTCGCCCCGACAGAGCCTCAAATCGAGCCAAGTCTTCTTCCTTGTCGTTGATACCGTCAATCAGAGTATAGTGCACCTCTGTTGGTTGCCCAGTATCGCTCGCATACTCTTTAAGCATGTTCCAAGAGTCGAGGATGGGGGAGGCTGAGGGCATCAGACTCTTACGAGCCGGTGCATCCAACGAATGCAACGAAAGGTGTAGCTTGAAAGGCAGTCCGTGCAGACCCACCAGTTGTTTGAACTGTTCAAAGCACTTCCGACTTGGAATGATGGTCGCTAGGGCGAAGCGTACATTGTCGTACCACCCCATCGCGTTGGTGTCGCCCATACACTTGGCCGTCTCGATCACCTGTTCGACATTGAGCAACGGTTCTCCCGCCCCCATGAAGCTGATCAACAGAGTCTTGTTGGCAGGCAGCTGGTAACGAATAGACGCCTTGATCAAGGCTATCATTTGGTCGCTGGACAGATTCTGGGTTGGTCTGTTGTTACCAGTCAGATGACAGAAAGTGCACCCCATACGGCAATTGGTCTGTGTGGGGATCACCACAATGTCTTTGCCGTCTCCCTTCCGAAGGTAGGACACCTCATGAACCGTTGTGTCTTCTTGGAAGACCAGCTTCTTGACGTCTTCCACTCGGGAAGACAGAACGTCTATCAATTTCATCTTAGCCTTCCTGTAGCTTCTGTGGATTTAGGCACAGTTCTCGCAACCTATCGAGCAACAGCTGATTGGGTTCACCCTCTGGGATAGGTAGATGTTGCATGAGGAACGGCCCTCGTGCTCTTGCGACGTTGATTGGTTGAGCCGACACACCTTCCCCGGTTGGTGAAGGTGGAAACACCAGGGTATTCTTCAAAACTGCCTGATTCAAGCAAGTCCGAAGATTATCAGCTTCGACCTGTTCCTCATCGGGCCAACCACGCTCTAGCGGCCAGATACGACCATCCCATCCAAAACGTTCCAGCACCCCTAAGACGCCGCGCTCAGTCTCGGGATAGACTGGCATCTCGATTTGGATCAATCCCTTGGGAGACATTTCTCCTGTGGGTTCGATCAGCAAAGCTCGAAGCATCACCAATGGCACCTTGGTCTTGGCTCGAAGACTGACCCAGCTAAGAAGAGGCAAGATCAAGAACTCCCCCTTCACAGGATCGGTCAGCACTTTCCCTACAGGGTAGCGGTCATGATCCTCCGGTACCTGCTGCTCTTCTTCCTTCTCTGCATTTCGTTTGATTTTGCGTAGTTGACTCATTTGATTTCTCGTGTCTCTACACCGCCATTTTGGCGGCAATCTTCTCATAGGCGGTTTTCATGCGGATAAACGTCTTCTGATCCCCACCACGATCAGGATGGTGTTGACTCGCCACCTCTCTCCAGCGCTTCTTGACCTCTTCCAATGTACAGGGCCACCTGAGTCCCAATACATTTAGTTGAGAAGTCAACACATTCTGGCGAATGCGTCGCTTTTGCTTTGAGTGTTGGGCCCCATAGGCTTCCCAAGCCGCTTGAGTGGGCTTGGGCACCGTCTCTTCCAACAAGTCTTCGATGTAGGACAACTGTTCCAGCAGCGCCTTGGTGATTATCGGATCCTCTATTCCGACTCGATTCAGATCTTCGAATCGATTGCGGACTTCCCACCACCAAGCCGCCAACGCCACGTCAGTCTCGTCTTCCACACAACACTCCCTAATGGTACAGCTGGGATACCATATCGGCTTATTCCGGTGCACCACCGCTGGGGCTAGGGTGATTGGTTGGTTGATCCAATCATGGGGACATAGCTGTTCCCCCATTTGACGGTTGGTCAGTAGTTGCCGTCGAGTCCAACGTAAATGCATCAAAAACCTTCGGGAGCGGTCCAAGCCATATATTGGGTCCAATCATTTGGACGTCCGTCAGGCACACAAGATAGGGCGTACTGAAGCAACGTATCCTTGAAGTCCAGCACGTATTCTTCTGGCGGTACTTCTGTGATGGTAGCTAACAGCGTCTTGGCCACTTCTTGGCGAACCTTTCGCATGGCCCATTTCTCCCAGGCGTTTCGCGGTTCCGAGAAATCGAACACCTCACCATACTGGAGCGCCACATTGAATCCGTAGTCCTCCCCTGAAAGGAGCTGCCGGTTGTGGGCCTCCACACCTTTACGGCTGGAGTGTGGGACCCGCACATCCCACACCCTGGTGGTTTGACGCTTGTTTGGGTGCACCATCTCCGGTACCGCAACAGCAATCACTCGGTTGCCCCAAAATTGGACCAAGATCTGCTCCAACAATTCTTCAGCCAAGTCGGGTGTTAGGTGGGACTTCAGTTGAACTAGGGCTCGGGTCATGCTTCCTCGCTTCTATTTCGGCATAGACTTCAGGTGGAAGACCTTCCGACGGCACTGCCAGCATCGAACAGTTGGTCCTAGCTAGTTCTGCACCAGCTTGCATGGCACGTTCCAAAAACTCTTTCTTGCGCTCTTCTTTGGTGGGGGTTTTGAACCCTGGCAAAAACCAAACCCCCACTGTGGGGATGATGGCCGGCCGCCATGTAAGCCCGCAAGACTGACATGAATGGCTATGGTGAGGCTTGGTAGCAAACTCTCCTTCGTCGATATGACGGGCGTGGCACAATGGGCACCAAAGCAACATAGGGATCGGGTCAGTCATGGGATCTCTTCATCCAAAAGTTGGTATCGGTTAGGGGTTTCGATTTGAGCAGGGGGTTCGATGGGAGCCCAGATCAGATCAGCGTGTTGCCAAGTACAAGTGATACGACCCTCTGGGCCTGATCTAGCATTATTTTGGACTGTCACGGATTTACCGAAATGCAACTCAATCACCCGTCCCTCAATCCCATGATTGTTCTCCCCCACTCCTACCACCCAAGTCCCAATGGAGAAGCCTTCTTCAACTGCTTCTTGACCCAAATAGCCGGTTCTGGCAAAGAACCTCAGGATGGGGACCAATTCTCTGGCCCGCTCCTGTGTAAGCAACATCCGGTGTCCTTTACCAGGCTCGGTTGGGCTGTGGCCTAGCCAGATGGCTGGCTCGGTAGCAAGAGAGGATTCCTGGATGCTACACACTCGACCATTTTGGTCTTGAAATTCTCCCCACAATGCTCCCTGACCTATCACTTTAAAGGAGATCATCGAGGTATTGACACCGGCTGGTGTATGGTCAAGGAATGAATCCCGTCTACGCTTTTCAACCAATCCCGCAAGATTCAAAAATATCCGTATTTCTGGCCGGTCCGACTCCTAGGACTGCTACACAAGTAGGTTGGCGGCCCGCCGCCTTGGAGATATTCCGACAACTAGCCTTCGATGGTCACGTTTTGATCCCAGAGGCTGAGGATGGGGTGTGGAAGAACGACTATGATGGCCAAGTCGAGTGGGAGGCAGAGGGGCTGACCCGCTGCACCGTCATCCTATTCTGGATCCCCAGAGATATGGCTGGTGGGATGCCAGCTTTGACGACCAATGACGAATGGGGGTATTGGAAGGCATCCGGCAAGGTAGTGCTGGGCACCCCTCCAGGAGCCGACAAGGTGTCGTATCAGCGCTACTATGCCAAGAAGTTGGGTGTTCCGTTGTCCAACACCCTGGAAGATACGATCACACAGGCGATCTCATTAGCGGAACGACTCATCAAGTCTAAGTAATTCCCATTGATTCAACTGCAATCCCAGTGTTTGCTGGGCCAGACCCAATAGTCGCTCGATTCCACCGATTTGGTCCGGATATTTGTGCTTAAAGTCTTTCAACAGACTTTTGAAAGCCAACGACACCCCATCGTCTATCGCTGGCTTTTCAGCAATACCACAAGCGAGGTGTCCGCTAAAATCCATATTTGGGATTTTCGCTATGAGGTACAATCCCAAGCGCCCAGGCCAATGGTGGACCTCCACTGTCCAGTGCTTCCTAAGCTTTAACTTTAGCCGTTCGTAGTGTTGTTTTTGCCTATCGTCTGCCGCCTTGTAGGCGTCGATTCTTCTCAGGGTCCGTTCCCAACTGAGACCTGCCGCCAATAGTGTCTTGGGCATTCTTCGAACGATATCCCAATGGTAATTGACGTCATACTCATCGTATTCGTACGATGTGCGTTCCCAAGTGGGCGCTCTGAATTCCACCAAGAATGGCTGACCGGGGGACAGACCGTTCACCATCGCAAACTCAATGAACTCCCATTCTCGGTTTTCCGAAGGGAGTTGCTCCAAGACCGAGTATTCGTCCTCGTACCAATCAGGGAATTCTATCGATTGGTACGATCCACAGGATCTGAACTGCAAAGTGCCGGAGTCCAGCACGATCTTAAACCACTGGTACACAGTAGTACCCACAACGAAGTTCTGGAGGGGCCTCATCCATAAAGGTTGGACACGACGGATTCTCAAGGCTTCCTCCTCTTCCCGATCCTCCTTCTCGGAGAGGGCCCACCATTCATCCCACTCATCGTCATCATCAGACACGCCCAAACCTCTCTAGCAAGACCTGGTTGAACCGTCGAAAGGACGACTCAGGAGCGGTCAATTGCTCGATAGGCAGCCATGCCACCACTCCGGCTTCTTGAGTTTGGATCTCTCCTTCGAAGCCTGTTACTCGAAAGGTGGCACAACGATGCCCGTGATCATCGGTGGCATCTAGGATCAGATGAGCGGCGGTGACGACAAGGCCCGTCTCCTCAAAGATCTCTCGCCGCATACATTGTTCGGCTGTCTCCCCCGGATCAAGACGTCCGCCTGGGAGACCGAAGTCATTGGGGTTGTTCTTCCTCGAAACCGCCAACACCAGATCTTCTGTTGGATGCCAGATCAGTCCCATAGCGGCAAACATCTGTGGAGTTCCAACTGCTTCCCAGGCATTTTCAGGATAGTCGCACCAACACGAGCCATTTGGTGAGCAGCAAACCTCGCAAGGAGCCAGATTGGCGGTTCGAAGATGGGCTGGAGGGCAAGCCTTCTTCTGAAACTCCGGCAAGCTTTCTCCACAGAAAGGGCAATGGAAAATCCTAACCGAGGCGTCCTGATGCTGGATGGCCCAAACCAACCCCTGCCCTGGTTCTAGCTCAATGGCATAGAGGGTTTGGGTGGACCTTAGGCAACATAGGGGTGTGGGGTAACTAGCCCATCTTTCCTCAATACGAAACCGTATCAAACGGGCAGTCAGCTGGCTCTTTTGGTCAGAATTTCTAAGTTGCTCCCATAGAGTTGTCATGCAGAGCTCTACACCGAGGTGACTCTATGGATCTAGGGGGTGACCTTTGTTTGCGGAACCTCTTCGGGACCCCCACTCTTCTTTTCTTTCCCCGGTTTTTTGCCAGAAAGTCGCTTCATCTGCTTGATCGTATCCAGCACCTCATCTACCGTCTCGCATTGAAGTTGGACCGCTATTTCTCGCAAGTAGGCGGGCGTCAATCCAACCGTCGCTTGTGCCAATTTCCTGAGATTGACCCCCACTTGAGCCCCAAACTCGTCCAAATAACCTCGAAGAATCGCCTCACGTTCCTCGATCGAAGGGTCCTCAAACTCGATTATTTTGTCGACTCGGCCAGGACGGAGGAAGGCTGGATCAAAGGAATCCAAGCTGTTGGCAGTCAACACACAGGTGACCGACTTGTGCTGATCCTTGATCTTCGACATCACCGCCAACAATAGGGGGATAGTCTTGTTGTCCGAGACACGATCGATATCGTCCAGGATGAGGAACGTGGGCTTCATTCCGCTGATTAGGAAACCAATGTCGATCGCCCCTGCAGCCGTCATCCCCTCGGTACCGATCCGAAGCGTTCGATTGCCACATGCTTGTGACAAGCGGGTAGCAAAGGTCGACTTACCTCCACCCTGTTTGCCAATGTAGAGGTAGGTTCGGGGGAACCCCCTGTCGACATAGCTCTTGTGGAGCTCCAGTGCCTTATTGAAGCGTTCTTGAGCTGCTCCCAGCAAAGGGTCGCTGGTGAAAGACAGCTCCTCATACGAGGCCTTTACACGCTCGCGTTCAATCTTTAGCGAGATGTCGATGCCACCCTGGTAGATGGCCCACATTCTCTCCAACGCTTTCTCGAAATTGAAGCCTGGGCTGAACCAGAAATCACTGCTGGGTTCTGGCTTGCCACCCCAACGATACTCAATGAAGTAGAGGGTCCCTATTTCCTGATCTTCGGCGATCACAATATCACAGTAGTCGGAGACCGACACCTTCTTGATCCGGAAGCTGTCCTTCAGGGAGGTCCTGTAGAACAGGTCTACGAACTGGGCGTTCTCCTTATTTTCTGCCGATATTTTCGAGAAGAAAGACGAAAGGGCCGTATCTTTGGCCAAATTCTTGTCAAGCGAATCCGCAATACTCATCAGTTTGATGAAAATATTGAGGGCCGAGTCCCCAGGCTGCGGCAGCTTGGGAAGTATTTCGGTAGAGAAAGTGAGGATACGCTTTCGAACTATCTTCCAGTCGATTGGCATGCCCCCACTACACCATCAGGCTTGGCCAACGGTAGCGTTTTTGCCAAACACTTGATCCCAACCCGTCCTGTACGCTGGGCTGGTCACCATGGCGGGGCCAGTTCGACCAGGCTCGTAACTGTCCGTCACATCGTAGATATCGTCCTGACGATGAGACAGAGACAATACCGCTGCATTTGAAGGTATCGGCCGGCCTTCCACCATGGGTTGGACCAACACTTGCTCAACCGAATTGTCCTGCCGATAACGGACGCCTACGTGGGTGCCGTCTTCCGACACTTTGGGGCCTAGTTGGATGAAATCGTTAGCATTGTTGCATTTTTCGGTCATATGGGTCCTAACGGCCAGTTGCCATTTTGCTTAACATCCGAAATCGAGATCCGTTCTAACTGCCATGAAGATCATCAGGTCGGTAGCATACCGACATTTTCTATTGACAGCATACGTGGAAATTGTCGGTTTGACGAAATATGAGGCCTATACGGCTGCAACTCAAGTCAGCTCAGTGTTGAGTAAAGAGTTGGCGGATGCCGAAGTGTTACCGCCTCGCTACAAAGGTCAAGGAGCGGAAGGTCGCCACATCTTCTTAATCCCAACAGTGATCGCCAAATGTCCCAATAGGGCCAAGGCTCTGATTGCTCGATTGGTGCTTGCCGGTAGCTTGTAGACGATTCTTCCCGTATAGGTGACTTCGGTGTAGTGGGGGCTATGCCGAAAGCCAAACGATACACTTACGATTACCCCATGGTGGGACACACAGTGGACGCTGTGGTGTTTGGGGTCAATACAGCTCAAGCTTCAGAAGCGCTGCATCTCCTGCTCATCCAGCGAGGAGATGACCCTTTCAAAGATTCTTGGGCTCTTCCTGGGGGTTATGTACATATCGATGAAGAAGCCGTGGACGCGGTCTCTCGTGAGCTCAAAGAAGAGACTACGGTCGATCTGAAACTCAGTCCACTGGGAGCCTTCTCTGGGGTGGGTCGCGATCCTAGGGGTCGAGTCCTCAGTGAAGCGTTCATGACCTTGGTCTGTCTCGACCGTCTGACGATCGAGGGGCGTGATGATGCCAAAGAAGCTAGGTGGTTTTCCACCAAAGACTTGCCCCAATTGGCTTTCGATCACCACAAAATCATCACGATGGCCTTCAGTCATCTTGAGACTCAACTCGTCCATCCATCCCTAGATTGGGGACGTCTGTTGAGAGGGTTTCAGATCGAAGAACTGCCTTCGGTGTATGGGGCCATTCAAGAGACTCTCAAATTCTCTCAGTTTGAGCGATTCCAATGAACACACATACGAACATGAAAGAGACAAAATGCTAAACGTACAGGTAATCTGCATCGACGATCAGAACGATTTCACCAACCCCAATGGCGCCCTTTATGTCAAGGGTGGTGATGAAAACGTCAAACGTGGGGCCAAGATGATCGAACGCCTCACCGACAAAATCTCGGACATCCACGTCACCCTGGATTCCCACAACATCATCGACATCAGCCATCCCCGCTGGTGGGTTGATGCCAACAACCACCAGGTGGCCCCCCTCACCATGATCACATCAGCTGACATGGAATCAGGCAAATACAACACCTACAAGCAAGGGGCTCGTGAGCGTAGCCTCGCTTACCTCAAGGCGTTGGAGGCCACCAAGCGCTACCCACACGTCATTTGGCCGGAGCATTGCATCATCGGCGATGAGGGCCACAACCTGAACCCCGTCCTTTCCGCTGCCATTCACGGTTGGGAGCGCAAGCGTTACGCCTTCAAGGATACGGTCACCAAGGGATCCAATCCTTGGACCGAACACTTCAGCGCCGTCCAAGCTGAGGTTCCGGATCCGGACGACGTCAGCACTCAGCTGAACGAGCCGTTGGTCAAGACTTTGAGTGAGGCCGACATGGTGATCTGGATCGGTGAAGCGCTGAGCCATTGTGTGGCCAACACTTTCCGAGACGTGGTCAACTCAGCCTTCTTCAAGGACCCAGAATTGGTCAAGAAGATGGTGCTTTGTGTCGACGCCACCTCGAACGTCCCCTCGTTCGAGAAATATGGTGAGGACTTCCTCAAGGAAATGCGTGGTCGTGGCGTGACGCTCACTACCACAGTGGACGTTCTTTCCTGAACACCTGACAACAGCACAAGGACAACAAAATGCCTATTTTCAATGACGACGACGCGGCATCCTTCAAGACCAATGGGTCTGGATTCCAATTCTCTGGCATCAAGCCAACCTCTCTGGGAGCCTCCGAATACACGATCGTCACCATCTTGGTTGACGTGAGCAGCAGCGTGGCGCCCTTCGCCAAGGACCTCGAAGAGACCATCAAATCCACCATCAAGAGCTGCCAAGACTCCCCGCGGAGGGACAATCTTCTGTTGCGGGTAGTGAAGTTCAACAGTCATATCGAGGAACTGCATGGCTTTCGTCCTCTGATGGACTGCCAAGTCGACAAGTACGACAACGTACTGCGCCCAGGCGGCACCACGCACCTGTACGACGCCAGCGTGAATGTGATCGACGCCTTGGCGACGTACGGCAAGAAGTTGGTGGACGAGGAATACGACGTCAACGGCTTGGTGGTGATCATCACAGACGGAGAGGACTACACCTCCACCTTGACCCGCAAATCGGTCAAGGAAGCGTTGGGTCGAGCTATGTCGACCGAGGCGATGGAATCGTTGGTCAGCATCTTGATCGGCATCAATGTTCAAGATCCTAGAATCGGCGCCTACCTGCAGAGTTTCAAGGATGAAGCCGACATCCGCGAATACGTTGAAGCGGCCGATGCCACCCCGAAGACGCTCGCCAAGGTGGCCAATTTCGTTTCCAAATCGATCTCCAGCCAGTCACAATCGTTGAAGTCTGGCCAAGCCAGTCAACCGATCAACTTCTGATCCAAAAGAAGGGCCCCTGGGGAACGAACCTCGGGGGCCCTTCAAGGGCTCCTATGGCCGACCAAATCACATTCGCAGAGACTTTGGGCGACGACACCTTCGCCAGAGCCGTATGGGCAGCCCTGTGCGAAGATCGCTCCATTTTCGAGAAGTTGGGGATCACCGCCACTAGCCCAAGGGATCAAATCCTTACGGTCGAGTGCAAGATAGACGGTATTGAAGTCTCGCTCAGAGATTACTTCGAACGGCTTGAGAAACAGATGACCTGGCGTGTGGAACATCGGGCCAAGGAGATGCTCTCAGAATATCTGAGAGAACGGGATGTCCACAGCCGTCTCGACACGATGAACACCATTCTAGAGAAGTTCGAAAAACAGCTGATTTCTGAGTTCTTCCCCAACGATCCGGAGTTTTCTAATGACGACTGACTATTACTTCCGTATGGGGTCGTCCCACACAATCTGTCAGGACTACTGTATCGCCGGCTCGGAGACGTTTCAACACGGGGATTCATCGGACACGGTCGAGTATGCGGTACTTTCCGATGGTTGCTCAGGAGAGCCAGACCCTGCCAAGCCTGGCAGCCCCTACACGGACTTTGGAGCCCGAATCTTGGTGCGAGCCGCCCAACGTCAGATTCGAGACATCCCGTATCTAGGGTATCCTCAAGAACGCATCATTTCTGACGCTGAGGCAGGTGTGAGAGCTTTAGGCCTCCCCTCGTACGCCTTGGACGCCACACTTTTGATGGCGACCTACAGCGGAGATTTTGCCAGAGTTTTCTGGCATGGGGACGGTGTGGTGGTCAGTCGAGACCGCACCACAGGCAACTTTGATTACCACGTTCGCACGTTTGGGCAAAATATGCCGTATTACTTGCGATACACCACGAACCTGGATCGAGAGATGTTCTACCAGGATCAAGCCAAGGTAATGACGACCACTTACGGCTGGCTAAAGGATGGGGTCTGGAATCGGAACACCGAGACCAAAAATCTGTCAAGCTTGTCGAAAGCCGAGCTTGGCTGGAATCGAGTGTACGGCAAAGCCTCTACAGATCTGGTGATCCTTTTTTCCGATGGGGTTGAGTCGTTCATTGATCGAAATGGCGATCTGGTCCCATTGGAGACAGTCCTGACTGAGCTACTAAAGTTCAAGGGCCTGACGGGTGAGTTCATCCAGCGAAGATGCAATCGATTCCTCCAGAAGTTCTGTCAAGAGACCGGCTGGAAACACTCCGACGATTTCTCGATGACAGGCATCCACCTGGAGTAGCTAATGTCCGAATCTGTAGGTATCACAATCTATGTGGTGGGCTATATCGTCAGTCTCGTGTTGGCAGGAGTCGTTAAGAGTCCTGACGATAACGACTTCCTAGAGACTTGTGTGATAATGCTGGCTTGGCCCATTCTGATAGGGGGGTTGGTGGCGTTTGGGTTCTGTCTTATCTTTGTCTTTTTTGGTCAATTTCTTAGGCGTAAGTTGTCATGAAAGTATTCATCCTAGGTAAAGGGGCCATCACCCTCAGTCAGAGTGACTATGTGGCTACTGGCGGCCAGGCGTCGGTCTACGTCAAGAAAGGGACGGCCTACAAAATCTACACGAACCCCAAGGACATGCTGCCTTCGGCCAAGTTCAATGAGCTGCTAAAGATCGCTGATGACCATGTGATCAAGCCAGAGGACCTGATCCTTGATGGTACGGGGACGAGCGCTCCCATCGGCTACAACATGCGAGCTGTTCCTGACAACCCATCAGCCCTTTGCCAGCTCTTCACCAGAGCTTATAGGGATCGGAACAACATCGACGATCACCACATCATCAAGATCCTGTACAAGCTCCAACAGCATGTCAAAAACGTTCACGATGCTGGGGTGTTGGTTGTCGATCTGAACGAGCTCAATCTGCTGGTCCCAGACACTTACGATGATGTCTATCTGATCGACGTTGACAGTTATCAGACCAAGATGTTCCCAGCCACGGTCATCATGCCGTCGGTTCGAGATTGGTCAGTAGCCTCCAAGGATTTTTCACCCCTCTCGGATTGGTATTCGCTAGGAGTGTTGGCGTTCCAGCTCTTCATCGGGATCCACCCCTACAAGGGCGGGTACGATCCGGTCAACCACATCCCCAAAGACCAGCGGATGGAGTACCGGATGAAGCACAACATCTCGGCTTTCCGGCCAGATGTGCGGCTCCCCAAGTGTTGCTACGACCTAAATGTCATCCCCCAACACTATCGGGAATGGCTCAAGGCCGTGTTGGAAGACGGTAAACGCCTGGCTCCTCCAGACCCCCGTGGAGGTCAGCATATCGTTGTGGCTCCAGTGGTGGTGGCCCAAACCCTATCAGATGCGCTGGTGATCAACTTGTTCCAAGACTTCGACGGTTGGAAACTCACCGCCTACTCTGAGAACAATCTGGGCTCGGTCGCCTACCTGACAGGAGTCAATTCGAAGAAAGAACCTGAGGGGAGGGCCATGGTGGGTACCAGGACTCTGTATTCAAAACAGATCCCAGCAGGGGTGGTCCATGTGGGCCACACTCCGAAGATGAACCACCCTGTAGGGCTCTATATCTTCCAGGAGCGTCTGACCTTCATCAATTTCACCAAGAAGACAGAAGAGGTGTTGAACATCCGAGCCACCGCACTAACTAAGAGCGGCGACCGGTTCTACATCAAGTGTGGATCTGAGGTCAGAGAAGTGTCGTTCCTGGAAATGAACGATGAGATCTTGGTCACAGCCTCTCACAAGGTGGCGGGCGTGATGGAACAAGCGTCCCAGCTCTATGAGGGCTGTGCCATTCAGAGCATGCTGGGGGCCGCCTACGTGTCCCTATTCCCTGAAAGCCGAAAGGGGTTCCAAGTGCGTATGCTGGAACTCGATGACTACCGAATCATGGACGCCAAGTTCGATGGCGGAGTGCTGATGGTGGTGGGATCGTTGAATGGTAAGTACAATCGTATGATCTTCCGATTCGATGACAAGTTCTCGACATACGATCAGCGCACCATTCAAGACATCACCCCCTCTGGGCTCAACTTCATCACCCTGCAGAATGGCGTCTGCATCAGCTTGACGGAAGAAGAGAAGATTGAAGCCTTCTCGGCCAAGAAGGATTCCACCAGCCTCAAGATTGTCGAAGACAAGGCCATCGGCAACGATATGCGGCTCATCAAGCTGAACGGCAAAGCGGGCTTTATCCGTGGCGACAAGGCCTATCAGATGAGCCTCAAGTGACGACTAGAATCCGTCGAGGTAAGGTGGTCGAGATCCCACCTGAGTGGGTAGGCAAGACCCCTAGCCCACAGGCCATGCGTAAACGGGATAGCAAACAGATCCGAAAGATCAAACTCCGGCGTGAAATCGGGGGTCCTAACAAGAAGCACCCAAACACTTGGGCTCCTCGTCATATGGGCGGTCGACGGAAAGACCAAGAATGATTGGTCTAGGGTATTAATTTTCCTCTATGGCGCACCGTATGGTAGGTATGACCATGAAAATTGCTATTTTGTCTGCCCTATTGACCCTCACCGCTTGCGCCCATACGGTTATTTCAGAACCGACCGAACAAGTGGAAGTAATGCAGGCCACTGCCAATCCAGAGTGTTCCCAAGACTTCCAAGATTGTGCCACCTACCATGTGGTGACTTGTGCACGTCAAACCTGCAGCTGCACTTGGTGGATCCCCCAGGGGACTGACCAGCAATGGAACCTCGTCCCAGAGACGATGACGTGCGGTCTCACCGGCTGGGACCAGGCGCCGGACGCTTCTCAGTAGGTCACTTCAGGTTCAGCTCTACTGGCTTCGAAGAAGCTGGGGCCGACTTCTTGGTCGGAATAATGATCTTGGCTTTGCCGGTCTTGGCGTCTACCTCGATCTTAGGGCTGGCCTCTACCACCGAATCCACCTTCGCCTGTGTGGCGTCAATCGTCTTCTGAGTGGCGGTTGTGGAGGTTTCGATTCGCTTCTGTGAACTGGCAAATTCTTCCTGGCGCTCCACCAAATCTCTGACTTCTGAGCGAGTCGAAGCCACCTGCACGGTAGCGATGACGTTGATCACCAAGCAGACCACATTCAGCAATCCCAGTACAATCAGCATAGTGGTGGCTCGGCCGAACTTCAGCACCAAGATGAGCAGCACGTCCACCACCTTGTCCAGACCCGCCTGAAACTTGCTGGCCGCCTCAACATGGAGTGCGCCACTTAGCTCAATCTCGTCGTGAAACCGCTTACGCATCACATCGAGTTGACCTTCGGAGATCGATCCAATCGCTTTGATGAGAGAGTCTTCTTTATCGGTCATGGCTTATCCTGAGCTACTGTTGCGAAATTTTCGGTGGTAACTTGGTCTGTCGAATCGTTCTTCTCTGGCTCGCTTCATACTAGCCGCCGCTTCCAACAGATTGTCCTGCATCAACAGGGCTTCTTTCAGCTGATCTCGGAAATCTTGGTTGGTTTGAGCCTCAGCTTCGGCCCTCTCACGATGAGCGTCTGGCCATAAGAATCTCAAGTATTTGAGAAAGCTCATGATTTTGGGCCCTCCAGCATTCCGACGCTAACTCGAAGATCTGTGATCTCCCCCGTTAGCTGCTTGATGGAGTCAGAGAAGTTATCCATTGCCTTTTCCTGGGTCTGCAGAGCTGCCCGCATGGCGTTCTGACTCTTAGATGAATCGAGAACAAGATTCGCCGCTCCCTTGTTGACCTCCATCACCAGGACGTTGAATGCTTCATTCAACTTCTGTAGCGTCTCGGCCATCGCCTTCTGGTCAGCATGACGGTCATCCTTGGCCTTTAGCAGCGCCTTGAGGGTAACAAATAGCGCTACCATCAAAAGGACAGACAACGACCCTAAGATTCCTTGACTGGCAAGAAAATCTAAAGCATTTCCAGCAGAAGACTGCCCGGGAACATCGAATGCGAGTACCATCAACCCTATGGGTTGATAAATTGATTCCCCCCAATAGAGACTCTATGTTCAGTATGGGATGACTCGATCTGGATCGATCGGGAAGTCGTCTGGCACCTCTGCGGGCATCAATTGATTGGAATCGAAGTAGGGTTTCAGCACTTTGGCGATATTTAGGCGTCCCATCCAAGGGCGGCCAGGATAGGTTGACGCCACTACTTGAATTCGGCCCGCACCCCCCGGCACCACATGGCGAACCACTTTCTTACCGCCATGCTTCCCATTGAAGAATTGGCCATAATCGTAGCTGGTTAGCTGCTGCTGAGGGGTCAGGTCCGTGATGATGAACACGTGGGTGGTGGCGGGAGTATCGCCAATCAGGCCCATATCGCCTGGCTGGCCGTTGAACGGGGTGCCAACTTTCCAGGCCTCGTAGCTGGCCCCGGTCCCGTAGACCAGGCGAGAAATGTTGACACTGACCTGCCAAGGGTGTGTACCATCATCATCCGTACGGTTTAGAATCTTCTCATCCCGCAATCCGGCCCGTCGGAGTGACCAATGGATCAGATCCCCACAGCTCGAATAACCGTCAAAAGTCTGACGATGTTCAGTTATTTCCTCAAAAATAGGGTCTTTCTCAACCCTACCCGCATCCCCGTTGCATGCCAATACGGCATTGGCACAGATGACACGCCGCAGCAACTGCTCGTCAAATTGCCCGTGCTGATCATGAAGAGAGATGAACTTGCTCATGGTGCGGATCTCCTACCAAAAAGCAGTTCGAAAAAAGAAATCGTCAAGTATGGCGAGAAGGTGTCGCCTTGCGGTGTGTAGGCCAGAATGCCCCAAGCTCGTAAGAGCAAGAAAGCTTTGGTGAGATTCTCGTGTTGATGGCCAACGAAGATGAGACATGCCCCGATTGCGGAACGGATCACCCTCAAGGAGTGTCGGAAGACCTCCTACGACTTTTCAAACGATTTAAGGAGGCCGACAATCACCTTGATAGAGTCAGTCTAGCGACCGAGATTGCAGAAGTGGCGTTGATGGAACACGACTTCACAGATCCCAATCTGACGGACGAGTACCATCGCTACTATGAAGATTTCCAGCGTGCGAGGGATGAGTATGAGCGATCCAGCCTGAAACTGGCTCGCCTCAATGTTGGCGTGATCGAATCCTACCTGCAGGGTCTCGATACCACGGTCGAAGCTGTGTTGGGCTTGACCGACAAGGCCGTCAACTAAAAAGCCGTATTCGGGTCCAGGAGCAGCTCGTAGCGAGATCTACGAATGACGGGCTCCTGGACTTCGTTATTGAGGGCGAGGGTGATGTGGTACTTGGGGGTCGGCAGATTGATGGCCCGATAGTGGTAATGGACTGGGTCAATCATCCAAGCGTTATCGCTACGTGGGATGTGGTGGTGACGTGCCAGTAGGCTTTCGAAGTACTGGTTGGAAACCTGGTCCAGGTATTCGGCCATGTACCGCTCAACGAATGTGGCGTCTCCGTGCTGTTCATCGACACGTATTTCGAATGGCTTCAGTGTGTAGACGGTCTCGAACGGCGTTGCACGATCTGCCCGAATGCCAGTGTGATCAGTGTAAACCGGTCCATCGATGTAGTCTTGCCATGCAGATCTCAGAAGATGGTTGGGTATGATCGTATCGGGCATCAGGCACTCATCCAGAATAGTAGCACATCCAGACCCGCAAATAGGCTAAGAATAGTCAATTCGATCCAGTAATTTCGCATCAAGTTGACCATATTCCACTCTTGGTGAGCTGAAATCTGAGCACTACTCGTTCGGTGGAGGTAACTCTTGAACCCAAGACGATCGATTGCTTGGAAGCCGCCCGACTGGCGATCGTGATAGGGATGTTGACCATCACACGGCGTTCGCCCTGATCTCCACCCCAGATGGTTATTTCACTAACCCCCCATTCGACGGGAGGTAGTTTGATTGGCTTGAACGGTCTGTCAGACCAGCTTAGCGTCACATGTGGGCGATAGATGGGGAACTTCTTGCTGTACTCAATCCCAGCCTTGTCAAACGCTTCTCCCAGCCGCCCCCATAACGCATGCAACGATTCGGATTCGATCTCACATACCACTGGGACACCATGCTTGCCCTCGGGAAAGCCGATGATCTTGGTCGTCTTTACCGTGAAGGGTTGGAAGGTGGCAATCACCTCATACGCCACCTCTGTCACTCGGGCGATGGTGCTGATTGGCAGAGCATCTCCAAGGTTCAACAGAGTGATGTGTAGGTCTGATGCGGCTTCCCGATCACCTGGAACTTGGATCTCAGTCAACATGCTGGCTGTGCTGAGTGGAATCGATACTCCTATCATACTCATCCGTGCATCACCTTTTCAAAGCGGTCAACCGTATCTTGAGACCAAGCGCCCTTCAGCCCATAGTGGCCAATAGCAAAAAGCTCAGCGAAGGTCTCTCCCTCCTTGTAACTATATCGAGATGTGTACCATTCTACCCTATCAAAATCGGTTGGTAGGGAGTTCTTGTAAGAATACCGATGTCCAAGTTCATGGATAATGATGTAGTCAAAGCTACCATAGCCTTCCCCTCGTTTCAGGACGGCGGGTGTGGTGCGGACTAACAGCAGATCCTCATTACTCTTGTATTTTCCACCAACCGTTCCATGGAACTCCTTTGGGGAAGCGAAGGCTATTTTTACACCACCCTTTAGAGCCTTGGCCCGCCATCCACCTAAGGATTCGATCAAAGTGTTGAGGCGGTGTGCGTATCGGTCCAACGTCTTAGCATCCAAACCTGCCCGATTCAAATAGGTGTTGGCTCCTATCTTCAGCTCAGCAGGAACGGTGGTGCCACCCTCGTCAGAGAAATACCGGACCAAATCACCAAGGCGGGGTTTGATCAAACCCCAGAATTTCTCTACATTAGCCCTGTAGGCATCTGGACTGTCCTTATACACGTGGGTACCAAATACCAGCGCCCAATGCAGACCGTCACACCACTCTTTCAGATCCTTCTGCCCCTTGGGAGTCTTCGGAGACTTGAAACGGAAGTTGGCCTCAAACCACTTACCCGTATCTACCGCCTCTTTGCCGTCATAGGGAACTGTGTTGAGCAGGTGATCCATCTTTCGCACCAAGTCATGCTCCAACCCAGCCACGAATACTCTCGCCCCCTCAGCGGTAAGGTCCCACACATGATTCGACGAAGATGGGATCGAACTCACTAGATGCCTATCGTGTAGATCCAACATCCAATAGTGTTGGTCCGAACCTTCTTTGGTGGTGATCAGCGACCCAGAGTGCATCAGGTCTAGGGCTTCCCGCTGGTAGAGGCTCATCGCCTCAATGTGGGCTGAATGGTCCAACTGACCCGCCTCAATGGCTCGTACCAACGTTTCTTCAGCCGCTTCCTTGTCGCCCCGCCATTGCCCGCCAAAGCCCTTGTATTGCTTGATCGCCCAAGCGACCGCCTTCTGACTAGGCCACTTCCTGAACCCCTGACCATTGTTGGGGGCATTGATGGTTCGCTCCCCATTTGGCCCGACTCTTGTAAAGTATCTCCGTTCCCCCTTGGCGACCTGCATGACTTTTTCCCACAGGTTTCGATCCACCGCGTCGTACTGATCCGTCAGATACGGTTTGGAGGGAGCGTCCTGTTTGGCCACCAGATCTTCTGCCCAATGTTCGGTCATCTCAAGAGGACGTTTTCTTTAGTAAATTGTGCATACCGACACCAGGAGGAAACGATGCAAAAAGACGTGATCATCACCGCCTATGCCAACTCCTCCCAAGCACCTTGTGCCAATTGGGCCAAAGAATTCTTCCTAGAAGAGCCTATTGTGTTGGTTGTGCCAGGATCTGATGGCACATTCTTCCGTAAAGGAAGGCAATGGGCCGCCTCTGGGGACGCCTTCATGGCCGCCCTCTCGGAATTGGCACCCAAACATAAGGGGGTCGAGATCCGACGACGGGCTTTGGTGACGTTTAGTGGTGGGTGGCAGATCGCTAATCAGATCCTGCTTCAAGAATGGGGCAGGGTTGATGCATTGGTGTTGGAGGACGGGCTGCACACAAGAGAGCTGGACCATTGGATCAAGTTTGCCAAGCGAGCCGCCAAGGGTGACGCATGGTTGATGATGGCACATACCAGAATCCAACCCCCCTACGTGTCGGCCCAAGAGACCAATCGACACATCTTTCAAGAGAGCTCAGGAGCCGCCCTATCTTGCAAGCCGCTGCCCGAATACTTGACCAAGCCGCAAATCCCCAAGGAAGGGATCAAGGTATCGGTCCCTCCAGTACGTGATGCCAATGGCAACATTTTGATGCCCGCACAATCAAAGATCTGGACCAAGGATAGCCTGGCCCAATGGGAAGGTGCGGGCAATATGTACCGTCTAGAGTATGACGGGAACGACCGGCCCGATCATGTGTACATAGCCCAGCATGTGGCTCCTAGGATTTGGAGGATGCTGGGGGAGAGTTGGATGGACGGATCTCAAAAATCTCACCCCCACCCCTGAAGAACTTCTCGGCTATCTTGAAGACGGGCGTCCCCTTGGGGTATTCGGGGAAGTGTATTTGGAAGTAGTCCATATTGATGGCCCGTTTGACCGAGGTGACGGAGGGGTCAATGATGAATCCGATCTTGGAGCTACGTTTCTGCGGCACCCGACCAGGTTCGTCAAACTTCTGCTTGTAGTAGGCCGATTCGATCCATGCGATCTGCTTCTTGGAAAGACCCCCATAGCGGTGAACCGCATCCCACATGCCCTCAAAGACCTCTCGATCTTTGGCCGTCAAGGTGCCTATTTTTAGTAGTTTTTCGAGCATCTGCTTTGCGGGAATGGCTGCCATCGTCGGCCCTTACACCAATCGGTGTACGCAAGCAGATGCCCGAATCAGAAGACTCTTCTAGATTGGTTCGCCTCGCCTATCAGGACGCACGCCAGTATGTTGAGATTCAGAAGAAGTCAGGACCGCTGTCAAGCGCCAGTACGTCAGCTTACAGCTCATTTCGAGAAAGCTGTAAACGGGCACGTCTGGCGCATCGTCTAGTTCTGAATGAAGTGAGGAAAGAAGAGTGGGATAAAGAGTGGGAACGAAAACCTCTTAAACCAGGGCCAAGGTTTGTCCCCCCAGAATCAAAGGGTAGATGGGCGCTTCTGAGGGACGGGGACCCGATGGTGTAGGGATCCCGATGAAAACTTTCGGATGGATGCTTGGCCTCGTATGTATCGTCGCCGTTACGATCCTTTACGCCGTTCCTGCTGGGGTTCGCTACTATGTGGAGAACAATTATGCTGGGGTTACGGTCAAAGGAGATATCCTTCTGTACCCCTATGGCATTATTGAGCTCAGAGGAGTGGCGATCAATCGCCCCAACATCAAAGGGGAGTTGAGCAAGGTCACGGTGGCGTTCACCAAACAGGTCCTCATCTGGGGTGGGTACTTGGATGTGGTGGTGGACGACAGCCTCAAGAGTGGGGCCAAGACTCCTTCTAATTTCACCCTGGAAGGAATGCATCTAAATGTTCTGGTCCACAAGGGCGAACATCAATTGCATGCCAAAGAACTTCGCTTCAACAACCAGGAGGTCTGCTTTGATACTGGTGACGCCAAAGCTTTCGGTCTCCACGCCTTCCTGACAATGGGCTGCATGGATCGGGAGCATAAGACGGTCAGCTTGGACAGCCTGATTGTCAACGTCAATCTGCCCTTCAATGTCCCCAAGTTGGACCAGGGACAAGAGGTCACGCTCAAGAAGCTGAAGGCCGATCCAGGAAATAAAATCGTAGAGTTCGAAGAAGCAAAGGTGGGCTCCGTTCTGGATATTCACGGAAACTCCACCTTCAAAGTCACTGAAGACACCCTGTCGGTCGATATCTCCAATGTCCAAGTCAACCATCCTTGGATCGCCACAACTCCGGTCGTCTATCCCAGCTTGGGTCTGAGGGTCCCCAAGCATGTTCTGAAGACCAGATCAGGACTCATTCGTGTGGATGTGGGGCCGGCCAGCATTCAGGTGGACCCCTCGACCTATCAGATTGAAGGTTCGGAGGATTGCAACACTTGGGTCCAGGCTTTCCCACAACCCGTCTCAGAGGCGATCCTAAAGGCTGAGGGCCACTTCTCTGGCCAGTTGTCGTTCGAGGTCCGGACTGTCCCCAAGCCTTCCTTCAGCATCAAAAACAGCTGCAAATTCGAGTGTAGCTCGGAGCTGATCACCTCCCTGAAGAGCGGACAATTCAAGTACATGGCATACGGAAAGGACAGTTCGTTCTCCAGAGTGTTAGGGTCTCAAAATAAAGACTGGACCCCGCTATTTACCCTGCCTCCCAGCATCCCCAAAGCGTTCATCACATTGGAGGATCCAGGCTTTGAATCGCATCATGGCATCATCCCACAAGCGTTGGAGAACTCGCTCAAAGCGAATCTCCAGCTAGGAAGGTTCTTCCGAGGAGGTAGCACGATCTCAATGCAACTCGTCAAGAACATCTGGCTCGAACGATCCAAGACTCTTGGCCGGAAAGCTGAAGAAGCCATCTTGACGATCGCTCTGGAGTCCTGTCTCAGCAAGGCCGAGATCTTGGAGCTCTACCTCAATGCAGTCGAGTTCGGACCCAACCTATATGGGATCGGTCCAGCCGCCCAACACTACTTCCACAAGCCGGCTCAGCAGCTTGAGGTGGACGAGGCCTTCTACCTAGCTAGTGTGCTGCCCCACCCAAGGACCGCCTCTCCCCCCACACCAGCCGTGATGGCAGGTATCAGGAAGCTGATGGGCACGCTGGCGAGTCGGGGGCTGATCTCTAATGAGATAATCCCCCCACCGGATCAAGACACTGCCGGCTGGGACGCCAACTGAACAGCCTAAATCTTGCGGCTATTCAGACCAACAGCCCTCTTATAGGCAAGAAGCATCAATCGAACGAGCTTGATTTAGGCTCGTTCGATTGATAGACCCCTAATCTAATAGGCTGTTAGGAGTTGGTGAATAGCCTATTAGATCCAGAAATCGGCTGTACTTCCAGCAACCTAGGTGCTACTATCATATGGTGCCCATAGGAGCAAGTGAACAACCTAGAATGAAGCCGAATGGGCTAGATCTTGGCTCATTTGGTCTATTACACTGTTGTTTCAAAAACCCCTTATTGGAAGTTTAGCTGCATGGTGAATAGCCTTGATCTGGCCGCTGATTGGGCCGCATTGGAGCGTAAGAAAATACCCAGCCGGAGGGTCTCGCTTGAGGGCAAGGTCTTTACCAGGCTGACCGTGGGGACCTTCCACGGTCGAGACAAGAACCGACGAGCCCTGTGGAACTGTAAGTGTAGTTGTGGCAACACCAAAATAGTCAGCAGCAACGCCCTCTTGACTGGTAGCGTCAAAAGCTGTGGCTGCCTGATGCGGGAATACCAGCATCGGAAGAAGGGCTAAGCTACTGATAGGAACAGGAGGGTATGTTGTCAGCATCCTCTCCGCAAATTGGCTGGGGCAAATACCAGGCGTTCGAAGGTCCATACTACTGGGGTTCTCAGAAGTTCGTCTTGCCGCCCAACCCCACCGAGAACCAGAAGATCTTGGGAGTAGTGACCCAGACCGAGGGCGGAGCCGCCGATGCGGTCAACGCCTATGATCGGTGCATAATTTCGGTTGGCCTCATCCAATGGTGTGAGGGAATGTACCTTGCTAGCAACCTGTTGAGTGGGATCGCCGCAAGGGAACCCACCCTGCTGGCGCCGCTCCAGCCGGCCCTGGAGGCTTCAGGAGCGAGCTTTAGACCAACGGGACGGGGTAACTACCGCTTCTTCATTGGCGGCAATGAAGTCGACAGTGCGGACGAACAGAAGAAGCTGTTCCTGCTGAACAGTAACGGTCTGATCGACTCTTGGGACGATGCTTCTAAGGCACACGCCCGCTTGTGGGTCGCCTGTATGGCCAACACGTTGGCTCAATCGGCTGCCATGACGGTTCAGGCCGACTATACGGCCGAACGGATCAAGACCTTCTGTATGCCGGCAGCCAAACAGATCCTGTTTGACGGCACCCCGAGTGAGGGATGGACGGGAGCTTTGCGGGCGGGCTTCCTGAGCTTCGCCGCCAACCTGCCGGCTGTGGCATCCAAACATCTGGAGATAGCGGTCAAGTCCACAGGAGCTGCCAAGTGGAGCCCTGATTGGTGCATCCACATCTTGAAACAGCTGACCTTTGGACCGCAGATCACCATCTACCCTGGACGTTACGACAAGATCCGTCCTGCGATAGAGAAGCTGTACGGTGTAGACCTGCCAGACTTTGCTCAGGAACTACAGGCTTGGCGTGATGATCATGCCGCTCAAGCGCCAGTTGAGACTGGTGAGCCGACTTTCGAACACCCCAAAGAGATACAGGAGCTGTTGATCGCACTTGGTTATGACCTAGGTCCCAAGGGTGCCGACGGTGACTTTGGCCAGAAGTCAAGGGCAGCTCTCAGGACGTTCCAAGGACTCAACAGCTTGGTGGCTGACGGCAACCCCGGCCCCAAGACCAGGGCTGCCCTATCAGCAGCGTGGCGTAAACTTCACTTTTGAGTCAATAGACTCAAGATCTTCTGCTCATCAGGGTCTTTGGGTTTTGGCAAAGGAGCGAAGAAGAAGTCCTGATCTTCCTCCAACCAAGACATCACCCTAGCGTCTGCCAGTTCGGGTCGATAGCTTTTGGCGAACCAACCCATAGCGGTGTTCATACGGTTGTGGCTTGCCGCTTCACCTTCCTGACAGTTACCAGAAGCGTAGCTTCGCAGACGGTCTTGAATCGGAAGCTTGCTGCATTGTCCGAACGACAGCCGCAAGATCCTCAACCCTTCGCTGATGCAAAGCTTACGGTCAGCGATCAGCTCAGGTCCTGTGTATCCTCGGAAGATTTCCGACTCTGGATCGTTCCACCTGATTGGACGATCGTGCTTGGTGTTCCAGGGAAGCGTTTTTCCTTTGCCAACCTTGATCTGCATCATACACCAGGATCGTCCACCGTCCCCTCTAGCGTAGGGGCCTAGGTTTAGGTCTATGTGACGCATGATCGAACTCTCATGATGCATCACACTAAGAATCACACTCACAGTGCGGGCACGTCCGTCTGGCCCTCTAAACAGCGGTTTGGTGGCCGGATCGTAAACAACTGCCACAATATCGTGTGCAATCGATTCATATCTGGCGAGAGATTGCTCCTTGGTTTCGATCGCGTCCTTATAGGGGACCTTTCGCCCTGGAGGGGCAAAAGCTACGAAGAAGGAGAGAATCCAGGCAAATACGTTCATCAGTCGTTTCCTTTTTAGGGGTCAGCCCCGAGTTGGGGGTAGGACTTAGCTTTTACGATAAGAACCTTCTGACTGCAATTGTTTCCGGTGTATACACCAAAGATGTCGACAGTTTCCAAATTCCACTATGATTTGTTGGGGTCGGAGCCCACAGCGGTTCAAGCCAGCCTTTATGAGAGTTCGGAGAAACATGGATTCAGCAACGATACTAAGGATCCACTGCTGTTCATTGGAACCTTGGTGTTGGGACTGAGGACTGCTTTTGAGCCGGAAACCGGAGCTTTCCATGATGTGGTGTTCCCCATCCCAAAGAATTTGGAGGAATTCGCCATCGACACCATGAATCGAGTCATCCGAGCCATTGGTCAGAAGCGCCAACAACTCGACCGAAAAACTAGAATCCAGGGAGGGCGGCAAATTGGAGAAGCGTTTTGCCGACTCCACGTCGGCAACCGTGCCTTCACCTTACCAGAAGAGCCCTCCAGATGGGTGGCTTTCGGCTTCTTGACCAATAGTCCCGCCCCCGCTTGGCTCCGTGCCGGCTTGTTGGTGTTGCCATGACGGACCGATTTGACCTTGATTGGGAGGCCCTTCAGAAGAAATCACTCATCAGGGTCACGACCAATCATTCCTACGATTTTGAAGCCCAACTGGAAGTTGCCTGTGAAAAGACGGTCTTTGATCTGACCCATCTTTTCCGCAAGCATCAGGTGTCGGCCGAGACCGCTCAAGAGCTGATGGGTGAGATGGTGAGGCGTTTTACCTCACATTGGAAAGAATCCCTCAAGAATCAGGACCTGGCGGGCTTGGTGGAATACATCCTAGAAGGGCAGCAGCTAAGTAATGTCGAACTGAGCAGCTACTTGAGAGCTCTTCCTCTGACGTTCATCACCCGGATCTGTGATCCAGAGGTAGGAGGTGGGGATAATACAGGTATCAAGCAAGTGATGGGGGTCGAATTGGCCAGGCGAAATGGGACCGCCTCATATCAGGTTACCAAGAAGTACGGACAATTCTGTCTCGAAGTGGTGGACTTGATTAGGGATGTCAAATTCGACGTGTTTTTGTTTGAAGTATTTTGACCCCTGGTGTATGGCGAAGGATGGCTGAGAAAGATCTAGAGCGAGATTGGGATCTTTTTCACAAAAAAGCGTCCGAATCGTCCGAGCAAACGATTTCTCCCTGGGTCTGTAAGTGGGCCAGTACAGTCCCAAACCTTGATCCCGTCATCTTACTAGATGAGGCCAGCGAGGAATTGGCCCTATATGAGCGAACCGACCCAGCAGTGCTGACTAGCCAGATTGACTGGTTATCAGACGGGTTGGTGCACAACCTGATCCGTCGAATAAGGAGCGGGTTGAAGCTGACAGGCAGAACCACTGCAGATGTCGACGAATGGGACCTGCTCCGTAACTTGTTGCTATTACCAGATCTGACCCTTGAGGGGAACGAGCCGTTCAAAGATCTGGTGGATCAAGGGTTGACCATATCGCTTGCCTTCAAGGCTTTGTGGCAAGCTCGATTTCTGATCACTGAGGGACAATCGGTCGAATCATTCGTAACCACGTTAGGCAAGTGGTTGTGTGGTGTAGCAATATTCTCAGAGGACGTCGAACGGTTGCATCAACTGGGAATCGAACACCTCCTAACGACCATCTCAGACCGTCTGGATGTGTTGTTCATGTTGCTCACATTGGCGAGCCAGAATGACCTGTTGGACCGAGTGATTGTGCCTTTCAAACACTTGGATCAACTGATCACCAAAGAGCTGTATAGTCGTAAGGTGTTCACCAAAGAATTGTACGAGTTCCTCCTAGCGGCCGACCGCTGGGGGCGAATCGAGGCTCCTGTGGGATTCATATTCACGTACGACAACCCTGACACGGTGGACGTGTTGGAGGATATCGATCCATTGCTCGGCAGACAATTGAAACGCATCAAGGAGAACAGTAGATGAAAATACGACGCATCGCCTTTACCGGCCCTTCCGGAACAGGCAAGACAGTTCTGGCCAAACAACTAGAACAACAGTTGGGCATTCCCTTCAATCCTATCGGGTCTCGCACCGTCGCCAAGGAGATGGGGTTTAGCAATCCCTATGATGTGGATCAGGCCGGCCGACGGAAAGAATTCCAGGAGCGTCTATTGGGCGCCAAAATAGCCTGGGAGACCGAGAATCAGTCCTTCGTGACAGACCGCAGCACCTTCGACAATCTATCGTACGACACCTTGCACGACCCCAAAGCAGCGGATCCGGTCAGTATCGAGCGGGCAATTGCTCAGGCGCAGTCCTACACACATGTCTTCTTCTGTAGTGCTCAGAGCTTCATCAATGTGCAGTCTGACCCGATCCGGATTCAGAACTTGGCCTATCACGACATGTATGAAGCCCTGCTGATGGGACTTCATATCAAGTACGGGGTCAAGTTCATCAAAATACCCTACGGCGAACTAGAGCAACGGCACCAATTCGTCCGTTCTCTCACATAGCCAACGCTTTGGCCAGGTGGCCGAAGTAATCCAGCACATCACCGTTTCGGAAGTCGATCTTAACCAACATGGTCTTGATGGCGTCTCGCTCATGCTTGGGCGCCATCTTGATCGCATCAATCACGCACCCAAGCGGGATCGAGTTCTCACCTGACGGGCCTTCAACGAAGAAGCGGTGCTCGGTGTCGAGGCCTTTTTCGGAAACGAACGTCTTGAGCCAGGTGTTGAAGTTCATGCAGGATAGAACGGAAGCAAGGTTCGGAAGTTAAGGCTAACGGTAGTACCAGGCCCAATAATTCTCGGTGTGCATCCGGCACCATCGATTACCCCGTTGTCCAGCGCCACCTGGACAACCAGGGATTTGTTGCTGCAATAGATGATCCCAAGCTTGGCCGCGACACATCTCATTCTTTGGATACCACACCACCCTAGCTAGCGGGAAGCCGCCTGCCAGAGAATTGTTGGGGGGACGGATCAGCGCTAGCCGCATCCTCATGCCGGCCAGATTGGGGTCAAAAGGACCGGCTTGATGGAATCTGGCTGCTGTCAGCACCTCTTTGGGGCTATCTTGATTCATGCGTCGAGTTCGATATTCAGCAGGATGGCGGCCTGGCGGATCGCCTCAATCGTCACTCCTGGACGGGGGAGAGCATTGAGTTTTCCATACAGATCGGCCGAAACCTTCTTCAAAATGATATCGTTTCGATAGTCCAATTCGTGGAGATAGACCCGGCCGGGGCTACTGTATTGACCGCCGTCAATCTGGAGGGTGTGGATGTCGAATTGATAATCCCGCAAATCGATCTTGGCCCATTTGCGGCCCACTTTCAGTACCTTGGCCTGAAATAGGGTGTCGGCCCGACGACCCTGATTAAAGGTTTCGTGGACGTAAACGGTTTGACCTACGAGGAAATGATGACTCATGAGAAGTTAGAACGGAGATTGGTACGGAAGATTAAGCTTCATCACCAAGAATCTCGGCACCCCTATACTGGCTGGCCTCGTTTTCCTGGATGGAACGGGGGATATCTTGTGGGATTGGAGGCGTAGGGGCATCTCGTCGGACCAACCCTCGGCCTAGCTCGATCGCCTCATGGGCCACCATCTCCATACGATTGATAGCTAGATCGGCCAGCTGATCAAGTTCTCGTTTCCTGGTTGGATCGGTTGCCTCCGCCGCTTGTTGCCGCAAACCTTCTGCCCTCATGTCGGCCTGGCCAAGACGAACCAAAATGCCTTCCATGTGTTGAAGGATAAGGATTCGATCTTCCGCCCCTAGCCGCATCCTGCCCATCGCCTCCCAGAACTCCATCGCCGCCCCGTCCGGTGTATAGTCAGGGCCAAATTGCAGACGGCCGTCTCTCTTGATCAGAACCAAAGGATTGCTCCTACTACCGATCACCAGATCGGTAGATTCTATGTACCCTGTAAAATCATGGTTGTCGATCGTCTCGGGTTGAGGGCCGGTGATTCGGGCCCAAGACACATCCAATGGTTCGTCATCAACGTCAGGCATAACTGACGATACACCAACCAGACCTCTTAAGTCATAGCCTATAAGGGCCGTTCTAACCGTCATGCGAACACTTGCCACCATCCAGACCATCCAAGAGGTCCAACCGATCGAAAATGCCGATGCGATCGAACGTGTCAAGATCCTGGGTTGGTACGTCGTAGCCCGCAAGGGTGAGCTGAAAGTCGGTGATCGGATCGTGTATTGTGAGGTGGACAGCTTGTTGCCCGAACGGCCGGAATTTGAATTCCTCCGCAAAAGCTGCTTCCGTCAGGCCATCATCGAAGGCGACAACACCCTCTTGAGGGCCGGCTTCCGGATCCGTACCGTCAAGTTGCGTGGTCAGGTGTCGCAAGGCATCTGCTTCCCCCTCAGTATCCTGCCGGAAGGTGCCCCGACAGAGGTTGGGTCCGATGTGACCGATCTTTTGGACATCATCAAGTACGATCCTCCCTTGCCATCTTGCTTGAGTGGTGTGGTGAAAGGTCATATCCCCGACTTCATCCCCAAAACGGATGAAACCCGCGTCCAGGTGTTGGAAAATCTGTTGGCTCGTCATCAGGGCAAACAGATGTACATGACCGAGAAACTGGACGGTAGCAGCGCCACCGTATTCTGTTACGGTGACCAAGAAGGCGTCTGTGGTCGTACCCTGTGGTTCCACACCGATGACCCTCAAAACACCATCTGTCGGGTGGTCCGTGAGATGGGGATCCTGCCTCTGCTTCGGGCTGCTTCGGTGGCAGATGGCTGCTGGTACGCCATCCAGGGGGAGATTATCGGCCCTGGCATCCAGAAGAACCGCTACGGTCTCAATAAGCCGCAGCTCAGAGTGTTCAACGTTCTGAAGATCAATGATGGGGCGGCCGGCACTCATCTGGTCAGTTTGGACACCTGCTTGGCGGTCACTCAATCGGTTGGCCTTCAGATGGTGCCCTGGTTGGGAAATCTGACCCTCGATCACTCGGTAGACCAATTGGTCGAGCTGAGCAAAGGGAAGTCCCGCTTGAACGACAAGGTTCATCGTGAAGGACTGGTGATCCGCCCCTACAATGAAGAGAACGACCCAGAAATCGGCAGACTCTCTTTCAAGGCCATCAACCCTGACTTCTTGCTGAGATATGAAGAATGAGCCGTGACACTATCGTCAAAGACGATCAAGGCAAGCAGTACAGCCTCGACAATCTGTCAACTCAGCGCTGGCTGGAGGGACAGGAACATGGGGTAGAGATAGCGGCCAAGTTTATCAAGGACAAGTCATTGGAAGCTTTTGGCCGATCCCAAGATAAGGAAGCGCTGATGCTTCGGGGTCTGGCAGATGAGATTGTGAAAAAACTGATTCCTGAACTGAAGTCCAAGTCCAAACAGCACAAGGAACGATTCCCAATCGAGGTCAAAGATGATGACTCCTGAAGAAGCACTGGCGAGCTTTATTGCCGAACAGGCTCAGCTGATCCACATGGGAACCCAAAGCTATATCGTCGGTGGGGCGGTCAGAGATCACGTCCTAGGACTGCCGATCAAAGACTTGGATGTGGTGGTGGAGACCCGCAACGGGAAGAACGCCCTCACATTGGGCGAAGCGGTGGCGGGCCGTCTGGGCCTGGCGGTCCATGCGGATCAGTATGGTGTGGTGCACATTGGGCCGATTCAAGAATCTTTCGTCTACCGTGGGGTAGATCTCAAGGGTCAAAAGATCGAGATTGTCACTGCCCGTCAGGAAAAGTACGACAAGTCCAAGAAGGACAGTCACAAGCCGTCCGAGGTCCAGCCTGGAACGATTCGCCAAGATCTTGAGAGACGCGACTATTCGGTGAATACGTTGATGTGGTGTCTCTATGACGTCAACGTTGTGACTCAGCTTGACCAATCCCCATTTGAAGCTCCCATCACCGATCTGTTGGGCGGCCTTGAGGACTTGAAGGAGCGGGTTCTTCGGACCCCCATGCATCCGGAAGAAACCTTTGACGAGGATCCTTCCCGTATCCTTCGAGGAATCCGTTTTCTGGTCAAGTACCAGCTATCCCCCAACCCCAGAACTTGGGAGGCTTTCAAATCAAAGGCGGAAGAGATCCGCCGGCTACCCTATGAAGTGGTGGCAATGGTGTTTATCGACAAGATCCTAGCTTTGCCGAAGGAGCAGGTTCAGCTTGCTTTGGATATGATGGCCCACTTGGGCCTACTTAGGATCGTGTTCGATATGGTGCCAAGCGGACGAATGCGCCGAGGCATCAATCAAACGATCCAAGATACCAGGACCTTGCTCAAGTTGATGCAACTCACCAGCCCTCAGATGGTAGGACATCAACTCAGTGATCAAGAGTACCGTCTACTCTGGGAGCATTCGCTCACTAGGAACGATCAGGAGCTCGATGCCCTCTACCAAAAGTTCCTCAAACCACCCTTCGATACACTACGATTCATCCAAGACACGGGTGCGAGCGGGCCTGCCATTGGTGAAGCGGTAAGTCGAGCTAGACTGAAAGTACTGAAAAATCCCTCAATCACTGCCGAGGAACTCCAAATCCAAGCCCTTTACGAGGTTCCATGAAAGCACTTGCCATCATGCTGTTGGTCGGTCTCGCCTGGCCGGCCAGCACTCCACCCGAAATTCACCGAAATTGCTCCAACTGCGTCCGTAGGTGCAGTCGTGCGCTCGATCCGTTGGGATGTCGGAGCATGTGCTACTACCTCAAAGGGATGGCGTGCATGGATCAACATAAGGGCCCTGGCCCCGACAAGGCATGTAGCTGCACCTAAGGAAGATGTCATGAATTGGCGTGATGGTGGACATTATCAAGGATTGATCGTTCGTATCGGTCCCGACGATCTAGATCGTGTGGGCAGTTGTTGGATGAAGGGTCGTCTCCTAGTAGGCGATCTGGCCATGGCGATCAGTGGGTCGGGAGATTGTTTTTGGAACTATCAGTTGGTTCAAAACAACGCTTATCTTGGAAGAAGTGGGAAGAAGGGATTCAGGCTCATCCCAGAATCTCAATTTGGAGCCTATGTGTTGGGTACGCCTTTGGAATTCCAACCCACCAATCGGGAACGGCATCTCCTGCTCGCTGGAGAACACATCACTCTTGAGGCGGACCCTGGACCTGAACGTCCTCTAGCTCTGAATCCATGAAGCTGACAATCGAACAGGCACGGGGCTTCATAAAAATGACCCGCCAGGCTGAGCTGACCCAAGAGGCCAGCCTGGATCTAGCTCAAAAGTTTGCCAATGAGTTGGGGCCTGACGGGCCTGCCTTGGTGGAGACGCTGGTCCGTCAGGTCTACGCCGAGTCGGAAAGCAGATTTGACGCCTTCAATAGAAAGGTGCGACGGACCCAAGGCGGAGACCCAGATGCACAGGTCGACATGGCGGCCTTGAGGGTATCGATCCTTGTGATTGCTGAGGCGATGGCGGATCCCAGCTATGTGCCTGACCAAGAAGATCTCGACGCCCTATCAGAGATAGCCAAACTTGGCACCTTCGAGGCCGATTGACGGTGTAGTGTAGTCGATGAAACCGACCGGCAATCCTGCTATAGACAACTCCACTGCCCAATGGATCGTAGGTTCGGATGAATGCGGGTTCGGCTGTTGGGCGGGCGACTTGGTGGTGGCGGGCACCCGCCTACCTAGGGGTTGGACCGACCCTGGGGTGGGGGATTCGAAGAAGCTGTCCGAGGTCAAGCGAGAGCAGGCCTACCGGCGTTGGACTGAGACTGAGCCGGTCCCCTACTGTCGTGTAGCGGTTAGCGCCAAGGTGATAGACCAGCACGGGGTGTGGGAATGTCTGATCCAAGCCCACCGGAAGGTCCTGAGTGAGTTGCTGAAGGGCATTGACCCCGATGATGTGTTGGTGGTGGTGGACGGCTTCAAGGGGCAAGGACAGAAGATCCTACCTCAGGCGATCGGGCTACCCAAAGCGGACGACCTGATCCCTGCTGTATCGCTAGGGAGCATCATCGCCAAGGTGTGGCGGGACCGGCAGATGGTAGAGCTAGCTAAGAAGTACCCTGGCTACGGATTCCAGAATCATAAAGGGTACGGGACTGACGAACACCAACAAGCTTTGCTCAGGCTGGGGGTGACCGACATACATCGCCGCAGCTACGCTCCTGTCACCAAAGCATTGATAGCTCAGGACACCCCTGCTTTGGGCTTCGATGAATGACAACGGATACCGAAATCAAAGAAGCTCTTGACTATAAGCGGAGCTGGAAACCAGGAATGCCGGAGCCAAAGTCCTATGAATGGATCTTCGACGTACACCTAGAAACCGTTGAGCGTCGCTCAAAGCTCGCCGAAGCGTTCATCCCATTAGGGCGCCATCGGGTCGATTTTTGCACCGTTAAACGACGTCGGTGGTCAGAAGGTGGCTATAGCGTCGATGATATGCTGAAGCGGTTCACGAAGATTAAGGAGGCCCTAACCGGAGAGGAGGTGTTTGACCGCACTGCATTTTTATCGGTCTATGGTGACCTCCGAATGATGAAAGACGAGTATGATTCGTTTCGAGCAAGTCTCAAGTCTTCGGATAACCGGCCGTAAAGATGGTCATGCACAAAGTGTTGGTGGTTGACGATTATCCGGATGCGGCCCTTTGGATCTCGGACCTGTTGGGGAACGCTTTCGATGTGGAACTCTTCTACGATTCTGGAAAGGCGTTGCAGGCCATCCTAGCAGGACAGTACGCCTGCGTGGTGTCCGATGGCAGGATGCCTGGCTTGTCGGGGCCGGAACTGATGCGAGCCACGCTGGCCCAAAAGCCCGAGATGGCGGGTCGTTTCGTCTTCGTGACCGGAACCCCCTTCGAAACCATTCGAGAACTGGAAGATGTTGGCCCAGCCAAAGTGCTGTTCAAGCCCGCCCACAAGTCAGACCTGCTGGAAGCGGTCGGGAAATCGTGCTCAGTTGCTGGCTAAGATTAGGACTCGTACCAAGCCGATAATGAAGGGCGGCTATGTCCTTGAAGAGGATCTGGAATTCTTCATCCATGAAGTGGCTCATCTGGTGACCCTCACCTCTGTTCAGCACACCAAAGAGTTGCTGATGGGCACTCAGATGATACCTGTAGGGAATCTGATCAAGCAACAACTCAAGACGCCAAAAGGTCAGGACAACAATGAAGTGTTGACTACCGCAGTTACCATTTTGGCGATGGAACGCTTGGGCAAAGGGTCGCTGGTCGAATCGGTCCTGAACATGTTCCTGAATCTTCAGACTATTAGTCTCGATGAAGATTCCTCCAAAGAGGAGATCAAGGCCGCCAGGGACCCGATTCTGCTCCAAACCATGCAATTGATGCTCCGACCAAAGACTCAAAGGCTGGCACGCCAGATGGTGAGGATGCTTCGAGAGCTGGAATCCAGCTTGTGAAGCGGTGTAGGGATAGGGCCCTATGACGATCTCCCTCCAATATCAGGCTGAGACGCTCACTTGGGGACAGTTCATCGCCCGAACACCCAGGTTTTCAATCGCCCTGGATGGTTACGTGAGCGGCGGCCCTAGGTTTGATCCATTGACCCCTAGAGCTAGTTTCAACCATCATGACCAGGTGAACCGGCTCGCCACCCGAGCGACATGTGGCCAAGTGTTGATGGCGTTGAGGCAAGGACTCTTCAGCTGCTTCCGCAATGAGCAGGGCCCGCAAGCAGTCGTGTACGTCAACGATTGCGATGAAGACGTCTGCACCAGCTGGGCGTTGCTCAAGCATCACTACTTGGCTGAAGGAGCGGTCAATCCGTTGCTCAACAGGTTGGTGGCGATGGAAGACGCACTAGATAGCACAGCAGGGGCGTACCCGTTCCCCAAGGACATGCCAGCCTTACGGGAGCTCGCCTGGGTGTTCGAACCCTATCGGCAGTTCCGAGCTAGTGGCCGGCTTCAATTCCAAGTCCCACAAGAGTTCCGATCCGTCATTTCTGACGTCGAACACCGGATCTTGCAACATATCGCCGGTCGTGGGCATGAGGTGCCCCTAGATACCCGCTACGATGTGTTGGGCGGCGGGCCCCGATGGTCGCTGGTCCGAGAAGTCGGAGCCCAGGCCCGCACCGGCATGTTCTCTGATGGGATCAAGGTTTTCGTCACCGCCAGAGAGCTGGCTAGTGGCAAGATGGCCTACATCATCGGCAAGATGGACCACTTCAATCCTTTGGACCTGGTTCGGCTGACCAAGACGCTGAATGAGACCGAACACTGTCTGGCCAATGACCAATGGGGTGGAGGCGACATGATCATCGGCAGCCCAAGGAATGCCGGCTCGGGCATTGCCATCGAACAACTCACTCAACTGATGAATCAGGCAATGGCCAGATGTCTGACCTAGACGAATTGCGCCAAATAGTCGGCGCCAGAGCATTCGCCGCATTGCTACGTGGTTCGCCTCTGAGGCAATGGCGACGCACCACCCCATGGAACTGGTGGGTTGAGAATCGCAAATCCGTCATGCTTTGGCACTCAACCCCAGAGCAAAAACGACGGCCCGACCTTCGCTTGTTCGAACTAAAGTTTCAATCTCCCAAAACGGTGACACATTACCTGCATACTCAATCTGAGTACTGTGAGTATGTGTTGCTAGCTAGGTATCAGGTAAAACATGTCTGACGTGAAAGCACCCAAGCCTCCCATCAAATGGGTGGGCGGGAAAACCCAACTATTGCCCGAAATACTCAAGGTCTTCCCAGAGAAGATCGAAACCTACTTCGAACCCTTCACTGGAGGTGGGGCGGTATTCTGGCACCTAGCTTCGATGTTGCAGTTCAAGCAAGCTCGCCTGAACGATTGGAACGCTGAGTTGGTGACGGTCTATCGGGTCATTCGAGACCAGCCCCAACAGCTGATGGATCAACTCAAACTACTCCAATATGACAAGCCGATGTTCCTAGAGTGGCGGGCCAAGGACCCCAAGCAGCTGGACGACGTGACTCGTGCCGCTCGCATGATCTACCTCAACAAGACGGGCTTTAACGGCCTCTACCGAGTCAACAAGCGAGGGGACTTCAACGTCCCGTTCGGTGCCTTCAAGACCCCTCCTAAGCTATTTGATGAGCAGAACATCCTCGCATGCAGCGATGCCTTGCAGGGGGTGGAGATCCATCAAGGCGACTTCGCAAACGGCTTGGAGCTAGCCCAACCAGGGGATTTGGTCTACTTCGACCCTCCCTACGTGCCACTAAATCCGACGTCCAATTTCGCCTCCTACACAGAGGTGGGGTTCGGGCTTGCGGCTCAGAAGCGCCTGTCTGGGGTGTTCCGAGATTTGGCTGACCGTGGCGTCAAAGTGGTGCTGTCCAATTCAAACACTCCGCTCGTTCGAGAGCTGTACGAGGGGTTCGAAATACGAGAGGTGATGGCTCGCCGCAGCATCAACAGCAAGGCGGACGGTCGCGGGGCGATTGCTGAGTTGTTGGTGGTGTCGTGATCTAAGCCAGCTGTTTAGGGTACTTTGTAGCCTAATTTGGCTGTAGAAAAATCGAATCGTCCTCACCAGATAGGGCCCTGTTTGCGGTGTATGGGGTGTCGTAATGGATGTGACTGAAGCTGACCTTTCTACTGCGTACGTACGTCACGCAGAAGCCGATCCAGAAGAAAACAATAGGGTCATTTCTGAGATGATCAAGGTGGCGGACACTTTGATATCGCAGGGTTCTACACACTTGTCCAGTAGAGGGCTTAAGGCAGGCATATCAAAGCACAACAATAATCTCGACTCTGACTATAATCGAGCGATCTTGTTGCGACGCCCAGACTTGGCTACCTACATCAAGGTCAAGTCTAGGGCCAAGGCTAAAGTTACCCTAAAACCCAATCGGTCTAGATTGGCTGTATACGGGCACAACTACGCTTGTGTGATTGCAGCAGAGGTACTGTTCACCCCTCTGATAGGTCACGATCCTAGACTAGAAGAGGCTGATAAGGGATTTCGAGATGCGATTGCGGATGCCCTAGCACGTTACAAATCAACTGTGGACAGCCTCCGTAATCAGAGGGCAAAGGAAGCCTTCCTCATGACCGGTAGGGGACGCTCAAATAGAGCGTTGCAAGAAGCGTTGCAAGTGTTGGGGTGCTCTAAAGATAGCCCTTGGTCGGAAGTCTGTGGCAAGTACAAGGCCCTGAGTAGCAAGCATCACCCTGATCATGGGGGTGACAAGAATCAATTTATCCGAGTCCAATCTGCCTGGAAATTACTACAACGACACCAATCGAAAGACGCTAATGCCTACACCTAAAGATATCAATGGACCTCTGGCTAAGGCCATCAAAGAGGGTAGATTCAAGCCGAGCTCTACCAAGAAACGTCGTGAGAATATCTGTGCACTGTTCAAGTGGGCTCGCGACAAGTACCCTAAGCAAGGACTAACTTTGGACTTGATTCATTGGGCCCTAGCTAAAGAACCCATGTCCGATACCGATTTGAAGGCCTTAAAAGTTGCCGTCAATTCAGCTAGAAAGTACCTTCTAGAACAAGAGAGACTTGTCACTCATTGCTTTAAGCCCACGGGTCATACAAAGGGAGTAAGGTCATTTTACCGAATCGTAGTTGACAACGAAGAACTAAATCACGCCTCTATGGCAGCGGTTAATAGGCGGGTAGTGAATTCTTTGGTAGCCCAAAGAAAGGTCTTGGATATCAGTCGAGACATGCCTGACAAGCCCACATCTGAAGTTGCAAAGATAGCGCTTAAGACAGCGGAAGCCCTGCAAGATTTCTCACCAGAAGCTCAGAACTTGTTTGCAGAAGTGGCACCTCACCTATTGTCTAAATGATCGCGTTCAGTCCCAGTCCACGCCGTCATCCAAGTACTGAGGGTACAGGCCGGCGTGGATCTCCCGATGGCAGTTACTGCAAACCAGAATGACACGTGCCAACTCGGGCAAGATGGCTTCCCAGCTCGACTTACGGCTGATCTCGAAGTCCTTTTGCCCAGGATGGTGGAACTCAAGAGCCGCCAAGCAGCGGTCATACGGGCAGAGTCGGCATTTGCCGCCCAGGTGCTGGACTGCCCGTTCCTTGAGTTTCTGTCGTCGCTGCTGAGCCCTGAAGTTTCGCTCCCAACGCTTGTCGAGGTCCATCCACTGGGCCTGTCGACAAGCAGATTACCGGTGTAGGTGACAACATGCCTTTGACTGACGAACAGCTGGTCAATTTTTATAGGAATCCAAAGGATCTGATCGGGACTTGGTGGTTGGATGTGGACGGACGAGTTTTGAGAGTGTCTTCAATGGAAGCCTCCGTTCTGACATTAGCTAGTCATCATGGCATGGGGAGAGTCTTCAAAGTACCGTTGTTGAGTCTGCTCGATGTATGGAGTCGATTCGCTTATATGTATGATGATCGGGAAATGGCTTGGGTGATACCAGGATCACTTGCCCTCCTGAGAGAAACCTTATTGCTGGTTCAGATACAATCTGTTACACCAACGTATTGTGCAACTATGTATGGGGATAGCGATATCGAAGTGTTCTACAGGAGGGTCCCACTCACACAACAAGAAGCCCTGCAAGAGATTGGGCATGGTCCAACGTCCGAAAACATGGATCTATTTCTTCAAAGATATCGAGCTCCAACCTCTGAAGAGATGTCTCAATATGAGAGCACAGTTGATCGATTCAACGAGGTGATGGCTGAGGGAAGAAATTATGCATTGTCCCGAATGTTCCCAGAACCACAACTGTCAGAAGATACTCCAATCGAACCATCTGAACCCCTCATCCGAACATCGGCATGGGATCAGCTGACTGACTCGATACTGACCTAGAGCTGAACCGGCAGCTCGATGTGCGGAACAGTACCCACCATCGTCTTGGGTAGGATGAGGGATCGGTACGGCACTGAGATCTCCTGCTAGGTAGCGCCGATCTTGACCACGCATCGCTTGGCAGTCTTGCTCAAAACCGTGACCGGTATCCGCATCACGAAGCCGTAGCCGCCCTTGGGAGTGTGTCGCCACAGGACTCGGATGCCAGGGTAGAGATCCCCGCTATCGCCGAAGTACAGGTTCATTTGGACCTGGCTCGAATCTCGGTTGAGCTGAAGTCCCACAAGCCTGGCACCTCGTGAAATAGCTGATCGATGAGATTCAGGTCTTTGATGCTGGAGTTGGTCAACACGTCGTCCATCGTCAGCACCTTGCCGTCTACGGGACGGTTGGCGATGTAGAAGGTGGTGCCCAGCTGTGCCATCTCGTACAGCATTGGCGCCACTTCCTGACCCCACTTGGGATCCAGCATGCGTTGCAGCGAGTCAGACCCCATCGCGATCGGGGTTCCGGGGAAACGGCGAGCCTTGTCGAGATAGAGGGCGTCGCCTCGGGTGAAGAGACGATCGTGACCTCGGAGCATCCTGGATCGTTTGAGCAAGTCCTGCAGGGTCAACGCTTTCTTGTGTGGACCGTCCGATGTGACATGAAAGATGCAGGGCAACTTCGACTTGCCGGCCACCACTTTCGATAGTCCAATGTGACCTGGATGTGGAGGATTGTAGCTGCCTGGCATCAGCACCATCTTGTCAGGAGGCTGAGACAACCGTTCACCATTGTGGAGGAAGAATGGGTGGGCAAAGAAGCGTTCGAGAGCAGCATCAGAGCTTTCGACGACATTGAACTCCCCCAAACCGGCTGCCTGAAAGATCAGGCTGAGTCCAATATGATCGCACACCTGGCCATCAGCCGTGCGTCTCTTCTGCCCCACCCCTTTCTCAATAGTCAGTTGGTGGGAGAACACATGATCGTCAGAAATCACACAAGCGTACACTCGGTGATGCCCACGATGCTCTTTCTCGCTCGCCACAGAGGCGGTCAAACCCAGTCCGATCGGCTTCTTGCCGCCGAAGCTGAAAGCTCGCTGATACGCCACACACGCCAGATCGATCGCCGTCTCGGCGGAGCAATAGCTGTCTGGAACGAAACCCAAGGTCTTTTGCGTCTCTTCCGGACGATAGGGGAAGCTACAGCCTGACAGGTAAGCGGAGCTGCCAGGCACCTCCCATAGCAGCTGCTGAAGGCCCGCACCTGCTCCAGTGCAGATCAGGTGGACGTTGACGCCAGCGTGTTTCAGATCCTCTAAACTGTTCATCATCACTCCAGGGGCGGCATTCCCAGGGCCTTGTGGGCTTCCTCGAAGAACTCGCGATTGGTGAGGATATTGGCCTCCACACTGGTGAAGAGGACGATCATCCGTCCTTCGAGGGGCAGCTTGGCAGAAGTTTCGATGATCTGCTTGGCCTGTTCCTTCCGGAAGGCTTCACGTTCTTCATGGTCGATGGTCTGTTGACGGAACACATCGGACCAACCTGCGAGACTAGAAACTTCGGGTTTTTTCTGATTTTTCGTCATGCTTAGATAGACGTCCGTTTTTTGGACAACTTAAGGGGCATGTATCGGTCTGAACGCCGTACCATCGTAGTAGTGCTGCCTAAGCTCCCCCTCTTTGGGGCGACGGTAGATGGCGTGATGCACCACATGTTGATGGCCAAGGTTGCAGGTCTGCCGCTTCTCAGCCGAGATCAGCAACTTGGCGAACTCAGATGGTGGGATGAACCCCCACTCGTCACAATTGGTCTGATCGACCGCATTTTGCCAAGCCAAGTCAGATTTGCAGTCAGGGCAGATGTAGGGTTCAGACCCGTAATGCTCTGCATACCGGTTCAGATGACCGTTCTGACAAATGCCTTGGACGTAACCTTCGTAGGACATACGGCAGCATACGTCCCGCTAGTCAACGACTTAAGGCTCAGACGGCAGCTTTGATCTCTTGCGGCACGTCCGCTACTGCGATCTCGGCCCATTGGTCAGAACCCAGTCCACCTGGACGAACCGAATCCTTCTTGGCCTTTGGAGTCTTGCGGTCGAACACCACCTTCTTACCGGCCCAGCCGCCGTTCTTCTGCTCGGATTCGGCCAAGAAGTAGGTCTCCCCCACATGCTTGTGCTTGTACCACTTGCCGACTTCCATTCGGCCAGCGGACTTGAAACGGGCAACTACCTGGGAAACCTTGGGATCCATGTATGCTCCAATCAAAAGATGCTTTACCGCAAACCTTCCAACACGTCCTTGGGGACCCATTGTTCCAGAGGGTCGCCCTTTCGCCAAGATTCCGGCACATGGGCTTCTACGGTCTGAATCCCCACTTCTTTACCCTCAGAGTGAAGCTGTCTCACCTGCTCCCTGAGTTGGGCGTCCTTCCTTGGGACAATCTTGGTATACGCCTCACCTGTCCGGATGTCGACGATCCTGAAGCCTAGCTTGATTAGCTTGCTCCGCTCAGCGGATTTAAACCGCTCCACCACTCGCGAAGCGAGCTTCACCATACCAGGGATCGTGATGCGGAGCCATTCACGGATCTGAGGATGGACGGTTGCAGGACCGTAGCCTACGAGCCGGCCGATTGCTTCACAAAAGGCTTCTTCGGTGTTCTTATTGGCGTAGCCTGTGATGGGATGTCGGGGTACTGGGAGGGTTCGTACGCCTCGTTCCAAAGCATCTACGAAGTCGGAGCGCTCCTCATATGTGGCCCCGCCACTACGTTCCTGACCCAATGTGTCAACCTGAAGAGCCAAGATGGGATCTTTGAAGGCCCACTTCTCCGCAAACTCGGAGCCATACTTGATGGAAGACGGCCACTCGTCCAACAGCTTCTCAAGGTCAAGCGGCCCGTAGTCCTGGCGGATAGCTTCATCCCAGAATACGCGAGCCCCTTTGCTCAAACCTTTGAAGAGATGGTGTCCCATCTCGTGGGCCAACATGTGAGCCCCCCATTCGGGAGGTTCTCCCGAGAGAGCACTCATAGCAATCGAAATATGGTCTCCTTCGTATAGGCCGCCTTCATTCATCTTGCTAGCAAAATTGAACACGAGAGGTAGCTGCTTCTGAATCAGCCAAGGAAGATGCTTGCTAGCCTTGCGTCGGTACTGCTGCAATGCCTCCCGCATCTTGTAGAGGGCGTTCTGCTGCCAATCCGAAGATTGGTCGTAGGCCCGCATCTCCACCTGGAATCCCTCAAACACCAGGCGATCTCTGTCAGGGGTCGTGACATCAACCTTTCGATCTACCCTGTATTCCAGCGTTTCTTTCAGATTTTTCCAGAAGATCTGTGCCTTGGACCGAACCCTCTTATCCCAGGCCGCCACCTCAGACTTGTAGCGATTGAACAGCGACTCTTTGGAGTTGTATTCGTCAGGGTACCCCAATGGCATCGATAGTTCGGTGTAGAAATCCCACGCCACCTTACGGACACCTTCGAAAGAAGTATCACCGTTGTCCTTGAAACGATTCAGGAAATCATCAAAGAAGAACTTCCTGAATCGGGTCCGATAGACCTTCAGCCCCTCACGAAGCTTTTCCCCGTCTTCATAAGTGTTGATTCGGGGGATGTTCTTGACCAGGGTCAAGAAGTCTTTGCGAAGACGCTCTACCCAAGCCTCATCGATTGTCTCGACTTTGGCGGTCTTGTAGCGCTCTACTAAAGTTGCTGTCCTAAGTACGGACTTGAACGACTCGATCTGGTCCCTGGTCATATCTTGTCCCAACACATAATGGGCGAATACCTCAGCCCAAGCCTCATCGATGTTGCTCTTACCGTAGTCCGATACAGGGGTGACTTGACGAGGATCTTGGTCCCACTCGTCCTGCCATTCTTTCCTGGTCTTCTCAGCTTTGGCCTCAGCCAAGTCGTTGGTGGCTTTGACCGCAATATCGACATAGAGCGTCGCCTCGGCCTCTGCTTCCGAAATCGCTTGTTCGGTCTTCTCCACCCACTTGGGGCGGACTTTCTCGAAGATGCCCCACCAGTACTTGTCAAAGTTCTTGGGGGCTTTGGCCGGCTCAGGGGTAGAGCGCACCTCTTCTTCGATCTCCCACATCAGATTCCGACAGGCTTCCGACAATTTGCCGTTGGCTTCTAGGGCGATGTGGAATTGAGCCTTGGCCTCTGGAGAAACAATCACCTCCGCTCCCGCACTATGCATGGCGGTCAACAGGTCGTTCTGAGCATCCCAGCCCGCACTCGCGATATTGTCTCTGTACTTCTCGATCGGCTCTTTCCACCATTTGGCTTTCGCTTGGCCAAACTGTTTGAGCAACTCTCTGACTCGGGATACCGAGGTCTCAATAGCCCGATGAGCTTCTTGGATCTTGTGATCGGAAATCGTCCGTTCACTGTAAGACACCCCAGGAGCCTGCCTCTTGTGAACCCTCACAAGAGATTCGAACTTGGCTCGTTGAGTCTGACTCATCTGCTTGAACCAGAATCGGTGGCCGAGCTCATGAGCCATCAGCTCAACAATGAAGCTGCTGGGACGACTAAAGACCTGAACGGTGTCTTTACCGATGTGATAGTTGCCTCCCACCCCACCACCCGTATTATGGTTCGACCCACCGCAAGCCTCGCATTGGATGAAAACCGTGCCGTACCAAGCTTTGGCCACCCCCTTTTGCTTCATCCGCTGATAGGCTTCATCCAGGTAGTTGATGTAAGCCTTGATCTGACCAGGTGTGACGGTGCTATCGTCAATCACCACTTTCATTCCGTATAGGTCGAATTCCTTGTAGGCCGAGATGTCTTCGAACGGATGCTCCGCCGGCTGACTCTTAATCCTGTCGGCATCTTCCCGTAAGATCTTCAGGGCTTTGTCCAAGGTGGCGGTCAGCTGCTTGCCGTTTACCGCATCAGAGAAGTCCCGCTGATACAGGTCTAGCATGCGCTCACCATCCTCAGCAGGGAAGCCAGGCAAACCGGTCTTCTCCATCACTTGCTGCCAATGCTTGGCCTTATCCTGTTCGTCCACCACAGCCGCTTTCAAAGCGTCCAGCAGCTTCTTGACTTCCTTGCCTTCGGACATCTCTTGGAGGCCCGTATAGGGACCCCTACGGGCAAAGAACACCTGTTCGCCCATGTTGGTTACGAAGTCTTTCAGCTGAGCAAAGGTACGGTGAACTGCCGGCCAACCATTAGGCTTCGAATCGAGTAGCTTGAGCCACCCACGGCGAACCCCCATCAGCCACGGCTTGTCAAGGATCTCAGCCGTCAAGAAGCGAGCCGCCACCCGCTTGGCCAACATCTCAACGGTCCCCGGTCAAAAAGCGACGGATCAAAGAGGCCTCTTTCATCCCCTTCATGACCTCACCACTCTCTAGGAATTTTTCGGCTAGACCTGGCGTCAAATATTGATTCTTGAGCGTACTAGGGGTGTGGCCCACGTCTTCCGCCACCAGCTCCAACGCTTCTTTGAATTCGTCCTTGAGCTGCTTCTCACGTTCCTTCTTATCCTGAGGAAGCTTGCCACCCTTGGATCGAACTTTCCTCAAGGCTTCCCTCATATCCGAGTTTGCATGATAGCCGCGGAGATCTTTTGCAGTTATATCAAAATCCTTCAGATAGTCGTTTACGGTCGAACCGGTGACCTTTCCGCCTTCATGGCAGAAGATAGACCCGTCCTTGCACGAATCGTGGGCTTTCTTGAGGGCCGACACCACCGCAGCGTCATCCACTACTTTCTTGTGTTTGACCCCCGATTTACCCGTATATTTGATGGTCGCCTTGCCGCCACTGAAGCTGATATGCTTCTTTTCCCACGTCGAAACCCCGTAGTGGCCCTCGCCCTTATCGTTCAGATCCCCCGCTGCTGACGCCTCAGAGCCGATTCGTTCAGCCGTCGCATCCATCAACGCTACCGCCAAAGCTGATAGGGCGGTCTTAGGGTCGTCCGATTTGAGGTCTTTCTTGACCTGGGTTCGCAATTTCTCGATCGAGCCGCTAAGTTTCTCAAGCCGCTCCGCCTTGGCCTTATTGCGTTTGGCCACCTGACCCTCAGAATAGACGTAAACCGTTGTCGTACCCTTGCCATTGGCCTTGGGTACCTTCTTCTTTTCCTGGTATTTGGCCACCACCCGTTGGGCGGCAGTTCGCTCAACCCTATAGAATCCATCAGCATCTGGCCCATTTTCCCATCGCCAGGATTGGTCATCACCAGGTTTGGGGCATGTCGACTCATTTGGGCCCAGGAAGCCGCAACGGAGACAAGTCCAGGCATCCCTACCGTCATCGTAGGTCATCGAGGCGCCGCAGGTGGGGCAATCACAAGGCATCATTTCAAGTAGCTGGGCCAATAAATAGAACCAGGGACTTAGGATTCTGGCCAAATGGGCCGTCCATAGGGTTGATGTCCAAAAACGAAGAGAATCCAGTCCAGCCAATCGGGATGATCTCAGTACTTGACCTGAGACCTCACAGTCGGCGCCCCAAGAAGTGTTCGACCAAAGTGTACGTCCACGGGTTAGGCTCAAACCCTACCCTTTGGATTGAGGCTGGAGAGGCTCGCCTCAACATGAAATCCAATCGTCCAGGGGAAGCGGATCTGAGTGTCTATTGGGATGGGGTGGTGGACCAAGATCACAAATCCGCCTACATCCTAATCCTACCCTTGATTGGCATTAGGCTGATGGAAGTCATCAACCACACGACAGGCTTGGAAGCATGGATTGATCCAAACAACTTCGAAAGCTTCCATGTTCCTAGCCCTGGCTACGTCTACCCTGGATTGACCCAACCCTGCAAGTTCTGTGCTGTACAGAGCAAGCATCAGATGGGCCCCTACATACCTCCTCCAAACAAGGAGCTGTTCAAAACAATGCGGGGACGTAAGGTCGCGATATGGATCGGTCCTTGCGATAATCCTTACAAGAAAGACTAGGAACGCAGGTTCCAGCGATAATCTTTGACAAGCTGTTGATAGATATCGGCTGGAAGTTGCTGGTTCTTGAACTGCTCAGAAGTAAATAGGGCCTTCCAGTCGTCTTCCACACCCTCATAGTTCCTCACCAATTGCTCCACAAGCGCAAAGGGCTGGAGATCCATAGGTTTGAGCAGTTGGTTGAAGCCTGCCGCGTTGGTATGCCCGCCTCCCCCGTGGGCAGCCGAAAAAGCGTTGCAATCGAAGCTTCCACGGGAACGAGTAGAGAACACCATTTTCTGCACCCCTTCCTCAACGAATAGAGCGAAGCCGATTGTGAGGTCGTTCTCATCAGCCATCTTCTCGGACGCATCACTGGTGGGCTTGGTGCCTTCGAACACCATCACACGGCGACCCTTCTCGGAGACGAAACGATGTGCCCCTTTGACAGCCTTGTCGACATGTCGGAGACTCCGCTCATATAGGATCGGGCCGATCTTTAGCAACTCTGGCCACCTGCTCCAATCCGTCATAGCCAGCTCTTCCCAGGGCCAGAAGTGGACCGCATCTGACACCTCACAGGCTTGTCGCCAACGAGTGTCTTGTTTCTGCCAAGTGTCACGAATACCGATCAGGGTGGCGAAGTCTTGCAGGGCGGCTGACTTACCAGCTTGATCTTGGATCCAGCGATTCCGGCGCAACATCTCTCGTCTGGCCCATTCTTGTTCTGAAAGAACAAGTTCTGCCTGAACCCTATCTAGAGGCAACCACACTTCCCTAAAGGCCAGCATCGCCCCACTGACGCCTGGGTCCGCCACCTCATCTCCGAATGCGCCCAAGCCCGCTTCTACGAACGGCATGACCGCATTTTTGACTTTCTTGTGATGGTCAAGCACCAAAACTCCTACATCGAGGAATTCTTTGATCCTTGCTGGGTCGGGGCTGATGTCACAGAACAGTTGTCCTGGCCGTGGTTCCAACATCCGATAGGGCTCAGTACCGTGCTGCAAGAACGTCACTTTGGCGTTAGGCAGACAGTCGTGCAGGATCATCGCGCTGGCGGTCCCGTCCGAACAGTTGTCATGTACAATAATTTCGTCGACTGCCAGTAGTTTGGATGTTTCGATCATAGGACTTTCAAGCCTTTTTTGAGGCCTTCTCTGTAGAGATGTTCAAGATTTAGCCAGTATTGCTTCGGAGTGTCAAGCTTCTGACTCAAAAGTTCAGCCAACTCGTCGGTGATGGGGCACTCATCTAACAACACCGCCCTAACCTCAGCTTCGCGGTCTTCGAACACCTGAGTATCGACTTGTCGAAATTCCAACAGGTCCCGAAGATGCGAGCTAGGGCGAGTCACCCAATCGGGGTCGAAGTCTGGGATGGGCTCTAACTCGATCGCCAGCTGCTTGACCAGACTATCAGGTAGTCCTGGCAAATAGTGTTTGAGAGCCATCTCAGCACTATCCTGGGTCTCAAACACCCTAGCCTTGTCTCGACTGCTGGTGAACCACCCATTCTGGTCTAATCCAAGATAGCGATATCGACTGACGGTCGGATATTGGATCCTGACCCTGTAACCACGCTCTGACATCAGTTCTCGAAACTGCTCTTCTTCGCTCGAATCTGGTCGAAAATAGAGTCTCTGAGGACCCTGTCGATCACCAGATCGAGGTCTTGGCGATTCTGCCCGTACCAAGTGTTCAATTCGGCCACCGTACTGACGGCCGTCAAACCTTCCATCAGTCGACTAAAAACAGAGATCTGAGGCTCTCCACATGGTCTGGTGAAGGCGTCCGCTTGAACGGACCGCTCTTCAGCGGGGATGTTGGCCACCTGTTCGGCCACCTGGACCGACTTCTCGGCCATATCGAAGCAATCCATCAAGGCTTCGATGGCCTTCTCGGCGGTCGGTTTATCGCCTGCAAAGAGGGCGTTCATGGCGGTCAGATAGGTCTCACTACCAGCCAACAATAACTGAAGCTGGATGTCGTTCTTCAGGTTCGGAGTCTGCGCCTTCAATAACTCCAGCATGTGGTTGGGGGTGTTGGCCTTCCTAAATGGTTCCAAGTCCACATCAGGGAACGCAAGTTTCAGGAAATCCTCGCCCTTGGGCTGGTGAATCAACATGCCGATCACGGCATCACGGGCTTTGGTGAAGGCCTGTTCTCCTTGTTGCTCACGGATCTGGTTCAGCTGAGCTCTGACTTCTTCCACATGCATTTTCGGCATCAGGTTTTCCTGGTTTGGCTCAACAAAGCCTGCTTGTATTGATCCGCCAACTGACTAGCTGTCAATACACCGCTGGCCTGTAGGTGTGCATAAGCAATCCCACGCATCAAATCGGTAGCTGTGGCAGGATTCTGCATCACTTTCCAGCAAGTTTTGCAGTAAGGGTATTCCTCAAGAGGATTTGGCATCACGGCCTTCTCCTCTGGGGTCAACACCACAATCTCACAAGCTGTACGATCACGCTCTCCAGAGCAGATCAGGCACCTAACTTTGGTTGATGGCATCCAAGTCCTTCCCGATCTCACGTTGGAGATCCTCAATGCTGATCTGATCTTTGACAATCCGCTCCCCATACAGCAATGCGGTTGAGAGCGGTAGTCGAACATGAGGTAGACTGTGTTGCCTCAATAAGCTAGATTCAGTCAAGCCCAAGGCTTCCAAAGCTTCTCGTTTGGGCGTCATATTGGGATTACCAGCCAATCGATGTGGGTCGCAATCTTCCGGGTCACCCGTAGAGAACGTTATCTTACAGGCGAAAGGGCGAGCGGGATAGATACTGCACAGTCCCCCATCCAACAACGGACAAGCGATTCGGCTCATCAGCCAAACTGGCAGCGATAGACCGAACGTATGGTCAGAATGCTCCGAAAGTCGATTGCGAAGCTCGGTAGTCCACAGGTGTTGTTCGACCAGCCAACCGTAAATATGCAGACCTTCAAGGATCGTCACCAATACGGGATGATAGCAGCAATTATGGCAGCCTTTGAGACAACTAGCTAGTGGCCGAACCTCAGTCTCCAGTTCAGAGGCCAATATCTGCGATTGCGCTCTGAATCGATCAATCGAGACTTCCACCGCTATGGGAAGCTGGCGTCTCATTTGAGCCTGAACAGACTGTCATCCATCAGTTGGTCGTAAACCGATTGTTGGGGCTTTGGTTCTTTGGCCTTCGCCCGAGCGGCTTTGCGCTTGAGCGTTCCAAAACCAGGGGTGATGGTGATCCGGCTGAACGAACCATCCTGATGGGTCGCCACCAAGATCTCACCCACTTTTAATCGCAAACGTGGATTGAAAAAGATGGCCCCGCCTGGACGTTGAAAATCGCTGGGAATCCAATCCACCATGGGGGTCAAGACAGTGCCGGCTCGTGTGATGCCTCTCAAAGGTCCGGCCTTGACCTTGATGGCGATGCTGCAAAAGGGCCACTGCTCGGCTGGATTGCAAACTATCAACACCGTGCTGTTGTTTTCATCTAGATCGTCCGCCACCTCTTGCTTGGTGCCGTCAAAACTGACCAGCTGACAGGTGCGGAATTCCCGATTACTGGTCTCCAGCTTCCAGTAACGGTCTTGATAGAAGAGAATGTCGCCTATTTTCATATCATTCCAGAGTGGGGCGATAGCTTTTTAGAGACTCTTTCAACCACTTGGCGTCCACTTCGCCCTGAAACAGGCTCACCACCTCACGCTTGGCTTCGCGATAGGCTTGTTTAGCAGCGTATTCCAGCATCTCTTTAGATGTAGCAGAGGAGGTCCAACGCTCGCGAACATTTCGCCACGCCTGCTTGGCCTCCTCCTCTACACCTTCCTCAAGCGTCAAAACTGAGGACCAGTTGTTTTCCAACTCCTCTGCCATCAAAAGACGGCCTAGGTGAAGACGAAGACGGCTTTTGAGCAGCCGTCTAGCAGTCCAAATGGTTGTCTGAAATAGGAGATCGTCCATCACCAAATGGTTGTCGAACGAAAGATCTCCAATTTGCTCAACCAGGGAACGGATTGGGGGCGACTTTCCCGTCCTGACCAATCCCCAAGGCATCTAGCTCTTCGTCCACAGCGGGGACACCAGCAGCCGAAACCTCTTCTTCTTCAGAGGATTCGGTCTGGCTAGTGTCCCCCTGGGCTTTTCCCTGGCGAGACACCTTCACCCCCTTGATGACTCGGTAATTCCCATGCGACACACGTTCGAACACGTCCCTGTGTGAACTGAGGATGAAATTGATGTAGTTCTGCGGCTTCTCACTATCGGGCATCCAACCACGAGATGCCAGAGCATCCACCACTTCCTTTGCGGTCATCGTTTGACCGTGGCCAATCACCGACGCTACCGCATCCACCACCTTGGGACGATTCCCATTCGCCACAGCCCTACGACCCCGAGCTACCGGACTATCGGTCGTTTGTGCCTTGGGCTTCGGACCTGGTTTGCCTTTGACGGCGGCCGTCACTTGAGGATTCTTTGGCTTTGGTCCAGGCTTGCCTCGAACGGTGAACTTGGGTGCTGGCCCACGACGCTTCGGAAGACCATTGCCCTCCGCCACCAAATTGTTCAAATCTGCCGCAATTGCTTGATTGATGGTGCGACGTGCTTGGGCAATATAACTGTCCAGTTCACGCCCCACCTGAAGAAACACTTTCTCTAATGTCATCTGTCGATTTCTCCGATTCTCATTTTCATTTGGGTGCAGGGGTCTTCCCAGCACCATTCTATCCCAACTTACACCACGAATCCAAAGATCGCAACCCCTCACCCCAATACTCGAAGCATTCTTGCTTGCTTGGGAGTCAGATCCCCTTCCTTGAAGTTCGTGTAATAGCACAGACTTACCTGAACACAGGTTGCCACCACCCCAGGGCCAGCCCGCAACCCCTCACAAGAAGTGCAAGCCTTTGATCCAAAGTTCGAGTGAAAACGAGCTTTGGCGGCCTCTTTTACTGCCGTGTAGGCCAGCTCAGCCAAGTCCCTCGACAACCTGAAAGCTTCTTCAGGCAGGCCTTGCTTGAAGGCCTCAAGCAAGGCCTCTTCTATTTTGGCTACGTCGTGGGGAGTGGAAATTCCCGCAATACGTCGTTTTCGCAAATGATTCCCAGGCTCCTCAACACTTGCTCGCTCCTGCCCTGGGGGATGGCGGTCTGCAACATCAAGGCTCTCCGATCCTGAACCGCCTGAGCTCTCGTCAGAGCTACCTGCATCAGCGTCTCCCATTCGAGCGGAGATGAGGGGGCGCGTCGGACGACTGGCTGGATCAACAATCTGGTTTTCATTGGTTTTCACTTGACCTCTGCTAGTTCCAATTTCAACTCCGGCATAACCACGTCTTCCTCGGGGTCTTTGAGGAGAAGCACCCTGGCCTCCTGGTTATGCCTTGTCAGGATCTCCAACACTGCCCGATGGCGGGCCATTTCTACGGCGACGTCCCTCACATCTTCTGAGGCGGTTAGGATCAGCTGATGGGTTTGTTTGATGACAGGACCCAGCTCGGTCAGTTGTCCCGCCGCCTCGATCGTCTTCAGAGAATCGAGTGCTCGCGACAATTGGTTGGAGGCCCGCATCAGATCAGGGCGATTTTTACGCTGAATTTTACGACCAAAACTCATCTGATTTCACTGAGCAAAGGGTGGCTGACCACGAAATATGGCGTAGAAAGGGATGGTGTTCTGATTCATTTCTTTCTGCAACACATCGCCATCATTAGTTTTTGGCAAATGTGGGACAGTGGCAGCCAGTTCCAACAATCTGGGGTGAGAGGTCACTCTAACCAAATCGGCACGAGCCCGATCGTCCCGCTGCAACACATCGACGACTTGTTGTTCACAGAGAGTATCAAGCAAACAGATCCCTCCCTGACCGTTGCTATCAACCGGACCTTCAACCCAAACGTTATTCTTGCGATCTCGATCGCAAGCCGTCGTCATATAGGGTGGCAGGTCGGTTCCGTAGGTGACCGGAATACCCTCCAGTGTGCAGCCGCATGTATCGTGGAATTTCTCTTGACAAGATCCACTACAACTACAGCCGCCATTTTCACACGCCATCTTGATCCTCCTTCAGCCAATTGAGCCGATAAACCAAGACTTTATGAGAACCTATCGTGACTCGGCTGTACAGATGGGGTTTTTTCCGCAGCAATTCGTATGACAACTTGGGGGATTGTCCAACAGGCAAAGGATTGGCGGCCAACCAATCACCCACCTGTCTGCTGACCTGCTGTGCAAAACTGCCTGGATTGTCAACCAATACGGCCTGATCGGCCTCTTCTAAGCTGAAATCCTCCGAATCTTCTAGTTCAACCATCCCTAGATTGTATCACAGGTAAATTACGAGTGGTATTGTACTTCTTAGGTGCTTGACTCTTATCGGCGGCATAACAGTAGGTGCAGCCAAATCCACACGACTCATTGGCCGTGAAAGGGTCGACCGCCATCACACACCCACACCCCTCTGAGGGCGGCACCTCTCTGGAGGATAGGGCAAAGTCTTTCGGATCTGCACAAACTCCGGAGGTCAGGTTGGGGTATGGGTCTACCCCCTCAAGGAGACGATCCTCATTGCAGAGCCGAACCTCAATCCCATACATGCGGCCCAAAGCGGCCATCTGTTGCAACAACTCTAGCCGTTCGGCTGGAGTGCGGGTCTCTGGAACCAAATCGTTGGGCTGAAGAAACGACAGATAGACCGCATCCAAGCCGGCCGCACAGGCCGCTTGAGCAAGGACTTGAAACCTCTCCAACACATCTGGAACGATCGGTACAGGAGAGAAACGCCACGTCACATTGGCGGCTCCAAATTCTTTGACCGTCTCTTTGAGCAGCAAAGCTGATTCCAACCTGTTAGGAGCCCCTTTCTCAACCTCTTCCCAGCCGGTCGCCGTCACATGAATCTTCACATTGTAAGGGGCAAGCAGGCCTCTAGACAGGATCAGATTGGTCGGATCCTTGGTCCAGAAGATGAGCCCCAACGTGTCCTCAGGTTTGAGACTCCACTTCTGAGGGATGGAGGTCCGCTGATCGAAAGCCGTCATCCACCCTTGACTGAGCTGGATCAAGAACCAGTTCCATTTCGAAGCTGGAACATCAGTCCACCTGGACAAACTATAGGGGATCAGCTCGGCGGCGCCACTTTGGATAGGATTCACCCCTAGATCTTACACCAAAACTCAATCCTTAGCTTTACGGGCCAATCCTGAAAGTTTGGTCGAAGCAGACTTGACCCAACTCTCCAAATTCTTGGCCCAATCCTTCAATACAGCCACACTGTAGGTAATGACGTCCTGCCCTGTGGTTGGGTTGGTCGAAAAGTCAATGTCCGAGATCGCATAGGTGATGAGGGCTCGCCTGGGCAAGACCAGCAAATTCCTGGCCTCGTTCGCCACATCAGCAAGATCACGACTCTCCAGGTAGATCCCTTCAAGGTCAAAAGACACGTCTTCAAGGGTAGCCAGAGGTTTGCCTAGATCTTTGAAGAACTTGACCCAGAAGGTCTGAGCCACCCTACCGTCTCCAAAATCAGACTCGTGACGGGAAGCGATCAAGGTGCGGTCAAAGCCAGACAGGATGCCTTGCACCTCTTTGACGGTTTGAAGCGCTCTAGCGATAAGGCCTGGCAAATCAGAGGCTGTAGCGGTGGTCATTTTCCAGGCAGTTTTTTGCTTCTCATCTGAGGCTTCATCCAACGCCTCTACGATATCCTGCCCCTCGAAATCTTCCAACACATCCGACAAGCTCTTCATCACCAGAGCAGCCAGCGCTTCCTCAGGGCTGAGCTCTTCCTCATCATCCTCGTCTTGTTCTGACGCCACCCTTTCCAGCATCTCTGCCAAACCATGGATCGCCTCATGGCTGATGTGGTGAAGCTCCCCAAAGAGATGCACCTTCTCCAGTGCTTTGGTGGCAGCCTTCATCGCTACCTTTTTGGCCATCGCCTTACCGACAAAAGCCGCCCCTGTGAAGACGCCGGTTGTCGACAGGGCAGCCGCAGCAGCGGTAATAGCCATGTGGATCGCCACCGTCTTGACTGCTTTCTTCTGATGTGCGTCCAGCTTCTTGCCAGCAATCACATCCTTGATCGCCTTACCGGCCTCTTTGAATTCGTGAACCTCTTCCTTGGCAGTGTTGACCAAGTTTTTGGCGTAAGCCTTGGGACTTTTAAGGACCGACAAGGTGGCATCTTTCAGCACCTTCTTGCGGTGACCTTCATCTGCCACGAACTTCTGCACAGCCGCTGGAGCTGAGGTGATCAGTGCTTTGGCCTTGTCAGACAAGCGATTGAAGACGTTCACCACCTTCTGCTTGTTCGATACCGCCACCTCTTCATCGTCCTCATGGTGCTGGCCGTGCCCCTTTTCATCTTTGGGGCTACCACCCTTATCAGACTTTTCTTCCTCTTCCGCCTTACCCCCATCCTGGTCTTTCTTGACCTTGTGGTTCTTTGGGTTGGCGTGAGGATGGAGCTTCAGGTAATGCCCCATCTCCTTCTCGGAGGAGTGCTCCATAGAGAACCGGTACCTAGCTACCAATTGAGAAGGGTTGCGCATGGGTCAGTGCCAGCTAGAGAAACGAGTGTCGTAGGGGATCTTATTCTTATCCAGCCAAGCGCCAAATTGGTCCCACGATACGCTAGATAGTTGCTTGGGATCCTGCTTCAGCATCATGTAAAACTTGCGAGCAGCGGTCGGACTCTTGGAGACGTACTTGGTATAGTGCGGGTCTGCTTGCTGAAAATCAGAATCAGGGGAGAAAGACGCGAATTCCCCCCACTTCACCTTGACACTGAAATTCTTACCCTCAGCCACGAACTCGTCCACCCCTTCAGGGATGACATTGAGGTAAAAGACGTCCTGACCATACCACTTGATCCCTTTGATCCAGTCGTTCTGCTCAAGGGCGGCCGTCTCTTTCTGATTCCTATGATCAGGAGATGCGGTGCGCTTGTACGCCTCATCGTAGGCTTCCAACAACTTCTTCTCAATGGCTTCGAAGTCGTCTGAAGAGGTCAGCTTGGCAAAGTGAAGGATGTTCTCAGGGATCCACATATCGAAGGCTCCGTAACTAGACGGATTTTGCAAGGTCTTCGACTTGAGCTTCTTCTTACCCTTTTGCGGCAACTCCTCCAGGAACCACTGATGGCGGCCCCACTGAAGTCGGGCGTCCTTCCCCAAAAACTTGCCGTCATAGTCAGCTTGCTTGAATCGGAGCGCCACTCTGGAGGTCAAAGCAGCTTCTTTATGGCGACTGAGGATGCGTTTGGTAAGACTCATAGGTTCCCTGCTAGGGGAGACCCTATGAGTGGACTATCAGCCTGCCTGGATGGCAAGAGGCTGCACTTCCAAAGGTTCCCGCAAAATGGCCGCCTCAGCCGTCCCCTCTACCGCTGCCTTGGTGATCATGATGCCTTTTACGGTAGGATCACTGGGGCATTCAAAAGCATAGGTTTTGAGGATCCGTTCAACGATAGTCCGCAACGCTCTCGCACCTGTCTGGCTCTTGATCGCTTTTTGGCCAATAGCTCGGAGCGCCTCATCATCAAAATGAAGATCGATACCGTCCATCTCAAACAAGGCTTTGACCTGTCGAATGATGGCGTCCTTGGGTTCAGTCAGAATCCTGACCATCTCATCTTCCGTCAATGGGATGGTGGTAGTCCTGACAGGGATGCGGCCCAACATTTCAGGAATCAGGCCGAAATCCAGCAAATCTTCTTCCTCAATCGCTAGATAGGCCTCTGCAGAGGTGTGCTGTTGGCGGGATTCCGAACCAAATCCCACCTTCACATGCTTATTCTTTCGACGGTTGACCGACTCCTCAATTCCAGCAAACGATCCTGCACAAATGAACAGGATATTACTGGTATCGATCGTGTAGGTCTCGTTCCCCATACCATTGAGGCCACCTTTGGATAGCGTCAACTGTGTACCTTCCAGCAGCTTCAACAGTGCTTGCTGGACCGCCTCTCCTGAGATGTCTCGGTAACCAGCCGCTTCCCGACCACTCTTTCGAGCAATCTTGTCCACTTCATCCAGGAAGATGATCCCCCACTCGGCCTTCTCAGGGTCATTGCCAGCTGCTGTTACGAGGCCTTCAACCAACGTTTCGACATCCTCACCCACATAGCCCGTCTGGGTCAATCGAGTGGCGTCTCCGACAAAGAATGGCACCTTCAGCAGTCTAGCTAGCGTGCGTGCCATCTGGGTTTTGCCGGTTCCGCTAGGACCCAGGATCAGGATGTTGCTCTTCTGAATCTCAACATCCTGCAACAACAAGCCTCGTTTAGCAGCGTCACGCCGCTTGTAGTGGTTGTAGACCGCTACTGACAGATCTTGACGGGAGGCATCTTGCCCCACCACATAATCGCCCAAACGGGAGTAAATTGCTTTGGGTTTTAGAAGTAGCGGCTCTTCTTTAGGCTTCTGAGCCGCATTCATCAAGCCGGCGGCTGTGCCGAAACAACGATTGCAAATGCAAGGACCATCCTTGATCAGTTCGACGATTTGCTTGACTTCGTTCTCAGGCCGTTGGCAAAGATCGCAGCTTCTCATAGGGGTCTTTACACCAACCCCTAGAACTCAAAGGATATCAGCGTAGACGATGCAAGGCTTGTTCCACTCTACGCCATCACAGTAGACTTTACCCTTGGGTGAAATCACGCATATTCCACCCTCACCGAAATTGTTGCAGGTCTCTTGACCGTATCGGTTACTGACAGCTAACCACACTCGATTATCGACTGCGAAGTCCATCCACGTTGTGCTGGGGAAGCCGCCGTCCCCAAAGTTCGAGCTGAAGCAGACGATATCGGCGTCTCCTGCTTCGTAAAGGTCCGTTAGTTTGGATGACTTGTTCCGAATGTCGCGGCAAATCAGCAATCCTATGCGTTTGCCCAAGAAATCGATGATGGGGGGACTGGCTGTACCAGCTTCTGCCCAGAGGTAGTCGTTCCCCCATCGGTTCAGTTTGGCTACCTGTACGAAGGTCTGGTTGGGCAACATCAGAACTTGGCTATTGTAGAGTTTACCAGAGACATAATCCTTCTCCATCACCCCCCAAGCGATGGCTATCTGGTACTTCTTGGCCAACGCCCCCATCACCTCCATAGAACGAGGCGGGGATCCGGATCTCATGTAGTTAGAGATCACCTCTGCATATGGCTCAGCATCTTCAGAGCTCATGAAGCTGTAGCCAGTTGTGCACAATTCAGGGCACACGATCAATTCAGCCCCTTTTTCAGCGGCCTCAATGATCATCCTAGCTACCGTCCTAAGGTTGCCTTCCACATCCTTGAGTACGGGAGCGAACTGAATTGTAGCTATTTTCATAGGCGTCCACCCTAGGGGAACCGATGAAAGCTTTAAGACGGCATAAACTGCCGATCCCACAGCTTGATGGCCGTCCCCTTGTAGACCCTCTTCAGCGTCGGGTCTCCGATGGCCTGCATGGCGGCAGCTGAGGCGATACCTTTCTTACCTGACGGCAACTTGACCGAATAGCCTCCCCCGTCCTGGTGCACCACACCTCGACCATCAAGTAACAGCTGGCCCAGTATTTCTGGAACGTGTCTGCTGTCGGTTCTGAACCGCAAGTACTTGTTCTTCCCCAACAGAAGCACGCCCAACACCTCCAATTGGGTGAACTTTAGCTCCTTGGCGGCGGAGGTCTGCATGAAACGTTCGACCAGTTGGTGCGACGTTTCACTCTCTTTGAACTGAACTGCTACAAATGTCATTGTCATCGTCCAGTTACACCAAACAAAAGACTAATTGCGGCGTCTTAACTATTTCTCGAACCATCCGTTCAATCATCATGGCCGCCCAAACCTACACGGACCCCGAATTCAATCAACGAATCGATCGAATCGTCCAATACCTTGTTCGCGACCAGCCGGTCGATCAGTTCAATCCTTACGAAGTGGCGGCAGCCAAAGTGTTCCTCAAAGGCATCGAGGCTGAGCTAGCCGAAGAACAAAAAGCTGACGAAGCCTTAATTCAAAACCCCTGAATCCGTTCTATCTGGTAGGAGACACCCATGAAACCCTACGGCAATACCCCCAGCGAAAATCAGACCTGCCGCTACGGCTGCTGCACCCTCGGCACCATCAAGACCCGTCACCGCCCCAACGTCGACAAGCAGCACATCCGCCGCTCTCGCAAGCGTGCTCGCCGTCTCAACCGTGAATCCATCGAAGAGGCGGCCTGAAGCATGTCCTATCTGGCACAACCAAAAGACCCGTTCCGAGATGTCCTCAAAGCGATGACTGGCAAGGAACCTCCTGCTTTCGTGAAAGGGTACGGATCAAGGGATTTGACGGATCAACAGCAGATGGAACTGCAGGATTGGTGCAGCTCCAATGCGGAGCCCTTCTGGCTGACTGGCATTGGCTTGTGGGAAGCGGCCGAACAACAAGTCAAAGAAGCTGTCAGTAACGGCAACATCCCACGCGATCCGGAAGAGCCTCCAAAGCCAAAACGAGTTCAACGCAATTATTTCAGGTCTCAAAAATGACTGATGAATTCGAGATCAAAGCGAAGGCAAACGATGGGTCAGAGCGTGTTTGGAATCGATCCAAACTCGAAGTCGCCAAATCGATTGCCAACTCGGCGGTCAAGAAGCTCGGTTTCACGATAGCGATCGTCGTCAACGTCCATGGGGGTCATCGGAGCCAGCCGCTCTATGTGGTTCTCGATGTGGACGTTGACGACGATGATGACGACTATCTGCCGCCCATCTTGGGTGGGGTCACTTCTTAGCAGGCTTACGCTTAGGCGTAGCAGGCTTACGGTTCCTAAGGACCGTATTGCGTGCGTGCTCGGCGGCACGCCAAGCCACGTCTTCCAGAGAAGGCTTTGGATCTAAAGTCCTTCCACGGTCTCGTTTTGCCAACTCTTCTACAGTCGGAACCACCGTCCAGCTCTTGATCTCTCCTTCGGTAGGAAGGCGATCTCGAAAAGTTATCGCGTAACCATACTCTTCCAACGGCACATCCATGGTAGGCACACCCCTTTGAGGGTAGTTTAGGGCACCTGGTAGCTTGTCCTTAGGGATTTTGACGTTGGGTGGCGCCGAGATGCACAACAGCATGGCGGACTTCTCGCTCATCGTATGTTCAACCAACTGATCGTTCGTAGGATCGATCCGACTAGTGGCGGGATGGATGTATCGAAACGTCAACCCTGCCACAGTGGGGAACGTCCTCTTGAGAGAGTCGTACGGACTCAATCGATACGGATCCCACAACAAACCACCTGGCATTTCTACTGAAGCTACGATTGAGTGGCCTTCCTCTGATCTTGCTGGCCCAGAATCTTGAGGCTCAGTTTCAACCGCCACGCTAGGCTCAGCCGCTCGCTTTACCCTTCTGTGACTCCCCACCGCTAATTCGCGGTGCTGACGGCCAGTAGTGTCGGTCCAGATAACGATGTCAGGGCCACCAGTTTCTCCCTGGGTCGTCACTGAAGCTACCACCAGCTCCTGATTGTCGACTCCCAACACCACGTCACCCTTCTGCAGGTTGCGAGGCGGGACGCGCAACACCCCACTAGCGAAGGCTCGCTTCTTCTGTTGTTCCCAATCACCAAAGCCAGAAAGCCTACGAACTACAGGATCAGGGGGAGGGGGAGAATCCCGGTCAGGTTGTGGGCGATCGTTAAAAAGTGTGGAAATGGCGGGACGCCCTGCTCCTTTCGTGTGAGGGTCAGAACGATATTGCTTGAGCTGTCTCTCAGTCGCCTCAGCGGCTGCTTTGGCCTCTTGCAATTCCTCCAAGGACCATAGGCTCTGAAGGGTGTCTATTTCAGACGATTTCTCGATATTTAGGTCAAGGGCCCCACACACCGAGACCCACTCATCGGACCCCCTGTCGGTCACTACACCCAATGACTTCAACATTGCTCGCCAGAACAACAGACGTCCTGTAGGGGTCTCCTCGAACTTGTGCCCTAGGTCCAAACATTGACGAAAGAAGCCATCACCTGGCATCTTGGTTGCCTCATTGACCACGATACAGGTCGACAGGGGGCGACCATGGGTCTGGTCATCTTCTGCAATCTTCTGCAATGCTTGAGCCAACTGACCTCCTTTTGGCAATTGACTCGTAGCTTGAGCCAAATCACCGTAGGAAATCAGCCGCTTATCGATCTCGATCTTGTAGAGCAAGATCCCTTTGACGGTAGCAGCATACAACCCTGCCTCGACATTCTTGGAGAGGCGGTCAAATGAGAACATGCGGCTAGCGTACTCCTTGGCCGAACGTAGGCCGTCCGTGACAATTCGTAGATTCATTGTATTTTCCAATCGTTTGCCCGGGTTTGTTGTGCGGGCTGGCTCTGGACTATCCCTAGAACCACTAGGGAGGATCTGATAAGTAGAAAAGCAAAAGGCCCTCCCCCAACCTAGTTGAGAGAGGGCCCATGACCCTCAGAGCAGGGGCAGGATCAAATCTTGATCTCTACTTCCCGTTGCTCCAAGGTCCCTACGATCTGGTTTCCGTCCACCGTAATGGTGAGGGTGTTTTCGTCCAAAGATTTGAACTCAATTGGCCAGATCTGACCGACAATGATCGAGAACTTGATGTTGGAGAGTTCGAACAACAGCCCTCGCACCTTCTGAGTGGCCTGCTTGGCTCGATCCCCCAGCCACTTCTCCAAAGCCGCCTCATCAGCCTTGTGCTCAGCACTGGCCAGGTAGGCGTCCACTTCAGCAATGTAGGGAACCAGCAAAGAGACCGAGGGGGTCAGCTTGCCAGCCGCCGCGATCTTCTTCTTGGCCTCGTTCACAGAGGGGATCGTAGAGAGACCCTTGAGGCTGGTCTTCAGTTCCTTGCCCATGTAGACGTCCACAGACTCTGCTTGGACCGACTTGGGGTTGAAGCCCCCGTCCGTGATGCCCTGTTCTTTGAGCCAGTCGGCACTTTCTGTGCCGTATTGTTCAGCCAGGCCCTTGGACACTTTCTTGAAGTTTTGCTCCAAGTACCACTTGTAGACCTTCTGAGCCGCCCGAGCTTTGCAGAGCTCGAACTCTTTCTCGAACAGGACCTGAGCACTCGCCTCTTTGATCATCTGGCGATTGATGATCGGCAGACTCTTGAGGTCGAACACCACACTGACGTCACGACCGTCAGACGCTTTGGCGGCACGGATGCGAGCCTGGGCAGCATCCTCACCATCGACACCCAAGATGGTCTCGATCGGCATCCCTTGTGCTTTGAGCGTGCGGATCGTACCAGCCGTCAAGCGGACCGGCAAGCGTTCGACATTGACCAAGCCGTCCTTGATGAGGGTGTAGTTGCGCCAAATGTTGGTCGGGAAGGTGTGCGGGATCTTGCTGGCCACGGCCTGATCGGCTTTCGCCAAACGGTCGCTCAGGTCGACCGAACCTCCACGCAAGACGCGAACGCTCACATTGGGACGTTCTTCGTTGTAGACCAGACCATTGATCTCGACACCATCCGGAATCGGGGTGGCGTCGAACTTGAGGGGCTTGTCCTTCGCATCCGTGATGGCAGCAATCTTTGCAGTGAATTCCTTCACCTTATTGCTGTCTTTGGTCTTGGCCATTTCAGCCGTCAGGCGGGCCACCTCGGCTTGTTCTTCATCAGTCAGGACCGAACTGGAATCGATCTGACCACGCCCGATTCGATTGTACCTAAAGTCTTTACTTTCAAGTAGCAAGCGATTTGAGTCATCACTCGACAAGACACGAAGCAGATCCAGCACCGTGAAGGCATCGTCCTTCGGAATACGGTTCAGATCTCGGCCGTTGGTGAACCGAACGCTACGATCAAAAGCCGCCTTTTGGGTAGCGGCCACGAACTCGCTGTATTTCTGCTTACCAAAACAGGTCGAGAATTGCTCGATGAACGTCACATCCCCCAACGCCTTGAGCGTCGCCAACACCACATCCGACTTCATACGGTTGGCGAAAAGGCTGATGGCGGCGTAGGCTGGATGCATGACCTCGGCATTTGAGGAAGCCGTCACATTGGGATCCACCGCTTCGGCCGAAATGGTCAACAGATCGACACCCTGGGTCCCTACACTGTTGGGTGAGAGATACCAGATGTCGTGCTGATCCTTGGGGACATGAATGACCGAGCCTTCTACTGCGAAGGTCAACAGATCATCGCCAGAGAAGCCGAAAGCGAAACCACAGATTGCGTCGCCTGCGATCTTCAGTTCAATCTTGGGGGCGCCAGAGGTTCGCTTCAGCAAGCTGGCTTCCAGGGCTGGCTCGAATTGATCGAAGTCTTGAGCAAAGATGGTCGAACCACCGGCCTTCTCTGCCATCTGAGCCAGCAATTGACGATCAGCGTAGTAGCCATACTCGACGAAAGTAGCCGACGCCACACTTTGGCCAGCAGCTTCCACAGCCTTGATGATCTCAGGGCGAGAGGAGCAATTGTCGCAACCGTCCGACATGAAGAACAACGAGAACACGCTGTTAGGACGAGCTGCTGAAATCTTCTTCGTCAAGCCTGGAACGAGCTCCAACGGGTCTTTGAAACCCGTCAAGCCGACTGGCCGGAGCCAACGATCAATCGCAGCTTCGACTGTCTGTAGCTCCTTCAAGCTTGCGACCGGCTCTGCTTCGAGCAAGATACCGCACTCTCTCCGGCCCGAGAACCAGATGATACTGATGGTGTCCTCCGCCTTGAGCAACTTGGGGAGCTTCTTCTTCAACTGCTCACGAATCCTCGGCAATTCTCCGTACATTGAGCCGGAGCAGTCGATCACCATCACGTGGTTGGTGGGCGGCGTTACAGCGATCGTCTTCGGCTTCTCGGTAGCGACCGCTTGACGGACCAAAAAGAGCTTGTCTGAAACTTTGTAACTAAACGGATCCATTGAATTCTCCTTTGGATGACCACACAAACAGGCAACGACTACCAAGTGACAGGTAGCGCAAAAGGGAGTGCCGTCATCATACATGCCCCATCTTACACCGTGCGGCACATCTGAGTCAACCTCAGCTAGGACAATCTATGTCAGGTTTGGCGAACTACAGATTGAGGATAAAGATCGTACACATAGACCGGCACTTCACCCAAAGATTGTTCGACCATCAGGCCGACCACATCCCAATCAGAGCCACCTAATCCGCATCCTATACGAGGCATATGGACGGAAGCATGCCTCTCAATGGCAGCTTCCTTCAACAGGTCCAAACATTCTTTGAGGCGGGGCAGCCGTAGCGGCGGCCCATGTTTCTTGGTAGTCAGATACCCCTCTTGAGCCAACATGTTGCAGACCCAAATGTCTGGCTCAACTTGGAGGGTCTGAACGGCGCCTAACTTGAAATTCTTCTTGCTGGCATACCATTTGCGGTACCGTTGCTCAGGGCCCAACCATCTGTCGGAGACCGCTAAGACGAAACCGCGGCCCCAACCGCCACTGCTGTTGACGACGTGTGCAATAATCTTAGGGCCATCTATTTGTGGGCAGGTGGCATCGCCTTCCAGATATGTGATCGGCATGATGCCGTCACATTACACCATCACTTGAGGTCTGGCTTGACCAAGCTAGCCAATCTGGCAGCCATACGTTCGATTATTTTCTGACTGTCGGGTGTACAGGCAGCCCACCACTTGATCAGTCTAGCAGCTCTGTACTGCATACTGAAAGGTTCGGTAGGGGGTTCTGATTTGAAGTCATCGTCATTCACGGCTTTACCCGTACAAACGAGAGTTCTCCGTCTGATGATTGCTGGATAGCTCCTTCTTCAACAAGCTCTTGAAACAGAGCCTCGGTCTTATCGATAGACCAAATGCTACCCAGATGGATGGCCGCAGTACCGATCAACAGAGGGCGGACGCTCCTCCCGAAGAGTTTGAGTATTTCTGCTTTGGCGTCCTCCTTGGTAATCTTTGGCCCAGGAGGGGGCGGGTATGACTCATATTTCGATTTCGCCATCAAAGCCCTCACCTAGCAAAAGATCCGAAGCATCAGTAGCTTCAAAATCGTCGAGCCGGTTGACAGTCTTAACCTCCACCCCTTCGTCTTTGAGTTGTTTCAAAAACTCGTCCAAGTCGGCTATCTCGGCTGTGAAGACGTTCATCCCCTTGTCGAGCATCACCATGGGGTCCATCAAACCGCTAGGCCGCTGAGCCACGACAATCAAACTGTAAAGGGCCATCACCCTTATCGGTTCAATCAAAGGACTTTATACCAATAGTGCTCAATTATCCCAGGTCCCCAAACAGCCTCCTTGTAGGTCTTGTTTGAGTACTGAAGCCCAATAAAAGCCGCTTGAGAGTGAGTGGGGGCTTTCTGCAGGGTTTGCACCACGCCTTCTTCCACCCACTCTCGAATCAACTTCTCTGCCTGATCGTCGACAAAGTAAGAGCCCTTGGCCAAATTGATGAGGGCATCCCTTACCTCAGACCCATGAAATTGACATTTTGACAAGAAGACCGGCTCAATGGTCGAACCGTACATCCTTCGATAAAGGCCCATCAGACCAAATGTGCCTCATGGGACATTCCTGTCACGTTCAGTGGTCTGAGGGCGTCTTCCTTGACCCACATCTCAAATTCCAATCTAGCTACCGATTCCCAGCGGCTAAAGAATTCCCTGTCTTTGGCCTGAAACATTTCAGGAACATAGAGGTAACCCAAATGGCCCGTCAGTCCCATCGGCCGAGCGTTCTCTGCCACCAAGACGATAATCTTGGAATCTAGGCTTCGGAATGGCCGGACCAAATCAGGAGGTAGGATCCAAAAGCTGGCTGGCAGCGACACCAGGTCATCAAGCGTCACTTCTTCGGGCGCCATCCAACCAGAGAAATCGGACAACTGCCTGGCCATCTCTCGGATCCAACCTTGGGTGATCGCCCCTTGTAGAGCCTGAACACGGTTGTGCCGTAGGTTGGTGGTAGACAGATCGGCAATCGACTGTACCGATGTAGCTTGGGCGGAACCTCTGATGTACGTATATCCGACAGGACTTTCCGAGAAAGGTTGGTCCACCAGGGTGAACAACTTCAGGAAAGCGGCGGATGAGCCACCAGCCGCTTCTAGGAGGCTTCTTGGAGCCAGCTCAGCCAAGGACTTGACGATGTGCTTCCGGCCTGCCCTGGAGGCCACCAGAAGCCTGGGATCGCCCAGCTCCCGCAACAGCTCGGTCTGACACCCTTTTTCGGCCAATTGCCTCAGGACAACCTTTTCGCTAGCCCGCTCATGCTGCCAGGTCACCAACGCGGACATCAAGTCAGGGCGAATCTTTGGCAAAGGGGTAGCCATCGTCCCATCTGTACGAGGCACCATAGAAGGTTGGTACAGATCTTCCTCTTTGAAGGCTATCAGAACCTTTCCCGTCTCAGTGGAAATGAGGTGCAGACCCTCACCCAACTGACGATATTCGTCCGCCAGATATTGAGCTGCTTCGGTTGGGTCTCCTGAGGGCCAAAGCTTCTTGAGGGCAGACGTCACTTCTGATTCCAGCCGCCCCTCTGGCCACTGCTCAGTGACAGAGTCTCTGAAGATCTGTTGTAAAGGGGCATCTCTCTGAATATCGGCTCTTGCTTGGAGCAAGTCTACCGGTTCAGGATTTGCTTTGGTGAGAACCTGGGGGTCCAGTCTTTGTACCAGACCCCCATATTCGACCTTTGCCAGATCATCAGTCATTTTTGACACGACCTGAAAACATCTTAACCCTGTCAGAAGAGGCGAACTTGGCCCGCACGCCTTCCCCAACCTCAGGATCGAAGCCAACCCAATCGAGCAATTCCTTGACCGCATCCCCCATTGTCCTGAGCAAACGAGGTTTGGTCTTCAACTGATCCAACAAGACTTCCGGATCCAGGCTTTCCTTCTGGAGGTTGTACGAACGCCGCATAGCAGCTCTGATGGCTTGTTCGATCTCTCGACCAACCAGGTTGTTGGCCGCCTCAGCCAGGATGGCGAAGTTGAATCGCTTCAGGTCTTGCTTGGTCTTTCGCAGATGGATCTTGAGAATATCCATTCGCTCATCTTCAGTTGGCAGATCGAAGAAGAAGCGTTCGTCCATACGATTGATGATCTCGGTCGGCAAACCATTGAGGGTATTGGCCGTCAATGCCAGGCATACTGGCGCATTGGTTTCTTGAATCCAAGTCGACAGGCTAGCCAACATGCGGCTAGTGGTTCCTGAATCAGTTTGAGCCGATGAGGCTGCTCCAGAGAGAGACTTCTCAGCTTCATCGATCATCACCACACAGGGGGCGACCGCTTCGATCAAATGCAACGCCTTGTAGACATTGGCTTCTGAATCGCCCACGCCGCTGCTACGAAGTTTGCCCAGTTCCAAACGAACAACCTGCAAACCCCAGGCGTTGGCCAATGCCTTGACGGCAAGGGATTTGCCACATCCCCAGATGCCAGCCAACAGGACACCTCTCGGCGGAGTAAGTCCGAACGCCTGCCCTTCTTCAGTCCAAGCGTCTTTGGTCTCCATGGCCCAAGCTTTGAAGCGATCCGCACCCCCCAAAGCATCGAACGTGAATCCCGTCGTATCCTGGTATTCTAGCAGATCTGTCTTCTTAAGTTGACGTCGCTTGTAATCCAAAATGTCCTTGGAAAAAACGACCTTCTTGGTTGGGTCTTTGACTCGATTCTTGATCACGCTTTGCGCCACCGCAGCATCGATCTCGTACCTGGTCAGCCCTTTGAAAGGGCGTACATCTGGCAAAGGCATTTCCAAATGTGTGCAGATGTTCTGCAGGATCTCTGTCGTCTGCTCTTCAGCCATCCCCTTGTCGTGCACCACTTCAATGTATCGGCGAAGCTTCTGAGGGATCACCAGTCGGGGTCCAACGAAAATCAGGATCTTGATGTTCTTGTCATCACTGGTCAGCTGGTGGGCGATGTTGAGGAATCGGCGGACCAGATACTCCTCTTTCAACCAACGATCTGGATCGGTGATGATGTAGAAGTTACGGAACTGCATCGGATCATCAGTATAGATCTTCGTCAGTGCCGCCTGAATGTTCTCGGTCTTATCGTCCGTATTATGGCTTCTGAGCCTCCAATCGTCCGTCACATTCTTGATCGGCTGCAACCCAAAGGCACTGTTGTAGACGAAAGTCTGCTGTTTGAGGTCTTCAAGCGATTTCTTCATGTCTTCGATGAAGAGGTCTTCTTCGTCAGTGACGAAGTAGATGAATCGAGTGATTGATCGCAGATGGAACTTCAGGTCTTCGTTCATGATTCTATCCTCTACACCAAGATGGAAGCAAAACGGGCCCCATCCTCAAAGGATAGAGCCCGTTTGCAAGTGCCTGGGCTAACTCAGATCAGCCCAACGTAGCGCAACGGAGGCGAATGGTGCCATTCTTGAGCACCTCACGACTCTCGATGTCGACGCCCGTCTGCTTCGCCTTGGTGACGAATTCAGCTTCGCTGTACGTTTGACGGAAGGCAGCGAAGGCTTCGGACTTGTGATTCTTGTAGTCCGAATCGCCCGTGATGGTTCCCGTATCAGCATCGATCGTAGCATTGCTGAACGGACCGCTTGTGATGCGGAAATTGTTCCCATTGCGATCGAAGGAGTACTTGGAGAGGGTCAGGGCAGAAGCGACCAAATCCGGATTTGTGAATGTCGACGTAAACGTCACCTTGTGAGACATGTAGGTATCCTTTCCTTGTGAATTTCTTGACTGATCAGGTGGTGATTTCTTGGACCGTGTCGCAATCGGGACCGGTACGCTCGTCAGAGACCATCGTCCCCGCGTTGTACTGGAAAATCCTATCGCAATTCTCGCCCTCAGCACGCTCTGTCACAACATGCTCACGACGACCGTCCAAGTGAATCAAAACTTCGAATTTCATGATGGCTCCTATTATAGCTGCGGATTCATTGTCCGCCAAGTTTGATCTTGACACCAGGCTTGACCACCTGGTCTCCCGGGCTGGCTGGGACGGACTTCTGTGCCCAAGGATCAGACACCGAGGAGGGCATCGTTTGGGGGGCTTCCCCGATCATTTGTTGAGGCCTGGCGGGAGTATTTCGAACAACAGACGGATTGCTGGGTATTTGAGGGGTAGGGGTAGGGGTAGGTGCCACCTCTTGAGGGAGTGCCGCCTGAGGCGCGAAAGCAGGCGGGGTGAGCTGAACTGGAACCTGTACCATCTTCGGTTCCGGACGATCTACCCTGGGGTCTAACCACTCACCAGGAGCGCTAGGAGTGCCAGGGACAACCGTCAGAAATCGCTTGGAAGCTATCTCTTGATAACGAGGATCGGAAGGTTCCAGTTTAGCTGGATTTAGGAAAAGACGCTCCTCCCAATGAAGGACTCGGTCATCAAACTTGGTTGTCCCGTGTTGGCTTCGTGTGCATTCAGGATTTATGCAACGATGACACCAATTGGACAATACCTCTTGAGCAGGAATCAACTGCTCAAGAACACATTCTTGGAGGACGTCTCGACGTTTCATGGCTCTCTAGAGCTATTTTATAAGGGCTCTTCCTTGTACAGGTAATCCCCAGACCCCAAGTTCTTGTCCTTGAGCTTCATCGAGAATGTCTTTGGATTGATTGGTATTTTCCGCTTGGTTGGGTCAATCAAGACGTTATCTGACGCATCTTTTAGGCAAAGGAACACCCTGCTGTCCGGTTCTATTGAGGCTGCAACCGCTTCAAACACCAGGTCTACCGATCGGCGGGTAAGGAATGCGTCGCTCAAGGCGAAGATGTAGACCGGAAGGGTGCCTTTCGTAGGGTTGTGAGGCCCAGATTCTTGAAGGGGGGAGGGCTTGGAAGATTGGCCCCCCTGCTCAGGTTGAGAGGTCTTGTGAGGGACCATCTCAGGCGATTGATGCTGCCCTGGGACCAATATCCCTTCCAACCAATCAGGAACCGGTTTCTTGCCGTTTTGAACCTCATGCCAATCAATCTTGGCTTCCCAAGTCTGGCTGATCAACGGTTCCACAATCAACGGAACCTGCCACCTGACCATCCGGCTGGGGAATTCCATTATTTCGATGATGATTGGGACTGCCTGAGTGAGCCGGTCATGACGAATCTCGAACACAATTTCATCGTGCACTGTCATCAGCATCCGGACGCTATCGTCCCCACCATTACGCAACCAGCCGTACTTGGTAAATTCCTTCACCAACTTGACCATGCTGATCTTCATGATGTCGGCGCCCGACCCTTGGATAGGGAAGTTGGTTGATTTTCGCTCACAGGCGGCGGCAATCTTCCTAGCGTCTTGCTCCGTGTAGGGCACTCCTTTGGGGTCCAAGTCCCCAGTCTTCACGGCAGCGTCTGGAATGGCGATGAAACGGCCAAAGGCGGTCGTCACCCCTTTGGTCTTCTTCACCAACTGGTGCTGATTCTTGACCCATCCAGCAAAGGTAGGTACCGACTTGTCGAAGTTGGCCTTCCTACGAGCCGCTTCCACCTTATCGCACTTGGTTGCACGCATGATGGCCGACGGGCCACCCCCGTAAATCAGGGCAAAATTGGCCACTTTGCCGGCCGCTCGTTCAATCTTGTCTTCCTTGGTGATGTGTTGTCCGAAGAAAGCCTTGGCGGTGATGGTGTGCAAATCTCCTGACCCATGGATGAATTCTTCAACCCACACCTTCTCCCCAGAGATGTTGGTAACCACCCGCAACTCTTGGCCGGCGTAGTCGACCTTCACTATCGTGTATCCAGGCCGTGCTACGAAAGCCTGACGGAGTGAGTGGGCCACCTCAGGCTTCTTCGGGTCGCTCCTAGCAGGAATGCCGTGGATCGGAATGCCTGAGTAACCTTGCTCAGGCTGACCCGCGGATGCGGTGAAGCGTCCAGTAGCAGCCCCAGTCTGATTGAAACCGAACCTGAGCTCGTCATTGGCATCACAATTGGCCGCCATGCTGGCCAGGTAGGTACCGATGATTTTGTCTATTTGGCGATACTTCACGATCCAGACCAACACCTCTGGAGCATCGTCGGCTTCCAGCATCTTCTCAAGAGTGGCCGCATCGGTCTTGTACTGACCACTGGCAGCATTCATCTCTGGCTTGGGGCTAATGTTTAGACCGTCAGCAGAGAAGAGGAAGTCTGACAGTTGCTTGGTAGAGCCTGTATTGAAGTCTTTAAACCCCCGTTTCTCCGCCATCGCTCGGATAAGGTTGTCGTACTTCTCCCGTTCCTCTTCAGCACGTTTGAGCAGATCGACGATCTTCTTCTTGTCGATCTTCACCCTCGGGCGTTCCATCACCCTACCAGCTTGAGTGGTCTGCTTCTCTAGCCGGTAGGTGAAAGCGTATTTCTTATCCTCAGTGGCGGACTCCACTTCCTGAAAGTGCACCTTCAGGTCTGGTCTAGCCAGCAGCCAATCAGGCTTGGTCTCACACAAGGCCTCGGTGCAGATCGCATCCGAGCAAGCGTACTTGACAACCGCGCTTCCCTCTTCCGGATACAGATCTGCGAACCGCATCTCCTTGTTAGGCGTGCCCTTGGGAAACAGCTCCTTGAACTTGATCATCTCATAACGATGGAGGGTGGGTTTACCGTCCGTCTTATGCTCTGGATCTTCGATCGAAAGCCTTTCGAAAGCCTTCTCTTTCAAGCTCAACACGTCGTCTGAATAGACGGTGTAGGCAGCCAGCATCCCATCTTTGAACGAATTTGGGTGCCACCAATCGATCCCAGTGATCGGGAATAGGAACTCTTGATCGAACTTAGAGTTCCAGAAATACAAGACAATCCTAGGGGGTGTTGCCATTTTGTTGGACGACAAGGCATCCTCGGCCAAGCCCTCCTCAGTCAGGACCGGCTGACTAGCTTGGCACAGGCGACGTATTTCGGCCTCCACATGCTCGACATTGACATTGGGGTCTGTCTCCCCATAGATGGTCTTGAAGTTGTGTCGAACAGGGATGTAATGCCCAATCCCTCTGTAACCTAGACAGAAACCGACGATCTTGTGGACCGTGTAGGGCTTATCTGCCTCATCGTAGTAGATACGGTTGTCCAACCCCTCAGTCTCAAGATCGATGCTGCCTCTGCCATGGGCTAGCATCTGATTAACTATTTCGGTCACCTGCTCAGGGGTCTTGACCAGCACGAACTGGTGGAATTTCATCCACGGCTTGGTCAAGTCTTCGGAGGCCGCCACATCATCGGATTTGATGCCGGAATTCTCAGCAAAGAACTCCAGGTCATCTCCCTCAATGACGGTCGTTTTAGTGTTTTTTGCAGTCAATGCTACCTGGGGGACACTACCCAGTGAACTCTCAATATCGTCGAAATCTATGTCTTCAGACATCTTGATCCTCTTGAATCACAACCAAATAGACCCCATCACGCCACTCCTGAATTGCCCTCGTGGCCGTTTGACGGATCTCTTCACCTTCTACACCGTCAGGCTCGTAACACCACGGCATTTGCTTGCCTTCAGGATGGCAATTCTTGCTATCGTGGTAGATGCACCGTTCACGTCGAAAACATTCTTTCGAGGCTTTCGGTATTTTCTTCAACGCTCCCGCCGGAGGGATCCCCAAGGCGTCTACCAATGGGCGGGACAATCGGTACAACGCATGATCCAGCACCTCTTTGGAGATTACGCTGAATTGTGCACCGAATGGGGTTTTCCTAAGGAGCTCCCATTCATCTTCCCAAGAGCCGTCAGGCTGCTGTTCGATTACCAACAGCCTGACGTCCCCCATCTCTCTAGTGGGTAGCTTAAGCCGTCTCACCACGGATACGGTCACCGATCTTGTCTATCAACTGCTTGAGCAACTCGATCGCCTTCACGTACTGAAGCCGCCCATCCGACACTCTGGAGATCAACTTGTCAAGAATGGACCCTGCGATCAAGAACCCATTCATATCGTCTTGAGCCAGATAATTTTCCCGTGCTTCTTTGAGACGATGTTCGCATAAGTCCAAGAAGATCGCATAACTGGTCTTGTCGGTATCGTCGACTTGAGCAACAGCGTGCACGCCTTCCGGTACTTCTGGGGTCTTGATCCCGAGATGACGCTCCATCTCGATGAGGATCTGGTTGTGTTTTTTCTCCTCTCCAGAGAATTTCTTCCAAAGACTGATGGCATCCCACGGTTGTTGGCAAACAAAGCACCAAACATGAGATCGACTATCAGCCTTTGCCGTATACACCCTGGCAGACGGCTTGTTGTCCTGACCATGGAATGGGCAGCTGAACTGCTCCTCCCTGTCGGTAGAGTGGCGGAACGATACCCCATGTAGCCTCAACACATCATGGGCCGTTATCATTTCATGGATCGCTTCACGCCGCATGGCGAACCATGCCTTGATGGCTGCTTCGTTATTGGCCATCTTAGAGCCCCGAGTTGGCGTAATCGTCTTGCGTCATATCGGCCCCGAACCCTGTCACACTGGGGTCCCAATTCCTGAGTCGGTGACACGTCATGTCGACGCCGATTCGGCCTAGGTCAAACTTTCGATTGTCGCGAGACTTCATACAGCTGATGATGGCGTAGCCCTGCTCGATCAATTCCTTGGGGGCGTAGGTGGTGGTGATGTAGTCCGCCGAACGTTCCGCCTGATTGGCGTACGACAAATCACGGTATTTGTACTGGCCAAGTTCCTCGGGGGTACTCTTGTTCTTCTCGTTAGCGGTCATACCAGTACGGTTAATCTGGTGAAGATCCAGGATGGGGATGCTTTCACCACCATTGAAATGCATCGCCATCAACTTCATCTCACGGATGACGGCATTTTGCTCGCTGGTCAAATCCTTGTAGGCCCTAGGAGGTTTGACCAATTCACCCTGATCAATGACAATCAGGCCTATTTCCAGGTTCTTGTGTAGCTGTTCCGCATAGTTGCGGATATCGGCCACCGTCACATCCCTGTCTGGGACCCAGATGTGCATACGACAGTAGTCCCGATTGGACTCGAAGTCATTCAACGCTAGATCGTAGAACTGTTCCTGTTCTGGGGTCAGTTCACCATCACGTATTTTGGTGTAGTCCAAGGGAGCATACCCTTGCTTGGTGAAGATACCGTTCGATGTGTGCATGGCACACATAATCTTCCGAAGATGCTCGTACTTCATCTCAAGACTGACATAGAGCACGTTCGCACGATAGCGGGTAATCAGGTTGTAGGACCAATTGGTCGCGAAAGCGGTCTTCAGATTGCCAGGCTCAGCCGCATGGATCCATAGTTCGCCAGGCTTGATACCGTGAAACGCAAGGTCAATATGCTCCAAACCAGTGAACCTGCCCCACACTTTGGTCTGATTGCTCTTGGCTACCTTGTAAGCATCACGTTCTTTTTGGACGTCCTGCGTCACATCGCCAAAGGTGATGGCGTTGGAATTGGCGGGGATCAGGTCAATGATCTTCTGCTCGTAGTACTTCTTGCCGTCTACCAGGCCTTTCAGTTGTTCTTTATCGACGATCCGCCCTTTGGTGACGATCTCTTGGGTCTCCGTCAAAAGGACCAGATACTTGTTCTGATTCTGAGCCTCCAACAAGGAGTTTACGAGAGTACGGTACGCCGAACGTTCGTAGATGGCTGCTGAATGAATGTCTTTCAGCTTCTCGATCACCGCATAATCGGCAGCTCGCTCTGGACCAAAATAGTCTCTGAGCGTCAAAGCGTTGGGAGGTTCGAGACTTTCCTGGTGATACTTGATGATGAAATCGTAGATCTTCCGTTCATCCGGATTGCTCCACTCGTACCTAGAATTTTTCAAGAAGCTGAAGTTGCTTCCGATGGCTTTTTCGGAAAGCTTCCCGTCTCCGAAATCGATGACCCCCCGCAATACACTCTTACTGTTAGACATCACCAACCTCCCTTGTTGTTGTACTTCTTCTTGCGGTTGCCACCTGGGCCGCCACCGAAGCCGGCCACAATCTCGTCGGATTGAGGCGTAACTGGTTCTTTGATAGGAGGCTTGACCGAGGGTTTTTTGCTGCGGGAAGGGACATTGACTACTGGTTCTTCGTATTCCTCAACCAACTCATTGAGGTCCGCCGGCTCTGTTTTGCCGTCATCGACCGTAATGTGGCTGTTCTCCAGTTCACGCTCATCATCGGGGGTTTGATCGTCAGAGGTTAATCTGATGACCTGGAAGTGCTCAATGAACAGCTCTGACTCAGCATCCTTTGAGTGTCGCCATTCGTACCTAGGGTCACTGCTCTGGAAAAGCCACGTTGGCTTGCCCAGCATTTCACGATGCATCAACGCTTCTCTGAGGATCCCGGGGGCCGCCACATTCTTATGCCCCAACGTCCCTAGAAGGATGACCACTAGGTCGTAATCCTTGCCCACCAAGTCAGCGATGGCGTTGTTGTTCTCTGTCTGCTCTCTAGCGGTGGCGGCACGACTCCGATACGCTTCATTGCCGACATACACGTCACGCAATCGAGCGTCGCCCACCACCTTGTATGCGTAGGTGGGGTTGGTCCAAATCTTGCCCACCAAAGCAAGTTTGAGATGAGGTAAGAACCCCGCACGAGTCACACCTCTGATCAGAAGATTTTGCTGAGTCAGATCTACCAATGGCGGACCATTGGTAGAGGGTGAGAAGAGAGGGCTGGAAGGGATTGATTTGGATTCTCTAATGTCGAGGTCCAGCCGTTCCCTCACATGTTCGATTTTCAGTTTCCTGGCCATATTTGGGCAATGACGCATCAAATCGCCTTCGCCCAACAGGGTGCCATTCGGCATACATCCTGTTAGTGGTTTGAGACCACAGCGTGTGCATATATCCATTACGCTGCTTTTCCTTGCATAGCTCGAACAAGATCCTTGAGAGATGAACCACCCTCGCTCTCGAATTCGAGAGCTCCAATGGCGGCCTCGCCCAACACCTTGTCGATTAGGTTTTTCTTTTTCCGGAGCATCCCCAGAACGTGATGGTCAATAGTTTTTCGGTCTTTAACCGATATTTCTGGCAGTTCGGCCAACAGATGGTAGGCCATCACCCCCTTGTGAGGGGAACCGATACGGATCATGCGCCCTAGTATTTGGACGTAAGCGCCCCATGACCAGGGTTGGTCATAGAACACCATGCCGGCTGCTGCCTGAAGATTGATCGCTTCGCTACCAGCGTCGGTGATGAACACCACCCGAACATCAGACTTGAGATTTTGGAAGGCCACCTTGGCCTTCTGGCGATCCACGTCCTTCTCTTTACCGGTGATTCGGACCGACTTGATACCGTTCTTCTTGAGTATTTCTTGCAGTCTTCCGACCAGACTCTCAAACCGAGTGTAGACGATGACCTTTTCATCCTCCAATTCCTCGGATAGCAGATCCAACAAGGCCTGCTCTTTGCTGCACAGCGAACCTATTTTGGAGCTGGTCAAGTCTAAGTTAAATCCACCTACCTCATCACCCTCATTGAACTTTAGTAGCGACAAGGAGTTGACTATTTGCTGACAGTAGATGAGTGAGGTCAGCGCCTTGGTTTCCTCGAACTCCTTGATCTGGCCATCCCCCAACTCCAAAAGGCCTGACAGAGCTTCTCTGTACTTCAACGTCTCCGCACCATTCAGCTCGCAGGTTATTTCTCGGGTAGTCAGAGTGGGCAGCTCATTGGAGATGACGTGCTTCTGACGACCCAAGAAGTAGAGATCGATCTTGGACTTGAAGTGATCCAAGTTCTTGTAGCCCTTGACGACCGGCACTTTGGCCTTTCCCACACTCTTGAGTTCGAAGAAGGTGTAGTCCTCCATGAACTTGGTCTTCGCCCCAAACAGGGAGGGCAAGATGGCCTTGTAGATGCAATAGCCTTCCATGAGGTTGTTCTTGAGCAGTGTGGCCGTCAGGGCGTAGACTCGGTTCGAACGATCGGACAGATACCTAGCCACTTCCCAAGTCTTGGTCTTCATCGACTTGAAAGCAGTCGCCTCATCGAAGATGACCGTCAGATGTTCACCCACCTGCTTGGTTATTTTGTCCAACAATCCAGGCAGGACAGGAGCCTTCGGGTCTGGCTGACCATTGGGTTTCAATGGTTGGAAACCTCCTTGATTCCAATCCCTAACCAGCAAGGCATAGTTCAGAATCAGGACTGCCTTTGGATCATTGGGCCCAGAAGGGGCGGCCGCCCACGCCTCGTAGACACGTTGCCGAGCCTCCAATGGGGTCTCCCCCTTCTGCTTGGGGGCCGTGGCGATGTAGACCTGCACACCCTTGGTAAAGCGGTCTATTTCTTCAGCCCACTGTCGGATGGCTGATTTGGGAGCAACCACCACCACCTTGGTCTCTGGGCGTTTCTCCCAAAGGTAACAGAGTGTGCCTAGTGTTTGAAATGTCTTCCCCGTACCAGTGCTGTCACCAAGCACCATACGCTTCAATCGAAGCATGTGGTAGATGCCTTGGACTTGATAGTATCTAGGGACCAAAGGCTGGAGCTCACCGTCCAGCCCAACTATTTGCTGCTTCAGAAGGGGTGAGGGCGGTAACTTGACGTCTGTCCGTGATCGTACGGATTTCAGTTCGTCATATAGTTTTTGCTGCTCGGCACTAAGCTTGATTTCTTCGGGCATCGGCGTTCAGTACACCGGCCGATCCGTCAGCTAGGCAAAAACAGCTATCATTTCACCAAAAAGAGAACCAGGTGGACAATTCTCCGTTGGAACGGAAGCCATCCCACGTAGCAGCATACCCCCCATACACTCCGAAGGAACGAAAAATGTCAACCCCTATCCCGACCCCCACTGCCCTGAAACCAACATGTACGTTGAGATTCAGAAATTTGTAGTAGAACGGATCAAGCATCAAGCCCGCATCCACCGCACTCTTGGCAGTACCGTCTTTGCGCAACGCCTCTCCAGGCAAGAAGCCCAGATATGCCTTGGGACGGAAGCGAAAGCCCCATTCTGGCGGTTCCTGCATTGCCGCCACCACATTGACCTTACCCTTAGCCTGAAGGTCGAAATTGCACCACTTCATCCTAAGCGTGTACGGCTTCGGCTCGGCACCTGTGAAGAAGACTCGCCCATCCCGATCGATCGTCAACACCACTGGGTCTAAGTCGATGGCTGGTTGTGTGTTGAGCAGACACTGCTTCTCTTTGGTGACAGTGATTAGAGCCTTCAGGTCTTCTTCAGAGATACAGCGGTTGCCCACCCCACACTCCTGCGCAACAGCAGGTCTGGAGATCAACATCAGGAAAAACACAAGGAGAACGAGTAGGTTTTTCATCCGCCATACTTCTTGATCAGGTCATCGATATGCTGGCCTGTCACAGGCGAGGAGTCTTTCACCGTTACGGTAAAAACTTCTGGCTTGATGATCACCACCTTGTCGACGTCCTTTGCTTTGACACCGTCGGGCAGTGCGATCACTACAGGAGCCGCATCCGGAGGGGTGATGGTGACGGTGTTGGGATTGGAAAAGATGCTGGGAGGTTCAATCGGAACCACTTTGGCTTGTGTCTGGCCGCTCGAATCGGGAGTCCCGATGGGAATGACGGCCCCGTTGGAATCTACCCGATGTTCCGGAATTGTGTTGGCCACATCAATCGCCTTGCCGCCTGGTTCCTTATGACCAAACAACTTACCCAACAACCCGCCTATCTGAACGTTCTTGACCCCCAACACCACCAGGACGATGGCTATCATGACGATCAGAATGGCTGGCAAGAAAGCCAACAGAGAACGAGCCGCTTTCTTGATCCAAGTCCAAGCAGAAGACCAGAATGTTGGCTCAGCCATCAGTTGTCTTTCGGTTCTTCACCACCACCCAGAGCAGAAGGAGCGGGCCCTGGAGGGACTTGAACCGACACTGCTGTGACGGCTGGCTTGGTGTCTTCATGAACAACCGTAACCGATACCTCAGAGCCCAGACTCTCTGCACTTGGAAGCGTCACACCTGTGCTCTTGTAGAGCATCTTCTGAACCACTTCATAGAGGAAATCGGCGAACCAACCCACGATCGCAGCGTAGAAGACTCGACCAGAAGCTGTCTTGATCGAAGTGTCAAACGCGAAGCTCAACCCTTTGAAGAGACCCAGGTTAGCACCGATGATGACCGGCAAAGCGTAGAGGCCTATTTCGTTCCACCACATAGCAGCTGTGTTGCTGTACATGGCCTTCTTGTCCATCGCCGATCCCAATGGTTTGAAATCTGGCCTAATCAATAGGACGATACGACGTACGAAGAAATTGATGATCACCACCAAGACCGCGATGATCAGCGTACCTTTGCTCAAAAAATCAGTCAGTGCTTGGTCCATTGTCTTCCTCAAGTCTCCCACTCGCCCACTTTTGGATACGAGTCATAGAAAGCTGTAATTCTTTTCTGGCTTCAACCGACAATCCAGGAGTGTTCAATTGCTCCGTGATGCGATTAATCGCTTTCGCAGCAGAAAGAGCTCTCTTCTCTGCTGGAATGTCTAGATAGTGTAAAGATTCGATTGCCACAAATCCCTCATCAGACAGAAAGAATATCGGATGGACGAGCCAACCGTATGGCGGATGGATCGATCACTTCGCGGGATGAGTCATTGGTGATTGGATGTCCGCTGATACGATAAAGGTCTACCGCACTGTAACCTTCACCCGTACCCGATGTACTGACTTGTACGGTATTGAGATTACCGTCATTACTCATGGTTCTAGCTGTGGTGGCCACCAAGAGCATCAATTCCTGGCCCGCACTCACCTCAGTAGAACCAATGTTGGTTGGCACATTGCGAACCAACAAGGCGATAGCCGACAAGACGCCACCCGAGGTTCCGTTTTGGCTGGTAGCAGGCAACACTCCCCCCAAGTCGCCGCCGGCAAACCCTGAAGCCGTGAAGGCTGAGCCGCCTCGATTGGTACGGAAGTTGGTCAACACATTGTAGTTGCCAGCTTCCCCGTCCACATGAACCACCACTTCACCCGCATTACCTGATGCGATTGAGACTGTGTGGACCGGCACCACCGCATACTCCAAGTTATTGTCTGGAGCCAAACTGGCGGCCATCAAACCTGGTGCTCCAGAGCCCATTACGAATGGGCCAGAGACTCCTGCTTGAGTGTACGTCAACCCAGAAATGAAGTTCCCACGGAAATCCTTATCACGGAACAAGGCTCCCAACGGCAAACGTTCGGTGCACCCCAGATACTCCGTACCCAAACTCAATGGCCGTTCCAAGCTATTGAGTGCTGTGGGTAGAATTTCTGGACGAGTGTCCACTGGACTGGTAGGTAGAGGTAGCCAACTCTCATATCCAACATTCCGGAAGTCTGCATTGTTAGACGGCACTGAGCCAGAGAAACGACCCGTCCCTAGTGTGGTGACGAAGTGTAGGCCAGCCAGTACTTCCAACGGCTTCTGATTTGGACGTGTCAAAGCCGTAGGGTCCAGCCGGCTGTTTAGCAGTTGATAGCGGACCGAGGTAGTCAAGGGACCTGGCTTGTAACCAATGTCCGATTGAGCCTGTTGAGACCCCCACGCATCACCCTGATATGGGGTACGACTATAGTTGATCGCAATTTCATCCCCAATTTCAGGAGCACCTGGGAGAATGAAGTCTGGGTTGGTCGGCATGTTGACTTGAGCGGTCGTACCTTCATTGCGGGTACGGCTCAAAACAATACGACAATCCTGCGTCAAATCGAAAGACCCACGGTCACACCCGAAGATCGAAGATTCAACAACATAGTGTCCAGCACTGAAAGACGCGATGGCGTTGGGCGACTTAGTGATGTCGATCGCATCTGCGTTGAGGATGAAGGTGGGGTCCCCATCCACATCTGATTCGATCCAAAAGGTCGGTCCAGAGAAGTTCTGACGAAGCAAGTTGACTGCACCAGTCCCCACATAGGCACGAGTGGTGGGGTTGTAGGCGCTGCCGTTTGCCTTGTAGTCTTGAGCCTCGTAGACGGCAAACAGGCGGGCAATACCGTAAAATGGAGGGAGTTCCAACCCTTTACGGTTCAACCCACGAGTTTCAGTGAACTGTCGGAGCCCTGCAATCAGATTACCAAACGTGAAAGAGGTATTGTAGGTTGCAGGCGAATTGGTGTTGAGATTTAGAGTTGAGAAAACGGCATATGTTGCCGAGCCTCCACCACTCGTCAATGGCACAAAGTTGGTGACTCCGTTACCCAAACCAGAACCCTTTGGAGCATTGAATCCGAAGTTGATTCCTTCAGCGAAGTTGCCAGAGTCCGAGTACAAGGTGGGTACCCGCACTTCACCGTATCCAGGCATGAAGCGTCGTGGAACCACCACCACCATGTTGGCCCTAGAAGTGATAGGGTCTGAATACCCAGAGAATACGGAAAGAGGATCAGTGGTCCCCCACTTGGCACCACCTGTAGGAGTCGATGCGGGCATCGCTCCATTGACAGCGTCTGTTGGATTACCGGTGTTGACGTATTTCTGAATGCTGCGGAAAACAGGACCTGAGAAGTCATGTAGGCGGAAAGGCGTCAAGATCACGCTCTTGCTACCTGGGTCCACATAGGCTTCAGACGTAGAGGCCAGATGACCATTGAACATCCCCACCTGATACTTGGACCAAAGGGCTGCCCAGGTGGTACGGAGCGGTTGATTGTCAGCTGGCAAGCCCTGTTGCTGCACCAAAATGTTGGGTGAAGCTGAGAGGTATGCCACACTGTGTATGGCATCAGGCTTTCGACTCATACCACGACCAGCACCATACTGAATGTGTAAGGTGATGAAAGCTCCTAGATTTCTAGCAACGAATCCGCCTGAGAAGGTGACCAGGAGATTGCCCGATCCGTCGTTGGAAACCGAATACTGAACGTTCGGGAGATCCGTTGTCTCGCCCATGAAACGCAGAGAAACAAATGACTGATCAGGGATCAATCGTAGTTGATCTGTATCACTGCCAGGCAATGAATTTAGGAACAGACTCTTAGGGATGGTGATCACATCGTTCGGCTGAAACCCAGAACCTGTTGGGTGATTGACCGTCACAGTATTGAACGCAGCACCCAACGTACCGCCAATCGCCACAGAAGCACCTGTAGAAGGTGGGGCAGAGATTGGAATGACAACAGGTTGCAATGCCGCCGGCTCGGCAAATATTTGTCGAATTCCGTCCGGAGCGTCAAGTTTAGTGACACCCAAAGCACCTGGGGTGGCTGACACTTTATCCTGATACGCTACGAAAGGTCCTTGAGGGCCTCCACCAGATCGTTTCCAAGTTGAGTGAAGTTGACCTCGAAGCAATTTGTCGAGATTGCCCTTCAACAGAGCTTGATAGTCAAACCCATTGGGGTTGACGACGTGACGAAGATCGAAGATATCGGTCTTTGCCACCTGATCCGCAAACAAGCCGTCTGGACGACCAGACAACACCTTAACGACCGATCCTGCCTTGTGAGGTTCAGCCTTAGAGCCAAAAGCACCTCTAGTGCTAAGATTCATCGTCGAACCAGTGATGGATGAGTAGTAGAGGATCTCATCCCCAATCTGAATCGCCACAGGAGTAGCTGGTGTGAGAGGTAACGATAGGCTGGCTACCGAGCTCAACACCAATGTGGTGGCGGAAGCGGTGATGTTGCCCGTGATGGTGGGGGCGGCGGCGAAAGTCTTGTACCCCGTGCGGTCTACTGCTGTAGGATTGCGGTTGAACGCACCATTCAGGTTCTGGCTAGGGTCCCCACCCCAACCGACGCTGTTTCGTCGGAACACAGCACAGAGCGGGATGGCGTAGGTGTACCCATCAACCGTCCCTAGGGCGTTCTGGGTACCATCGCCAGCACGCCACAAGCCAGGGTCCCCCAACTCATTTCGCATGTTGGTGAAGACGTAGCTGGAAGCTGTGGAGGCGGCGCCTTGCCCTTTGACGACAGACGGATCGAACCCGTCTGGGTAAGACGTAAGGCCGACCAATCCAGACACCACACGGACACGGTACTGAAGCTGAATGCGTTGTGTGGTCTCAAACCCTATTTGAGGGTCTTGCATATCATCTGCGATGAAGCTAGCCCCACCCTCAACGTTACCGTAACGATAGACAGCTGAAGCGGCGGGTTTGTTGGTGGTTGAAGGATTGGGGGCCACTCTAGCAAGCCAAACTTCGAGGAAAGCGAAGTCGATCCTAGCATCACCTGTGTTGGCAGGAGGTGGCGGAAGGGCGATACGATTCCAAGTATCCACATTGTTCGGGTTACCTGGAGGGGTACCCGTCAGAGTGCCCGTCACTGGAACGATCCAGCCATTGACGACCGCCCACATGACGGCTTGCTTCTCGCCAGTCTGTTGGGCCCCAAACTGGAACCAATTCGAGTAATTGACGTTGGTTACGTACGAATCCTGAGGATTGATCGCATCATCGATCCAGCCCGAGGGGGTAGCCGTCAAAACATGGAGGCGGTCCCACTCGGCCGCAATCTGTTGAGACAGCGACAGTTCACTGTCCAGTGGAGGTCGGCCAGCTTGCCACACCACTGTTTTATAGGAGGTTTGGACAGGGCTCAGAACTCTCGAAACATTCGGACCGTAGTTGTCAGTCATCACTTCTCCACATTTTTTGAGCTACTGGGGGCTCCTGATTGGGTCAGCTAATCAGTAAATGAGTGCCCAAGAACCTATGTAATAACTGCCTGGAGACCCCACCTTTCGAAATCCAGCCCGAAAGGTATTGCCCTGAGAGGGGGTGGGAATTGCCGTGGCGGCCCCACTCACCACATCCGTATAGACACTATCGTTAAAAGTAACGGTAACCGACACCCCAATCCCACCATTAGTTGTAGGGGGGTCCTCGGAATACAACCGACTATACTGTGTCCCATCAGTATCCAGATACTTGAAGATCTCGTACCGAAAAATGAAGTTCGTGGGTGTTGTCGCCAAAGTGACGGCATTTGTCAGTAGAGGTAGATTGGTATTCTCTGAGATCTTGGTCGTTTTCCTAGATCCGACAGTGTAGCCGCCCGTAGACCAGTCAGTATTGGTTTTGGTCGTGTCCCATCCTGAACCATCCAACTGTTCGTCATAAAGGATGTGGGAATGTCCAGGGTATAGACTCAAAAGCCCAGCATACTTCTGAGTTATCAAATCCCCAACTGTCGCAGGAGTGCCGTCAATCGGTACGTCAAACGGAAGGTTGACGGGGAACGTCCCCCTGATTTCGCGTGTACCGCCATTCATAACGAATGTGTCTTTTATGACAGACGACGATACGGTAGGATTGTGTCGATCGATCAGATATAGCGTTCCCATCTAAATTTCTCCCAATCAGAAGTCAGTGCGGGTCATGTAGAACGACCCATTGAGGTAGGTTCCTTGGTACTTGATTACTGAATTGGTGGGCGACGGAGTGTATGCATCATTTCCGCTGAACTTGAAACTGGCGGGCCACACTATGGTGCTTTGCTCACTTGGCGACGCTGCGGTGCCCCCGTAAACCACCATGAACATCAAAGTGTCCCCATCCACAGCAGAGTAAGGAAGACCTCCTACGACGCTCCCCGAGATGTTGACAGTCACCACGCAAGTTAGACTGCCTGTGAATGTCACTACGTACATGTTGTAGTAACTGGGGTCGATGTTGATCGATGTGGTTGAGCCGACCGACACCCCTAAGGTTCGAAAGTTTGGTAGGCCGACGATCCGACCACCAAACGATTGTACCGAGCCGTCTCCCCAAAGCTCTCCATGAACATTGCGCAAGCCCAATGTACCGACAGTAGGGGCCGATTGATTGTAACCACCCCAAGTCAATGCTTTTAGGTTCCAGGGATTGGAAAGACTAGGCGCCCTTGCCAACTCATCTGTGCCAGCACCAAAGAAGGCCGACGACTGCTCAATTTCTGCATTAGGGTCATTCGTGATAGACCCTGCCACCATAGAGCCGAAGTTTCTAAGGTTGTTGATCCCTGCAGTGGCTTCATTGTCACCACCAACAAAGAAGGCAGGTCTAATCCATTTGACGTTGACTTGTTGGTTGGTGAAGCTAGCTGTCGCACCACCCAACGTTACCAACTTAGCCTTCCTGGGGTCCGACACATCCAGACCATAGATGATGAATACCTCTTTCAGACCACTCGCGAAAGTAAGCTCCACCATGTCGATTCCACATCGAATGGCTGTCTTGTTGACAGTGGATACTACAGTACGAAAGTAATCCGAGGCATTCAACTGCAACACATCTGCAGCTCCCGTTGGATTGACTGTTGCCGACAAGGCAGGATCAATCTTAGTCAACGCCGCCTGACCGTTGAGGATGGAGGACTTGATTTCCTTCTCGTACACGGCAAGGAATGCCGAAGACTGGTGCCCCAACAATGACGCATCGTTGGTGTCGGGAACATTTTTCTTCCGTCCCACATAGACGAAGCCATTGGTTCCAGAGTACGCTTGTGTGATAGTGCCTGTTGTACCTCGTGTAATGGCTTTCCATTGAGCCATATAGGGGTCAGGGTAGGCGTTATTGACCGTATCGATGGGCGTCGCCACACTGGTGGGAGCTAGACTGGTACGATCAAACTCAGGAAAACGCACCTGGTTGGCTGATCTACGGATAGCTGGGAAGCTGGCTAGTTCAGCAGGGATTGCCGATAAGGTCCCTTGCTTGCTGTAAAAGATTTTGAACTGTACGTTAGGAGGGACTGGCGTATTGAAATTTACAACCAACGTACCACTGACGAAGCCGTCTCCCACCGAAGCGCTACCCATCGATGCTACACGGACGTACAGATGGGTTGAATTATTGAACACTGCAGTATCATCTGCTGCATTGACGACCTGAAACAGATCGTCCAAACTCTCACTAGGAGAATTGCCAGTCCAAACGGTTCCTGAAAGAGACGCAGAGCTGGAGCCTGGAGGAGTAGAAGTTGAAGTCAGTGTTCCGGAAACTGCTGGAACAGCGAACGTTTGTGTAAGAAAGTCTGGCGATACTCCACCACCTGAACTGGCAGCTGCATTGAACAGCTCTGCTGCGGCAGTCGCCACATCAGTGTGAAGTTTGCCTGAACTCGACGAAACTTGACCGGCATTTGAAGAGGACGGCATTAGCTTCTCCTGTTGCTCAGCAGGTTGCCCTTGAGCCTATAGACGCTGACTGAGGTAGAATTTTGAGCCAGATTAGGGTTGAATCCAACAGAGTTTGAATCGTCAGAAGCCCATCTACTCAACAAGATCAAAACAAGTTGCCCCTTATGCCCAAACAGCCCATCAGAGGTCAATTCACATAACATAGGAATCATGTTCTTGTGTCGTTTTGGATCGCTAAGTGTCTGAGCAATACCAACATGATAGTATGAGTTGCCTACTGAATTGAAGTAGGTTCTACCCTCTATGTCCTTGGCCCCAACCGATCTGCTGAAGACCGCCCCATCTGGGGCCGGCACGACGGGTACCTGGACAGCAAGTTGCATGAATCCTGTGTCGGCCGTCAATGCAGTGGTCGACACCCTAAGGTCACCGTCTAATTCGTGATCACCCGCAAAGGTTCCACCAGACGTGGGGTACACACCCCCTGATTGAACGTACGCATACGGGAAAGGATACCCCTCCCCTGTAGTGCCTGAACCAGCAGTCAAACAATACATGCTTTGAGAGACCAATCTAGGATTGACCGACAACGATGTCCCCAAGAGGCCGTCTCGAACAGTTTGAGGCAATCTAGCCTCATAGTAGACCGTCAACTGTTCCCCGTTCTGAGGCAACGGTCGATTCGACTTGTAGTCGATCACAATCGTCTCCCCACCCGTAACAGCCCCAGAACTGATGGTGATGGAGTAGCCATTATCGGTGACCGATTTCGATCCGCCGTAAACCACACTATTGATTGTCACCGTGTAGGTTTGAGTTGAATCCACCTTCTCTGGAAGCCAGAGTTTGGTGGTCGCCACAGTGGTTCGGAAAGTTCGAGAATGCTGCACAGTGCCGTACGTGAGAGATATTTCACGATTTGCCTTGGCGAAAACCGGAGCGTTCAGACTATTGAAGTAGATAGGACTGCTGGCCGGCAATTGTCCAGCATTATTGATGAACACACCTGATTTGGTGGGTACGGTCGCATTGTCGGGCAAGATGTTGGTAGGAGTCTTGGTCAACCCCACCCCAGGAGGGTATTCCACCACCACCCAAATGTAGATTGGAGAAGAACCTCCAGCGGTAGCACCCGCAGCTCCTATCCTGATAGTGACGTTCCCTTGAGGAGCGCTTCCCACTCCTGTGGCGGACCAACCATCAGTCACAGTAGTGATGTCAGTTGAATTAGTGCCCCCCGCCTCACCCAAGAACATCACACGAGTGATATCGACGAACGTAATGTTCGAAGGAGCATGTGCGGCCCAATTGGTGTTGGCATACGGCCAAATCGGCAAGTTGGAGGGACTGATAGTGAAAGTCTCGCCACTCGCCCAACTGGCTCCAGAAGGCGTGTAACGAAGAACCATCGTCTCAAACACACTCTTATCAGAGAAGCTTCTTCGAACTGAATCGAACTCCCCAATAAAGTCGGCCCCAGGAGTATCTCCGGTGATCACACCGTCCCCACCGTTTGCATTCGAAACACCGATCTCATCGGCTTGCATGATGGTGTGCCCAGTCGATCCACCCCCAATAGTCAATGTTCCGATCTCGGTTACGTTTTGGTTGTCCAACAGGAGATTCAGATTTTTCTGAAGCACCTCACTTAAGTCCCAACCTGTGGGAGAGGTGCCACGACGCAAGTCCAGCAAATCTCTGACATTGATGATGTCGTAGAACAACCCGTCGGGCCGAGTCGAGTTGACGGCTGCCAACGCTACCCCACCGTTCTGATTCGTGTTGCGGGCAAATGCTGCTGTATTGCGTCGAAGCACTGCAGTCAGCGGTAGGGCGTACATGTACCCATCAACCGTCCCCAAGGTGTTGTTGGGGTCTCCGTTGCCAGCACGCCACAAGCCAGGGTCTCCAGCAGAAGATTGGTTGCCGTAGGTGTAGACGGTAGAGCTTCCGTCAGGAGCGGCAGCACTTGCAGGAACCGAACGGGCCACTACAGAAGGATCGTCGATCCCGTACGAATAGGTAAACAGGTCTACGCCTTGAATGGCTCGAAGACGGTATTGGATCTGAACTCGCTTGGTGGTCTCAGCTCCAACATTGGTATCCAACAGGTCGTCTGCATAGTTCAACGTCAAATCATCAGCCGAAGCGATCTTGACGTTGCCTTCTCGCCAGATTCGACCAGCAGGACTCTTTCCAGTTGTGGTTGGCGAAGCAGGAATCAGACGACGCCACACTTCAAGAATCACCAAGTCGGTTCTCTGAGCGCCCGCACCAGAAGGGGAGGCACCCAAATCGATCTGATTGAGATTCGAGGATGTGCCGGTGTTGACCACATTGAGCAGCCAACCGTTCACATAGGCCTTCAAAGAACTCAGTTGAAGCAAATTAGGGGTTGTGGAAGCTCCCCCAAACGGACCAACCGTATCGGAGGTGCCCAAAAAGTCGTCCCCCAACCAACCAGAAGGGAAAGTTCGTCGAGAAAGACGCAAGAAGGCGTCCTGCTCGATGTCCTGAATCAGATTCAGTTCTTTATCCAAGACAGGCTTACTGGCTTGATAGACCGCAGTCTCCCAACCCCTACCCGAAGGATCCAAGTAACCTGACGTCGCTGCTCCGTAATTCTTGACGGTCATGCTATCTCCGGATCAAAAGCTCAAGCGCCACGTAATCGCGAAGGTGGATGTAGGTGGCTTGTTGACAACTGGAAATGTCAAATAGTTGACCAACGTATCGTAATTACTCAGGTTCACGGTAGGGTCATAGGAACCGTTCGGAGGGGTGACGGGGTTACGAATCGAAAGATTCGTGTTGACGTTGCCGCCAATCAAACCCATCTCTACCAGCGGGCCTACCGCTTCCGACTCGGTAAAGATCGTGGTGAAATCCACAACTCTGGTCGGATACGCTACTGGGACGCCATTACCGTCTACGAACTGAGTGGTTGAGAAGGTTTTACGGGTGATCTCCGAATACAAAGCTCTCTGGGTATTGCTCGGAGCTGGAGGAGTCATAGGGTTCCAACCTACATTCCCAGTCCCTACCGCCAAGGCAAAGATCCCGTGTGGAGGCTCTTGGCTGTCCTTCATCAAGCGAGCAATCAAGATACTGGCATCGAGCATAACCAGATTCCGAAGCTCCATCACCATTTGGAGTTCGCCGGTCTTTCCGTCACGCATCTCGAAGAATACATCTCCTCGAATGTAATAGCCTTTTTCGCCAAAACTGTCAGCGGGACATACGCCAAAAGCGGAAGACACTTGATTCTCAGGCCTTGGGGTTTCTTCGGCTATCTTCATGCTCATATCCTCTCGTTTTCACAAGAGCCACCGCATAAAGAGAACCTCAGTCACTTAGGTTTGTACCGTATCCCCTATCGCCAAATCGTCCCTAACCTCAATCTTAGGCCAATCCAACGTCTTGTTGGTGGTAGGGCCTGGACCTATCGAGGTCTGATTATCAGCTGTCCTGAATACCAAGGCCGACGTATTTGGGTAGGTCTTCCACCTGGGATCGTTAAGGAACGCTGCTCGATTGGTATTGATTGTTTCTACCAGGGTGGCATAGGAGGGCCCATCGGCCGCCTGCTGGCAAGCATCTGTCTCGTGTCTGCCCAGCACCATCACTGCCCGACCCAATCGAGCGGCTGGTGCCCAAAGGACGGTAGAAATGCCCAGAAGGGACGTCCCTCCATTGGGTGAGAACGTCCTCAAAGGTTCAGGGTCAGGATCAACAGGTAGCAGATATTCATCATATGCCTTGGTACAGACCGACAGTTCCTCTAGTTCGATAGTCGACTGGGCAGAAACCGTGCTAAAAGCAGGAGAGAAGAACACCTGTCCGTCCGGCTGACCCAGCAATCCCCCACGAACCTCTCCTGAGAAATCCTTGATCGGGATCTCCAAAGGGGCGATGAGGACTGGCTGAGTCATATCCGCCCACTGCAGGATATAGGTTGGAGGGGTGACATTCAGCCCAAGTAGGCTAAACACAGTGCTGCCAACCGTCACAGCATAGAACTGCTTGGAAAGCAACGCTTCCCCCAAAACCAACACTACCCTTTGGTAGGGTGTTGAACCCGAAACGAAAGCAGAGATGACAGGGATCAGATGCCCACCGTCTGTAGCCTGAATGGTGTAGCTAGAGGGGGTCGTAAGGGCGGCATTCACCGTCATAGCTGTGGAGAAAATCAACTCCACTTTTGTGGAAGATTCTGCACCTGCGATGAATGAAGTAGTCTGTACATACCCTCTAAAGTTTGCGCTATCGTCTACCCCCAGTGAGTCCCCATTGATCGAAACAGCGTCACCCACCGTAACCGTGTAGACGATATCGAGTTGAGACGGCTCAGTAGTGAGCAACACTTCAAAAGCATTGAGGATAGAGACGTCTGTGACGGTCAGTCCTGGGATGGTGTAGTTGGCTACGTTCAGTAGAGCTGGGAACGAAAGGTCTAGCTCGTTAGAGAAAATGACCCTAACCGCCAATGGGTTGACCGCTACCGCGTTATCTACTCGCAGCGGAGTGTTGTACGACGCCCCCAAGTCATTGATCGTGAGACTATCTCCCACCACCACATCAATGATGGATGGGACAGGCGCACCAACATCAAATAGACTTCCGCCCCAAGGGCCACCACCCCACGGCGAACCGCCCAGCCCACCACTCATCTGACACCTTCAATTAGAGCTGTTGCGGACATGCCTATCATCTCACCTTAGGTTCAAGAATCAATGAAAACCCGAACCAAACCGGCACCAGGGTCTCTAACTATACGATAAGTGTGGTAATTTCCGTCAAGGAAGTCGAAATTCACAGAACCCAGATTGTTGCCGTTGTTCAGATCAGTCACCAGAACGTAGCGTTCAGCCAAAGGAGTGGTGACGAAAGCCAGCGCTACCGTCAACCCAGGAGCCGATAGACCAAACCGCACCTGAGTATCTCCCGTCCCCAAAGTGGCATCGTCCTTGAGACGGAGTCTAAACTTGGCCTCTGTCTGCAATCCCGGGGCATCCGGCAAGGCCGTGTTGTTCTTGTAGACGGTCGCACTTCCAGAAGTGTGGTAGGTCAACACTCCCCCAGCAACAGTAGCGGTCACTTGCCCAGGATTGTCGCTCTGACGAACCCAAGGGGTGGGCGAGGCAATGTCGTCTTCCGGAAGAGTATCGGCGGTGTAGGTCAAGCAGACCTCTTTGGTGTACTGGAAACCACTAAAAGTGTCGGCGCATTCATCGTCAAACGGTGTGATCGGAGCATCATCGCCCGATGTTTCTTCGATAACGTCCAAAGCCGAGTACAAGACATCGTCTGGCACCAGTAGACGATAGCGGACAGAAGCATCATTCAGGACGAAGCTGTTTGAATTCAACACATCGGCCGGCACATTGATGGCCGACACATACTCTTGAACGGGTTGAGGAGACCTTACTTGATAGTTTTGAGTGCTGGGTACAAGAGGGGTACCCTCATTCAGTCTCGTGTAGGCCAAAAGGTTTGAACGAGTGAGGAACTCTGGGGATTGTTTGGGCACAATCCCTGTTGAGCTGGACGAGAAATCGGTCAATGTGTGGGGAACTGGAGAGGTGAGTCTTTCTGGAGACTCCATCACATTGCGCTGATTGAGGAATTGATGATGAGGGGCTGCCAAGTTGATCGAAGTATTGGCCACAATCCCATAGCGAACGTAGTCCCAAGACGATTGAGACAGGTTCTCGGAATTGAAAGAACCAAAGGCAACTGAAGGTAGCCCGTTAGCGATCCCTTGGATGAAGCTGACTTGGCTGGGAGGGAGATCGATCGAATTGTACCCCACTTGAATCAACGGATCTGGAACGTTGTCGTAGAACACGCTCACCAATCCCACCGAATCTTTGATCAGACGATACTTGTGCTGAGAAGTCCAATCGACTTCACTGATGATTCGGTAGTTGGTCAGGGTTGGACTAGACGGCCAGATTCCGGAAATGGTCAACGTGTTGGCGTCCACCACCGCCGCTACTTCGTACACACCCTTGTTCATGCCCTCATCTATGACAAGGGAATCTCCTGCCGTCACGCTGGCGGATAAGAAGTCGGCATTCGAGTCTCCCAACGCATTACCTGCCAGCTGGGCCCCAGTTCCAGAAGCTTTGAGTGGAAGGTGGTACCCAGTGAGAGAATCCTTGTCATAACCCTTCCAAAGGCCGACGTAATGCTTCAGATCGGTTCGTGTTCTCCAAACGTTACAGTAGCTCCAATCAACTTCCGAGAGAGCTCCAGCACTTGAGGGAGTGGCAGATCCGAACGAGATGATGGGGGTGCCGCCTGTTGCCCCAAACAAGCTGTAGGCAGCGCTTCCGACAAATATAGAGTCAATGAACAAGGACACCAGATTTCCTGTAGTGTTCTTGACAAATCGATACGTGTGTGGGGTCCCGTCTCCCCAATCAAAAGCAAATCGATACAGACTGCCCAATGGGGTGCCATCAGAATTCAGACTTACGTAGCGAACACCCGACAATTCTTCGAACATCAAGCCGACCGCTCTAGCACCGTCATCAACTTGACCGAACACACCAGCAAAGCCGGCGCCGTCTACCGTGTAGCTAACTACTAGATTTCTGAATTCGAAGATGTAGTCCGTATTCGACGCCACCACTCGGTTGTCAGAACCGAATGAAGACAGATCCTGAATGAAAAAGATCTTGCCATCGCCTACCGTCGTATCGGAAATTCTAAGCTCACGCCCCAACATGTGAGCGTTGCCAGACCCCATTGTGTCCCACACATCTGGAGAGAAATCTCCAGGCAAAGAACGGCCACCGTAGCTGAACTTAGGAGTGGATCGACTAGGGAAAAAGGCCAGTTGCATCAAACGGTTGCCATCATCAACAGCCGTCATCATGCCGTAAGGATCTATGCCGTAAGTGTAGGTTCGTAGCTGAGGCGCTACATCCACGACAATCTGAGAGGCTGATGAGAGCAGAGGTTCCAATCGAAGGAACCCTCGATAGTCTCCGCCCAAAGCGCCCACTGCTGATGCGGTCGATAGATCGGTTGCCGAGGTGGAATCGATCAAAAGGTGATCATTGGCCAGAATAGTTTCTGTGCCGTGGTATCCAATCGGAGTCCACGGCCTTGTCGATATCTCTGGTTTGACGCTCCCTTCGTAGCTGACGAAGGATGAAGGACTGACCTGTAGCGGATTGGTGGGAATGATCAAATAACGTACGAAGTCCCACACCGAGACGTTTGCTGCTTCCCTGGAGATAGACCCAAAGAACACACCTTGTAGCTCGGAAAATGGAGCATTCACTTCTTCCAAGAAAGGGGCTTCTTCGGGCAATATACGAAGGGTGGGGGAAAGGTTACCATCCACATAGACCGAAACCACGCCCGATCGGTCCCTGAATAGACGGTAGCTGTGAAGGACGCCCCAATCGAACGGAACAGGCAACCCAGTAGCAACCCCCAAACTGTCGACACCACCCACCCACGAATCGACAGTTGAAGCATCGTCTGCAAACCCTCGTTTGAGAAGACCGATCTTCTTTACGCCAGATTCGCGGATGAACCCAATCACATAGGCCAACGTCTCGTCCGTGTATCCGACCGACAAACCAGAGAAAACCCCATTGTAAGTCGTTACACTGGATCCGTAGAACCTCCACGAAAGAGCGAAACTGTGCGGAAACGTCAGGTCTATCTCTTGAGTCCAGAACTGGGGTTGACCGACTGGGAAAGGCCCTACAGTGTTGTCAGTAGCGGTCAACAAATCAGCCGCAACCGATTCTAAGCCAGTACCATGCTTGACCCAAGCAGGAGTGGAGCTCGAAGGAATGGCAGAGGCTTCGTAGATGGTGAACGATTCGCTAACGGTCCTTTGAGGGGCAGGGAAAGCGATCTTGTGGATCGGACTGTTCAACAGCAGGGTGTTGGGGTCGTTGAGGGAAGCCGTGTAAGCTCTCTCATAGGCCCTATAGTAGGCGTCTCGAAGCTTTGGCTGGTCCAACGTAGCCAACAACTCGTCTGGCTCAAATTCACTGGGACGAACCAGCGTGTTGTTATAGCGGTAACGATGTTGGCTAGGACTGATACCGTACAGTGGATCTGAATTCCACGAATTTAGACGGAATTCCTTCGAATTCAGGCGGCGAAAGTCAACTGTGGGATTCAACACCCAGCTGTAGTTGACCTTGACGTCATCGTCTGGCAGAGGCATGGTGGGCAAGACAACTTGCCCCATCAATCCAACAACTGTCACTGGAGTGATGGGAGAACCGTTGATCAAAACCTCTACATCTGCAGGGTCATCGGCAATCTCCCCATTACGTGGATTGAAGATTTCCCAACTGATGGTGCTAGGGTCGGGCAAAGTCAGACTTGCCTGCACCCTCAGTTTAGTGGGAGACAACACACCCGTAATTCGGTAGGTACCACTGTTCGCCGCGGAACCGGTCAACGTGATGTACTGGTTAACCAGAGCTGAGGTCAACGAGGCACTGGGCAGGCTGATTTCAGTAAAGCTATTCAGGACCGCATTGGTGCCTGTCTGAAGTGTAAGAGGTGGCTTGGAGATCGGCCCCTTATCGGTGAATACGCTACGATTCGTAAGGGGAATCGAGCCAGTGAAGATAGCTTGATTAAAGGCCGGCTCCAAAGGATTACCGGCAAGGTCCTTCGGGGTGCCAGAGATGTTGACCGCCAACGTGTAGGATCCAACACCCAAACCAAACAGCTCCAACGCCACCTCGGTTGGGCCAGCACACCACACCTTGGTGATCTTGACTGCGGACGGCCCTGTGATGCTGTATTCGAAGGGCGACACAAGATCTTGGTCGTTTCGCATCGGTTGGTCATAGTCGATTACCAACACACCTTCGTCCGTTAGATCCACCCCTGCCAGTTTGGGTCCCAGAATACCTGTGGTGATGAAATTGAACGATACCGCGTATGGAGCGCCGTTCTGTTGGATCAGGTTTTGGGCTGAGAAGCTGTACCCTGCCTGGTTGGTGGCCTTGTTGGTGAGACCGAATACAGCACCTTGTATGGCGCCTGTTAAATTCCAATGAAATGACCCATTTTGAGGATCAGAGACATACAGGGGGCGATCCAAGGTTACCTTGGTGGAACTGACAATCCCAGTGATTCTAAAAGTCCCTGGTGTACGCCCATTGGAGACAGTCACATAGCGCCCAATGTCTGAGCTTGTGAATGTGTAGAGACTGCTGTCAATTTGAAAGGTGTTAGATAGAAAATCGGAAGCCGTCAAATCCGGCAGATACCCCAACGTACCAGAGACGATGGGTGTTGTGATGGGAGTACAACTCTCGACTTGAAACAATACCCCTTTGCTGCCAGGGAGAGGCTCAAAGTGATAATTTCTCAGGTCGAAGAAATGATCGTAGCTAAGAAGGGCAGAGAAATTGACGGTAAGGCTCATCCCGTCCGCACTGGGAATGGCCGAGAATGCCCCCAGCTGTTCAACCTGAACGATGTCGAACAGGGACAGGTTGTCGATGAACCCAGGCCACAAAATCTGCTTGATTGAGTCACTGAGAGCGATCGTGTCGGAAAGACTTCGATCGACCAACCCTCCTCGGGCCGCTTGTGCAGAATCGGTTACAGACAGGGTATCGTTGAACTGCCGAACCAAAGTGGTTTCACGAACCACACTGTCCGAAATATCGAAAATCTGGTCTGACAGAAAGACATCTACGTGGAGAGCCTCTACCGTGACAGTGTCTGTCAAGAAGGACGAATCGTTGATCGTTATGCTGAGAGACTTGCTCGCAATAGCCTGATCTGAAATCGACGGCGAATCAGAGAGCGCACGATAAATGTCTCTCCCAACGGTAGTCGAGTCTGTCGACAGAATAGAGTCTGCAGATTCTCGACTTTTTGTCAGGTCTCCAAAGCCAGAATCAGTAGTTACGATCGAATCGGTGGCAGGAACACGCTCACGAATAGCCCCAGCTGACACACTGTCTGTTAGACTGAAGGTGTCTTGGGGTAGGCGTGTACTATTGGTGACAATCGCTATCGAATCTGAGACCGATACAGCATCAAACGGAGCACGATCCTTGGTCGGATCCACCAAAGTAGAATCAGTCAGTACAGCCGTATCACTCAGAATCCTGCCGAATTGGTTGTCCAGTGTGGCGGCATCGGTCGTGTTCAGGGTATCGGTAGAAGACCGAACATAGTCTGTGGCCGGCGAAAGAGCATCAACAACTGTAACGCTATCAGCCGAGTCTCTGAAGGTCGTTATCGTCACCGAGTCGGTAACAGAAAGGGTGTCAGAGAGGAATACCCGATCAATTGTGACTTGATCTACGATAGCGACCGCATCAGAGAGGACACGATTCCCGTAGAATTCTAGGAATTTGATATCCGTTACGGAGATCGAGTCGTTACCGGCAGTGATGTCGTAGTGGATATTGTTCTTGTAGATGTCGGTCGAATCCGAAATGGCTATCGAATCGTTGCCCGCGACAAGCGTCTTATCCAAACCTCCGGACACATCTTCTACAGCTCCAATGCTGTCACTCGCCGTTACGTCGATGAGTCCCATCGCTTCACATCTCCTTAGAAGTCGTCCGAATGATCTTCGTCCGACACCCGTCTGTTCATCTTACGACCCAAACGATCGCGATCTCTAATACCTGTCCAATAAGACCTAAAATCCTCGTATCGGTAATCTGAGAGCTTCCACCTCAAGGCATCTAGGATCTTCCCATTGCCATTTGGGTTGTAATCGTCCTTGAATATGTAGCGAATCCTAAACAGAGTGTGGGCTGGCCTGATGATGTCCAGGATGATGCGGATCGAGCTTTGCAGGTCAAAGAGCCCAGGGGGAAATTGATTGATCAGCTCAATGTTGATCTGGAAGCCGAATTGGTCCGAAATATCGAGCCCTGACGCCCCCTCACGAGTCAGCAGGAAGTTCTCCAGGACTTTGAAGTCGTTGGTGATGAACAACGCTGCCGCGTCTCTGATTGAATCTGGAACCGAACCCTGAAAGTAGATCCGGATCAATGATAGGAGGAAGGAGCGGAATTCAGTATCATCAAATTCCAGTGGGGGCAGACGATTGTTCAGGAATACCAAATATCCAATCATACTGTAAAGAAAGTCTGATCGGGTGCGGGTGAAGTCGCGATCCATATCGACGTCTTCGAGGGCTAGCTCAATCTTGGCTATCTCTACCGCCACCGCTTTGAGCTCAACCGTATAGTTCGGTCCCTGCACGGCGCTGATGTAGTTGGATGGAAGCAGGTTCAACAGCGAAGTGAAGATGGCTTGCGAACGCTGTAGTACCCTCAGGTTGTATTCTTTGCCGCTACGATCAATAGTGAAGTTGATTCGGCTAGGGTCTATGGTGAATCTGGCCATCAGGAAGCCCCGCGAATCGTCAATGTAAAGGCTCCTAGGTCAAGTGCTTCTACGGGAGAAGCTGTGATGTCATGCGGCCCCACATCGCCACGAACGATATAGCTTACCGCGTAGACGTGGTTCCCAGGGCTGTCAGGGGGGATCCCAGCCCCCGACAAGCTGAGCAATACGTGGTTGGCTGTTCTGGCCAGACGTTGCTTTTGGATGTCGGTGGAAGTGACGAATCCTTCTGAGATCAGGGTGGCGTCATCCGAGTAACCGGTGATGATCGCCCCACCTGCCCCAATGATGTAGGCCTGATTCTGATGCTGACCTACCAAGTCTAACGACTGAGCCAGAACCATCACTTCATCGTCAGAGAACACCCCTCTGTGCTCTGTAACCAAACCACCCCCGTCTGTGGTGGGGAACTTGAGGGCGTTGGTCAGGATGAATACCTGATTGCCGCCAATGTCCAGGCTAGGGATTCTAACCGATGATGAGAGGATGGATTCTCGTAGTTTCCTGGAGCCGTCTGCATACCCCATCTTCGCCAGAGGCACTACCTGGAAGTCTACCCCCTCAGTAGAGTCCACTGCATTGATGACATCTGATTGAGCTTCCCCTTGACCAATGAGCTTCTGATTCAACTCAATCGACACCGAGGAACGAATAGCAGGATCCACCTTGTCCTTAGAGGCACCTGACTTGAGCTGCACAGTGGTTTCAAGCGCAATATCGTTGAGAATGGCTTGCTTGACCAATACATCTGCTGTGATATGTCTCCGACTGTTGATCGTGCGCTGCAACTGCTGTAGCAAGTCATTGATCACATACGTCACCGTGAAATTCTCATCGTGAACGTAATCTACCGATACCGTCTGGCCACTAACAATGTCGGACGGATTGGTCCTTACAATCTTTGCGGGGGTGGTGGCGGTTCCGGCAATGATGTCGAAGTCAGGGGTAGCCGATCCTGGACCCTCATATTCTACCGTACGATCTTGACTGAAGACTCGAATGGTGGTCGTATTGATGCCTATTGAGCCCAAGGATTCTTCGAAGAAGCCGATGATGACGTGTTCTTCGTCATTTACCGCAATCGAGGCTCCAGAAGGGACCCCACCTATTTGGTTGATGACCAGATAGTCCTTCGCTATGGTACTCTCTCCGTTGAGCAAAGGGTCTTCCGTCTTGAAGAGACTGAAGCCTTGCGTAACATCCAATGCCCCAGAGGCCTCCCCCACAACTGAAACGACTCGACGAACAGGCTGAAGGGTGAATCTGAATTGGTTCAAAGACCTGAACCTATAGTCAGCAGTGATGATATCGTCGATAGCCGTTACTGGTTGAGCCACCAACGTACTGAGTTGAAACGTTTGATAGTCGATGATCGACACACCAGTCAGATTGTAGTCCAACCCCTGAGTGATATTTCTCACACCTAGTCCCTGTGTAGGATTGTTGAGGATTTCCACAATTGGGCTATTGGGAGTCACACGACTGTCTAGGACTCGGAATATGAGATTGGTAGCGTCAATGATCTGGCAGTAGATGTCGAGGGCCGTGTCGAAGGAGAAGGCGAAACGTTCCACTACTGTGCGTTCTCTCAAGCCCTGCACCCATACATCGACCTTACCCCCAATGTGCTTGTGCCGTACCTCGTCATAATCTCGCATCATCAGAGGGTCGCCTGATTTGACGATCTTGTTTTTGACGATACCAATCTGTGCTGCGGCAGTGGCGGTGTATCCTCCCTCGGTTCCAGTATCAACCGACACGAAACCCAACATTGCTCTGGCGGCCAGGTCGGCATTGCTTTCCCGATCGGTACCGAAGACTGTCGCTTCAGTATTGGTTACCTGCATACCCCCTACAGAGGAGGACACATTTGTGATTTCTCCCGCGGGACGGTTACCCTCATCACCAATCGTTTCAGCCGTGATGTCTACCGTTATCTCATAGCGCCTCGTGCTAAAGTTGTAGAAGGCGTCCGCTTGAGCGGCAGGTAGGGTGTAGGTGCCTCCCACCAAATAGCGGATGGAAGGGATGCCGTTCGCAGCATCAGCATCAGTTGAAACGATAGTCCCAGATGCGATATTGACGTCAAGGATCGGCTTGATGGTAGTATAGAAGACCACTTGACCGACAGCAGGTCGCCCTGGCAACCTGGGCTTCATGAAATTGTTGGCCAGCTTGTCGAACTGAGTGTCGATCAGCTGTTGAACTGAAGTATCGGTCTGAAGACCTAGAGCGGATCTCAGAGCCTGCTTGTAGTGACTGCCAGCTACTGGGTCTGACACCCCATCATTGTTGGTGTCGTCAATCTGCAAAAGAGTCAGGAAGCTAGAGGATTTGTGGACAAAATCGATGATGAACCAGATTCGATCTGCTTCGCTGGCGAACGGATTGATCGACACATCTCTAGTGGTAGACCCTGGGATCAAGGAAATGAGGGAATCAGCCGCCTGTACGGCACCCACGTAGTCAAGTAGGATTTGGAATTGTGTTCTACCCGGCAGATCTTTGATCGAGGTGTCGATGATCAGCGGGGTACCAAGGATCTCTTGGCTGTAAGGAGTCTCCAACTCTTGATCCAGACTGGAATCATAGAAAACTCCAGTTACAACGTAATAGAGCGGAGCTGTTGAATCGACATCGATGAATTGGTCTGCATTCGGGCCAGATGAACGAACGTGATTCAGGTAAATGAACTGTACGAGACTACGACTCTGAACCGAACTAACGAACTTAAGATCCCCCGTAAAGCCGAAGGTGTCGGTAGTTTTTGTATAGATGGGGGTGGAATTTCCGTCGATGTCTTGGGTCGACACATTGACCGTCACCGACTTCTGTACAGGGAACACCACATTGGCGTCCGACACATCGATCAGATCTTCTTGATACTGAGTAGCCTGATTGGTAACGGGTGTGGTGTTGATTTTGAAGTACCCTGTCGTACCGCCAGGACTGGAAGAAGCGTAGAAGTTGAAGCCTATGAACTGAAATTCTCCGCTAGTCGATACTGGGATGTTGGCCAAGATATCGACAGAGTCTCGTTTACGGTTCACCCGAATGCCCGTTGGAATCAGGGCGTCCACACCACTGATTTGAGTGACTCTCGTGATAGAAGCCAACGAGACAGGGCTCACCCCACCCACGATATCGATGGCTCGAATGGCGACGGTGTTTAGCCCCAAATCTAGCGGCAAACCGTCAGGATAAGAAGCTGGATTGGGGATCGTGAAGACAGAGCCATTCAGGCCAACCAAACTGGAATCAGAGACGAAGGCTGCCCCGTTGATTGAGACCTGAATATCAACCGTGTTGATGTCCACCGTACCAGTGATGGTGATGAACTCCAGATTGGTAGTCAGGACCAAGTTCTGAGTAAACCCAACCCCATCGCGTAGGGCTATTTGTGGTGCTGTTGCCATAGTTATCCGCCGAATAGCTTGTTGTTAGGGATGGGTTGCTGAAACATTTCCGCCTGCTGAGAGGAACCCAACAGATTTACAGGACCTGGGACACGAATCCCACGATCGATCTGAATCGGTTTACTGGAGCGACTCTGAATGGTAGCATTGAGAAAGACGATCGTCTCATCTTGCTCACTAGGCTGAAGAATGACCTCCAAGATACGGAAAGGGTACTCCTCATCTGTCACTACCTGTCCGACCTTCTCTTCTTGCTCACGCTTGATCTGTTGCCAGCGTTGAAAAGCGTTGTAGACCTCTGACAAGATCAGATTTTGAGTCACCCCACCCGACGCCAATTTGGTACCTATTGAATTGACGATGTTGGTCCCATACAAGGGGAAAAACGGGTTAGATCCTTGGATGGTGTAGGTAGCTTTGAGCATCTCCTGGATCAGAAGAGTCTCATTCTCAGCCTTGACGATTTTACCTCGGCCATCATAGGACCAGTCGTTCTCCACTCCCAATCCACCACATCGACGGCATTCTTCTCGGACGGTTGTGTAGTCGATTTCTACGTAATCGCTGTAACCCTTCAAAGGTTCGTCGAAAACGATCAGCCTGGTAGGCCGGTCGCTCAAGGTGTTGGGATCGTTAATTAGCGACCAGCCAGGAGTAGTGGTTCGACCAATCCACCCCCTGTTGGTCGCATAACCCAACGTGGCGGCTGCTGTGCTGCCCGCAGTATTGATGAAAATCTTACTGCTAGGACCTTGAGAAGCCGTCACCAGGCGAAGCTGATTCTTAGGGGTAACCGTAAAGGAGGCGCCCCTAATCTGACGGTTTACCACATTAACGATCTGAGTGACCGAGAGTTTGTTTCCAGAAGGGATCGATACCGTCTGATCCTGCAAGTCATCAATGCGAATCACCAATTGATCATTAACCCCTCCCTGGATCGTAAAGGGACTAGACTTCAAGGTAGTGGATTGGGCAGGGAGATAGACCCCTTGCGAAGGGATCAGGTCTAGACCGTTGGAACGGACTTTGACCGATACCGCCGCCGCAATTGGACGTAATGGGCGTACAGTTCTGCGATCAGGATTTAGATACAGGGCCTCTTCACGGACCATGTGTGGGCAAATTTTGTCGATACGGCGATCATAACTCATGTCCCACTACCTCCTGGACCCACAAAGCCTGAATTCTGACGTTGTGCTGAAGTGGCCTGACCGTTCAACACGTCATAGCTGCTGAAGGGGGCGTAGACATTGAAACCAAATCGGTCTCCCCCATTGTCGTCAAAAACGGCTCGATAGTTCTGATCGACCAAAAATTGGTTGATCTGAGAGGCGATGTACTCCAGGCTACCAACCACAGTGGCAGCTAGCTGAATGGTCTTGAGATTGGCTATCTCTAGCTGCAATTGGTCTGAGTAGTCGACCGCTCGACGAATTTTACGTTCCAGATTGCCAAATCGAGCCTGTAGCGTACCATCAACCCAACTCTGAGCCTGGCGCATCAACTCTGCGGTCGGGCTGTCTGACAACCCCTTGGCCCCAATCACCTCCCCATTGCTCATGTATTGGGGGCTGTCAACCTCAGTCCCACGAATCAAATAGATAGGGTCAGTTCGAAGTCTCACCCTCAAGTCTACGAAGGGGTTGCCTCCCAGTACCTCGTAGGCCTGAAGGAGTTTTCCCAAGTAGGAAGCAGGTGGGTCGGCTGAGAAGCCCTGAGGAACGCCATTACTGTAACGAAACGTAATGGTTCCGATCCTATCTGCCTCGGCCTGAAGGTGTAGGATTCGTTCATTGGCTAACCCAACCTGAGATCTTGCAAAAGCAAGAAAGCGCTCAAATTGACTGCGGTTGAATGTGCCTAGGAACTCGAAACTCATGAAGGTTTCCTCTACATCTTATTGAAGGCACCTAAGGCCCTTCAAAAGAGAAGTATGGAGGAAACCCCTCACCCAAAGATTATCGAGAAAGCTGCCTTGAAAGCTGTGATGTCGGTGCCCACATAGGCTAACCCCACTCCAGCCGAATAGCCTCCAGGACCGCTTGGAGGCTTGGTCCCACCAGCCGTATCGATAGCATTGATCCACGATTGAGCCGAACCCGTCAGCTCAGGCACACTTAGCACGTAGGCCCCAATCTTCAATTGAGCGATAAAGTCAAGGATGTTGATCAAAAATTCAATGAACCGCTCCAAAGCAGCTATCTTTCGCTCCAATTGATCGATATAGGCCTTGATTTCAGCCATCACACCACTGAAAGCGTCCAACAAGGCCTGGATCTTATCCAACATGTCGTAGATGATCTGACCAGACCAGGGAATGATGTCCCTCAAAGGTACAACCGAGATCCAATCCACTGGAGAACCGCCCAAAGAGTAGACTTTGACGTACTCTATCCCTGCCAAGACATTTAGGCGTAGACTGGTATCTCGGTAGCCAAAAGCAAACGTCTGTGCCCCTCTAACCGTCACCTCACCATCTTCATCCAACTTGGTGAAGGCCTGCACTACTTTTTCAAGAGTGTCGGCCCCAGTGAGCTCATATTGGGTATCAATCCCCCCTGCAGGTAATCCTCCCTGCATCAAGTTACGGAAGCCATTCAAGGCGTCCTCACCCGCTTGAAGCATTGCTGAAGCGATCGATTCTGCCAATTTGGCAGATTGTCGACGAAGGGTGGTGCTCTGCCACGGTAATCTTGGGCTCAACCCTGTGATAGGGTCTGGCTTAAATGCTTCCGCAATTGTCGTATGCCCCAGCAGTCTGCCCACAATGGGAAACGCCTCATAGGCTGCCATCTGAGCTGCCAGACTAGTAAGAGAGCCCCTCCCCACCTGAATGGGGGAAGTTGAACCAGTAGGACCTCCGTCCGGACCAAAAGTAGCGGCGCTGTCGACCTGGAGCTGGAAGTCCAATGAGAAAGCGGTTTGAATCAGATGGTTCAAATCCCCCAAAATATCGAAAGTCTTAGGATTGATCGAGATAGGGACCGTCGCCGAAAGAACCCCCGACGGTTTCCCCATGATGACCGATTCGTTGGGGATTGAGGAAGGCCAGTGCATCACTCTACTGTCAGACTCAATACTGAAGTCCAGCTGCTTGTAGGTTGTTGGGAACACAAGCTGATCCCCCGCCTTTTTCAAGTCCCCACTAAAGGCACGCACACGGTAGTAATATGTAGTACCTGGAACTACATCTAGGTCGACGTAGTGAATCACACCCAATTGACTTAGAAGAAGTTGGATGGCAGTCGAATCCAGGAAGATGTATTGCTGGAATTTGACCACTGGCTCACCGTACTCATCCCTCAACGTTTGGCGACGTAGAACGGGCTCTGATGACTGATCGATGTTTGTGTAGGTGGAGTTATTGAATTCCACCGTACCACAAGCTGTTGAATCCCCCATCGCACTCAGATCGATCTTTTGGGCCGCTGGGTTGACAACCGACTTTTCGATCAAGTAGTTGGGAGGTACGAACTCCTTCGCCATCTTGGTCACGATATCGGAATAGCCTGGATCAGGGGTCTCGGTGGAAGAAGGGAGACTCCACTGCAATCCTAAACCATTAACCGCTTCACCACCGAAGATGGAGGCCACTCGAAGGATTGGGTCTCCTTTTGAATTGGTGGGGAGTAACTTGAAGTTGACTGGAGCTTCGTATCGTGGCGACGTGAATTCTTTACCAAAGAATCTGAGAAGTTGCTTGACTCGGGCGATCAGAGCGTAGGGTGAAGAAGCGTCCACCACCAGAAGAACGAAACCACTTTGGGTGGATCCCACTCTTGGCTGAGGACGGTTGAAGTCCTTGGAATCGTACAGGCTTGCCTTAAATCGCTCTGTGAATGCTTTGAAGCCTCCCACATTACGATCGAATCCAGGATCGGTCGTTGGGTCGGGTACATCAAAGTAGGCAAAGATGCCCGACACTTTGAGGGATAGGAACAGTTCTTCAATCAGTCGAATCAGGGCTTCGACCAAAGCTTTGATGGGATTGCCGAAGTCGATGAGGAAGGTCTTGATGGTGTCTAGGATGGCTTTCAGCACGTCAAGAAACACCAGCAACGTCTCAAGGACGTTCCGTACAGGCTCAATCAGATCTTCGCCTGGTACTTGTATTTCAAATGACTGCCAGTTCGCCATACATCAGCTCCCGTATTGCAACTTCCTCAACTTTTTCCTAGTGGCTTCCAACTCCGCTTTAGCGGCATCCAACGACAATTTGACAACCTCTGTCATCCGATCGTGGATTCCCAGTTTCTCTCGATAGTCCCATTTCAATTCTGGACCGACAGAAGCTTGGTCAGCTGGTTCAGCACATCCGCCTGTTGCTTGATCCGATTGGCTTTGGCCAGACTTTTTTTGACCAATATCCCGTTCGTCAGATTGATCCTCGTGTCGATCCATGTGAACCTCCTATCGTAAAGTCTATCACCAGATGACAATTCTGCCTCCAAAGAAGCGACATATCCGGTAGGCGCGGAAAGAGCGGCACTTCTGGCTGATACGATCGTCTCTCTGGAGTTCAGATCTTCAGTGGTGGTCCTGACCGCGAACGCTCCCGCATCCCCTGTGACGGCAACCTGCGTCGAAATGAGGCTCAAGAAGGGGGCGATGGTTGGGTAGAAAGTCTCTGCCGCCAAAGCGGTAGTCAGGATGGCCTGCAACGGTTCAGCCGTCAAACCCACCGTTGACACGATCTTGTAGCTGATGCCGGTGCTGTTGACCGGAAACGTACCTTCGATCAATAGGGACGTCTGGCTCAGCACCTGCTGAATCTTGTACACCCCAGCGTTGGTACCGTTCCGAATGAAAAGAAGGTGTGAGGTCGTCACTCCAGAGGTAACGAAGGTGTGTCCCACAGAAGTAAAGGTAGAGGTTGAAGAGGCCCCATTCGTATCTGAGATCAGAGTGGTGGTAGCGGTGTTGAAGAAAGCGTCAATCGAGGTCACCTGATTGGCGACAATCGGGCCTTCCCCCGTCACAGCCGGAATCAGACTGGCGGTCACAAGATCGTTCACCGCCCCACCAAAGGTCTCAAGAGCAGTGGCTAGACGATAGTTTTGACTAGCATTGGTGCTTGGGAATGCTGTGACGGTCAAAACATGTTGAGCCACACTCACTACTTGCCGGCGAAGTCCTACATGTGGCCCAGACGTAATGACGACTGTATGCCCAGGCACCACCCCAAAGACAAGGAAATCGACCGTATTGTCGGTCAATGTAGTGGTGGTGAGGATAGCCCCTGTGCTGGCCACCAAGTCGTTCGAGATTGTGACACTAAATCCAAATCCACTGTCTACTGAAGCGAATGGGGAATTGACCGTAATGGTGTTGCCAGTAACGCCAGTGATGCGGCGATATCCAGATAGAGCGTTCAATCCTGTACGGATCTCAACCAGTTCATGGATCTTTGGAACAGGCAATGGCCAAGCCACCGAATTGGTGATAATCGTTCGGGTGGCGTCCAAACTGCCTGTGCCGGTAAAGCTAAAGGTGGTGACAGCTCGCAGCGTTCCCGTAGAAGTGTTGATGATCCCCAGCTCGGTTGTCAAGAAGCCTGCCGCCCCTCCCTCAGCACTCACGTTCGGGTTAAGGATTGGGAACTGTCTGTTGTGATCGTCATCCTCCGTCCCACCATCCAGGGCTGGAAATCGATCAGGGGTGGTGAGGGTGTTGAGCAGAGTGACTGTTGCATCCAGCACCTCTCCCCCACCAGAGTTCGGTGGTGATGGCTGTAGGACGGTCGGCACTGAAGGATCGTTCCAAGGAGCCGAAGGAGCCTGATAGGTGAGAAGGCCGTTTTCCAAATCGATCCCTATGTCGATCCCCAGCCGATACTGTTTGAGGTAAGAAGTGTCGGCTGTTGACAAGCGGATGGTAGCTCCCACAGGGATGTTTACCCCCAAAGCAGAGGTGAGAGTGATACTGGTGGAGGTGGCAGATTGCACCGTCAAACCAGGACTGTCGGCCACCAAGATGGTGCCGTTCTGAGCTGTTATGGCGACCTGCATGCCTGCTACGAATGCTGGTCTCAACAGATCTGTGGAACCTAGCGCGGCGTCTACCTGCAGAACTGTTGAACTGGAGACAGCATACCCAGTCACAACTGCCCATGGGTAGCGTCTCTGAATCAATTCAGCCGTCTTCAGATTCTTTTGCCCCAAGTCTGCAATCGGATCTCCCGTCGACAAGCCTGAGGTCGGGACAGTCACCCCATAGAGTGCTCGCTTGGTAGGGTAGAAGCGACTGGTGGGGGCGGGCTTGTAGACTTCCTGATAGGTCCCTATTGAGGTCACGACAAAGGGCGGCCCCGACACCGAGTAGGGGGCAGGGCTGATCTTGAAACGATCGTCAATCTGGTTCGTGACCGAGGTGAATGTGTTTCTGGCAGGATTGTCTATGTTGCCGTCAAACAAGAATCGTCCATCATGATCCCCCACCACACGCCCATCCATCGACTGTAGGGCATCTTCAAGAGAGTTTACCGAATCGTTGTAATACTTGAGGGTTGGTCTGGCCACCAAGTCTTCGTTCGCCAGATGCCCTTCTTGGAAGAAGACCGACTCCCGCCCCTGCTCGAACAGTTTGGGGGAGGACGAATTCTCCAGAATGGGGCCGCCAGATGGGACACTCGATTGAGCTTCCGATTCATACTGTTGGGCCAATTCCCCACGAAAATTGGTGAAGGTCTCGACTCTCCAAAAGAACGTATCAGGAGCGTAGGTGGTGTAGTCTGCCCTCAGAGTCTGATTGAGCAGGCCATTCTGCACTGATGGGACAATGTTGAACGTGTAGCTGGCCCGTAGTGAACGACCAGCCTCGATGATCCTATCTCCTGTATAGAAGATCCCGATCTCTTCATCAAGGCCCAAGGGTTGGGTGACCGTCACCGATCCAGAGGCGTCAATCGTGTACTGGTCTGGACTAGACAGGATGATTCCCACCTGTCCCAGAACTTTGCGAAATACCGTGTAGCCTAGATCCAGTTCTGGGCTCTTTTGAGTCTGAACCTTAACAGCAGGGGTAGATAGAATGGGGCGAACCGAACGCTTGAGCGTCACACCAGAGTATTGCCTTGCCCCATTGGCGATCATTACTACTGTCGTCTTGTTGGTAGCCTGATCATAGGTCGAGCCGGAAACGATATTCAGATCCAGGAAAGTGCTATTGTCGGTAAACAGCACAGCCGTTCCAGAGACGTACTGTTTGGTCACATCTCCAGTTAGCGTAACTCTAGGGCCGCCTCTAGGAACTGGATCGTAAGGAGTCAGTTCAGTCGTGAAATAGGCCGCTCCTGTGACGGCTGTGGGGCCCGATGTTACAGCCAACACTGGGTTGGTAAAGTCGGACCTGAACAGCTGAGGGCCAGCCAACGTGACGGTGGTGGTGTTGGACCCGCCATCGTAAGTCGAACCTCCTATCAGGTAAGTCTCGGTGCGATCCACCAATAGCAGGTAGTTGGCTTTGAAGTCTGAGGTTCTGTTGCCCACCAAATCTAGGCTGTTGGTGTCGGAGTTGACAATGACTGGGATTGTCTGAATGGGGGGTTGCAGTACGGTGATGTTCTGTTCCCCACCCATCGCCTGGTAGATGTAGTAGTCTATGTAGACGTTCTCATTGGGCTTGACCACGGGGCCAGACGGGAGGGCGTCTGTGGCGGTTTGAGCCCCAAAGAACGTCACTGTGGAGGCGTCAACATCGAAGGTGACTTGATCTGAGGTTTGAGGCCGGCCTCCACGGAAAGCCTTGGGGGTGGGGATTGAGGCCACTTCTCTTCCCAAAGGATTGAAGTGGAGGGTTGAAGTCTCAACAGGGTGAGGCTGGCACAGCTCCTTGCGAACCAGAAACGTGGCTCGTTCGGTAACCAGAACCCCATCCGAATTCTTGTACGTTATCTGCGCCTCTTCCAACTCCAGGAAACGTTCTGCAAACTGAATGAACCCTAGAGGGGGTTGCAACGTGTACTCTGACCCCAAGACCAATGTCCTGGATCCAAATACCAAGCCACCAAGCGCAACATCTGCTTGACTGAAGTTGAGATGTCCAGTTGACATCGACACTTCAACAATACCAGCGGGTATCAAGCCAGGGGCTGTAAAGTTTGCGTCCGTCGCCACCACCACAGTTGAGGTAGAGAAGTGGCCGTTCGAATACTTGAAGCGATACGAATTAGCTTGACTTGGATTGATCGATAGACGAGGCGAGTTGGTGATCGTACCCAAAGACCTGACTCGTTCAACCTTGGTGTTGGGGTCTACTGGGGGAACTTCTCGAAAGTACCGGTCAGCCAGGATCTCAACACCCTCCAATACACGATAGGTGAAGCCCGAAGAAGTGGCCCCCACCACATCTAGCGTTAGAGTGGCGGTGCTGACAGCTGTCACTTGGTACACCCCCTTGGCAGGGCCACTGTCGACAACCAGGAAGTACCCTGGTTGCACCCCCGCAAGAGTGAAGTTCTGAGTAGTATCCGTCAAGACGTTGCCTGCGATCGAACCGTTGGATCCGTCCACCACATTGGCGCCGTCTGTCTCCACCATCGTCACCAGACCAGAGCCAGGATCCAACAGGGCATCTTCACCTACTGTCAGTTGGGTGTAGACCCCACTCCCAGGTGTGGTTTCTAGCTCAAGTTTCAGACCTGAGCTGAATACCAATGGGTCAGGCAGCTGAACCCCACCATAAGGAACAGGGGCAGGCAGCACAACATTGGACTTGTGTTGAGCATACAACAGCGATTTGTTGTCGTAGTCAAGAATGTACCCGATACCAGTAGGAGGTGAAGCCACGTCCATTCTAGGCAAGGTGCCAACGAAGGTTCCTGTGCCTTGCTCCACTCGAATGGTCAAAGGTTGAGTGTCAACCGGTATGGCCGGCAAGTTGACGGTGGGGGAAGCGATGATGGGTTGAGCCCAAATGGCTCCCGCACTGACGTAGAAGGCCGAAACATCTTTCAGGGTGGGGTCGGCATCATCTAGATTGACAGGATTCCTAAACATCCTGAGTGAGATGCCACGTTCAATCAGCAGGTCAGCTGTGATAACTTGTGCCTGTTGAGATCCGTAACGTCCCACATCAGAATCGGAAAATCTAACCTGACCATCACTTCGACGGATCTGTACCACCCCTTTCTTGCCAGGGGTGGTGAGGGTGTCGACCCATTGTGTTTGACCGAACTGAACCACCCCCGACACACGGAAGAAAGTGTCGCTCTCTTCTGGAGGGATGGGAGCTAGGGCTGTAGGACTGGCGATCGTCCCTATGCTGATTGGGGCCAGATTCTGACCAAAAGAGAACGCTACCCCATCATAATAGATAGCTCGGCCGGTGTTGGCCGACACATCAGCCGAATTTAGCTTCAATCGACCAGTACTGACGGCCCATTCAACCGTCCCAGCGGTTGGGTTGACGGAAAAGCCAGCCTCTGACGCTTTCTCGATTGGTGTCAGGTATTCAGCGTATCCGATTCGGATCAGAGGGAATTGCCCTGTGGCGGGCAATGGGCTGAGCAACAACACGTCCCCCACCACTCCAATGCGGCCAGTCGAATCAGCAAAGGCATAGAATGTCTGACGCTGAAAGTGTACCGACTGTCCAGCAAAAGTCGTCAAGTCTCCAGCATTCCAATTGAGGTTGCCGGTTGCGAGTGAGATTTGAACCGTCCCAGCAGGAGGTGGGCTGAACCCACCGTCTGTCAAGACCAGAACAACCGTAAAGGCTGTTCCTGAACCGGTATCACCCACATACAGTCGAACCGGATAGGCCCCCAAGTTTAGACTGATGGGGGCCACCACCTGAAGCCGTGTCGTGTTGGCGGTGGCCGTCAGCTTTCCAACCAGAGTAGGGGCCGAGCCAGGCAAGGTCTTGAACCGCCCGTCAGCCCCTTGGTAGTCAAATCGCTGCAACACCTCGTTCTTGGTCCAACCAAACTTAGCCTCAACGAAGGAGGATTGGTTGTTTGGACCAGTGCCTGGCAGTTGAGCATCATCCAAAACGAATACATGGTATTCCGTCCTAGGTACCGACTCATCTGAGGGATAGGCCGTGTTGAAGGCCGACGGGTTGGACAAATACACGTTGGGCGTGTAGGTGAACGGAGAATTCGCCTGACCGACTCGCGGAGGTTCTAGGACGTAGCCTTGTATCGAGAGGCCCAAAGATCACTCCCCTGACTTCAGTCTTGACTCGAAAGCTTCCTGACGCTCAAAAGATTCTGGATTTCCAGCATAGACCGCACCTTGCTCGTGTGCATCCACCACTTTATCGTGATCGTCTTTGACCCCCTTCAAGTCGTTCTCAAACTGATTCAGCAATTCTTGCACAGACCTGGGGACCATAGCGTACTCTTCCAGCAATTGAGAGATTTCCTGAGGGGCATCCACCCAGAATTCAATGGAACGCCCAGAAGCCAGAGGCATCTGTAGTTTCAGTCTCAAAGTTATGGGGTCGTTTTTCAACGGCCGCAGCTCAGCCACATTGCCTAACGTATCTTTGATGGTCAGCAAGTCCCTGGACTCGCTCATACCTACGATGTAGCCCAGAAGCTGTGGAGTCTGGCGCTTCTTCCTAGCACGCTTGCTCATTTGGCCTCAGGCAGGCCATTGGCCGGTGCGAAGAAATCGTTTACCTCTGTGGGGGCGTCCACCCAAACTTCCAGGGTCTGATTCAGGGTGTTCTTGAGATTTAGTTTCAGCCGAACTTTCAGATCGCCGATATTGCCCTCGGCGTCTATTTCGCGCTTCTCCACCACCTCAGACACTACTCCAAACGTCGCTCTTGCCATGATGCTATCTCCATTTCATATTATGGTACCAAAGCCGGTACTGGATGCCCCTATCGTAGAGGGACTTCCTACAATGGCCACGGGAATCAGCAAACTAGCGAAAGTTATATCTAGCCCTGTCGCCAACGCTCGGGCGGCCTGCAGGGAGGCTGGCCCGTTCATCCCCGCAGTTGCAAATCCTGAGCTGATAGAGGCAAAAGCAGGCGGAGCTCTGAACGAAGCAACCCCCGTCCCCACCCCCACTCCAGGATGGGTGGTCTTGATCAGCATTTGAGCAAAGGCCGTCGTCAGACCGGTCGATAGGCCAGACACAAAAGCTGACATCAAAAGGCCGTTCAGGCCATTGCTTAACATTCCAGACAAGATGTTGGCATACAAGACAGGGGTCTGTACCACCAACGGGAGTGGAATGTTGCTCCCCACGCCGGCCGTTCCTCCGTCGATCGTCTGAATCTTGATAAGGGGAACCCACCTGACCAGCCCTTGGGCTACCCCATTAGCATACTTGGGCACACTGGTCCCCAAGAAAGAACAGCTAACCAGGCTGGGAACGATCGCCCCAATGATTCCAGGGGGTGTGACGGGCATCAGATGGATCGCACAAGAGCGCTCCCTAGCAAAGGGGTGCCGGTGATGGGGTCTAAGGTGGGGGCCCCTGGAGGCAAAGAAGCTATTCCTCGAAGGACACCAAAGGTAGCGGTTGGGCCCCCCAACAGTATTTGAGGAGCCACCATCGAGATATTGGTCGAGGCGGCTAGATTCATAGCCAATCCGGCCGTCAATGACATAGCCCCCGCTCCTGCCGCTAACGACATCGCCCCTGAGGCGGTTGAGATCGTAACCGCACCCGCGGCGGTTGTCATCGACATGGCTCCTGTGCCGACTGTCACCGAGTAGGCACCAGCTGGTGCGTTGAAGCTGATGGCGCCCGCCAGGGCACTGTAAGAGATCGCCCCTGCCACCACATTCTGGGTCAAACCTCCAGCTAGGATGGTCGACACTTTGCCGCCCAAAGCGATGTTTTCCAACACCTGCAAGGCATAGTTCAGCTGAGTCTTCCCGTTCACCATCTGGTTGACTTCGCCAAAATTGAACGAAGCCCCTTGGAAAGCGTTCAGGTTGATGCGATCCGCACTCAACTTGTACTGCCCACTCACAATGGTCTTTTTCGACCCCTCGATGGTCTTCAGTTCTGCGCCAGTAATGGCCGACTGTTTGACACCTCGCACCTGAAGATCGGCCGTCACATCGTCTTCGTTGGGGTTGCCCTCATAGATAGTTCGAGTCCCAGAGTGGTAGCGGGTCGTGATCGCATTGCCGGCCGCATCTCTGCCGATGTCCAGGTGCAACCCACCTTCTAAGGTGATGTGGGCCGAAATACGATCTGGATTGGAAGCCCCAATGAACGCTTTCAAAGCGCCTTCCAGGTTCATTTCCACCGATACCTTTTTGGAGCCGCTAGTGTAGTCCTCAACGGTTGAGGCCGGCACATTCAGAAACAATTTCCCTTGTTTGCTGACCGCTGCTACGAAAGCATTGTCACCAGTCGATCTTGGCGGCCTCATTCGAAAGAAGAACGCCGCCGCCGAGGTGGTGGCCTCAATGTCTGGAACCGTAGGGTTACGGTCCACCTCTTCTAGTGTGAATTTACCCAAACCTTGAGCCAAGAAGTCGGGGAATATCCTGGGTTTCAAGATTTTGGCGTATTGACGTTGACCTCTAGTAGTAGAGGCATCGTTCCCAACCATCGTCCCCAATACCCGTTCGATGTAGGGAGTTCGGCGGTCCATCGAAAATCCGTCAATCTCCTCAATGACATCTTGAGTCAAGTCGGAGGTGTGGTTTAGTTCCAAACGATCTTCAACGAAGGCGTCAGCTGCTGTGTTGGGGTCCTCAATGCTGACCGCGGGAGAGGTTGGGGGGTAATGCACCCGACGACCATTGGAGTACGTGACCGGAGGGAACTGGTTCGTATCGTTGAACAGTGGGAGCAGTTTGCCGTTCTGATTGGAGAACTTGGCATTAGATCCAGACCCTACACCAGGGCCGGCTAGTTGCAGCGTATCCCTTCCGTAGTATTCAGTATCGGTGTCTCTAAGGGTTCCGTCTGCTTTGAGAAGATCGTTGGGGATGAAGAAGGTCCCTCGACGGATCGGTCCTGAGATACGCTTCACCCCCGCTTCAGACTCCACACGGTGAATCGCTTGAGAGATGATGGTTCTATCGGCGTCCCGCAGCTCGAACAAGTCGCCTGCCCGATTGACCAACTTCACATCTTTAGTGAGGGTCAATTCAGCGCCAGAGGACGACATGCCGCCCACATCACCAGGCCGTAGATTTAGACGTTTGATACGCCTGGTGGTGCCGATGACTCGCTCGAATGATTCCCTATCCGCATCACTGATTTCTGCAGGATTATCAGGCGAGAAAGGATCGAACCGCAAACCGCTACGATTGCCCGTGGGGATGTAGCCCAAAATGACCGCATCCGTCAAGTGCTTCTGGATACGACGGTACCCTACCACCACCATACTGTTGACTTCAGGGATACCGCCCCAAAAGCTTCGGGGGCCAGACATCGATTGAGTCAAGTCTATTTCATAACGCTCACTGCTCCCGCTAAGGATCTTGATATCTGCCTTCAAGTTCACTTCGTCTACACGAGTGATCATGCCGATCTTGATACCATTGGCGTCATGAGTGTCTACGAAGTCTTTACCTGGAATCGTACCAGGCAAATGTTTGGGATTACGTGGCATAGGCATCAGCCGGCCTCCACAAGATTAAGCTTGCCTTGATGGTTAGCCAAACTTTGCTCTGCTTTGGCCAAATCCTCAGTAACAGTCTTCAAAGCGGCCGCTGTATCACCGTTGATGATGCTGTGATTGTCCACCGCTTCTTGCAAACGTTGCTGTTCTTCCTGAAGCCGCGTTATATCGGCCATGTCTTTATCAATCAAGCCTTGTAGTTCGGCCTTTTGAGCGTTGGATTTCAACTTACCACTAAATTGACTCCAAGCCGAACTCGCCTGATTGAGCGCCGTTTCAGCTTGGACGGCCAAAGCAGCTGGATCGCCGCCAGCCGCTCTGTTGGGCGTAGAGTATGGGGGTGCGAAGTCGTCCACCGAAGTAGGGTTCTGTCCAAATCGGATATCCCCAGGGGCGGCTGTTGGCACTTTGATCAACTCTCCACGAAGCTCTTTCTCATATTGCTGATGAGGATCGTCCAATGCTCGGTACAGGTCCGATAGGAAGGCCTCGACCCTGTTGATCAGCTGGTCTCTGCTGGGCGTGGCGGCCGAATCGCTAACAGGGGTCCCGTCATTCAAAGCTTCTTCCAACAAGCTGTTAGATGCAGGAATTTTGGTGTCGTCTAGAGTGGTGGGTCGAATAACTTTGATCTGATACCCGACATTGAGGAAAGCCAAATCGGCTCGACCCGTTAGACAGATACAGTCTTTCGATGCGGGTGCATAGCTGTCCTTTACCTGCATTTCTGCCAAGGTCAAAGCTTTACTCAGCTGACTGGCCTCAACATCGACAACAGCTCCTTTCTGCTCAGCAGAATTAAGAGTGGCGGTGTCGGTGAATGTGGTGTCGGTATTGGTGAACTCAGGTTTTTGAGTCTCCGGATTGATCATTCCTGCAGTCTGGAGGGCTTCTTGACCCATCCTTGCCACCGCATCAGCAGGATTCGTGTAGGCGGTACTGACGGTCGTCAAACCTTGCGATTGAGCCTGGAGGGTTTCATACAGTCCGCCGCCCAAAGCCAGCTGAGTGCCTATGTTGGCTTTGGTGTTGCCCCCATCTAGGCTCAGTACCAAAGAACCGTCCCTCAACGAGACTCCTCGGCCGTATCGATGATGACCGATCACCTCGAACCCTCTCTCGTCAGAGACAGGGCGGATCATTCCTGTAGCGCCTTGGAACTTCAACGAGCTGTTGCCAAAGTCGATGTTCTTGCTAGGTAGGAGCAACATCTCCTTCACCACTTTGGACTGATCGTGTAGATAGGTGTAGACACCTGCCGAATTCAGGCCGTAACTATAACGGTTGGTCAGATGTTTCTCTCTGAGCTGATCATCTGCTGTGGCCGTATGGTTGTATTGATTGAAGCTATTGAGCAAATCAGGGGCAGCTTTATTGAATGCCTGCACTTTGCTCTGAGCTGTCCTGGGATCGGTCGATGGCTTCTGACCTGCCAACTTGGCTAATGTCTCTGGGGTGGCTTGGAAGGGTCTGGTGTAGGCCAACACCACATTAGGGTACCCCACCACCCTCCCAGTCTTAGGATGTCGGAGTATCAAGGGGGCGTAAGGATCGTCGTCCCCGGGATTGACAGCGTAATTGGAAGGAGGAATCTCGGCCGCCCGCCCAACGTCTGCCTTGAATTGACCGCCTGTTGACAATTGCCTGGTGGTCAAACTAGCCCCTTCCGAGGCAAGCAGAGTTTTTGGCTTTTGCTCCTTGGGTCCCTTGTATCCCACAAGCTTGATGGCACCAATACCAGAAGGGGCTTTGAACTTCTCCCGCTTAGCCGTCAAAGTTAGGGTTGTGGTGGCACGACTTCCAAACGCAACATTGTGGCTTATCCCTTGGATGTACCACATCTGATCTTCCGGAGCTAGATAGATAGGGAAGCCGAGGCGAAGCTCCGGACGATGGGGGATTGTGATGTTGGCTCTGAATCGTTTGGAATTCATACGATCCAACAGGTCCAACCCTACGTAGAACATCTGAAGAGGGTTGGCCATGAACTCAGAATTGTAAGTGTGGGATCTCCATCCATACTTGCGAAGCAGATGGTAGTCTGTCACTGACGTGTAGGGGACAGTTTCCTCTGGGAAGCCGTAGTCCACATTGCCCCCGTAGTTCCCTTGTAGCTGAATCTGGGTCACCACCTCGGCTTCAGATTCAGACAGATCCCAATCGATGATATCGATCGCTTGAATCCAGCTGATCGGCTTGTTTGAAAGGGTGTCCAGATTGTAGAAAGGAGGTTTGAATACGATCTCCCCCGTCACATCCATATAGAACTCAAAGCCAATCGCTTCTTTGGCGGCATTTGCTAGTTCTAGTTTGGTCTGATACTCACTCTGCCAAAAATTCACCTGACCGGCCTGAGAGAATTGAGTCCTGTAGGCCACCACTGCAGGGTCGGTAGGATCGAAATCCAACTGAGCCGAGTCATTACCATTTGCTTGCCTGACCAGCTGCGAGACGAAAGGCTTGCCAAACTGCGGCTTCTTAGACTGGTAGGCCGCCTGAATGACATCACCTCTAACAGCCGTTCCCGTGGTACCGTAAAGCAACAGATTGGAACGGATCTTACTGAAACGCTTGTTCCAGTATTGCATAATGTCGCCCAAAGCTGAATTGAATGTGGCCTTCTGTTGAGGTTCCTTGTACACACTAACTAGAGACCCAGTGCCAACGATCACATCTCCGAACGACTGTTGAGCAAGGGTCCAGATAACGTCATAGGGATTCATTCCGAAGAAGACGTTCCCAAAGATGCTCCGTCCTGCTTGTCCTGTCGTTTGAGTGAAAGCGGGGTTGATGTTCATCTTGCAGATTTCCCACCATTTGAGAATATCGGCGCAATTGATCGAAAGGGTGTGCTCTCCGTTAGAAAACCCTTTACTGACATCTGTCACCAATCCCCAGAAGATGGGGTAGTATTGGGGAACCCCTTCAACAGTGTAGTAACCCTTAGAGTAGATCTCCACTTCCATCATTGGGGAGATCAGAGGGGTACCGTCGAAGTACAGGTCATCAATCGCATGCCTTGGAACCGAGAGATTGATGGATGCCGACCCTGGGGAACTCTCGACTGAGGCTTCGGTAGTTATCGAGGTAATGTACTTGTTCCAATCGAAACGCCGACGACAGGACGGACACCCCACAATGTCGGTCTCACCATTGATATACACGAGCGCATCAGGAGCCGTCACCACAGTGGGGCGGACACCTTGTTGCCATGTTCCTTGAAAAGGGCCTCTTGCCATCAGAAAGGTCCGTTCGCTCCGTCTAGTATTTGGGGTGGGGCAGAAGTTTGGAGGGCAGCCGCCGAGTTGGGGACATTGACTCTACCATAAGTCTGTGCAGTGTCTGGCTGATCCATCAAAAATGCAGCTCTAATGGTGAAGTCGTAGCTGTATTCCACCGAGAATGGGCCGGTATCCGCCTCAGAAAGGTTGAAGTTGTCGAAAGACCCTATGTACAGGATGTTGTCGTAGTAGATGTAGATCGAACCCATCAAAGCAAGATTGGTCTGACCTGTCCCAGGAGCAGCGTAATCTTGGGTATAGAGGGCCCCATTGTTCTTGTAGAACAGATACAGGCTCTGCAGATTTTGCCACGATTGAGAATAGTTACGAGCCATTCTGGTCAAACCAGGCCCACCCGCTTGCATGATATCTATGGCGTAATAGCCCGCCACTTTACCAGAAGCGGAGATCTTGTCCTGGTTGTCGCCCCAATGCTCGATGATCGGCCCATTTCGCCCCCAATTACCATCAGAGGCGATCTTGTCCCCTTTGATTGAGAAAGATTTGGGGTTGACCAGCATACGCAAAGGTGGGGTGTTGGCCATCGCGTCGAGGGTCGCTTTGATGGCTGATATTTGAGCCTGCTGAGCGGCCAAGAATGCTTTACCCACCTCATCTGGAGTCAATGGGGTGTTGGCCAACTTCTGCTGTTGTTTACGAGCCGTATCTGCCAAATCTCCGTCCCACTTACTAGTAGGACCGTCAGCTTTGACTGATGTCAGAACCCCGTTGGGAAGACGAACGTCTCCCAATTGACCTTTCGATTCTGCATCAGCCAATACATCCTTCAATGGGAGTATTTTTTGCATCTGGCGCTTGCCCATATAGGGCACACCATCTTTCAAAGTGACGGTGCGATTACGAATCGCTCCTCCAGGTTGGCCGTATTCGGCAGTCTCCAGCTTATTGCCCTGCTGACTTATCACCACCAAAGCATGGGCGTCGCTTCCGTTGGCCTCACTGTAAATCACCACTGTGTCTCCAGCACTATACTGAGTGTCTGGAGTGATTTGGGCTGCTACTGGGCTGAAGGCCAATTTGCTGATATTCTGCCCTTCTTTCCAACCACCATTCTCAGCTCGATTGACGTAATCGGTTCTAACTCCTAGGCTGTAAAGCATCCAATTGGGCAGGTCTCCACACGAACTGTAGGACTTTTGACTAGCCCCCTGATCCCTTCCTTCCACCACCTCTTGATAGATGGGGTCGTTTTCACTACGGCCTTGAGGAGGGCTACAGGCCCATTCCAACAGTTCTCTCACATAGGTGCTACGATCCGCGGAAATTCCACTGACAGTACCAGTGTATGTCGGATCTGCCGATAGGATCGAATTGATCGTACTACTGCGATCCAACAAATTACCCGTCAGACTCACCGAAGGTGGGATGACGCCTATGGCGAAGATCTTAGGATTCAGAGACCTTTGGGCAACCGTTGATAGTGGGATGAAGTATGCAGCCAACGGATCTTGAGCTAGCGTCAAATCGTTGTAGTAGGTGAGAAACGAAGTTGGGCTAAAGCTGTAGGTTCCAGGAGGATTGAGGGCAGCCGTACTCTCTATTTGCTTGTAAATCTTCGAATCAGCCATTGTTCTGCCTCTGGAAATTAGGGGATGGCCGGAGGTTGTACTGCGGTGAGATAGAGAGTAACGTACGCTCAACCTTGAAGTTCCAACTAATGTGGAAAGCAAACGGAGAGTCGTCCGTCTCCTCTACTTCAAAGCTTCTAAAGGTCCCCAGATAGTTGCCACGATCGTACATCAGCAAAATATGCCCCTGAAGAACGATGTTGCCGTAGGGGTCGTATACCGACCCGTTGTTCCGATACAGATCATGAAGATCTCGATACCTGTCCCACGCGATCGTCTTCTGTCGAAGAGCCGAGGTAAGACCTGTGTAGATATTCATGAACGCCCCTGTAGTTCCGTCTGCAGAGAGTTCAGCAAGATCTGTCCCCCAGTGCTGCTCGACAAATCCACCCATGGTCTGAATTCGTTCCACTTTTTGGTTGGAGTTCTCCTGTAGTGAGGCTGGGTTGACGTGCATCACAAGTGCATGAGGCATCAGCAAAGTGTTCTGATTGAACGGACTAGTGACCTGAAATGCCATCGGAATAGCCCCTTGTCTGGATGTCGCCGGATGGACGTAAGCATCCTCCGAAGAAGGGGCGTTGATCCTCTTAAAATCAGGGTTGGCTGAAGCTATTCTAGGCATTAGGTGAAGCGCTCACGTCGCTTGTATTCGTAGATCCCGTCAATCACCTTGGCCTCGATCACCTTGGCCAAATCGGCTCCGCCCACACCATTTATGTTGAAGGTGAGATTCCCTCCACCCCCCTTACCTGCAGGGACGATCCGTTCCCCCTTACCAACAGAGGCCAACCCCTCTCCCGCCGCAGCTGTGACGGCCATACCGTTGGCAATACCGGTCACCATACCGCCTCCCGCGTGTCCAGGCAGCTTGTTGCTCATGACTCTAAGAGCAATGTCGCCACCGTACCCCTGTCCGGCTGTCTCTCCGATGTTTTGGCTGAAAGACCTTCCTGTCATGCCAAGACCGCCAATAGCGGCCGCCACGTCAGTCTGATTCAAGTCCTTGTACATGTAGTACTCAAACAGGGCAGTTCGCACAGCCGCCAACACTGAGCTCTCAACCGCCTTAGAGTACGGTCCTGAAAGGAAACCAGTGTCCATCTTGAAGCGATCCATCTGATTGTCGATGGATTGCATAGTCTCAGCTTGGTCTTTACTTAGAGCCAGACTGTCAGATGAGTTGGTTTCCATCGTCTTGCTGGCAGGTGTTGGAGCGGAAGGGGTGCTGACTCCAGGAGTGGTGGGGTGGACCGCAGCACTTTGAGTCGAACTCCCCCCACCCATCTTGCTGATCAGCTTGGGAAGCAATGCAGGATCCAACTGCCCGACCAACTGATGCATCAAAGCTGCCCGCTGTTCGCCAGTGATCCCCTGCTTGTCCAGCTGACCCGTCAGACTACCGTCCCAAGGCCCACCCAGGTTTTTTACCTTATCTTCCGACACGCCCGCCGCCCTTGCCGCACTGGTGAGAGATTTGGTCCTATCTGCGTCCGTCATCTTGAAGAACTGGCTCTGAATAGCTTCCTCAGCCTTGTCCTTGTCTTTGCCGTGAAGGGCGTCTGCCAAGTTCTTGCTGAAAGGCGAACCCTGCTTCATCATCTCCCCACGGAACTTGTAGATGTCCCCACCCACCTCTTTGAGCAGTCTAGACTGCTCGGGGTCTCGGACTTCAAGGACTGCTTTCTTCAGATCTAAGCCCTTCTTGTCCCCACCGAAGACCGTCAAAGAAGTGACGGCATCCCAAATATCAATCATGACATCATAGAGTTTGTTCATGATGAAGTCGACCAGCATCCCAAGCTTGTCCAACATGGATGTCTGTAGGTCAGCCTGCTTCTTGGCCCAATCTTCTGTCTTGGCCGCCCCTTCCAACGTCTTCTTGGTGTCAGCGTCCAGCGTGTCCATGATCTGATCGTAGCCCGCCCCGTCGATCTTCTTCTTGAGCTCTTCATCCGTCTTAGCGTACAGACCAGCCTTCTTGAGGGCCTTGCGAGCGTCTTCTTTCTCTTGCTCGGTGCCACTCTCAAGCAGCTTCTTCAGATCATCCCGCTGAGCATCGATGGTGGATTCGAATTTGATCATCTGATCGAGCTGCTCCTCAGAGATACCCAGATTCTCCGCCATCATCTCACCACCAATATCCCCCGCAGCGTCCGATAGTTTACCCTTACCGGTCAACCTAAGGATCGCTTTCTGCATGATCTCCAAAGCTCCGCCTGGGCCCACATTCCTAGCGGCGGTCGACATCCCAAACGTACCCTTGTTACGACGTTTGTTCTGGAGGTTCATGTCCTGCAGGGCACTACGCATTGCCCCCTGGGCTTCTTTCGGAAGTTGACTGACCGCATCCTCCAAGCCTTTGGGGCCTTTCTCATTCATCTTCTTGATCAGTTCGTCCCCCGACATGTTGAGCTGTTCGGCCAAACTATCGGCCTTACGCTTGTAGTCTCGATCAACAATCCCCTTGGTGGCCCCACCACCAGCCAGCAAGGTGGCTCGAAGACGTTCTGTGCGGCCCATGTTCTTCAGTCCTTGGACCGCCACATTCATGAACTTCTGAGCCTCTCTGGGATTCATCACCTTCCCCAAGCGGCCCAATAGTTTGACTGCATCTTCCATGCGGGTGCCCCACAACGACAGATCAGCCGACACTCCACGAATCATGCTGAAAAACTTGTTGGCCTTGATGCCTGATTCATCGGCCGCTCGCTCCATCTGCTGGAACGCCACAGTAGTACCCTGTAGGTTGGCCGACATCTCGGTCATCATCTCAGCTTGAAGCTGATTGATTTCTTGGAGCGGCACCCCGAATGCTCGACTGTACGCCACACTCACGTGAGCCAAATCAAGCTGGAACTCTTTGACCGACTTACCAGCCAAATCAGCTTCTTCTTTGATGCGACTGATGCTGACACCTTCCTGATTCAAGACATTGAGGATGGCCTTGTGTTCATCTGAGGAGATCCCCCAAGTGATGTTGCTCAGATCATAGCTAGCGTCTCGCATTTCCCGCAACGTATCCGACATGTTCGAGAACGCCACCTCAGCATCGTCCCCCGATCGGGCCAACACGTCAGCACTGCCTGCACTGGCAAGGATGTCCTTGTTGAAGGCTTTGGCCTTGGCATCCAGGTCTAGAAACAATTTGACCAAACCAACGATCGCCGTCCCTGCCATAGCCAGAATGGGGCCCATCTTCTCCAAACTGGCAAACAGGTCGTTCAGCTTAGCGCCGGCCGCTCCTGCCCCCTTGAGAGCCGTCCCAGCCGCATTCATCACCCCACCACGCACGCCACCCTTTACAGTACCCTTTTGCTGCAAGTCCATCCCCTTGTAGCGCATCTTTTCTGCCAAGGGGCCACCCATCTTGAGACTCTTGACCAAGCTCTTCAACCCAGACTCAGAGGCTCGTTTGAAATCCTTGCCAAAGAAGGAGCTGAACGCATCCTTCATCTCTGATCGAAGGTCCTCAGCCCCTCTAGAGAACTTCTGGTCATTTCCGGCCCTAGCTTTGAGGTTTTTGACCTTCTCAGACCGCATTTTCTTGAGCTGCTGGATCTGCTGATTGAGTTGTTTCAACTCAGCAGCATTGGCTTTGGCGGTCTTCTTGTGGAGAGCCACAATCAACTTTTCAAGCTTGGTGATTTCATGCCCTTCAGACTTGTAGGCGTCCTTCAGGTCATCAACACTGTCGGTCCAAAGCTCAGTGTCTTCTACCGCTTGTCGGCTGACCTCCTCATTCTTTTGACCCATCGAGGCAACCGCATTGGCCACCTCTTTGAGACCAGCTGTCAGGGCTCGCTCGAACTTGTCAAAGTCAGAGATCGCCCCTTTGGCGTCAACACCAATCTGAAGGACTTCTTTATTCTGATCGACCATGGGCTCACTTCTTCAGGTTGAATGGGGATCCGGGGGCTCTATTGACAGTTGGTACTAATTGAATCTTCTGAGGATCTTGATCCGATCTGGGTCTTACGTTGGCCCACTTGTCCGCAAATTCTGCGTATTTAGGGTCCAGCAGTTCCGGGGGTACTTGCTGTGAGGACAGCTTTTGTGCCACCAATTGTCGTTTTCTTTCGATTTGGAACCTGGCTTCCTCGGCAGTCAAACCTTCCAAGCGGGTGGACGACCCGACCAGACTCTGAGTGCCGTAGGTTTCCTCATACGTTCTTTGCATCTGTTGCAGCTGTTCCATCCGCTGCCGACTTTGCTCGCGTACTTGAGCTTCATGGGCGTCGACCACTGTGTCGTGCCAATCCTTTTCCCCTCTCAAGTCGTGTTGAAGTTGTCGGTTCAATTCCTCAACCGTCCTAGCTACCTTGATAGGCCCCAGTTGAGACCCTTTGGTGTCCATAGACTCCCCTAAGAGGGCGAAACGAATGATCTTATCTCTACGTTCTATCTGGTCTTTGGCTTCTTGTTCTCGACGCCTCTTGTCTTGATTATGAATCCGTACCATCCCTTTTCCGGCCATCGAGCTAGCGATAAATTTGGCGTTCTCCCATTCTCTTTCTGCCTGTTCTTTGAGATCGGCGTAATGATTGATTGCCCGCCAAGTGAGTTGTGCCCAGTTCATCCCCAAACTGTTGGTGCCCAACACGCCGGTCACTGAGGTGCTGGTCAGGTCAGAACCCTTGAGTTGTGCCCAACGCAATCTTGAGAAGGTATCCATCGAAAAGGCTTCGGTCAGAACGGTGGCTTGGGTGGCACGGCGATTGATCTCACTAAGGTACCGAATTACCTTGATTTTCGGACCTTCCTCCATATTGGTAAAGACCTCCACCAATCGTGGGATCCAGCGATCTCTGTCAAGCAATATGTTGTCTTGACCGATCATCATCACCCCATACGCCAGGAACATGGCGTAGAACCTCTGAAGGTTCTTGTGGTTCATCTCATCCTTGGGATTCATCAGACTGAGCATCGAAAACTCATGATGATTCAAGGACTTGAATATGAATCTCACATCATTGATTTCACCCGAAACGTGGAGGAATCCACGAAACAACAAGGGTTCGACGTCCTTGTAGATCTCGGGATTGATCTCCGGCAGCTTCGGAATCTCTGCTTGAAATTCTTCATCAGAGTCTCCTTCTTGCTGTGCACGGAGGCGGGCTTGATCCTGATCGTAATCGGGATCTGCCATGGGTCAGACCTTCTGAATGGGGCGGAATTTTGGATTCAGACCAACAACAGGGGGTTGGTTGAGGATGGTGTTGACTCCCTTGCCATCAACAGGTTTCTGTTTCATCAGATCCATCGGGGCATTGGCCTGTACGGCTTGATCGAGGGTTTGAATCAAGGCAGGGTCTATCTGACCTTCTAATGCTGATATCTCAGCCGTCCGATCCGATGGGACAGCAGCTCCACGAATTTGGGGAGGTACTCTAGGGGTTGCGACATACTCTGATACGGGAGTAGGAGCCGTGAAGTCCCCTTGATTGAGGGGTTGACGGCTTTGCATCAATTCCGCAGCAATCTGTCTGGAGGTAGCAGCTCTTGACGCTACCTCAGGATCAGGCTGTAACTCGACTGGGGGCTTTGGCAATGGTCGGATAGAGGGCGCCGGTTCCCTCTCTTCAATCGCTTGTTCGGTCGCTCGTTCATCATCAAAGGCTAGGGCCGACTGATGAATTTCGTCCAACTCCTTTTGAGACGATTGTTGCATATATCCGACATCACTTAGGATTTTACCCAACAAGTCATCGGGCATCTCTACCTCAAGTTCTTTCGCCTCAACAAGCAAACGTCTGAACTTGTCCGCCGCACTCTCATCAGGAATATTGAATTGAACACCCTCTCTGGCATGGACGTTAGCCTTGTCAACCACCTCAGAGAATTTCAATCTAGCAACCAGAATGGCTTCTCGACCCCAGCTCACTAGCTTCCGCTTGAGCCACTCCGACTTCTCTAACTTGACTGTCTTGACCTCACTAGTATCATCTGGAGGTTCGATTGTCAGTTTGATGCCCGTCTCGGCCAACAACAACTCTTGGGCTTTCTTGGCCTTCGCCTCATTACTGACCACAGCCGACAAGGTATAGGCCCCAACCGGTATTTCGTCTTCGATGAACTGAACATCACGAAGATCGACACCCTCGATCTCAACTATCGACCGGCTCAAATGAGAGACCATGTGAGTATGTAGATACTCTTCCCCATCCAAGTCTTTGAGCTCTGGTACGATCTGATCGTACTCTTTGGAAGACAGGTTCTGTAAGACAAGAGAGCAGCCACTAATGGTGACGCTTTCTTCTACTCGTCCTACATTCTGTACCTTCTGAAGGGCGCTATTGAGCCGCTTCGCTTTCAATGTCGTCATATCTAATCTCCTCTAATCTGGGTATGGTGAAGGCCTCCTGAGGATCACCCCAAGAGGCCCTTGTCGGCTAGGTCTCTGATCAGATGTTTGGCGTGCCGACCGTCGCACTGTTACCAGCGAAACGGAGGGAGAAACCAGAACCTGCAGTGCCGTTAGCCTGCACGGGCGATAGCCCCGTGTCGACGAATTCACCATATTGGCTACGTCCATCGAGGATGTCGGTCACCGTAACACTTGAGTTCTCGGTGATGATAGCGGCATCCGAGGTCGAAGATTTTGAATAGCTGTTGAACCAACAGCCTTCAAAGAAGGTGAACAGAGCTCTGACGGGGGTCAAGAACTGCTCGCCATTCGCCTGCTTGGACGCATTGGGGGCCGCCTGAATGGTCACACCATCCATATCCTGCTTGGACGAGATCTCAGAGATGACCATCTCTTGCTTGATATCGAACGGCCAACGGTGGTGCTTGAGAGAGCGGACCAAACCGCTCACGCCACCACGATATCCCATTGACTGAAACAGGTCCATTGTGTTCATCAATGTCTTGTTGACCGTTAGAGTCATGGGCTCTGTGACGGAGGGCACCAACTCAGCAATCTGATCTCCGAAACCCACACCACGAACCGGATCAATCGTACGGCTTTCGTCCTGACCGAATTCCGACAAGACACCTATTTGCTTGAATTCCTTGGTGCCTACGATGTAGGAGAACACTTTGTTCTTCTGGGAAATTGCAGCCCTAGTATTAGGGGCTGTACCCATTCTGTATATGTAGTTTGCGGCATCAGACGGCTTGGCCATAACTCATCTCCTTCACATTGACCACCACCCAGATTGGGTGGTTATTCATTTAGCGTTCACAAACAAACCATGGAGTTCGTCAGCGCGAGCTGCGAGTTTGGTCAAATCAGCCTTGACCCAAGAAGCAGTCAAATCGGCCTTGAGGATTCCCGCCACCTTATCGGCAACAGTCCGTACATCCGATTGAGCCTTAGAAGCGTTGAACTTACGACCCGCTTTGGCCAAACTAGCAATCTTCTGCGAGGTTTCTTCCGACTTGGCAATAATCTGATTGGCAAGATCGGTGTTGGCTTGATAGGTGTCGAAGGTCAAACCATCGGTAGCCACCTTGTCACCCACCTCATGAACCTTGGGGGCTCCCAGATTGTAGTAGGTGGTATTCTTTGATTGATTGGGGGACTTGATCTTACCCGCCAGCTTGAACAGCACCTTCACGCCGTCCTGGAGGTTCGATGCCTTGCGGCTGCCGGCTTCTTTCAGGGCGGCCAAGTGACTCTCAAAAACGCTCAGATCTTCAGAAATAGTGCTCATGGTGGGATTCCTTGTGTTCTCTTCTTGGGAAACCATAGAAGGACTAACGGCAGACCATCGGGCTCGATGTGGTGCCAATAGCTCCCACATCCGATCCATGTCCACCGACAGTTTGGCCTCTTTCCCAGACAGAAAGGTGTCCAGGACTCGCTTGGCTTGGCGCCTATCTACCAAACTAGATACGAATCGTAGAGCCGATATCGGCCCTAGATTGTACCGCTGCCCGTCTGTTTTGATCCAATCGGTAACGCCATCGCTACCGATCACAACAGTAGTTAGTGTGCCCATGCCTACTTGTGGCGGGGCACGAAAGCTCTATTGGGGGATCACAGACAATCAGAACGGAAAGTCGTCTTCATCCAGCTCGATATCGGGAGTTTTGGATTCCGACACCAGCCAAATGCACGGACGAGGGTCTTCACCCATTTCCTCGATGCTGACCTTCTCAATCAACTGTTCCATGTCAGGTAGAACGGAAACCATGGAGATAAGTTAACCCTACAGGCGAATCAACAACTGGGTCAAGGCCGAGATGGGGATCAGCGTCCCATTAGGAGGGGATCTGAGCCATAAGCCATCGGAGACCCATTCTGCGGGCTCCCCCATCGAGTCTTCCGCATCATTGAGGGCTTGGGCCGCCATCAGTAGGTTGAACGTCAGATACCCGCTCTTGCGAGCTCCTAACACCATCCTACGCCCAGTCTCTTTATGCATGGGGCTAAAAACGGCTCCTCTTAGATACCCCTCCCGATACAGTTCTTCCCAACCGGCTTCCAAAGAGCCCTGCCCCCAACGCTCAACTTCCGCCAAAACGAAGCCGTTCGTACCTCGGTCGATGATGTTCGGGTGAGCGTCGTCTGCTGTCAGAGCTGGAAGGCCCCCATCACCTACATACTGGTAGATCCACTCCAACACCGTATTGAGACGCACCTCAAGACTGCTTTGAGGAGTGTCAGATAGATAGGCCCTAAGGAGTCGAAAGAATCGTGCCAAATCTCGGTCGATGTGGGCCATTCCACCCACACCATATTGGTCCACCAAGTCGACTGCCGCCACCAGGCCAGGGATCGACGGATTGATGGCAATCTCTCTTTTGAGAAAGAGAGCGATGGCAAAAATGGTCCCTAGGTTGGCCAACCCTCTTGACACGAACACCAGGGGGAAGGGCCGCCCCAAGATCAAGTCTCGATGGAATCTAGGCAGTTCGAGTAGTTGGTAGAGAGCTGTCTCAGTAGTGGGGTCCTCAGTTGTGAATTCCCCAAACCCCACCACCGAATTGACCACCTGAGGTAGATTTGGATCCAGAACTACCTTAAGGTCTATAGATTCCACCTCTGCACCTACACCAGATCAACGGCTGTAGTCGTAATCATCGGCATAGCGGCTGCCCCCGCTGTTCTTCAGAAGATCAATCAAAGTGGCGGCTTGACGGATCGACAGTTTGCGAAGATCGTCTCGCGTGAACGGCCACTTCAAATCAGGGAACATCTTGGCGTAGGGTGCCCACTGTTCTGCACTACGAATCCTTGAAGTGAGGAACCCCAAATATTTGAGCTGAGGATCAGTCGCTCGGGGGCCGCCAGAAGGAACCGGTGCACTGGTGGACGGTTCGGTCGTCTTGGGGGTCTCTGGAGACTTGCTGCCGCTGGCATCCCAGTACTCAGGCTTTTCCTCATAAGCCTCAATTGCGTCTTCAATGCGGTTCTGAAGAGAGTTTTTCCAGCCCTGCGTTCGCTTGACGATGGGAGCCTTGCCTTTCATCAAAGGCCTGTTGGACTTGACACCCATCATCTGCACACGGATCGCGTCTTCCCCCACCCCGGCTCCCATATCGGAGGACTTACGGATTGAGGTCCAAATCCTCAGATGGACCGCATCACTTAGTTGGAGGTCGTAATAGTACTCCCCTCCATTTGAGTGTCCTTTCTGAGGACGGAGCGCACGGAAGCCCCGCTTGAGAAAGGTTTCCATGTCTTGGAGAGTGACTTCAGTGTATTGAGCGGCCATCAGGCATCCATCCCATCATGAGGTTGCCAATCAACATTGCTTACGTCGAAAGCTTGCTTTTCATTAGGCTCTGCCGGCTTGATATTTTGACCCAAGTTGAGGCCGGCCTCGTACACGAATTCGCTAACTCCGCCTGCCTTGCCACCCACACTACTGGGGCAGACGATCGTCAAGTTCTTCGCTGCCCTCGTGATCGCCACGTAAGCCAGACGACGCTCGTCTTCCAACTTTTGCTCCACTTCCTCTGGAGGTGGTGGTTCTTCCCCTGGTTTGACGATCGGCACCATGGGGAATTTGCCGGCCGGCATAGCCACGAACACGGTAGGCCACTGAGCTCCCTTGGTCGAGTGACACGTGCCCAGATAGACACCTGGTGGAGGAGAACGCTTTTCTGGCGGCAAGGCGGACTGTTCCTTGTACCACTTGGTGATGTCGGTACGTAGATCCTTCATCTTGGAAGCGTAGCGTTCCATCTTCTGCTTGAACCCCATGGGGGTGGTGGGCGGGTTCAGTTCATCGTCCTCATCCGTCGGATCGGGCAACGCCAACTGGTAGAGGAACGAAATGTTACCCAACCCTTGGGTGCTGTCTTCCTCGTCATCCTCATCTACCGCCTCGTCATCGTCTGCAGAGGTGGAGTTTTTCAAGTCAGCCTGAAGAGACTCACGGAACGACTGTTCGACGAACGCCCCACCAACGATGCCCGTGCCTTTGAGACCCAAGATATCGTCAAACAGATTCTTGGTAGTGTAATCTGGGTCAGTAGTCAGGGCCTTCATTTCCTGCAAAGATTGGGCCAAGTCTTCGATCTTTTCTTCGAACTTGAAGGCTTTTCCAGAACGGGTCAGTTTGGCCAAAGCGTCCACCAAGTGACGCACAAAGGACCGATCCTGAAGGGCCGTCATCGGATTGATCGACTTCACGTCAACGTCTCGTTGACGTGCATAGGCAGAGAGTGCCGCTTCAACCGCCTCAGGCGCTTTCTTGGGGTCGGTCAAGAAGAATCGGCGAGGCTTGTTGATCGCATTGCCCAACGCCTTCTGCATTTTGGTGAAGTCAGAACCAGTCACCAACTGCACGTACCCCAGCAAAGCAGTCGTCTCTGGAGACCCCAAGAAAGATGATGCACCCTTACGGGCATACGGAACTCCTCGAATGATGCAAGCAGTCTCGTAGGCGTGAAGTTCCTTGTTGGTTCGGGTCAATACCGCGTGGTCTGTCACATTGGCACCCAAGACGAGGTTCTGTTTGATGCCCTCTACGACTCCCAGAGCCGCCCCCGCCTCATCCATAGGAGTGACTACCTGAATGCTACCGGAACCACGAACCTTCTGAGGGTTAGGCACCGATTCCATCTCAATCTGGCCCTTATTGTGAGCGATCAGCTTGTTGGCAGCATCCACCAATTCAGGTTCGCAACGGTAGTTGGTGCGGATTGAGCGGGTCTTCCAACCATCTTCCTCACCCATATTGATGAACAATTCGGAGCGAGCCCCTTGGAAGCTATTGATGGCCTGCTTATCGTCGCCCACCACCCAGTAGGATTTGCCGTCAGATCCATCGGTCACGTGTCCAGCACACAGATCCAAAACCTCTTTCATGACCGAATTACGGTCCTGGGCTTCATCCACAATGATGTGGTCGTACATCTTCTGGATGGTGATTTGGACCCTGGGTTCACGCTTCAGGATCTTGAGAAAGGTAGACAACATGTCGGAGAAGTCGCCCAACGGGATGTTGTTTGGGCGCACCTTTGTCATGAAAGATTCGTAGCTCTTTGAATGGCAAACGGGTTTCCAACCAGGAATCGAACCTTTGAGGCCTTCGTACATCTCATACCAAAGAGCTGCATCCCTTTCTGAGGAGGATCGTGCTTTTGCGGCCGCTTCGAGGGGCGTAACGTGGTTTCCCGCCCATTGAGCTTTCAGCAATAAAACAGATTGAAGCTTCGGAATTGGTTTCTGTTTCCCGTAGCAATCCTCCCAAATATTCTGGACCGCATAACCGATCTTCTTACCGTCCCCAATGAAGCCGTTGGGGCCGTTCTTCAACTGTCCCATGGTGACCTTCTCAGCATTGGTGCCGTACTCACCAATGAAGCGTTTGAACAGAGAGTGCATGGTCCCTACACTCATCTGTTGGAGCGACTCACCGCCCACCGCTTTTCCAAGACGCTCTTTCAGCTCCTCAGAAGCCTTATTGTTGAAGCTTGTCACCAAGATTCGGCTAGGTAGAACTCGACGTTCTTTGATCAGGTATTCGACACGAGCCACAACCGTAGAAGTCTTACCGCTACCCGCACCGGCCGCCACCCTCACTTTGCCATCCGTCAAAGCGGCGGCACGTTGCTCGTCGTCCAAGCGGCGCAAAGGAGTGGGGATGTTCTGTGGTTTGGACGGGTCACTCATCGCCGCAGTAGCGGCCGCTACCGCCACGCCAACCACTTCCGAACGAGTGGGAGGCTCATCAGATTGAGAATTGATCTCAAGCGATCGTCTGGCTGCGTTGGTGGCCTCTCGCTCAACCGTATCCAACAGTTCTGCTTGAGCCTCTTGAGATTTGAGCGATTCATCCGCGCCAGAAGCGGCGATCTGTTGCACCTGATGAATCACCAGTTCGGTGGAGGTTTCTCCAGCCTCTCTTGAGCCAGCGTCTACCGCACTAGGAGCGGCCTCTCCCGAACCTGCCACCTTGGCCGCCAGATCTATCCAAGCCCGCATACGAGTATTTCGCATCGGCAAAGCGGCAAAAATATCGAGCGCACGATCGGCATCTTCCAACATCGACGCACTGATGGCTTCACGCACCTGACGGATGTATTTGGTGGTATCGAAGATACCCTTCATGGTCGAGGGACCGCCACGAGAAAGCAAGGTCCGGAACTGGAGGGCTCGTCTCGCCACTCCATTCGCGGTAGAGATCGAGATATTGATCGCCCGATTGAGCATCATCTTGTGGGTGGGCGAGGGCAAGTGATTGTCAAGGTAAGACTTGATCGAATCTAACGAATGATCGGCCAGACGAAGGATGGTGACCCCTTTCCGGATCGTATCCCCTTCCAACTGGTCTTGGCCCGTCGTTTCCTCCGAATACCTCAGATAGGTATCCAGTGCGAACAGAAAGATCAAATACTCGGCTACTTGGAATTCGCCAATCAGCTCGTCTTCGCTCGTTTCAGCCCAACGTTCCATGCTTGTCCTATAACGGCTAAGAATTCCGAAACTTTAGCCTCGCAAGCTAGATTTCAGATAATAGAAATACACCAAAAGCAAAGGGTCGGATACTCGTTTGAGCACCGACCCTTTGGCCTAATCAGACGCTATCTTCTCAGATGCGAGCTCTGAGGTAGAACGTCATCTGGATGTACAAGAGCGGGAAGATTGGCTGGTACCAAGCTTCGAAGTCCATAACCGTCGGGTCGATGGGGTTGATGGTGGCCGAGATCCCCATCCAACCACCGACGATCTCAGCTTGAACCAACTGCTTGAACAGGGCCGTCATCGAGACCTCAACCTCACTAGTGCGGCTAGCGAGGAACTTGGTACCGATGAAGCTGTCCAGAGCTACGCGGCTTTGCTGCTGAACGTAGTCGCCAATCTGAGTGACGGTCGGCAGACGCTTCAAGATGTCCGACATATCGGTCGTCAAACCTTGGCGGATACGGATCAAAGGATCCAAGTCCTCCAAGAGAGTGATGCCAGCGACCGCCGTTTGATTGGCCGTAATCGGATCCAAAATCCGAGGAATACGGGTGAACCCTTGGATGCGACGACGGGTGTAGGGAGTCGCCACATCGACGGCTGGTGAACAAGCCGCGCCCGCAATAGCGGCCGCGATGAACGAACCATCCACCAAAGTCTCGTAGCTGGCACCCAACTGATCCGAAAGCGTGATGACCGCACTGTCGGGGTAGAAAGCCATCATACGCTTCGAGAGCAAGCTCCTGGCCACCGATTGAGCAGTGGTTGGAGTGGTGCCCGACGAGAACCCGACGAAGCCCATGCGTTCTGACTGGTTGCGCTCATTAGACTGAATTTCACAGTGCTGCATGAGGGCCGCGAAAACCGTGCTGCTTCCCGTTAGAGGCACCAACACATCCGGCTTGACGTTACCAGGCAGAGGGATCGAAAGCTCACTGATCGCTTCAATGAAGTCTTGATCGCTAGCTTGATTGGTGTTTTGAACCTTCAGCACCTGCTTGATACCCACCAACACGGCTCCGTTGAGGATCATCAGGTAGGCACCCAACGTTACCTTGTTCTCAGCCGAGAGAGGCCCGAAATTGGCCTCCACAGTCTTGAACTGTTGATAAAGTTTGGTCGAAAAGTCCTGCTTCCTGAAATTGTAGGTGACGAAGTAGAAGTCGCCTATCGCTGGTTCCAGTCCAGAAGGATTGAAAGTGTTGACAGTAGCGGTGTCGTTCACCCCAATACCAACCGTGTCGGTAACCACCGTTTCCAAACCTGGAAGCGACAAGTACGGAACTGCTGGATTGACCTTCCAGGTTGGGGACACTTCCAAGGTAAAGAAGCCTGAAGAAGTGTAGCTGCCGTCTGTGGCAGGCAGTACGGTGAAACGTAGCCCCGTCCTTGCATCTGTGTAGGTCTGACCTGGGATACCAGAACCAGCCGAACCGCTTGCATTGTTCGAGCTGACAGTGAACTTGTCCTGAGCATCAGCACCATTGTCACCGCTAGTTCCTGGAACGATTCCAGTTCCAGTAGTGGGGTTGAAGGCCGAGGCCGAACCACTGACAAATACGATGCTTGATGTTGCAGCACCGACCGTCAGAGACTCAATGGTCACATACTGTGAGCCATTGATGGTGCTGACGTACGCCACACCGCGGGCCGAGAAGCCTGAGGTAGCGTTTAGGGCATCCACCACCTCAGAAGCCGCAACTAGTGTTTGGCTAGCTGTCGCATCATCAAGGAAGCCCAACACATCGTTGGCCGAACCATCCAACATCACAATGCTGGAGCTTGGATCCGCCACTGTGCTGGTTAGACGAATCTTGTTCAGGTTGCCCAAAGTACCCGCTGAAGCAACACCTGTCAAACCAGGGGTGCTGTTGATGGCGGTCACCACTGAAGAAGCCGTAACCGCGGCACCTGCTGGCAAGGTCGTGGTGTAGTCGATTCCGTTTAGACGGAAGGTCAACACATCGTTGACACCAGAGGTGATGTTGAACGGCCCTGCAATACCACCCAACATGGTGGCTGGCTTGTTGGTGGCTGTGGGAGTGCCTTGAGCCGATTGGAAGGTGCTGAATCCAAGCACATTCTCGACCGTACCTTGACGAATCGCCACAGTAGATGCGTTATCAAAACCACCAGGCAGTGCGCCAGGAGTAGTGTACGATTTGATAACGAAGAACACATCACCGTTTGTACCGTTCACCTGAACAAAACTTGCCAAGGTGTTGGGAGCGGTGCCGCTGAAAGCGCCGTTGGCATCAATCGCTGCATTGATTTCACCAACAATTTGTGTTGGTGTTCTAGCGCCAGCCGTCAATGTCACCGCCACATTCACGCCATCGACCGTAATGTTGAAAACATTGGCGGGAGAGGCTGGAATGGTGATCGAATTCGATCCGCTGGTGGGGGTTCTGGCTGACACCAAGTAAGCCGGCACAGCTGTGGTCAAGTTGGTAACTAGGGCGTTACCATTGATGGTGGTTCTCCAGTTATTGCTGTAGGTCTGGAAGAACGAGTAAGGAGCTGCTCCTAGGTTGGTATAGATGGCATTTTCGGCCAAAGTAGACCCAAACGTCACAGTGACTGTTTCAGCAACAGGAGTGCCGGCGCCCGTGTGGAAGCCGTCCGTCACTTGTTCTGAACCGCGAGGCCATTGAACAATCTCAGAAAGGCCAGACTTGGTTCCGAAGCGAACCTGATAAAGGTTCTTGCCTGTTGTGGTATCAAGCACTTCGAACTGACCCGTACCAACCGGACCCGTCACCTTGTTGGTCAGGATGAACGTGTCATCCGTCAAACGGCTGTACCAGAAAGTCGCATACGCCTTGTGATCCGGGGGAACAGGGTTCTTGAGAGTGATCTTGCGATTCTCCCCATCAACCACCGTCACCACCGCCGCCGCACGGCCCAGCGCATCTACCAAATCTCGGCCAGTGTGAACCGTCACCAAGTCAGGACGATTGGTATCCAGACCATTGCGGCCGTTCGATACTGCACCATAGACCGTTGCCCCAAGGGGCGTGTCACGTCCGTTACCTGTGGTCGGCACCTCAGGTAGGAGGAATTGGTTCGAAGACACCAAAGCAGGGATGACCGTCGTATCCACGACACGTGTGGCTTCCACCGAGAAGAGACGATCATCCACCAAGGTGGGGAGGATCTGAACCTCATTGAAGGGGGTAGTGCCACTGGTGTGTTGAGCCGAAGAAACAACGAAGCTGCTGCCCCAGTGGATGATCGACACGTCCGGGCTCGGATTCGAGACCACGAAGTCTTGGCCTTGAATGTAGTCGTTACGACCTGCCGCGAAACCGCAACGGATCACGTCCGTCACCAGTGTGTTGGGCAAGTAGTCGAATGTGTCCTGCCAGGTGTTGGCGAAGTAGGTCAATTTCACCGTCGACCCAGCTGCTGGAGCGAAAGGCAGGGTGACCAAACCGTTCGTACCGTCGACAGCCGACACCACCACTTGGACATTGTTGACCACCGCCACAACCTTAGTCGGGTCTGTGGTGGTGATACCGCCGTCCGTACCGTCTACGATTGGACGCTGAAATACGCGGAAGGTAGCGTTACGGTTCGTGTTCGTGTTGGGCGAGAAACCCAGCACACCGTTCGCGTTACCACCACCGATCGACAATGAGCGGGCAGCTGTGAAGGTGAGGTGGTCACGTCCCTGACCGTCAGTCGAAACCGACACAGCCAAGCCTGACACGGCCGCAGCATCGATCACACTCTTGAGGCCAACGGCTGTGTAGCTACCTGCCCCAAAGACCAACGTCTTGGGCGTACCATCTACCGAGAACACGAAAGTATCGGTCAAACCAGTCACAACCTGGAAAGGAGCGTAACCTGGTGTGGTCAATGACGCGGCTACTGTGGTTACCTGGTTCGACACATCATCCGTGAAACTCGTGTCCGAACGATGGAACCAATAGGTGCAACGAACGTTGTCTCCTGGTTGGGGCGGGATCTGGAGAAACACCGATCCACTTGCACCCTGAACCGACCCTACCGCTACTGGGACGCCGTTGATCGTCACCGAGAGGGTCTTGATGTCGTTAGAGATCTTCCCAATCCCTTGCCCCGTCACAATGGGAGCGTTTCTGACGATGAACTGTGTTGATGTCCCATTCGCCAAACCCAAGATAGGGTGGTTGGGGTTCGAGTCATCCACAACGAAGCTGGCGCTCACATCCTCATTGATGATCTGCTGATCCAGTCCTGCGCTAGAACCACGCACCAATTCGTAATCGGATTGAGTCAATTCCTCTTGACCCACCCCAACTTCCACTGGGATCTTAAGACCAACTACCAGATTTGCAGCATTGGCATCCGACAATGTACGGGTGTAGACGCCAGGGGGAACGTAAGTTGAGTAGGGGCCGATCGCCATAAAGCCTCGAATTGATTAGGGTTTTTGTTTTTACATCATATCTAGGGGCGCTTTGGGTCTAAATCTCAATCTGGTTCTACCTAGAACGTGGAAACAAGAGGAGTAGTGAGGTCACTCGTCTTTTTGTTTGGCCTGAATGGTTCTCACCTCTTGAGCCAAATTCTTACGACGTTCGATCAGTTCGGGAGTACCGCCCTCGTAATCGATGAAGTCTTTACCATTCTTTCGAATCAAAGCGTGGGTCCCCACCTGTTTCCTGACCTTGGACTTGACCACTTCCCTAGCAGCTTGATCCTTCCACCTGGACTCAGCATCAACTCCTACCACCCTGTCAGCTGTTGGATAATCGTGCTTCGATACTCCTGAATTGGCAGGTGACTTGCCTCCTTTGGCGAAATCAAACCCAAAGGTTTCCCAAAGTCTAGGGGCCTCAGCTCCACAAGCAGGGCACTCATGAGTCGCATGGTCCCCCATCTTTAGGGTGCGGGTGAATTGTGTGCTACAGGCACATTCAAAACTGAACTTAGGCATCAGCCGATCCTCTCATAATCATCATCTCTTCTCTGAAGAATAGGGTGTGTTCTGAACAACACGTCGGAAGCAACAGGAGTGATACCTCCGGAATTAATCTTGCTAATCACCAATGGAAGCGGCACGTGCACTTCCCAATCAGCTCTCAATTGCAGCGACATAGAGGCTTGGTAGAAGAAGTTCTCTCCCGTCTCATCTGCTATTTCCTCAGCCTCGCTGCCCATCGAGACATCTAAGATCTCGATTCCTTCGAATTCCAATTGACTCTTCTTGTCAGCCAACAGATACATGGTGGTCAGATCTGCGATCTCCTCCATCTGCATCGGATCCCTGGCAATCACATCGAAGTCAAAACTGACTTCGAACTTCCCGCCGTACGCCTCGGCAGCATCGATTCGATCCTGGTAGACCACCACCGCCACCTTCTGTTTTGGGGCGGACCTTTTCCCAAAAGCCAACACTACCCCTGGAAGAGTGGTCCAATTGGCTTGATTCCACTGAAACGCCACTGGCCCTATCGATTCTCCTGCCCACCTATAGTCCGCCGACACCTGTGTGTTGGCTGGCAAGATGGTGATGAAGGTAACCCTACCGGTATCGTAATCTACCGTATAGTCCAACCCCTCTTTGAGAAAGAAAGAGTTGTTGGCATAGAGCCGCAACGTATTCTGAAGCGGCAGGTTTTCCAATTGAGCGTCTACTGTCATGCCCGCTCTAGTGACGATCAAGGGACGATCGATTACCGTATACATAGGATCGATGACGAAGAAGCCGTCTTCACCGTTGACCGTAGGAGCAGTCAGGATCTCCATCAAATAGACCCCAGGAGGAGTGGGCATCCCCCCATTCTTGGTCACTACCCTAGAATCCTCTCTTACCCATTCCAAAGGATACTCAGGTTGCCCCACATAGGCCAACATTACATGGCTTTGAACAGTGCCCACGTAGTTGTCCGCCGCCAGCTGCACCTTATTGGTACTGGACCCCTTGATGACGATCCCGAATTGAGGACGTTCCTCAAACGAGAATCGGTTCTGAATGAACGGAACGATCTTGTTGTAGACAGGATGATTCGAAAAGCTGTCCTTCAGTTCAAGGATGACTCGCCGCTTCAGGGGTCCTACCAAGTTGTAGTACACTGGCCCACTCTCCCTTACTTATCTGATTCGTGTTCTTCAGAGGCGAGTACCAGCATGCCCTCCGCCACAGCGGTCATCGGATCCTTGGCGAGACGGATCTCGCTAATCTGGATCGGGAAGCGCTTCTTGTGAGATTCGAACTCTTCCTTGAAAATATCGAGGAAGCCGCCCGCTTTGGTGGTGCCGCCAGAAACGACAAACGGAATTGGGTCTGGTAGAGCGATGTCGTTCTTCACCTTCTTGAACTGTGCCGCCACATTCTGAAGGGTGTAGTCAATCAGGCTCCTGACGTAGAGAACGATCGCTTGTTCTTCACGACCATTGGGTTTACGGAGGTCGATCCCCTTCTCTTTGATGGTGCACATCTGAGAAGCTGTCTTTCCAAGCGCCTTGGCCGATTGAGCGTCAATCCAGTCACCACCTCGCGCTAGAGCGAAATCCAAGGCCTTGTTGGCCTGGTAGGACAGGGCAATGTTCGCCATACCCGCACCGAAACTGACCGCCAAGCCGGAGAAGTTCTCCTCGGCACACTGGCTGTAGATGATTGCCATGGCTTCATTCATCGGATGGGCGTGGTAGCCGAAGTCTCGGACGATCTTACGGAAGACTTCTGTGTGGAAAATCACGTCCTGAGAGGGGTCGTCGATCGGGGCCGCTGGCACGCTGTAGAAGCAGTGCTCACCGTCTTCCTGGGGATCGCCCAGCACTTGATTGATCAGCAGCCCCAACACCTCTTGAGCGTCGATTTCGCCAGCGGCAATCAAGCCTCGGCTGAGGGGCCGTCGAGCCTCACGCTTGAACAGATTGGCCATCGTCAATGCCGAATCACCCAGCACCAACAAGGCTCCATCTGTCTCACGTTCCACGTAGTCGACTTTGGACATTTTCAAGCTACGCTTTGCAGCTAGTTCTAAGTCCAAAAAGGCGTCACGCACTCGCTTGGTCACCACGCCACCATCTTTCGATCTGGCGGAAACGATGTTCATGGTACCAATGTCCAGACCGACACCTAGACTGACAGATTTACCTTCATCTTTTTTCATGTGTTTTACCTTTGGTTTTTTCAACGGAAATCGTAGGTCTCCGTTTGAGAACGTTGCTTGAGCAGATAGACGAAGGTCTCGTGCTTATCTGCAATGTCTTCCAACAGTTTGCTGATACCGTGACTCAGAGTACCGGCTGCCTTCATGGTGGCAATCAGTTGAGAAATGGCAGTCACACACGTGGCCTCGGCCCCCAGACTGATGCGAACCATGTCCTCGGGAGATTTGACCGGTCCCAACGCAACCAACAAGTCCGCCATAACGGTCGCTTGTTCGAATGCAGTGATGGTGGTTGAATCTCCCGACCCAATGATCCGTTCAGCCAATTGGTCAATAAGTTCGAGAGACTCGTTGTAGAGTCTCTCGAAAAGCAAGTGGTCCCCACTGAAGCTAACCCCTGAGGTGCTCCAGTGATGAGTTTGATGAAGCAAAGCCAACGCCTGAAGCATGGCCAACATCGAAAGCATCGTCCCCCCACCAGCCATCTTGACCGCCGAGGTCCTGACGATCTGTTTGACTTCGAGTCTTTGATCCTTACCAAGCTTTACAGCCTCATAGGATTTTGGCAGATAGGGAGGGCCGTGCCGCAAATGATCGAATTGCGTAGGTTCGTGCCAGACTACACGAATGTTCTCCTGATGGGGGTCTTGTGCAATTCGCTTCAGCATAGGCTTACCCTAGGCTGATCGAATCAAAAGAAGAATCACTTCTTCTTGCCGCCACCACGTAGTTGACGGAGCTTAGAAGCTGGTCCAGAGACATCCCCATCACTAACTTGCTCAGTGATTTGGATTCTGGCCTCCCCCAAGTCCTGACTCAGGTCTGGGAGAAACATGGGGGCCTCCCCACCCACCGCTTCGCTTACTGGACCAGTATTCTGACTTGCCGGCACATAACCCCCAGGTCCAGATACTTGTTGCACAATAGTCGTGGTTGGGGCGGCTTCTATGCGCCCCAAAGCAGACAGGACGTTGGTCATCTGTTGCTGGAGATTGGCCATCCCCGAATGTAGGTCTGAGTTGACCTTATTGGCCCGTTCCAGAGCCTCTTTGAGGCGAGCGTTCTCTAGTTCCAGCTGGGCCATTCTCTCAATATCCACGGCAGACTCCACTGGTTGACGTACGGTCACCGTGTCTAGTTTAAAAACGATCCCAGAATTGATGGCTCGATGAAGGTCTCTCGATCTGAGGTAGTCCTCCATCTTTATGAAGATCTGCTCTCGATGGGGGATATCGACCTTGATGTCTGGTACAAAGTGCCCACCCATAGTCAGACACACGACTGAAACTCCGCCTGAATCGCTCATTTTATCTCTTTAGGGTATCTTGTAGGGTTTTCTGGAGCGCTCTCACCAGACGTCTCTTGATGACGGTTCGAGCAGCATCTCTCGCTTTGTCGATAATATGGGTAGATTCTCGTCGAGGGTGATACCATCGACCCCTAGCCATCGATCTGGGGGTGGCGGACCTAAAGATCAGTTCTCCTGTATCGAGGATGATTGGAATGGGCCGCCTAGCCTTGGTCAGCCAAGTCATTTGTTCCCTCTTGCGCCCCTCCAACAAGGGGAAGAAAGCGGGGTGAGTGGCGGTCACTATGAGGCTGCTCTCGTAGATTCTGGTCTTCAGACCCTTCTTCAAAGCCCTCTTGGCTCTAGGGGAAAAGGCGTATTCCTCAATCTCTCGTCGTATTTCTTCGAGGATTTGACGTTGAAGGGACTTCAATACCTTCTTGGGCTCAAACTTATCGAGTGCTCCTTTGGGTACCAAGGGCTTGTAATTGATACGTATTTTGGGTAGAGCGATCATCAGTAAACGATGTTAACCCATGTTTTGGTGCGGCCTTTTAGTTCCCGTTCATCCGGAATCTCAGGCTTATCAGTGATCTGAGCGGGAGAGTTTAGAGGAGGCACCAGTTCAGCCGCCTGGTTGGGCAAGAAGCGATTCGGCCCGTCAATCGGAACTCTGTACTGGATCATCTTCTCGTCCAGATGACCTATGTTGAAATGTTGTTGTAGCAACATACCTCGGTTGGAGGGCATCCTGACTGGACCTATACTGTATCGCTCACCGTTGATCTTGACGATGAAGTCTCGCTGAGAAAGCAACGGACTGGATGTCGTCCAGACCTCGTACGAGTGCTCTACTGTGCGGCCTGTGTCTCGCTGACCTATCTTCCGTTCCGCATCGTCAGGGGCGAGGATGATGTCGTACGGCCCTTCATACCCGCCTATGACGCCCACCCCATAGCAGATGGTACAGTCACTTACAGGTTGGTGATGGGTGAGGGTATTGAAGCAAGGGCAAACAGGCCCAACCTGCTTCCGAATGAAAACTTTGACCCGCTCCCCACCCTGGTCAAGAATCCACCGATTCCGACGAACCGCTTCCCGCCACACCCAATCCACCTTCTCTAATTCGAAGGTGCTGGTGAGAGTGGCTCGGGCAAGTTGCGTCTCCAACAGCTCATGAGGATCTGCTGGGCCAGCAAGTGTGCTAAGCATCGTCCCCACGGTGGTGACACGATAGAAGATACGCTGACTCAGGTCTGTTCTAACGAAAGACCTGTTGTACCGATAGGAGACCGTCACCACACTGTCAGGGCCTGGAACGATCCCAGGGTCCATCAGCTGAGTGGTGACGTTTGGATAGGGATTGGGGTCTATCTCCACCTCCCACGTCTCACCCGTCACTCGGGCCACTCGGGCCACCATCCCATCAATTCTCACCTCAACGTCAGAGGGTGTGTTGGCGGGGATGTTTTGAGAACCCTCCTTGACGATCGGGCCAAAACTAGTCCTAAAGACGTATCGAGGAGCGTTTCTTTGCGCGGCTACCGCATCCCCAAACATTACCCAATCGGTAACCTGCTCATCCTGAACCAACACATTGTTGGTCTGATCTCGCCAAAACGTGCCGCCCAGAGGATAGGGGTTGATCCTATCGTAGGGGCCAAATTCGGAGTCAAAGCTCCGATAAATGTTGACCCCACAGATCTGGAAATTACTGTTGACCGAAAGTTGGGAAGGGTCCGTCCAAGATAGGTCTACCACCCCCGGCTGATACCCACTCGTCATGAAAAGGTTGAGAGGTGCCGCGGGTTCAGCAACTTTCACCAATTCGAGTGTAGGCGGATCGCGGTCTCGATTTGAAGCGTAAGGCATGGCTGAATGGCACCTCTCCATTCAGCCATCTGATAAAAAAATCAGGTCTTCGGGGGACTAGCGGTCGTCTGAATCACCAACAGTTTGCCAGTCTTGGCATCTATCTCGGCAATCGTATTGCTGCTCAGCCCACGATCAATCAAGCATTTCTCGAAAAGTCGAGTGCGTTGATCGTCAACCTTTCGGGCCGCCGCCAACAACTGGATCCGTTCTTGCTCCAGCGACAGCAAGTTGTCGGCAATCCCTGCTCTAGCCTCCTGCAAACTACGCAATTCCTCCAAAGTAGAAGGTTCTACAGGGTCCTCTGTCGTCAGATTCTTCTTAGTTGTCATAGGCTCTCTTTGATTTGAGGCGGCCGTCCGAGTATTGTTTGTTCAGTTCTCGCAAACAATCCTCGAACAGGCCTTGAGGTATACCATGTTTCTCAATGAGGCGCCGACGATTGCGGTCCTCACCTTCATTTGGGCAAACCTGTACATGGCGATAGTGGCGCCGCTTACATATTTCACACTGACCCAATTGATCCTGCCACACAGTGCAGTCCTTGTGGTGAGCTGCCAACACTCTAAAAGAGGAGAACACCTGACCACAAGCACACGTCTTGATGTCCATGGCCGGTAACTTACACCAGCCCCACCTCAGCTAGAAGGCATTCGCCTTATGAAGCGAATTACATCTAAAGTGTAATAGTTCAGAATCCGACGAACTTTCGTGGGCTCAACACACCTGATCCCACATACGGCCCAAACGAGCTCCGAATACCGATCCCGTATCGGGGCTGCTGCAAACCTTTGATGATCTTGACCGTCGCCTTAGCTTTCTCAAGTTGGCTGTCAAAGGAGTCTTTGACATCCTGGGAGAGTTGTTGGTATTTGGACGATTTCTCCAGATCTAGAGAGATTCCTCCAATACTGTAGCCAAACTCATCTGCCACCCAATTGATCGCAACTGCCCGCAAGGCGTACATCATCGCCCCATTGATCACCAAGGTTCGCCAGTCAGGGTAGTCTCGAAACAGGGCGTCAAAAGAAGGAATGGGGGTACGGGGAGGGGCAGCCGACACCATGTCGAGAGAGCGGAGCAAGTATTCAGCCAGTTCCTCATCTTCCCAAATGTAGCCGAACACTCGATTTAACTGAGTGATCGTCTCCTCATGGGCAGGCGGTCGAAAGTGGTAATTTCGGTCAGGGTTGTTGTCCCTGAGAAGGATCCGAAGACTCCTCACCAACGCGATCTCTGAACAGGGGACGATCACCATCGGTCCGGCCGCCCCGTCGATGACGTTGAATTCTTGCACCACCTGATGAATCTTACCCCCCGCCACTTCCCTGAATACCCAGCGAATTCGGTAATCTCCGATACGAGCGTCTTTGGGGATCACGATACTGGCATAGTAATGTCCGACCGAATCGTTGGCCGGATCTCTGCGGGGTACTCCCAGCAACACTTCTTTGCCAGTGGTCAGGTCGTATAGAGCGTAGGATATTTCAGCCGCATTGATAGGGTAGTCCGACGCATTTGCTAGGCAAATGTCAAGGTCCTTGGAACCCAATTGCTGACCCTTGTAAAATGCTACCGACATCTCTACTCCTTAAGACCACCTAATCAATGAAAGCGCCATCATTCCCAACCATACTTGTTGACTCTAGGCGGAAAACCCCCATTGGGATTCAACGCCAAAGCATCCAAAACCAGGAATCGTTGGTCCACCGTCTGGATAGGTGATTGAGCCGAATCTTGGATTTCCCATCTGATCAACCATTCGCCTGGTTGACCGTGTTCACCCGCCAAACCTATGACGTAGAACTCCCCTACAGCCCCATTGACAGCTTTCTGACGCCCTCCTACCATCATAGGGGCCCCAGACTTAGAAATCTGGTAGAGCCGGTAATAGACCGCCGCCGGCCCATACGGACCCGTCGCATCTGAAGTCCTGATACAGAGGTCCCCACGCTGAAGTTGCTGCATGTACCGGAAGCGTTTGACAGCGTTAGTATCCGCCGAGATGCTGGGACCGACCCCATTGTTAAGGATTCTGACGATCGTGTCGTCGAACACCGTAATCCCATCATCTTCGACGATTGAGAAATTGGATTCGGTGAAGATGACGATCTGATCCGAAACCTCAAGGTCATCCAAAAAGTTAAGGAAGGTCTCGATAGCAGCCTCAGCTCCATCCAGACAGCTGATAGAGTCCGGCTGAGTGTCTCTGACGTACTGGGTCTCCGCTAGCAAGACCTCAGAGATGTCCAAGGCGTCAAAAGCTGACCTACGGTACGAAGTTTCGGCCAACAGCGCGTCAGAGACGCTGATGGGGGCGTCTTCAACAACTGTCCCCCGCTCATTCTCAACGATCAACTGCTCAGTGGTGTCGATCAAATCCGTAGCGATGCTTCGGATGTAGTCGGTAGACGGGATCAGCTGTTCAGCTAGCTGGATGCTGTCTTGAAGTACTTTGACGTATTCAGACGCCAGGGTGCACTGGTCCAGACAGCTGATGACGTCATTGTTTGACCGGTTCTGGTCCAAACTTACGGCACGGCTATCCACAACGAAGATTGTGTCCAGAATCGTCTTTTCGTAGACCGAGGAGATTGAGCTCTGGTCTGAAACAACGATCGCATCAGAAACAGGGCGAACATAGCTGGTGTCTGGAACCAACTGCTCGGACACTGTCACTGAATCAACCAGGAATCGGCCGAACTCTAGCGAGAGTGTATTTTGATCTGTGGCCTGAATCGTATCAGAGGCGGCCTTTTCAGAAAACAGAGATACAAGGGGAGAATCCGATAGGGTTACCGCATCCGCAGTCAAGCGGATGTAGTCAGTAGACGGGATCAGTTGATCCGTGATGACTGCGGAATCGGCAACGAATACCGACAAGCCTTGGAACAGATCAACAATGGAGGAGTCGGTGAGGGAAATCGAATCCGACAGTAGGCGGCCGTACTCCAAACTACGCAAGAAGGAGTCAGAGGTGCTGATTGTGTCGGAAGCCGAACGATCTTTATCAATGCTTGGGATCGTCTGATCCGCCAAAACTATCGAATCGATCGGATTTCTACCGTACTCAAACCCCAACAGGAAACTGTCAGCGGTCGTCACAGAATCTGAAAGAGCCAGGGCCTTCTCTAGACCGGCCGTTACAGCATCTGAGACACTGATCGTGTCTGAGCTGGTAGATTGAACATCAACAACAGTCGAGTCCAAAATGGCCAGCGAATCAGATATTGTCAGAGAGTAGACGGACGAAAGGAGCGTCTGATCTGTGACAACGATCGAGTCGTTAAAGAATAGGTCCGTCGCCTGGCTAGCTGTGGCTGAGACGTCATCCAGGATCTGGAGAGTATCGGCCAAATACCTCTGGTATTGAGAAGACAGGACCAACGAATCAGAGACGAGAATCGCATCTTGGGGGAAGGTTTTCTCCCTAAGGGTCTGATCCGATACTTGGATCGTGTCGCTAGCCAGCACCCCAATCTCAAGGCTCGTGCTCTGACTGTCGACGAGCGTCACCACGTCCGAAATGAACGTCTTTTCTACGAGCAGTTGCTCTGAAGTTAGGATTGAATCTGTGAGGGTGCGGTTGAACGTAACCTCTGTGCTGCCTTGGTCCGTAGCCGCCAACGTATCCGACAAACTCTTGGCGTATTCGGATGAGGTGCTGGTCAGATCAGTGACCGTAATACTGTCATTTAGGAACAGGTCTATCGATTGGCTGGTAGTAGCCGAGACATCATCGATAATCGACAATGCGTCAGAAGCCGTCAGGCTGTAGACGGAAGACAGGGTGGTCTGATCTGTGACTGAAACTGTGTCTTGAGGGAACGTTTTCTCTCTAAGAGTCTGATCTGTAATAAGGATCGAATCAGACGTGCTGACCCCGTACTCGATGCTGGTAGCAGAAGTGTCCAGGATCGAGATGACATCCGTTAGAGCGGACTCAATTTCAGGGAATGCGAAGTCAGACGTGACGATTGAATCTTGGATTGTCCTATCAAACTGAGAACTAGTCTGAATCGAATCCGACAGGACAATGGCATCCGATCCTATGACACTATACTCTGAGCCAACAATCGTCGAATCGGTGACAGTAACGCTGTCCTGTGGGAACGTCTTCTCTATGAAAGTCTGTTCTGCAATCGAGCAAGTGTCGGACAGCAGACGGCCGAATTCTGCCGATACCAAGATCGAATCAGAAGTGCTGATTGTGTCGGAGACCAGTCTGCCGTATTCGATAGACAGCAAGGTCGAGTCAGTCAGGGCCGCACTATCGGTAGATAGTGCGGTGTCGATCGTCTGGCCGATCGACACATTGTCTGTGACCGTTAGAGTATCGTTGGCAGAACGAGAGTACTCCAAACTGATGACGGCAGTATCCGATACTGATACGCTGTCCTGAGGGAACGATGTCTCTCTTTGGATTTGATCGCTGACAGCAATAGAATCCGATCCGGTTCGACCGTATTCGATTGACAGGGCAGCAGAATCGGTGAGAGCGATCGAATCCGATACTCCCTTATCTACCTGATTACTCTCAGCGTCTGTGACCGAGACAGTATCCGAAACACTTCTGCCGTATTCTACACTTAGAGTATTCGCATCAGTCAACGTGATGGTGTCTGCAGGCCTATACAGGTCCCAAACGAGGTCTTCAGCGACCACAATCGTGTCACTCGGCAGACGTTCGAACACGTTCTGCAGAGTCGCCGAGTCGGTAATAGAGATCGAATCGCTGGCCGATCGATCAATCACACCAGTAACGGGGAAATCAGCAACACTGGAATCAGTGATTGTGACCTGGTTGCCGTCATAGAACTCAAGAACAGCTGAGCTGGTGGTGGCGACCGTATCGTTAGACGCTCGTTCGTACGTAGCCGAGACAACAATAGAGTCGGTGATCGATGCGGTGTCTGAAGCAGCTACCTCTAGGAAGCGCTCTTCAAAGATGCTGTCAGTGACAGCGATCGAATCGTTGCCCGATCGATCAATCACACTAATGATGAACTCGACGACAGTTGAGTCCGTCGTACTCACAGTGTCGTTCGCCGACACATTGAACACCATGGAGGTGTTGGCCGCATCAGTAGTGGCAATCGTGTCGGTCGACAACGAAATGTCGATGAGGGTACCTAGAGTGACCGTGATCGAATCCGTCAGAGCGATCGAATCTGACACCCCCTTGTCGACCAGATTACTCTCAGCATCTGTGACCGAGACGGTATCTCCTAAGAGGATCGAATACTCACGAGAAGCTACAGTGGAATCGGTGAGTGTGACCGAATCCGAAAGGGTCTTGTCGACCTGATTGCTCTCAGAATCTGTGACTGAGACGGTATCCGAAACACTCCTGTTGTACTCAAGGCTTCTTAGAGTAGAATCAGAGGTTGAAATACTGTCAACATTGAAGTACAGGTCCCAGACCACGTCTTCAGTGACTACCAACGTATCGCTCGAAGAACGATCGAATACGTTTTGAAGAGTAGCGGAATCGGTTACTGCAACGGTGTCGCTGGCGGATCGATCTATCGCTGAGGTGGTTGGAAAATCAGCGACGCTCGAATCAGTGATCGCGATCACGTTGCCGTCGAAGAATTCGATGACGGCTGAGCTGGTGACCGCTACTGTGTCGCTGAGTTGGAGATATGGGTTGAACCCAATATCGGTGACAGCTATGGAATCAGTAGACGTAACTACATCGATGGTGCTAGGTAAAACACCCTCGCCGAATAGTACGAAACCAAAACTCCAAGACATTAGCTAATCGATCGTATTGTCCAAGAAAAGGCGCGGTCAGTTCCAGCAATCTTCTTCAGAGTGACGTCCCAACCTACTCCCACCTGCCACCCTGCTGTGACGAACAGGGGGTCAGCTTGAGCCCCCACCAAAGTGGCAATGACCATTCTTCTCTGGGTGCCGCCGCTTACAGCCTTTTCAAGTATAGCTAGTTCAAATTCATCACCAGCTGCTAAAGCATTGACATCGATCCACACAGATATCACTGCTACAGTTGTGACCGTAGCTAAAGAGGTAGAGTTGGCGGTTAGGCTGTACTCAGTAGAAGAGATCGTCTGAGCAGATTGAGAGTAAAGAGCATTATTTAAGGCCATTGTTCATTTCACTCCATAGGCGCCCATTGAGATACCAGACACTGCGGTACCACTACATTGGAGGCGCCCGTACACAATATCCCCTGCTTTGGCTTGGTAGAGGCTTCCCACAGCGATACCGTTGTCGTACCACTGTTCGGTTGTAGTGCCTTGCCAGACCCTATCTTCTCCGACTATGACCTTATTCGAAGCGTCCCCGATTCCCAGATCCCCCGTATAGGCCACAGCTGTAATGGTGCCTTGATTTATACCTACACCATATTGCCAAAACCACGGATTGTCTCCAGAAGCAATGGTCCCCAACGAAGTCCAAGTGCCCTCGGAGGTTGTTCCTGGAGTCACTGCGGTACCTGTCGAGCTACCGGTACTGATCCCGTAGGCAATAACTTTGGAACCTACCAAGACGTTTCTACGGTCTCTAGGAGCCCCGTATACCCGAATACCGCATCGAAGGGTTCCGACTGTTGCATTGTTGACCGACGCTCGGACAGCGACCGTAGACCCAGCTTTGATGTAAAGTGGGAAGAAGTAGTTCAGGCCAGAACCAGTTGCTCCCAATGAAGGAGCTGCACTGGAAGCTAACAAGGACGGAATGAGAACCGTGTACGAGGTACCGCCAGCGGCATCAATACCTATGTCACAAATCGTATCCCTAGCGGCTGTAGAAACAGCATTTGAGCTAAATTGGATCTGAAGTCCGAAAACATCCTTCGATACGTTGCCGGAAGTCAAAACCTGGGCATACGACCCCATCGTATTATTGCCAGGAGTCACAGAAGTGCCCCAGGAGGCGGCAATACGAGTACTACCCGTAGAAGAGAAACTCCAACCGTATCCAGTCAATCCTTTGGGCGTCCAGAGCATCTCAAAACTCCTTGTAGGGGGCAACCTAGAACGCCCAATAAGGGTTCTTATGGGTTGGAGACTGTCTGATTAGATCGCCTCACAAAGGTGCGCTAATAAGAAGGCTAAGTAGTTAGTCATCTCATTGGAACAGACAATACCCCTTTAAACAGAAATGCCGTACCGAAGCAAAAGCATCGAGTACGGCATTTCTTTTTGACAACTTCCGATATGTTGTCAAGTCGTAGAAGAATCAGGTCACACGGGCGCGGTAGGTGATACGTAGTTTATCCGCCGTGGTCTTGTTGACGGCTGTGAACGTCGAACGAGACAAGGCCGAACCACCAGGGCTGGTGGGCGAGTTCATCACAACTACTTCACGGATGTTGGTGGCCGACTTGGTACCAGCACCAGAAGCGTACGAGACGATCCACTGCATGGTGCGGGTGCCGCTCAACAGAGTGACGGCAGCGGCCGCCAAAGTGCCGGTCACAGGGGTGATGAGATTGGTTTGAGCGGAAGAGGCAGCCACACCAGAGGTGCCGATACGCATCCTGGTGAATGAGTGCGTGTTGAGACCCGTGCTCATACGCCAAATCTGGCGCTTGCCGGTGTTGACCACGAGATTCGGAACAACGCGCCGTTCCAACACCTCAGGGCCAGTCTTACCGTCACGAATCACTTCGATGATGTATACGCCCGAGGCGTTCAGTTCGTCATTCAGATTGTCTGACATTCTCGATAGTCTCCTCCAACAGATTGATGTTGGCTTGCGCCTCTTCGAATGCCCAAGCAGCAGCATTATCCGGAAGCAGTTCTAGTACTTTACGTGCCCAATAAAGAGAATCTTTAAGCCTCCCTAGCTCTCCAAAACACATCGCCAGTCGTTGGCAAGGCATCCAAGAGTAGCAGGACAGATCTACCCACCAAAGGGTGAAGGGGGGCTCTCCTACTTTAGTTCCCGCATACAAGTAGAATTGAAGGGCTTCCTCGTATTTCTCTTCATTGAAGGCCAGATCCCCCAACCAAACCCAATGCTCAGTGCGACTCCAGTCATCGCCCGAACAACCCATCAAGGTTTCCCTAGCCTGGGCTAGTATTTCCTTGACCTTGGCCTGCTCACCCTTCTTGGCGGCCTCTTCTGCCTCTTGGGCGTACAGTTTGGCCAGTTGGAGGCGAGTATGATACCGCATTGCCCCATTCTTTCTGGGCAAACGGATGTATTCCTCCATGTAGGATCTGGCCCTTACAGGGTCGTATTCCCGCCATTCAGTACCCAAGTAGTGCAGCGAATTCTCGTTGCGGTTGGCTCTCCAATCTTCCAAGAGAGTCAGACGGTTCTGGGTCTTTCGTTGCTCGGCTCTTGAGAGCTCACGGTCATGCACCCTATCATGTAGGGTTCGGATGGTCGGTAGTTGGACCACATAAGACCCATCTGGGTAGTCCAGAACATTGTGGGTCTTACGCTTGTATCGGATATCCTTCTGGTTTTTGCACAACCAGGGGAACGCCCATTGCTGATCATGACCCGTCCGGAGGACGAATCCGACCTTGATAGCTTGATTCAGGTTATTGAGAGAGAGGAGGGTTTCCCAACCACTGATCAGACGCTCATGCCCCTCGGTCATGAAGATCCATTGGCCAGTGCAACGGTCCATGCATTGGTTGCGAATCCAACCAAAGTGGACTCCACCATCTGGAGTCTCATCATCCTTTGGTCCCTCAGGATCTTTGAGATCAAAGATCACATCGGCGTACTTCTCAGCCACTTCCCTGGTGTTGTCGACCGTCCTAGGGTCGATACCAATCACTATTTCGTCCGCCACTCCACGGAAGCTGGCCAGAGTGGCCTCCAGGTCGGCACCCTCATCACGGCAGGGCATCGTCACCGACAAGGTGAAACCTTTGGGATACCCACATACGCCCAACAGATAGGGCCCCAGCACCTCAATCCGCACGTCGTTGAAGTGCTGCTGCAAGTCCCGTTTGAAGGACATGGCCGTGTATTTGATGGTGTGTTGCGGTTCTTCGTCCGGTCCCAAACGATCGTTGGGAACAGAGAGCAGCGCTTTACCTATTTTGGCCGCTGTGCTGAACAGTAGATGTCGAGTGGCGGCGCTCAGGTGCTCCACCACCTCAGTCGCCACCACTACATCGCGGCCAGTAACGACTCGCTGAAGATCGGCTTCGTTCTCCAGGTCAGCAATAGCTGTTTCCAGGCCTTCTTCAGCCGCTTTCTTGAGAGCTTCTTCACTGTGATCCACCACCAGGACGTTGGCTTTTTTCGTATCGCGGAGGCGTCGTCCCAATGCACCTACACCGCCGCCCAGGTCTACCACATTAGCCCCCTCAGGCAAAATTCTTTCGACACGAGTGTACACTTGCCGCAAAGCATTGACCCGCCACTCTTCCTCCCCCTTCTCTGCCCACAGGCGATTCCAAAGGTCAGGGCTATTGGCAGATCGGGCCGCCCTCTCAGCTGCTCTCGATTCAGCCATATCCGCAGCGGAGGCTTGGAGCATCATATCTGGCTTCCTAGGGCCAGTGGGAGGTTTTTCGGTCAGGTTGTGTAGATCTTCATTTTGCATCTTATCTGGGGTCCTCTACTACTCACGTTTGCGAATAGGGTGTGGGTCTATGATGTAACTACGAATCTCTTCTGGGGGAAGCTTGGGAAGCTGCTTGGTCTTTGGGGGTATGGCGGGCTGTAGGGATGGTAGGGGCTCTTGGAATGTTGGTATAGCGCTCAGCAAACCATCCCCTTGAAAAGCGATTTGTAGCACACCATCAATCCATGGGTATACCTCATCGGTGGTCTCCAGACCATCCAAAGATACACGATTGTACTGGAATTCCAACCCTGTCGTCTCAGTCAGGGTCAGTAGATCGGTACCGAACGCATCTTGTACTCTACCTGATTGGATAGCATCCACAACGGACATCAAATCCGAAGGAGCCACCCCGTAGAACATCGCCACCAAGACTTGATCCGTAAGGTTGGAACCATCGAACGGCTTGCGTTCATAACCGTTGCTAGTCAGGGCACTGTCCTGGGTCGAAACTGCATCAATCGCACCAGCACTCAAGTTGGACTCGACATTGACCTGATCCGAATATCCCACCGAATCGGCTAGGGCAAATTGATACGCCATCGCCAGTGCGATAGCATCTGCCGAGATCGATAGAGTGTCAGCCAAAACCTCATCAATCTGAGTCATCTGATTCTCTCAACAGGAGCCAGTCTTGATGAAAGAGGCTTGGCTTGCGGCCGGTTGGTTGACGACATCGTAGTCAATCACAATCAGCTGTGGGATAGGAGCGTAGCTGAAAGTCAGGTTCCAATGACCCAACTGGTTAGCATAGAAGCGTATCCCGTAAGCTCCACCAGTCAACTGATTCCAATAGATGCTTCCCGAAACCACCTGGCTGTCTTGGACGGTCGTACCATCCACCAACGGCCAAGATACGGTCTGATTGTTGAGCGTGAGGATTAGCCCGACATTGGACGGAATCAAACCCGTTACGGGGTTGTATTGGTCCGACTGAAAGATGTTGACCTGATCGAACGTGATCCGGTTCACCTGCACTTGTCGATTACGAAAGGTAGCGGCCATCATCTAACCATTTCGTAAAAGGAAATCACAGCTCTTGAACGGTCAGGTAACCGACTGGGAAATAGACTGGTTTGGTGTCAACGTTCTTGGTTGTCTGCACTGCCTTGAAATACAGCATGTTGCCTGCCGTCAAAGCGTCAAAAATGCCTACCGCCACCACCGAACCCCACGCAGAAGTAGGTGTTGGGAAATTGATCGCCCCTGTGTTGGCCACCATCTTCCCTGAAGGTGCTCCAAACACAACCGTCTGACGCTGATACGCCCCACCCACCACCTCGACCCCACCTCCAGCACTCGTAGGCTCTACCGTGTAGAGCGCCACATACAGGGCACTTGGGAGGGTAGGCGTGATTCCTCTCAACCATCCGTTGAGTATCTGGTTTGCTAGGTAATCACTCTTGTTCATCAGAGGTACCGTGCCATCAAAGCTATATGTCGGGACCCTTTTCGAGAGTTACAAGGCTTGCAGCAGGGAACCACATTGTCTGCCGTGTTGGATCCCCCATGAATAAGGGGCTGCAAGTGATCCAATGTACGTTTCTCGATAGCCAGTGTCCTGAGGTCTACCAGGCAATACCCGCAACGATGGTCAAAGACCTCTAGTATTTGGTCAACCTCAATCGCAGTCAGCGTGTTTTCAGCCTTTGAACGACGCATCCTGTACTTGGCCCCTTGTAGACGGGCTGCATGACGGTTCCGTCGAAACCAATCTCGAACGCCAGCTCGCAGTTTCTCACGATTGGCCGCCACATAGACAGCTCGACGCTTGCGGACCTTTTCCTTGTCTTGGTTGGCCGCATAACCAACCCACTGTTCCTTGTTCTGCTGGTAGTAGTTGGCCAGATAGGTTTTGTAGTACTCTTGATGTTCTTCGCGGAACTTCTTGGAAATGGCTCTGTGGGTAACCGGATCAGCGTCGTACTTGGCTTTGGCCTTCTTACGAACCGATTCACGATTCTTGGCGTAGGAAGTCTTCGTCAGAGGGCTACGACAGAGCTTGCAGACTGGATATCGACCGTCCTTCTTACTCTTGTCCTTCTGGAAGTCGTCCAGCTCTTTCGCTTCCCCACACTTACTACATTTTTTCATGTCTGGTAATGTAGGTAAATGTCAGGGCATGTGGCAGATGCTCTTGAGAGTTTTCACGGCGTTTGCGTACGGCAGTGCTGCCACCTTGCCAGTTTGACTGAACCAGGCGTTCTTTAGTTCGTCCATATTCGATATCGAGGTGTCGAATATGAAGCTAACCTTGCCAGTGCCGTTCCGATCGTGGCGAGTCATCGTGACCCCAGCAACCTGCAAATAGGCTGCGAAATAGAGGTCGGACGTACGGAACTCGTTATCAGGAGTAGATGATTTCATTTTGGATTCCAATCTCGACCCTTCTAGGGATCGTTAGGTCATCTGGATCTAGGATTTGGGTCTATATCTGAGCCCCCTCATGGAGGGGGCCCTCATGTAGCTATCAGGCTACTGCACGCTTGGTAGAGACACGTTGACGAACCTTCACCTGAACGAAGGTGGTGACGGTCGTCAGACCAGCCAGCAATGAAGCAGGGATGACGATCGAAGTAGCGGTCACGGAACCGCCGGCCTTCTCAATCACCACTTGATGCAAGGTCTTGTTGATCTTACCGGTCAGCTGAACGGTCGTCTCTTTGCGATCGTAGACACCCAAACCGGTTCCCGCGATCGTCAGAGCGCCAGAGGTGGGGCTGTCTTTGGTGGCTGAGCTGGTGACTGGCAATGTGGTGGTGAAGGTGGTTGAACCATCATCTGCCACAACCGCAATTGCGGCTCCACTGACAAGCCCTCGACGAGAGTCTGGATTGTAGCTAGCTGAACGGTATTCAGCAATCATACCAACCAGCCAACTGTCAATCACCACCGGAGTCTCAGCAAACTTCGGAGCAATCGCATCAGCAATCGCCGTCTGGGTGCCGCGAGCTGCGGGAACCAACGACAAGGCGTTTGCGTTATTGCCAGAGCCCACCGCATTGATGGCAGTATTCGACACATTGAGAGTGCCGCTAATTGGGTTCAAGGCAGTGATGAAGGTCGCCGAAGAAGGGGTGGTCCGGATGGTGGCCGTCAAGCCCAAAGCGGTGTAGGCAGAGTTGGCGATAGTGGCGGTTTCGACGTATGCAGAAGAACCTTTGGGACCTTCAAACGACACACGTTGACCAGAACCGACACCTGTGAAAGCTGAGACGCCAGAGCCCAACAGGGCCGCGTTGATGGCGGCAATCAGGTTGGTGATGTTGGCGTAGGCCGCGTTGGCAATCGTCACTGTGCTGTACGCTGCCGAGGACGTGGTACGTACCTTCAGGACGTTGTTGGTGCCGTTGATGGTCAACGGGAACGAACCAGAGATATCGCTACCCTGGATGATCGCCCCTGCTCCGGTAGAACCGGACAACACAACGTCCAACTTGGCCGTTGTGGGGCGGCCGATATTCCGCTCCTGGCCCTTAGCTTCGACTGGTGGATTGAATTGAGAAACGGGCTCCAGATCCATCAAGTGAATCGGACCTGGAAGATCCCCTCTGATTACGCCAATACGCATGGTATGCTCCTATGATGGATCGTGAAACAAGTCAGTTATGCCGAGAACCGTCCTCGGGCTTGGTCAATCTTGAGGTTCTGGAGAACAACCCCGTAATCTGCGAAAAAGTCTGAGATTGAAGTGAGGAAGGACAGATCATCAGTTCTCCAGGCAAACTGAGCTTTTTTGATCTGGATTCGCATTCTAGCAAGGCGTTTGATGTAAAGTGGGTAACGATCCAAGCTTTGGAGTTCTTCCAATGCATCTTCCAACCGATTGAGTCGGCCCAAGGCATCTTTGAGCAAGTTCCGTCTATACGGATCAGGGATAAGGCTCTTAGGTTGCCAGCGATGGTCAACCTTGTAGAACCCAGTCCCCTCTTGCTCAAGGATACTTGGTAAGATACGATACTGCACTTCACAGGCTTGCTTCAGAAGGTTTTGGTGTTGCTATCTTTGGCGTCAGCTCGAATGATCATCGTATTGCCGGTCGTCAGACCTGCAATCAAAGACGCCTTGATCACCATACCGGTGTCGGAGGCTGAACCACCACCAGCGCCAGTAATTTGAGCCAATGTCAAAGTCTTGCTGCCAACGCCAGTTCCAGCAAATCGGACCGTTGTCACTTCTGGAGCAACCGAGGCCAAACCAGTACCTACTACCGTCACGTCACCAGCCGAGGGTGAGTTGAGGGTGGCGGTTGTGATGACGGGAGCGGCCAAGCTAGCTGGTGTGACAGTAGCTTGGGTGATAAGACCCGCTCGAACCAATTTCGAGATCTTACCGGAAGCGGCCGAAAGGATTACCTTCTCGGTCTCCAACACGTCAATGTAGCCAGCAATGGTGGCATCCCCAATCTTGGTGCGAGGGATGTAACAAGGCTGCTTGGGCGAATTGGCGTAACCATCCCGCCTGTATGCCTTCGGGTCCCCTCGGCTGCCTAGACGATGAACGCTCTTATTGGGAAGACCGTCGTCAATGTCGTCAACACGAATGGCGCCCGAAACTGTCTGGTTGTGTGTAAGCCTCAGCATGCAATACTCCTCGCTTGTGGATCAAAAGCGATAAAAGGAACCTTAGAGTGGTAGATAGTTGGTGAAAGAGGCCGAAAATGCTACCGTACCTCCGACACCTCGAACCAATAGGGTGTCGGTAGGGCCGTGGAAGATGGTGAGTGTCTCTTGAGGAGCTACCTGCTGTTCACCACCGCTAGCCAGAACTGCAATGTATAGATTGCGACCGCCAGTGGCCTCCTCATTCTTGATATACAGGTCTTGAGTTGTGAACGGCAGGTCCAATTGTTGGGCGTTGGCCAAAGCCGCCCCCTGAGGAGCCGTCCCAGAAATCAGGATTCGGCTGGTGCCGTAATGCTCTGAATCGGTCAACACAAGGGTTGCTGGACTGGGCGTCCCAGGAGTGCCTGAAAAGTCCAGGGGCACGAATTTCAGCCAGAAATTCTTGGAGTCAAACACACCTGCCCCATTGTAGGTGTCCGGATTGAAGACAATTCGGATATGGTCCCTGTTGTTGACGCTATGCAATACAGCAGGGTTGATGGTTGGATCAAGAAAGCCAGAACTGATGTCGGCTGTCATCAAAGTGGTGAAGGAACCATCGAAATTTGCAGCTCCTTGAAGGCGGTAACCCTTTACATTGGGTTGTTTCGGAGTAAGCAAGTCCACAATGCCCTTACGACGCCGAATGATACTGAAACTTCTAGCCATTAGGATGTGCTCCGTTCCTTAGAAACAAGCGGCTGATAAGTGCTAGCTGAATCCTCCCCTTTGGTGGTCCGGACGTGATCCTGTACATCCGACCAAGAATGAGCCTCCTGACCCTGGTAATTGGGAATCAACCTAGACTTGAATACATGGTCCTTCTCTCGTTTGGCCATGTCGACATTCCGTCCAGCCCGATATTTCTTCTCTTTCCCTACCTTAGAAGCCCAACCACCACTTGCCCCATCCTTCATGACAAATCCTATGTCCCCAGGATTGAACACTAGTTCGAGGGGGGCTCCGTCAGCATCGAGCAACACTTGAGTTCCCGCCTTGACTTCTTCGTATGTGGAGAAAGTGAGGCGTCTAGTTACGAGGGTACCATCAACCGTATTCTTGAGAGTGTAGGTAGGCATTTTCATTCTTTCTGGGTTTTGAGGGCTTTCTTGACCGCCCTCTGAGCTTTAGCTTTGGGGATTTCCCAGCTCTTGGTGAAGCTGAGGACCGATGCCACGTGTTTGCAGACTCGGTTGTCCCGTTCAGGATCTTTGATGTCCGGGGTAGAGGCAGTGCCCACCAAGGGACCTAGCTGATACCCTTCCTGCTTGGCGTGGAACTCTGGTCCCAACCATTGCCAAGCTGGACACGAACACGACATCTCAAGATCCAGTTTCCCGAAGGCAATCACATTGCCAGGTCGAGACGCCTTGATTTTGACCGCCTTAGGGCCGTTCCCACAGTCAACTGCGAAGATCCATCTGAGATTGCCCAGATCAGCCCTTTTGAGGGTGGTGGAGCAGCTGGTGGCTCGCTGCTTGAACTGTGAGTCCAAGCCCTCAAGGATTTGCTCTGGCACAGCCGCAAGCTTGACCCCATTGGCAGGTTTCAGTGTTTTGGAGTGGGCTGACCCCAATTTCCACAGCTCAGCGATAAAACTAGCGTTGTGGGTGTTTGGGATACCATCTCGGTAAGGGTAAGGACTAGTATCTCTAGGCTCCGGTTTTCCTAACCCATTATAACTAGGTTTTGCTTGAGAATGATCGATCTGATCGGGATTAGTTTGGTCTTTGGTCAGATCGTCAGGACTTTCTACCCGATAGATGGACTCGTCTTTATTCTCAGGCTTACGAATGTCATCTACAGGTTTTGAAAATGTTGACGAGCCAGGGATCCCAGGGTCAAGGGAGATCCCCTTTTGCGCAGGTTCGCCTCCTGGCAGCTCAGCTACTGCAAGAGTTTCGCCGTAAGGCGGACGAGACACAAGGGGTTGGGCCAACGTTATTTGGCCTTCTTTTTCAGATTTCGTTCCAAACTCTCAACAGCATTGAAGGCTGTGCCTATCTCGTGATCCATCTCATACAGTATCTTCTGTACGCGACGTACATCTGGGTCATCGTAATTATCGGTGTACGACACACCAGAAGCATCGTTGCCCACATCAGACAGCATCTGATGAACTTTCCGGATCTTGACTCGTGTCTCAATCAAGCTATCGACGCTTTCCTTCATGGCCTTTGAGAGCTTGTCGAAAGAAGGGGCCGCCGCAGTGAGGTCGTAGGAGTATTTGTTAGACATCAATCAGGCCTTCCAGATCAGATCATCGACAGAGGCCGTCTTTGCAGTCAGCCCGTCCTTGATGGCTTGAAACATAGACGGCTTGACCCAATCTTTGGCCTTCCGATCCGCCTGTTCTTTGGGCAGTTTACCTTCGATCTGAAACAACTTGCTGGCCATCTCTCTTACAGATTCTTGCCAACCACTCTTCTGCATCAAAGCCGACAAGCTCCCCATACCGATCTCTTTTTCGTGCTTCTTGAGACGCCGAACGAACGAGTCTTCAACTCCACCCGCTTGCTTGAAGTTGTCCTTGTTCTGTTCGTTCTGTTCTTCCCACTCTTTGGCATCCTCCGGACTCATGTTCTGAGTAGGGTCGGCCGACTCCCCTTCTTGGAAACGGGCTGCCTTGAACTTGTCACCATACTGGTCAGTGTTGTCTTTCCACTTGGCAGCATCGTCCTTGTCCATGTTTTCAGTAGGGTCAGCTGGCTTGCCTTCCTCAAACTTGGTCCGCTTCTCCTCGGTGGCTTCCACGTCCCAAGCAAGCCCTTCTGAGGCCATGTGAGCCATTTCAGCGGGGTCCCCTTTTCCATGACTAATGGTGGGGAGCGCCTGACGAATCTCTCGTTTGAGAGCTTCCGATTTGGTGGTGTCCAAGCCACCCATCTGAACCAAGAGTGTCCCAATGTCGTCAACGATGAAGAAGAGTTGCATGAAAGCGGGGCGCCAATGCTCCGAATTAGCAGCCCTCATGGCCCTCATGGCCTTGTCCTTGATACCTTCAAACAAGGCAGGAATAGATGGGGAGAGTTGAAGAGCTGTCTTGGACTGCCCTTCCTCATCCGGCTGTTGGGCCGCCAAGCGTACCGCATCATCAACCGTAGCTTCCATCGCTACCCGACGAACCACCGCCGCCAAACGAACCCTGCTCAACGGCTCTTGGTTGGGATCTTCCAACATCTCAGCCAGCTTCTCCAACTTATCAGCTGCCGTTATCTCTTGAGAGGCGGTGACGCCTGGCGGGTCAAGTTTGGTCAAGAAAGCGGCAACCTCGTGTACAGGTATTTGACCTTCTTCACGGGCAATACGGACGAATTCTCGGAGCTGTTGAGCGGCTTGTTTGGGGTGCATAGCAATATCCTGGGTTGGAAACGAACGATGTGGGACGGTCCGAATCCTAACCTCTTGTAGGACCCGTTCTAACTCTTCTACCTTTTCAGGGCGTAACTCTTGCTTGAGTTCTTCGTAATCGATACGATCCGCCGCCAATGCTACAGCCTGCAAAGCCTTCTGTAGTTTGAATGCCGACTCAGGGATCCCCCTGATCAGATGGCCCGCCACCTCGAACAGATGATCCTTTTGATCGGACCGTTCGACCAGTTTCACAGCCTCATCCACGTATCGAACCAACTGATCGCAACGCAAACGAGCGTCCCCAAGCTCCTCTTGAAGATAGAGAATAGGGGACGCTGTTTTTGAATGACCTCGATTGAGGCACCTGTCAGTAGGATCAGTCATACACGCCCTTTTAGGATTCGCCTAAAGGGCGTGCACAAGAAGACTAGGGAAATTCGGGTTATCCGACGAACGCCTCTGGGAACTCCTCAACCAACCGATTACGGACCTCTAGATCTGTCTCGGCCGCTGCTACTGCCCGAATCACGTCCGGACGATCCTCATAATCGGCCTGTAGACGGGCAACTTTCTTACGAGGAGCGTCGTCAAAGTTGTAATTATCCGGAAAGTCTGGGCAAATCGACTTAGCGATGCGACGCCTAGAGTCTGTAGCTGGAGGATTTACGGTCGCCACTACCCTGGTGGGGGCTGGGGCCGTCTGTTTGGCAGCTACCTTTTTGCGTGGACCATTGGTATTGGTGATCTTGATACCATCAATCTCAACCACTTCGACATGATCGGCACCAGCTCCACCGGTACCTCCCAGGTCGAAAGTCTCAATCCCATTCCCCACCGTATTGGTGATGTTGAAGCCGTCCTTGTCCTGATTTTTCAAAGCCGGAGCCCGTCCGACCACTCGACGTTCCAGGATCGCCTGATTGGCGGCACGCTCCCGCAATGCCCTAGGGTCCTCTTCAACCTCCCTAGCTGATCGAAATGCCTCAACTTCAGCCAAATAAGCTTCTCGCTCACCCTCTGGCAAACTATTGGCCAGATCTTCACGGGTACGGCCCACGCCTGGCTGGACCTTGATCTTCTCAGCCTCTCGAATGGCCGCCCCAGCATCATCAAGATTGGTTCTGTGGACAGTAGCTGAAGAAAGTGTCCGAACCGGAATCCCTTCTTGTGAGTCAGCCGCACTGGCGTGACGTTGCCCACGAGGTGCGGTATTGAGTTGTCGAGTCTTTTGAGCGTGAGCCTGGACGTTGCGAACCTCTCGTTCCTCAGCGTCTACAGTCGTGACCGCTATTCTGGGCTTTTGAGGATCCATCGGATTGCCACCATCAGGATTCCGCATCGAGATCCCAGCCGAGATGGGTTGTAACGTGATGTTCGGATCGTATTCAGCTTCTGGGACAATCCAACCCATAGATATGGTACCGCGCAACTTAGGGACTGGCACTGGAGGGTACCCGTCCAGCGTTACGCTCGTACCATCGAAGTCCAACTCCATACCTTTGGAGATGTTGAAACTCTGATTGTTAGGCAACCCCACAGAGAAAGTACGGGTTGCAATGAAGCGAATCGGAGTGCCAGGTGTGAATTTGATTGGTTGACTCATTTAGATACATCTCCCAGAAGCCAAAGACGAAGCAGGCCTCTAAAGGAGAGTGTAGATAAATGGATAATCAGGCGGGAGGGTAACGCCAGCTACCTGGTTTACCGTCCTCATCGTAGTCCAAGGGTGGGCTAAAGAAGATGCCGGTTGGGTTTAGGATACAGAGTCGCACCTTCCCATCTGGCAAGACTTCTGTGACGATGGCCGCTCGGGGGACCGACAGGTATTCTCCCCCTGGAGTCCCATAGGCCTGATAGTGTACCGAATCGCTTATTTGAGGCTGACGCATCTACCAATGCTAGTAGATTGCGGGCAGGAAATCAAATCATCACTTATGCTTGAACCATTCGACTTGTTCCAAGCGCTTCTCGGCTTCACCCTTCGAATCGTAGCAACCGCCGCTCCAAGAACCGTTGTCAGGCGAGCGCACGCAGTATTGACCCTTTTCTTTGCGGATCACGGCCTCTTTGAAGCGGGCTACAACGGAACGGGGCGAGATCACAAGGCCTCAGTGCCCCCAACCAGAAGACGTCTCATACTTCTCTTTGCCATCCCATTTGCTGGCATGATGACCGTCGATCTTAGTCCCATTGGGGCCAGGAATCGAACGTTCCGCGGGACCATGGAAGCTGTTTGGCACAGCAACAACATAGCTAGCTCCCTGGGACTCACGAACGACCTTTGAACCAATCGGCCTCGTGACGATCACTTTACCCTTGACTTCGACCACCTGAAAGAAGTTCACGTTCGTTTGGTCGTAACCCCACGTGCTATACAGGATGTCGCCCACCACAAAGCCGTGAACGTGGTTCTTACGGTCATCCACACGCTTCTGCTTGAATTCCAAGCTCAGCTTACGAGATTTGACCGTTTCATCGATCTGACGTTGACGATTGGCGTCGCTCTTGAAAGAGTAGTTCCAAAGAGGCTTGTTCTGCTTGGCCGCAAACGCAATCGCGTAGAACTTGCCTTGACCTTCCCACTGCCAGATCGCCAAATCCGTGCCCTCTGGGGTGAGCGGAGCTTGATCCCTCACCTCTGCAGGTAGGTAGATCGACCTAGGCATCGTGAAGTTGGCTGCCGCCTTAAACCTAGCTGCCACGCCTTTGGCAGAGGCTTCTTTCGGAGACTTTTCTGTCGCGTTGATTTCAGCCATGTTCCTATAACGGCTCAAATCATAAAGGATTAAGGAGGTTGAAAAAGATAGGCCAGTCGGTCAAATAGCCCAGTCGATAGGAGCCTCCCCGATCTGCTGAAGGGCCGCATTCACTTTCGAAAAAGGCTTGGATCCAAAGAACCCGCTAGAGGCCGACATAGGGGAAGGGTGGGCCGACTCGATGATGGTATGCCTGGAGTCAATCAGGTCCTTCTTGGCCCTCGCATGACGGCCCCAAAGGACGAAGATGACCGGTTTCTCTCTGGAGCTGAGGGTTCGAATCACCTCATCAGTGAACTGTTCCCAGCCCTGCCCCTGATGTGAACCCGCCTGATGAGCTCGGACCGTCAAAGTGGTGTTAAGCAACAGAACTCCTTGGCGACACCATGGCTCCAACCAACCGGTCTTTGGTTTCTGGATCTCTAGGTCTTCCACCAGCTCCTTGAAAATATTGCGCAAGCTAGGAGGTAGTTGGGTGCCTGGTTGAACCGAGAAACTAAGCCCATGGGCCTGACCTGCCCCATGGTACGGATCTTGCCCCAAGATCACCACTTTGACATCATCGAAGGGCAGCTTGAAACAATTGAACGTATCTTGTGGGGGAGGAAAAACAGGACCACGCTTCCGCTCAATGGCAACGAACTCAACCAACTCCTTGAAGTATGGCTTGGTGAATTCACCCGACAGGCGTTGCTTCCAAGAAGAATCCAATCCTCACCCTACCTTCAACCTAGCGGTATCCAGGATGGCCTGGAACTGCTCGGCTGGCAACAGCTCACGAGCTGTGGTCATGAAGCAGTTCTCCAGACTCCCTTGAGCGGCCTTGTTCTTCTGTCGCAACAGCAGCTGGATCTGCTGACATTGGCGACCCTTGCTCTTCAGTGCCCACTTGGCCCTACCCCACCAGTCCGAATCGGCGAACTCACCCGTCTCTCTCGCCTTCGCCTGAGCGGCGTCAATTTGAGCTCGGATGGAATCGATGTCGGATTCCAGTGTTAGCTTTATTTGTAACAGTTCTTCAGCTGATTTGGCGACGAGATCGTCAGGCATACGGTGCTGTACACCGTCATCGGATGGCCATATAGGCCAATTACGGCGGCTATTTAAGCCTTGGACAACAACATCTTGTCCATTTGTGCGGTGGCGGCCCGAAGGTCCTGCCTAGCGTCAACCATTCTCTGGATAACCTGACCCAGCTCGTTGAACCAAGGACGTAGCCTAGGGCTCTCGTCTACAGCGAGGTCTTGACAGAGGTTGACAGCCTCAGTGAAACTGCGATCGGCACCCTTATCTACCTTTGGAAGAATGTTTCGATTCAACAGATCGGCCAACTGTTCCTTCTTCTCTTGCAGTTCGGGATTTTCGGTCAAGTAGTCGGCAGTACCTTGGAGGAAATGAACGGCGTTTCGAACGGCAGCCTCAATCCCACGTTGGTCTTGGGCCCTAGCAGCATCCATTCCCTGTTCGATTGCTGAAAGAACATGATCAAGGTGCTTCTTGGCGGCAGTATCGTCAATTTGACGAGATGCGTCCTTGATCTGGTCCACCACATCATCAAAAGCTTCCAAAATAGCCTTAGTGTCGTGAGTGCCGTCCCGCATGTATTTAGCAGCAATGGTGTTCAGACTGGTCTTAGCTTTATCAAGCTTTGACCGAATGTCGTTCTGAGCTGTAAACCGGCGGACGATATTTTTGGCTTGCGACATGATATCTGGGTAAGGCTATAAAAGGGTCATTTGATGACGGCTTCCAACATCTGCACCTGCCCATCAGGCAAGGTCTCTTCAACGTAGTGATCGAACATCTCAGCGAAGTTCTCTACATAGCTGGTACGAGCGTAGGGACTGACAAAGGTTTCTTTCTTGAGGCCTTTGACGTTGATCCAACCACTCAGAGAGATTGATGCCTTGATGGTAGGCTCCTCTTTGAGATGAACCTGGACCACCCAATCATAAGCTCGATTGAGCACTACCTTTTCCACCTCATACACCTTGCCGTCCTTGTCCTTGTGAAGATCTCCAGGCTTGGGCCAATTGGCCTTGTCGTTCAGGGCCTCTCTGAAGGCCGTTTCATCCCCGTTAAGAAGAGTTTTGTAGAGAGTCTCAATCTCAGCGTCTTTGCTCTTCAGGAACTTGAGATGTAGGCGGTGGCCCAACTCATGAATGATCGTACTGATAGCCGGTCCTTGCTTGCCTTTGAGGTTACCACGTACGAAAAACTCGTCTGTTCTAGCAACGTAGAAGGCCAACACATTGGAGCTACGATTCACCGTATTGGTCACCTGAATGGTACCGTAGCAGATCTTGCCGAACCCTTTGGCTTTGATCAGAGCGCTTGCTCGATCGACCACCTTGGCCACATCAGCCATCTGCTGGGCCGAAAAGTCGCCCGTATTGACGAGCGTGAAACATCCGGCCGTCTCAGTCGTGCCTGAGGCCTCATCGTTATGCAACTCTCCCTTCTTGATCACTCGATCCGCCGCATCCGCATACGACCGATAGGTGTCTACCTTCTTCTTGAGGACTTCAAGCGCTACATCAGGTTTAACTCTCTGGATGCGATTCTTGGAAAACTCCTTCGAAGCTTGCTCAATCAGCTTTCGATCGGCACTTGAAGAGATCTTGTATTGCTGCAAAATCCCCCAGAATATGCGATAAGCCCCCACCCGATTGAGGACTTCGAACGTCCCTGGCAGATAGACGGAGGCTCGGAGTGTAGTCAAAGAATCATCCTGAGCGGCACTAAGTTCGACCCACCTCTTCTCCATCGAATCCACTACTCGACGAAATTCGGCCAGAAGTGCCAGGATGTTTTCCGCCTCAGCCAATTTCCTACGATCATAGGACTCTGGGATTCGATAATCGTAGCTATAGTGGATCATGCCCCTAAGTTGAGGCATAAAAGGGTCATTTGCTGGGCGGTCTGCCTATGGTTCTGGGATGTTCGATACCTAGGCGTTCGAGATGCCTTGTCACCGTTGTGGGTGCTTCATCCAGAATCTTCGCCATGCGTTTGATTGGAGTGCCGCAATCGACCAGCTCCTTAAGGCGTTCAAATGTGAGTTTTTTGCGTAGTTGGTACTGAGGCCCCTGGAATCCAAACGACAACTTGTAGTGCATACACTCTGGCATATGGGGCGTAATCAGGGCGATGAAACGTTCCGCCTGATCTTCACCCTCAAAGTGGAAGTTACCTGTGTTACCATCACACACCTCCCAACGAGGCTTGAATCCAAGTCTCTCGAAGATGGTCAATGCTATTGCATGACTTGACGGCTGCATACCAAACGTGATGCGTGGCCACCAGCCAGAAGAACCGTCATCCATGAACCATATTGCTAGAGCCAAGTAATCCACCAAATCAACTACTTCTGGTTGCAGCTGTTTTGGCCCAGGATTGGGATAGAACAGGGCATGCCAGGAGAGAAGCTGAGTGTGGGAGACAGTTTCGAAACGCCAAGCTGGAAAGTCTCTGGAGATGTATAGAGGCTCAGTCTTTACCCAAGGTCCCCATTCCTGGACTTTCCAATCCAAGTATGATTTCTGAGCTTCAGAGTGAAGCTCACAGTATCGAGCTACATTCAAGCTTTTTGAGATTCGACCATCCCCTAACATTGAGCCGACAAGCACCGATCGTAGTCGACCTTCGATTGGCACAATAAGATGCCTTTCTGTGCGACAAATGGTCTCAATACCAAATCGGCGACGCCAAGATCTGACTCGTTTGACTGTTGTAGGGGCTCCTAAACGATCAGCTATTTGATCGTCTGTGAGTTTCTCGACTAGATACCAGCTACGTAGTTCTTCAGGGGCGACTGGGCACGATATAGATCTCATGATCTCACATCGTAGCATAACGGTGACTTAAGCTCCAAAGAAAAACGCCCCCAGAGATAACCCTGGAGGCGTTTTCGATCAAGCCGTTAGGCTTATTGGGTTCAGATGCGGGTGACGACCAAACGGGTCATAGCACGCGGGTTGAATGCGCCTATGCCGACGTTCTGAAAACAGCTGAAACCAATTGTGCGGGCCTTCGGGTCATCCGCCGACAACACGGTCAGTTCCGTGCGGACGGGGAAGCGACCGAAGTTCTCTGGCTCGCCGCAGACGTACACGAAGCCGGCCGGAACCAGACGCGACGTGATGATCTGAGCACCCCAGAGGGTGGCCTGCAAACCTGTCTTGAGCAGGGTGGCCTGCGACTCGATATCCAGGATGTCGCGACCGAACTTGCGGATGTCCGCGTAGTCGGTGGCGTTCATGTAGATACGAGCAACACGGAGGTCGTGGCGTTCGATTTCCGCGAAAGCATCGGCGAGGACGCTTGGCGAGATCGGGGCCACCACGGCGATATCCGGGTTGGTCTGGCCGGGGAGGGTGTCGAAGCCCGAGACAGCGATGCTGTCGAGGACGGCGAACACGCGCTCATCTTCAGCGGCCTGAATCTGCGCCTTGGCGAGGTCCTGGCTGCGTTCAATGAGGTCGAAACGACGCTCCTTGATCTGGGTCAACGGTATTTCGGGGTTCGAGGCGATCTCGAACAACGGGAAGATGACACGACGTGGCTTCTGGATAGCCAAGATGTTCGAGCCTTCTTCGCCGACCACGAAAGCCGTAACTTCCGGATCCTTGTCGTAGATTGGCAATGCGCCGTCCGGTAGTTGTTCTACCAAGAAGGTCTTGCGACCAACGGCCGTGTAGTCACGGCGGAGACGCAAGGGTTGGATCATCGAGGCTGCGAGCTTGGCACGACCGGCGGCGGTCTTGATGTACTCGGAGATGATCTGCTGCTTGACTTCGTTGCTTACTTGCTGAGGCATAGCTTTGTTTTCCTTACGGGAATTCCCTTAGAGGCCTAGTTTCCCGCTCAGATGCGGAGATCGAATACCAAGAGCGTGTTGTTCGCATCGGGGGCTACCTTGAGGATGCCGACGATGGTGGGTGTGTTGGCGCTGAGGGCACCGAACTTTTCATAGGCGTCAGCCGCCACGTTGGTGATGAACCCGTTTGCCGAAGCATAGAGGGCATCGCCAGGAGCGTAGGTCAGAGCCGCGCTACCTGAAGCTAGGTTCTGGGTTTCCCAGAGCGAAACGCCGACTGTACCGAAGCCGCAGAGGTATGGGCCACGACCAGAGGCAACACCAGGGGTGTTTTCGAAGGCGTTACCCAACGAATCGTTGATGAAGAGGCCGAGTGGCTTCTGGCCAACCACGTAGGCTGCGCCTACCTGGGCAGGACCACCGTGAAAGCCGTTACCAGCGTCTGGACGAGTGAATGCGAAGCTGGCGCCCAAGACGCCTAGTTTGCTGATACCTGCGAGGGTTGTGCTTTTGTTGGCACCGGCAGTGACGTTCACGGGGTTGGCTTGAGTGAAAGCGTCCGCCGTCAAGACGCCAACGCTGTTGCGTTGACCGACGTGGAAGATCTGCACTCTGCCGGAAGTTTCCCTGAAGTCACCCGAGCCTTGGCCGAGAGATAGAGGCATATTGAAATTCTCCTAAAAATGGGCTTTGTTGCTGGGGGACGAAATTTACATCTAGATATTGAGTATTAGGTCTTCAGCAATTCAGATGCCGAAGATGCCCTTCACGTCTGGAGCCGACTGCCAGAGGCTCGACAACTTGTCGATATCTCCGCCCGTAGCAGCGTTTCCACCGCTACCGATTGCCGACACACCAACTGAGGGCTGAGTGCCAATCGTACGCTTAGAGGCCGTACGGGTTGTGTGCACAGTCGAAGCCTGAACCGGAATACCAGTCAGGATTGCGTTTGCTTGCTGTGCTTCGATGACTTCTTGATTGGAAGCAAACAAGGTCTTGAGAACCTCATCCTCGGAAGCGGCGATGTGAGTCTCACCAACATCCATCGAGATACCGTCCAACTCAATGTCATTGAAGCTATTGGCCAACACTGGCTGACCAACCTCGTCTTGGAGCATCTGGTCCAGCAATTGGTCATCACCCAACTGCTGCTGAACCTGAGCGGGAGCCTGTTGCTGCTGTCCTTGACCCAGAGCTTGCTGGAACAACGACATAACCTGATCCTGCTGCAAGCCCGTCTGGGCCATCGCATCACAAGCGGCCTTGAAAGCCTGGTAGGCAGCTTGCTTCTTCTGCTCTTCCGCATCATCCTTAGCCTGCTGCTGAGCCTGCTTTTGCTGCTCTTCGTCAGCCTGCTGAGCTTGCTGCTGGGCTTGCTTAGCCTGCTGCTCCTGGCCCTCTTCCTTCTCATCCTTCTTCTTGAAGTTCTCAGGAATCTGACCAGCTTGCTTCTGCTCTTCCGAGTCTTGAGCTTGCTGTTGCTGAGCTTGTTTGCTCTGCTCTTCTTCGTCTTCCTCTTCGGCTGCCAGACGATTGACAGATTCGATCAAAGCTGCATCAGGCATATGCATGAATGCGAGAGCTTGATCTTCAATCATCGACTCAGAAGCCTTCTTGGACAGGCAGCGCTTGGCCAGCTTGATGCAGAGAGAGGCCTTCTTCTCCAGCACCTCATCTTCCGCAGCAGCTTCTTCTTGCTGTTCAGCAGCTGTCTTCTCAGCATGGTTGAAAGTGTCACCACGTAGTTCGGGCATTCCGATCTCGTTGCGCTTGACTTCACCACCGCTGTACTCAGCTTTCCAAGTAGTGTTGGATGGATGAACATCTTCGGCGAAATCCGAAGGTCCACCGATCTCATACTTGTCGGCTGCCGGTTGTTGGCTCAAATGGTCTTGGTTCATTGCACGGGGGTCTTCTGCAATTCTGACGTTCTGTGCAATCTTTTCACGATTCCAGGTGGTGCGTTCGCGCATGACGGGATCACCCTTTCCTATGCCTTGTAGTGGGGTATAAAGAGATTTACGATTTCGAGAGATCGAAAAGTTTGCCTTTTGTGATCAAGGCATCGGTCTCTGATGTGGTCAGTTCTCGTCCAACTGCTCGACGACAAGCCGCCAAGTAGCTATCTGCATCTCCGTAAGCCAACATCCCGCCAACAGTCAAAACGGTGCGGTAGATTCGATGTTCGCCTGCAATCCTAACTCCCTGGATGTTGTCCAGAAAGCGTGAGATTGCCAGTACTTCCGTTCCTGAGTACGAAGCTTCTTTGACGGCTTGCCAACCGCCATTCTTGAACAACAACAAGCCAGTCAAGACCTTGCGAGCCATCTCTGGATTGGGTGTTTGGGCCAACACCACCTCTGCTAGACGCTTCCAAGAGGAGCTCTTTTGGACCGCTTCACGCAGCAAAGTGTTGTTCTGATTTTCTTTCAAATCGGCACGAGGGGGGAGATCTTTTTGATTCATCTCACCTCGAACCTTCTCCAACGCCTTCTCTTTGATCAGATCAGCCAGGCTATCGACTGCCTTATCTATGGGTTGCTGATCTTTCTTAGGGTTGGCCGGAGCCGCTTGATCAGCCCCTTCAAATTGTTCTTGATCCTGTGATGGATGCGAAGGATCCGATAGAGAAATCCTAGTACGAGGAGCAATGGCAGGGTTCTGAACACGACTCACAACCCTCATATCGTTGGTCTGCAGATGAGCCGCTTTTCCGAATTGAGAAGCGTCCGGAACCTGAGTGGGCATCGAGAAGGCGACTTGCACCTTGTTACCAACCTTGGCCAATTCATCTGGAGTTAGGATGTTGCGAACCACCGCCCCCTTGAAAGCAGGATTGGCGACCCAACTGGCCTCAATAAACTTGACCGAGCGAGGATCTGTCACATGGCCGCACAGCTCGGCAATCTTACGAGTCCTCCCCAGAGCATCAATGAACTGATTGCCCTTGGAGTATTTGATGTGTTGACAGAGCTGGGTCTCGTCTTCCGCCACATTCCCACATTGTGTGCAGGTTGTGTGGGCGACCGTGCAACCCATACTTAGAGTCTGTAGTTGCTGAGACTTGATGGCCGCAATCAGAGGGGAATGCTTGAGTTCCGTTGCTACCAAGATGTCTACGTAGACCGTGTCTCCAAGATCACGAGCCGCCGCATCAATGATGCGTCCCTTAGACAACTCAGGTATTTGCAAATGTTCTACGTAATTCTGACCACCAATGAAGGTGCGGAACGTTGCGAGCAACAAGTTACGTTCCCAGCTATCCTGATTGCTGTTGACATACTGTGCCGTCTTGGTAGTGATGTAGTAGTCTTGATAACGACGATCGATCTGGAAACCGTTATCAAACGTACGTCCCAACTGACCAGGACCGTTCTCGGTATCGACAGACGCGATGATGGTACAGTGTGTAAGCAGATATTCTTTGGGGTCGTATTTCTGGACCACTTCCAAGCTGGCTGTCTTGGCAAAAGCTCCGCCCATCGACTTGGCACGCAAATCGTCCCATGTCGACATCGTTACGACGGGCTGAACCACTGCCGCATTGGCGTACTTGGAGAAGGCCATGACTTAGAACACCTCGAAAAGAGGCAAACCTAGGAATCGATCAACAAGGCGATTGGCAGAGGCATACTTGGGGGATTTACCGCTCGCAATGAACTCATCAATCATCTTGATTACCGCCTTGACAGGCGGCATATCGTTCACGTGGAATTTCTTAATGAGGGCCGCCTTCAATGCATTTAGCGCCTCAGGAGTTGATTCGTTCAAATAGGAATGAACCAACTGCTCAGCTTCCTGTTTGGCACCCAGCCAAAGAGAAAGACGATAGATGTTGTCTGGACGACCCTTCTTTAGGGCGTTCTGCTGAAGAAGTTTGTCATAGCGAGTGAGACGGCCCACTAGGATGGTCAAGAAATTCTTGACAGTGCCTGGAATGTTGGCTGATCTCACCATGCAACAGGCTCCCCACCTGGACCAAGAATGTCATCCTGCTTGATCAGGTACAAATCTTTGGGACAAGCAAACAAGCGTGTTCGCTGTCCCTCAGACATCTTATAGGTGGTTTTCCGCATCGCTGTCCCGCACCTAGGACAATTGGGACATCGGTTATCAACCTCAGCCCTGGTGGCCCTGTGGGTACGATTCTGAGCCGCCCAGTAGGTGGCCGTCTTACGGACGAACTCACTGATGAACAGGTCTACCGAGTTGGAGGCAAAGCGATAAAATCTCTGCACCTCGTCCCTCAAAGCCGTATCATCAGAGAAAGAGGCGTAACGATGCCACAGTTCGTCATATGCCCTTACCTCATGAGCACCCTTGTGGAACAGTCTAGCTAGCTCTTTATGGAAGCCAGCCGGCAGCTCGATTGAACGCCATTGACCCTTCGAAGCCTCTCTCTTTTGCTCCAAACCAGGGTAGTAGGAGAAATTGAGACTAGGTGGTAGGTAGGCGGCGAATTCCTTGTTGACCTTCACCACCTCTTCAGGCGAGACTCGTTCATTGTCAAAAGGCCACTGGACATCAAGAAAACCGATCCCATGTAGGACCGCTGTGACGCGACCCACATAGGGCGATAGACTGACACTTCGACTGGGGATGTACTTCTGTACGAAGTCCCCAGGCTTGAAGTCCTTGGTCAATTTCCAGTAATCGATCACTTGCCCGTCCCTTACTAAAACTTAGTTCAGGGAGCGAGAGGACGGCCCGTTGTCGACTTACCGTTATTGACGGCACTCGACTGATCGTCGGCGTAAGCACTCATGTACGGTTCATCAGCATCCGTCTGGAGCGGCGCCATAGGCTTGTTGAAGGTGTCCATGTAAGATTCGTCCGAATCCTTTTGAATCACCTTGGCACTCTTTAGGACCACCACCTGACGGCGAGCCATCGATTCTGGACCGAAGAAGTGAGCCTCTGCCTCATCCGCCACCTTATCGAGGTGGTTGACAAGTTGCTTGGCATTGTCGAACGACAACCCCATAGAGGCGAAGTTCGCTTGAATGTCGGAAGCGATGCGATCGAAAGCAGAGAGAATCTCGCTTGCCTTTTTTGACTGTTCTGCAGAAAGTTTGTTAGCCATTTGTGGGGTTCCTAAGTCCTTCTAGGTAAAAAGGGTTCAGCCCAGGTTCTTGAGAGCCTGGAGTAGTGGCCGGAAAGCGGCGCGAGCGGCGGCCGGAGTCTCAGAAGCAGTCTTGATCACAAGAGCCTTGAGTGAGGCGTACTTGGCAGCTTCCTTCTTCTCCTCTTTGTCGTCTTTCTTCTCTTCCTTGTCGTCGTCCTTCTTCAGCCAAGGGGGCAGCTCACCAGCAGTTTTCTGCTCCTGTTCCTTGTCTTGTTGCTCTTGCTCCGCCAAACGATCCGCGAAGTCGGTCATCTCAAACGCGGTCTTGGCATCAAACTTTGCAACCTTAGCTGCGAATTCACGAACGGTGCGTGATGATTTCATGGGGGTCACTTCTCCAATGGTGGCACTCAATGTGTTGTTAAAAGAAGAAGTGCTGTCCGAGGACCCGCTCTTCTCAGTTACGGTCAAAAGGGTTTGGGTCGTGCTGGGTTGCGGCTTGCCCGCCAACTTGGCCAAAAGATTGGCATATTGGGTGGCATTCACTGCACCGTTGTAACGACTTGAGTAGATGGCCAGATCCAGAGCTGCTCTCAATTGAGCATCTGGGTCAACCCCCGGGTCGGCCACATCCAACAAGCTGGACCCTAAGAATTGACGGGCCTCAGCCAAGATGGTTGTCCAATCAGACTCTCCCAAGTCTCTTTGGTGCGGCTGCATCCAACCTGGATAGTCTGGTGCCCCATAGGCGTACGGGTCGACACCATGATAGACACTCGTTTTGCTGGTAGATCCCATCACATGGGTTCTAGAATAAGTAAAAACACTAGCCTGTTTGACAGCTTCGTGACTGGCATCCTCATGTTGATTCTGGGAAAAAGCATCGTCCCAAATATCTGAGGCCTTATCGGGGCCCTCTTCTGGAGAACCTGTGACTGGTTTTTCTGGCTCTGGTGGGGCTTCCTCAACGAATCCTCCTGGAGGTTTACCTTGAGGATTCTTCATGTAGGCCTGCAGGGCCTCTTCATGCTTGGTCTTACGATTAGCCCAAGCACTGTATTGAGAAGACCAGCGCTTATGGAGTGCCTTGTACTCCTTGTGCTCCAATGGCCCTAATAGTTGCTGAACTTTGGTAGCTTTCTCGGGGTCCAAAGTCCTCAATCTATTCATGAGGCGGGTTCGAAACAGCTTCTGGGAAGGATTGATCGAATGATCATCCCCATAAAGGGCGTTGCGTTTCTGAAAGTATTG